>Ga0068707_1003475_pt1 | contig 10990 bp, 7 predicted proteins | sample YNPNPMetaG_FD_66600 | JGI IMG/M metagenome (GOLD analysis project Ga0068707, IMG submission 66600) | Anoxygenic and chlorotrophic microbial mat microbial communities from Yellowstone National Park, USA - YNP NP MetaG | ecosystem: Environmental > Aquatic > Thermal springs > Hot (42-90C) >... | reverse complement strand
CTGACAAGCAGGTCCCTCCGAGAGGGGAGGGGCACGCTTGTCGTGCCCGTTGAGGCTATCTGCAAATAAGAGGCGATCGCAGTGCTGGAACTTCTGCCGCCCCGTATCTTAAAATGATGATAGTATCTGCTTCGAGAATAACAAACGAGTGTACTCTACCCCGATTCTACTATTGGCGGTGGCCCGCTAGTTGGGTGGTATTGCCATTCCGACCCAATTGAAAAGGCGTAACGTACAGAGAGAATTGCCACGTCCTACGGGAACACTTTAGGATAGATAACCGTATGTCGGATAGTTTTTCCAGCATTGAGGCGGCCGTGGAGGCGATTGCCCGCGGCGAAGTCATTATCGTTCTCGACGACGAAAACCGCGAGAACGAAGGGGACTTCATCTGCGCGGCCGAGAAGATCACGCCGGAAACTGTCAATTTCATGATCACTTATGGTCGTGGCCTGCTTTGTGCCGCGATTCTGCCAGACGTTGCGGAGCGGCTGGAATTGCCGCTGATCGTGAAAGACAACACATCACCGCTAGGCACAGCCTTCACAGTTCCAGTGGATCACAGGTCGTCACGCACGGGGATTACAGCAGCGGAGCGGGCGACGACGATCCGTGCGCTCATTGACCCTGCAAGCAAGCCAGGGGATTTTTGCCGGCCGGGTCATGTCCATCCCCTGATTGCTAAAGAAGGTGGTGTCCTCCGCCGGGCGGGGCACACGGAAGCTGCTGTTGATCTGGCCCGCCTGGCAGGCCTCAAACCGGCGGGTGTCCTATGCGAGATCCTCAATGAGAAGGGAGACCGCGCGACACGGCCGGAATTGCACGAATTGGCTTGCCGTTTTCGTCTGGAAATTATTACGGTGGAAGAATTGATCCGATATCGACGTCGGCGGGAAAAGCTCGTTTATCGGCTTGCCGAAGCACAGTTGCCCACTCGCTATGGAATGGGCCGGATCATCGCTTATGGGGTCAAGTTCGAGAATCAAGAGCCGGTGGCCATTGTCATCGGCGATCCATCCCGAGTCCCTGCCCCACTTGTCCGACTTCATTCGTCATGCTTCACCGGTGATTTGATCGCTTCCCTTCGCTGCGATTGCGGAGATCAACTTCACCTGGCCATGGAAATGATCAGCCGTGAAGGAACAGGCGTCCTGGTCTATTTGCCGCAAGAGGGACGCGGGATCGGACTAGTGGAAAAAATTAAGGCTTATCACCTTCAGGATCAAGGGATGGATACGGTCGAGGCCAACCTGGCCCTGGGACACCAGGCCGATTGCCGCGACTATGGGATCGGTATTCAGATCCTGAAAGACCTCGGCCTTTCCAAGGTTCGGCTTCTTACGAACAATCCCAAAAAGACGGACGCCTTCATTTACGGTGGATTCGACCTTGAAGTGGTTGACCAAATCCCCATCCTCGGCCCAATCAATGAATTCAATGCCAAGTATCTGGCAACCAAGCGGGACAAGATGGGCCATCTTCTTCCCGATACATTCTGATCTTGCGTCCTTTGCGAAAATGCTGAATGTTGCAACGGTAGTTTCGCAATGCTAGCATAGTGCTGGTTTTACTGCCGGCACATCTCTTGGCTTGCGGTTTTGAACCTTATACTGAGGAGGCATTTCCATGTCACTGCGTCGCACATTTTTGGTCGGTCTTATCGTCGTATTTGCTGTGACCTCTCTGGGCACGGGAGGTTTCGGGCAAGAGGGAAAGAAGATCTACATCCTTACCGATATGGAAGGCGCCAGTGGTGTTTACAAATTTGCCCAGACCCGGGAGTCAGGCCCTCTGAACGATCAGGCCAAAGAATATCTCATGGGGGATATTGCCGCCGTGGTTCGTGGTCTGCGCGATGCAGGGGCGGGCGAGATCATTGTCCTGGACGGCCACGGAACCCAGGCCTTTGTGCCGCATCTGATGGAGCCTGGCGCGAAGTACATCACAGGCATCCCGCGACCTTCTGTGGTGCCCTATCTCGACGAAAGCTTTGCCGGAGTCGTGCAATTGGGTGCACATGCCATGATGGGAACACCTGATGGGGTATTGTGTCACACGCAATCATCGCGAAGCGAGAACCGCTACTGGTATGACGGGGTGGAATCAGGCGAGATTGCACAAGTTGCCCTTTATGCGGGCGCCTTCGGGGTTCCGACGATTATGGTCACCGGCGATGAGGCGGCTTGCCGGGAAGCCCGACAGTTCCTTGGCGAAGATGTCGTGACCGTGGTCGTCAAGGTGGGGCTGGCACGCGAGTCGGCCATGCTCTTTCCTTTCGAGGAAACTCGTAAAGCACTCTACGAGGGTGCCAAGCAAGCGATGGCCCAAATCGGCAAATGCAAACCCTATAAGATCGACATGCCAATCAAAGCCAGGAAACAGTGGCTCACCTTCGAATCCCCCGATGGTCCCGGGAAACTTCAGACGAAAGAAGGCATAATCGAAGACGTGCGGCAATTGTTCAAGTTCTAGAACGGGCGACAAAAGAAGCTCAAGCCTTAGGTGATGGCTTGCTCCTTCAGTGCTACAAAACGGGCACGCCCCTGTTCCGAAAAGACAAGCTTGTCCTCACGGGCCAACCATCCAATGGCCTGCATGACTTCGTCCCGTGGTCGGCCCACCTTTTTGACGATTTGACTCAAGTTGAGTGGCCCGTTTTCGTTCAACACATGCCAGACACGCCCGGCAGTTTCCCCGATTCTTGCCACATAGGAAGGACTTGCTTCACTCATGGCTCCATCCTTCTCTTTAAAAGATTAGCGCTCATCGACCACAGCGCATTCACTCAACGCCGGTCTCAAATCACGACTGTCGAATATCCGAACTGGCTCAGCCAGATTGGTTCAATAGGTCTCCCGTCGTGAACCATTTGATGGCATTTTACCCCGCACACGCAGGGTTTCCAATAAGCCGCAACCAGCGGCTCATGCACAAAATGTCTTATTATTCTTCGCGCCTCAGGCATCGAAACTCAACAGGGAGATTGCCTTTTCTTGGCCAAACACTTAGACTGCTGCCAGGAGAATATCTTTATTGCGTCAGGGTTTGTTTTCAGGGGAGAGAAACAACATGCTTGGATTACGTTACCTGGCAGCGCCGGCGATATGTTGGTCAGTGTTTTTGGGCACCAGTGCCCAGGCGGTCGATCGGCCAAATGTAGTCCTTATCATGACCGACGACCAGGGCTATGGCGACCTGAGCATCACCGGCAATCCATTGATTGATACGCCCAACATGGACCGCCTTGCTCGGGAAGGGGTCTGGCTCAAGCGATTTTACGTCAGCCCGGTCTGCACGCCAACGCGGGCAAGCCTCATGACAGGTCGCTACAATTACCGTACGCGGGCGATTGATACGTATCTCGGTCGCGCGGTGATGGAACCAGAGGAGGTTACCGTTGCTGAAGTCCTTCGCGATGCCGGATACGTCACAGGAATCTTTGGGAAATGGCACCTTGGCGATTACTATCCCACTCGACCCGGCGATCAGGGGTTCACCGAGTCTCTGGTGCACTGCGGGGGCGGCCTTCGGCAGCCATCCAATCCGCCTGACGGCGAACGTTATCACGATCCGATCCTTTATCACAACGGCACGCCCAAACGATACGAAGGCTATTGCACCGATATTTATTTCGATGAGGCGACTCGCTTCATCACAAAGAGTGTTCAGGCTAAACAGCCGTTTTTTGCGTACATCGCCACGAACGCACCGCATGATCCTTTTGACGAGCCGCCAACCCGAGAGTTGGCCGAGCACTTTGCCACAAAGTTTCCGGATGATCCAAAAGGGGCCAAGATCGGTTTCTATGCGATGATCAAGAATATTGACGACAACATCGGCCGACTAATCAACACACTCGACCAGCTTGATATTGCCAGGAACACGCTTGTTATTTTTCTTACTGACAATGGCCCGTCTGCAGGCTCCGCCGGTCCGTTTCGTGGGAAAAAAGGCTCGGCCTACGAGGGCGGTATCCGTACCGTTTGTTTTCTTCGCTGGCCAGGTGTCATCGTGCCGGGTTCGTCCTCCGATGTCCCAGCCGCCCATATCGATTTGATGCCGACCATTTTGGATTTCTGCAACGTGCCGCTACCGCAAGGGGTGCGGATCGACGGGAGGAGTGTCCGTCCATTGATTGCAGAAGAAGGTAAAACAAAAACGAATCAGAGCTTGCCCGATCGCTACCTCTTCCTGCAATGGCATCGCGGGGATGTACCGGCACGCTATCACCATTTCGCGGCGATTGATCCCCAGGGGCGATGGAAGCTCGTCCACGAAAGCCCCTCCGGTTGGGCAACATTGCGAGGTGAGCCAAAATTTGAACTCTATAATTTGCACGAAGATCCCGGAGAGCAAAACAACCTCGCCAGTCAGCATCCGGAGAAGTTAGCCGAACTAAAACGGGCATACGAGGCCTGGTTCGACGACGTGTGCAGCACTCGCAATCCTAACTTCGGCATGCCACCTATCGTCATTGGCAGTGAGCAAGCTCCTACCGTCATACTGACCCCGCAGGATAAACGCGTCGATGACGCCGACAGCGCTGGCTGGTGGGCAAACGGCTACTGGCCGATCGATGTTCGGCGCACCGGCCCTTACTCGGTCAAGGTGCTGCTGACCGGTAACGTCCAGTCAGACACGACCGTTACCCTCCAGGCAAAGATCGGAGAAGCAACGATGACAACAGCGGTGCTTGTTCCCCGCGGCTTCGATGTCGTAACAGTTGGGAATGTGGTCCTGCCGGGTACCGGTCTGGGGCGGATCAGCGCAGCGATCGATCCCGCTGGTCCCGAATCACCACGGGTCTATCAGATTACGATAAAATGAGCTTCAAAACCTCTTTGGACGGACGCGTTTGTCGGGTCCGATGCGTCACATTTGACAATCGATTGTGATTCCTCGGGCACGACGAGCGTGCCCCTCCGACCCTTGGAGGGACCTGCTTGTCAGGTCCGCCGCCCAACGTTTGATAATCCATGCCGAATCAGCGGGCACGATAAACGCGCCCCTCCGATTCCCTTGTCGGAGGGACCCGCTTGTCGGGTCCGATGCACTCTTGCGGTTTTGCCTGACGCAGATCTGTCGGTCACCCTGACCTTGCGGATTCGTGTCCCTTTTACAGGTAGGCAACGACCTTTGAGTAAAGTACGATAGATGAAGGGATTGTTGATCCTTCCAAATAGCGCGTGACAGCCGAGGATCCTTTGTCCGGAACAGGAGAGGCTTCATGAGTCCGGCGTTTGATCCCTATCACGTCTGGTTAGGGATACCGCCACAAGATCAACCGCCCGATCATTATCGCCTGTTGGGGATCGCTCGATTCGAGGACGATCCGGAAGTGATCGAGCAGGCGGCGGATCGGCAGCTTGCCTTTTTGCGCGCGCAGCTTGGAACGCCTCATCGTGATTTGGCACTGCAATTGCAACGAGAGATTCACGCTGCCCGCTTGGTCCTTCTCGACCCACGCAAGAAGCATGAGTATGATCTTGCCCTGCGGCAGACGTTTGTTCAGGGACCAAGCGCGACAAATGAGGGGTTGGCCGCGGTATCAGCAGAGAATCGCGTGCCACAAGCAGCGATTGCGCGAATTCTGGCGGCGCTGATCGCTCCATTTGTATTCTTGTGGAATCGACCTGCGTTCGTCGCGCTTCTGGCGACGACGATTGTGATGATGGCGGCCCTCTTTGTAGTGTTGACACCTCCAGACGACCGACAGGAATCGGGTCCTCTTCAGGTGGCAACTGCCGCCAAGGAACAGCCGCCATCGGTCCCGCAGGGGCCGATCCAAACAACTCCTCGGGAACCTCAATCGCAGCAGGAGGTTCAACCGCCAAATGGCCCGGCTAATGCGTCGAGCAGTCCCACAAGTTCACTGTTAGCCACCGGGCCGCAGGTCACTCAGACGCTACCGGGTGCGGAGACCGCAACTCCGTCCCCTTCCCAGGCGGCAAGTCTCCAGCCTCTTGCTCGTGGATTGATCGGACGGGTCTCTGTCAGTGGGGAAGACCTAGGGGTCATCGTGCGGTACTCCCCGGGGGAAAGTTTTTCTCAGTCGGTGATGGATCGTTTGACAAAACAGTATGGGCTTTCGGCGGGGGATCAGCGGCTTGTTCTGTCGGGAATTATTCGCGTGCAGTGTCCGGACAATGTACCAGCCTTGCCAGTTTTTATCAAAATCACCACGGAACCAGGACATTTCAACATCGTATCGATTGCAATTGACGGACGCCCTCTTCCCCTTCCGGCAGATTCCCAGGAAGGGGCCTTCAACGCGAGTTTGGTCTTGACCCGTGGCGACCATCCCATCACCTGCCAGTTACAGGGGAAAGACTTCGGAAACGTCTTTCGACTCGAAATAGGACCTTTGCTGGGGCTTCAACAGGAGCAGACAGAGCCGCGATCGTCAACCGAACAGGAATGGGTTTACGTTGGTTATTCAGGCGAGGACTTGGCTAAGGCCAATGAATTGCCGACGTTGGGACGACATGCACTGAACGACGAAATTGGCCTTCTCGCCGTGGATGAGTTGATGCCGGGCCAGGTTAACGAAGTTGCTCCGTCGCAGCCGCAATCGACGCCATTGGCCACCGTGACCACCAATCAAGGCCGCAAGCCCGTGCCACTTCAGACGGACTTACTGCGGGCACGGGAGGAGATTCGGGCTAAGTATCGAAAGGACTTGCAGGAGGCAACAGCTCCCGCGGCGCGGGCCTTGCTCGCCAAGACAATGTTGAAAGAAGGCAATTCGGAAACCGACCCCGCACGGCAATACATGCTTTATGAGGAGGCGCGGGAACTGGCCATTGCGGCCGGTGATCCCGATTTGACCGTTCAAGCGGGAGAGGCCATCGCTTTGGCTTTTGAAGTCGATTCCTGGCCAATGCACGTCACGGCTATGAATCAATTGGCAAAAGGTGCGCGGACGCCTCAGACCCGGGAAAACGTCCTTGGAATACTAAGCCCCCTGTGTGATTCGGCCATTGCAGAAGACCGTTACGATGTGGCGGACAGCCTCCTCGATCTTGCAAGCAGCCTGGCCAGTCAACTCCGGGATCCTGTTCGCCGCGAGCAGTTTTCGCGTCGGCGGGACGAGGTCAAAATGGCGGCGAACGCTTTCGAGACAATCAAACGCCATCTGGAGGTTCTCCAGCAGAATCCCGATGATCCGCAGGCAAACGAAGCCGTGGGACGTTTCTATTGTTTTGTGAAGCACGATTGGAAAAAGGGACTGCCCTATTTGGCAAAGGCCGAGACCGTCCTCCTCCGGACCGTTGCTCAATCTGAGCTGAATCGGCAAGTGGGGGCGGCCTCACAGTTGCAACTGGGGGATGATTGGTGGGCCATTGGCGAAACCCTTGCTGACCCCGAAAAATCCGCCGTTCGGCGGCACGCTGGATACTGGTACCTTCAATGCGCAGGACGTCTTTCAGGCGATGCGGCACAACGGGCAACGGCTCGTCTTGCGGAAAGCGGGCGGATCATCGACCTCCTCGCTTTAGCGGCAAGTCGTCGGATCACGGTGGTCGGTAGCTGGCAGATCGGCCCAAAATCGATCGTCTCGTCTCCAGATGCGTCAGCCCAAATCATTTTCTCCGTCGTCCCTCCTGCCGAATATGATCTCGTTGTCGAAATCCAATCAGTACCATTGCCTCCACCTGTGCGCGGGCAATCCGCTGGGTCCCAACGCACCGATCCCACCTTGGACGTTGGCCGCGGTGCGTTCGCGGTGGGCCTCATCCAGGGGCGTCGACAATTTCTTGCCGTTACCGACTTCCAGATTCCAAACCAGGGACTCTTCAGCTTCCTTGCAGACTATGACAAAAAAGGGCCAGATCCCGCCAATCCGACATTCCGCCCCATGGCCGTTATCAGGAACCAACGTCCCACGGTGCTCGTTTACAGCGTGAAGAGGACGGGAGTGACGGTCACGGCCAACGGCATGCCGATCATTCGGTACGATGGTGATTACAGCCAGCTTTCGATGCCCCAGGGATGGACGGCAGCCAATCAACCACGGCTTTTCTTCGCTACGCGGTTAGCTATTTACCGCATCACACGGGCCGAATTACAAGATATCGGGGAATGACGTGCGGATGTCCATGCCGGAACCGACCACCCGTTCATGGACCGGCTGCCGGGGTTTCGGCAGGTGCGGCTGACTTTTCATCATCCGGTTTTTTTCCCGATTCGATCCGTTGCACCGCGAGTTCCACAGTTTCACGAAGAAGTGTGGAAGGTACCACAATGGCTAGCCCCATCCGATGACGAAACTTACCACTTTGGTAAATCAGCGTGAATTGTTCATCCACAAAATGCTGCGCAACGATCATGCCGATGATTTTCTCATGTCCGCCGTCCTCCCGATTCAGTCCCGGGGCGCTGGGGAGCTTCCACACATAGACCGGACCACCGCTGTCGCCCTCGAATATGTTGGTATCCAGGAGGAATGTGCTGGCTTGCTCCGACGGAGGAAACGGATAAGTCGCCAGGCAGCCCACACGCACGATCCCAAACTCCAGATCATTACCCTTGAACATGTTGCCGTGAGGATATCCAACGCTCCGGATGAGGTCACCGGGCTGCAATTCCATTTTGCTTAATTCGTCACCGGTGGCGATTGCTTCCCAGGGCAAGACCGCCAAATTTTGATCAGAAGTAAATGGCACAGGCATGACCGCCACATCAACGCTGGGATGCTTCGTCCATAATGGTTGTCCGTCCTTTCGGACGGGGAGCTTCTGCGGACTTTTGGTCAGATTCCCCGATCCATCTCGGGTGTGGAGAAGAACAGTGCATTCGTCAGCCTTCATCGCGGCAAACACATGGTGGGCCGTCACGAGTACCCATTGGTCTCCGTTAGGCGTTTTGACAAGAAAACCCGTGGCCGTAGAACCCGGCGCAATGATCTTTACCGTCGCCCACAAGACCTGAGTGGGAAAGCCCTCGGCAGAGACAACGGTTGGAAAGCCGAGGGTCCAGAGAATCATCCAACAAGTCGCAATTAAGTGTTGTTTTTCCACGGAACTTCCCTTGCTCACAGTAAGCCAACACATTCACAGTAAGCCAACACAAATGTGGTCTCCAGAGCCGACCATCTTTCTTTGTTGCCAGAACCGGCCACATTGTGCAAATCGGTTCCGCCAAGTCATCGGAGCGACGAATCATCGGATGTATATGGCACCACCCACAAGGGTTAGTCAGCTCGATTGCGTTTCAAAAAATAGTTGACATCGCCAAATCGCTTGATATAAATAGTATGACAACTGGTGTGTTTATGCTGGTTAGGTGAATTTTGCGGAGAGCGTGTCTTTCATCAGGAGCGACATCATGCGATGGGTCCATGCAACAGGCTTATTTGGGATTGTTGTCGCTTCGGTGTTATGCGCGAGCCCGTTCGAGTGGGCACCGGAAGACTACAAGCCGTGGATGAGTGATTTTCCTTATCAACGGAATGTTGACCTGACGTTTGATATCTCTCCTATCGGTGTACCCAACGGGTCGGGTCCCGGAATCCCGGGGGCGCATTATGAGGGGACCGCTGACCCGATCTTGAAGTTCAGCGATTTTGTTCGGTTCGAGGGTGATTTCACCTGGTATGACTCGCTCAGCGGTTCTCCGTTCCAGGGGCTAATTGGGATCGATAACAGAGATGGCAATTTGCCCAAGAGTGGGCAAGTCGTAATTCATCTCGACAATTTCCCAATCCCGAATACGGAAAAGAGGATCTGGATCGAATGGGATTTTCTCGTGTCCGCTGCCAACATACCATCGGCGTTTTACATTAGCGATTCATCGGGGAGTCTGCCAGTGGAGGAATGGGCCAGCCCGATTCGAACAACGCAGGAGGGACTAAGTCGGCAGAATCTGTGGTATGTGCTCAAGCCGAACCCCTTGTGGGAAGAAATCACCATCTTGTTGCCATTTGTGCCGGCAGGTGGTTATTTCTTTATTGATCGTTTCCATGTCGCGACCGAGTGCATCCCTGAACCGGCCAGTGGTTTGATCGCCGTCATTGGTGGCCTTGGATTGGTGGTGATGGGAATCCGCCGTAAACGATCGCGGCAAAGCGTGTGATACTAACGAGCCTGAAATAATCAAATTCCGCTAGAAACCCCGCCGAAATGGCGGGGTTTCTTATTTAAGGATGGATCGAGGGCTTTCTTTTTCTCGATCACTGTGTTACCGTAAGAGCCAAACATTTCGGTGTCGCAGAGTCCACTGTGTTCAAACATCTTGGGATAGCCATACTTGGAGAATGGTCATGAGACGCCACTTTCTCGCTCCTGCTTTTGTGTCGGTGTTCTTGATTTTCCTGGTTGGTGAAGCACTCGTTGCTGAAGTGGCTCCGAAGGAGGTATTCCAGCGTCTCGATCGAAATCAGGACGGTAAGCTGACGCGCGAGGAACTTCCGCCGGCGATCCAGGCGAGTTTTGACCGGATGGACGCCAACAAGGATGGTTCGGTCACGGTGGAAGAGATGACTCAGTTTCGGGCACGTCAGGCCACAGTAAGTGGACCCCAGCAGCCTCGCATCCCCGATAGTATCCAGGCGGAACTCGATATCCCGTATACGGAAACCGACCATCCCCGGCAGCGTCTTGATTTGTTATTGCCCAAGGATCGAGCCAGCAACGAACCGTTGCCGGTCGTTGTGGCAATTCACGGAGGAGCCTGGATGGGTGGTGATAAGCGACAGGTTTTGTCGCGTCTTTTTCCGTATGTGACCGCAGGTCAATATGCTGGCGTTTCGGTGGGTTATCGACTCAGTCAAGATGCCATCTGGCCGGCGCAGATTCATGATTGCAAAGCGGCTATCCGATGGATTCGGGGAAATGCCAAAAAGTATAACCTTGATCCGGAAAGGATTGGCGTCATTGGTTGGTCGGCGGGTGGTCATCTGGTTGCCATGCTGGGGACGGCTGGCGACGTGAAGGAGCTTGAAGGCGACCTCGGCAACTTTGATGATCAGAGCAGCCGCGTGAGCTGTGTG
>Ga0068707_1003474_pt1 | contig 10992 bp, 8 predicted proteins | sample YNPNPMetaG_FD_66600 | JGI IMG/M metagenome (GOLD analysis project Ga0068707, IMG submission 66600) | Anoxygenic and chlorotrophic microbial mat microbial communities from Yellowstone National Park, USA - YNP NP MetaG | ecosystem: Environmental > Aquatic > Thermal springs > Hot (42-90C) >... | reverse complement strand
TGGCAGTGCATATCGTCACCGGTGGCGGAGGGGGGGAGTGAGAACTCCTGCCGCGGGTGGGGGACAGGAGTTCGCCCTCGCGGAGGCTCGAAGCTACGGTTGCGGCGGCCCGCTCCGACGCATCAGGTAGAGGCCGGGGGGCAGAGCTGGCCCGTCGAAGCCCGGCCCACGCACCACCACCACCGCTCGGTCCTCGTCCAGCCAGGCCTGGACATCATCGAGAACCACCTCTCCGCCACTCGTCACCGGGAAGCGGGGCATGGTCTGGGCGCCCTTTTCCGGCGCGCTGGCGTCGATGAAGCGGTTCGGGAACCCCTGCACGCCCCACCCGTACTGCACCGAGATCCCCGAGAAACCACCCCCCTCCGGCAGCAGATCGAAGCCGGTGGGGTTGTTCCCCTGCCAACGCAGATCCCGCGAGCCCGCACCGGTAAACAGCCCCCACCCCTGCAAGTGCAACCGCTTCACCTCCCCACCCCGCGTCTCCTCGCGTTCGGCGCCGCCGTGCCACAGCACCGCCGGGGAGGGCTTCCCCACCAACACCGCCTGATCCACGGTGAGCTGCGCGGATTCCACGGGCAGCCAGCCCCTCCCGTTCCACACCGCCGCCACCGGCTGCCGGCACGTAAACGTTGCGGCCACCAGCGAGGAGGAGCGGGCATCCAAAACCGCAAAGGGGCAGGAGCGAACCTTCCCCTCCGCCGGCACGGGACAGGGGTCCCCCCCTCCCAGCAGCAGTTCCGTGCTGGTCTCGCCAATGGCCAGGATCCCCTTGCGAGTGCCGCCCTCGCCCTTCAGGTAACCCACCAGCACCACCGTGCCATCGTCGGCCAGCACCGCCTCCTCGAGCCGCACCGTGCCGCACCCCAGCGCCGAGTCCTTCAGGCGCGCGCCGGCCGTGCCAGGGAGGGGCTGATCCTCGGTGAGGAGCACCCGCACTCCGGCGGGGTCGTGCACCGCAAGCCCTCGGGTTCGCACCGGACCCGCGGTGGTGAAGGCGAGGAGCACCGTACCCCTGGCGTTAGCGTGGCCCAGGGTGACGGTCTCGCAGCGGTAGCTCGTACCCCGAAACGACAGCTCGTCACCGGGGCCGAGGAGCTGGCGCAGCCCCTTCCCATCCCAGTGGTAGACCGGCTTCACCCCACCGCTCGCCACCACCTCCAGAGGCTTCTCCTGGAGGTAGATGCACCCCTTCCCGGCCACCACACTCCGCCCTAGACGGGAACCCTCCCCCGGCTGCCGACGGGCGAGGGAGAGCAGGGGAGGGGGAGCAGCTTTGCCCTCCTCCACCCGTTCCACCGCCAGGGTTTCGGTTCGGCCACCCCGCACCCCGAGGAGGACCCACCCGGCCATGGGACCATCCACCCGGGCCCACAGGGCAAACGTGTCGGCATCGATCGCGTACACCTGCCCCACCTCGCGAATCCTCGACCCCGGGGCGTCCGCCACCTCGCTGCCGGCCGCGAGGAGGCGGGACAGCTCCCAGGACGAGCTGGCGGCGAGACTCGTCGCTACGAGCGCCGAAAGTACCGCGCCGCCAACTGGACGCCAACGCCAATGTCGGGTCCCAACCGTCATGATCGCTCCCCTCCCAGCTTCTCTCTGGCTCCGTTATACACCAAGCCCGGCCCGTGTCAACGCACCGAACGGTAATGCTGTTACCAAAAGGTAATAGTCCGCCGCCACCACCGCAGGCTGCCAGGGTGGCGCCGTAAGCCCCGGGGGAAGCTTTGCGCCCGATGAATCCGGAGCTGGCTCGGGAGCCTCTGGCACCGTCCGCCGCAGGTGGCACGGTTCGTGCGACAACCCCCCGCGTGCACCGGCTTACGGAGTCTCGGAGGAGAAACATGCGGCAACTCTCCCAGCGGCTGATGGTGTGGGTGGCGGCAGGGTTCGCCTTGCTGGCGCTTACTGCCGCTCGCAACAGCCACGGCACGGCTCCCGACCACCCCTGCGCGGCCTGCCACGAAGAGCAGGTTCGAGCGCTGCGCGCCGGGCCCCACGCGGCCGTGGCCGCCATCCTGTGTAGCCGCTGTCACGGCGACCCTGCCCGGCACCTGGAGAGCAACGAAGCAGCCGACATCGTGGGGGGAAAGAAACTCGATGAATTGCCAGCTCGCGAGCGGTCGGCAGTGTGCCTTACCTGTCACGGTTCCCAGTGGCCCGGCTGGGACGGTTCTCCCCACGCTGCTGCCCGCGTTTCGTGCTGGGACTGTCACACCAACGCTGCCCACTTCTCCAACGCCGTGCCCTTGGTGCGCCGCGGCGACGGGGCGTGCGCGCCGTGTCACCGGCCGCAAGTCCAGGAATTCCGTCGCGCTTGGCACCATCCTGTACCCGAGCAGCGTATGTCGTGTGCCTCCTGCCACGACGTGCACGGCCGCGAGGCCGACGGTCCCTGGTCGGCAGACCAGCGGTGCCAGTCGTGCCATGTCGAAGTGGCCGGACCGTACGTGTTCCCCCACCGGGCCTTGGAGGACGGATGCGGCGCCTGCCACACCCCCCACGGCTCCGTCAACCGTTCGCTCCTGACCACCGCTGGCAACGGCCTGTGCCTGGGCTGCCACGTTCAGAGCAACTTCCCAGGTATCGGCAAGGTGCCCCACACCTTCAAGTTGGCCGGGGGGGGAGGGTGTGCGGACTGTCACAGCGAGGTGCACGGCTCCAACGTGGACGAACTGTTGGCGCCGAGGTTTCGGCACTTGGAGACGGGGCGATGAAGAGGCCACTGACCGCTGCTGTCCTTCTCGCTGCCACGGCCGCCGCGGCGCACGCATCCGGCACCTTCACGCTGTTTGGCGTGGGCCACAGTGGTTCTGGCGATGCCGGGCGACGCGACGACCAAGAGGCGTTCCGATCAGGGCTCGCTGCCACGGTAGACACCACAACCGCCGACCTGGAGCTAACCGCTGCCTTCGCCCCCACCACCGAAGGGTGGCTGGACCTGCGCAGCCGCGGATCGGGTCGGTGGCGTTTCTCCGTGAGCTACGAACGCAGCCGGCGTTACTCCGACACATCCTCGGCTCCGGAGCTGCTCCCCTCGGGAACTCCGGTAGCGCAGCTGTTCCCCTTCACCAACACCACGGTTCCGGCGTTCGGGGATGGAGAGCCCGTGCTGACCCGCCAGCGCGCCCGCGCTCGCCTGGGCTACCTCCTTGCCAATGGGGTGCTGGAACTGGCGCTATCCGGCCTCGATTTGGCGGGGGAGCGGGTGCCCGAAGTGGGCGGTATCGCGTTTGCCGAGAATGGAGCGCCGACCTTCTTCCCCGCTGGCCTGGCCAGCACCCAGGGCCGAGAGGGCCAGCTCCAACTCTCCCTGCGGGGCACCTGGATGGGTCTTGGTTGGTCCGGCAGTGCGGCACGCGGCCACCGCCAGGTTCGGTCGGTTCTTCGCTTGCCCACCTACGGACGGGACCAGCTGCTGGAGGTTTCCCGATACCAGGAGCGACACGATGTCGACACCACCACTGCCACGCTGGCCGTCACCCTCGGGCGGCCGGGGCTTGCTGCCGCAGGCGGTGTTTCCTACGCACGCGCAAGCTCGCAACCGGGTTTCCTCGGCGGGGCAGAAGGGGCATCACCCACCGACCAGCTCGGTTCCGGCACCGTTGAGCTGACCACTCGGTCCATTGCTGCCAGCTTGCAGACGGAGCCTCTTGCCGGCTTGTCGCTGCGCCTGGCAGGACGGCTGGGCGATCGCGAGCAGCGTGCCTCAGGCGCAGAAACCCTGCGAGGCGAGCCGCTGGCATTGGCACGCGCCGAGGATGGCGATCTGTGGCGAGTGGAGGGAGAAGCGGCTTTCCGGAAGCAAGGTTTCGGGGCGCGGCTGGTGGTCACCCACCAGCGCGAGGAGCTCTCACTGGCCCTGCAGCGCGGCGGCGAGCGCCAAGCGAGTGGTTCGGCCCTCACGCGCGACACCGCTCGGGCCGAGGTGCGGCAGCGCCTCGGCCACGACCTCGCGATGCGCGCCTGGGTGGTCCGCACCGAACGCACGGACCGCGTCGACCTGCAGGAGCTCTATCGGGGCTACGCCATGGCCGACCGCGACGTGAGCTACCACGAAGTCGGCGTAAACCTCACCGGTCGCATTGCCGCGGCACCGGTTGCCCTGCTGCTTGCCGGGGGGAACGGGACCACCTTGCTGGACCCACCCTATTACGATCCGATCTACGACCCCTCCTGGATCCTCGCCACAGCACGCGGGACCTCCCGAAGCCGTACCCTCGTGGCCCATGTGGGCTCGCCCGGTGGCGATACGTTCGAGGCGTGGGGGGAACTGGGCTGGCGCGAGCAGCAATGGCGCTTTCCCGAGGCTGGGACATTCCCTGGTTACCTTGCCACCGACGAGACGGTCCGCGGACTCACGGCTGCGGTGGGGGTGTCGTGGACCCCGGCTGCCCTTTGGCACTGGCAATTCTCGGGGTGGCTCGACGCCCCCTCGAGAACCGTCGAGCACCGCGTGCTACGGGCCGAAAGCACCTTGTCACGCGAACTCTCTGACCGGCTCAGCGCCAACGTGACCGTCCTCTACCGGCGGTTTTCCGAGGCCCTGTACCGGCTCGACAACTACACCGTGACGGCCGCGATGGTGGGCGTCAGCGGCCGCTTCTAGGAAGGAGAGGTGCCATATGCTTCACCGTATTCGACTGTGGCTGCTTGCAGCTCTCGTGCCCATCGTTGTGGCAGCCACCCCGCCGCGGCAGACGCTCCCCACGGCTCCCAACGCGGAGGGAACACCGACCCCCAACTTGGTGGCCATCCACGACCCCAACTCCCCCAGCTACACCGGGAACTGTCTCACCTGCCACGAGGCGGTGCTGCGGCAAACCTCGAAGGACCCGCGTGTTCCCCACATCCACCAGGAGATGATCGTCTACACGCCTGGTTTCAACCCCCGCCACGGCGTGACCAACGCCGTGTGCGTGCAGTGCCACCGGTCCACCGATGTCCGCGACGGCTCCGCAGCTGGATTGCGCGTCCAGGTGGACCGGAAGATTTGCGCCCTGTGCCACGGGCCCTCAGGTCCGGGCAAGAGGCTCTACGAGTGAGGGGGTAGGCCATGAGCAAAGAATCCCTTCCTGCCCTGGTTCGGCTCGACCGTCGTCGGTTCGTCCAGTGGTCCGCCACCCTAGCCGCGGCCGCCACCCTGGCACCGGCCACTCTCAAAGGGGATGGTGCCGAAGCGGCCGTCTACGGTAATCCCGATCCCCTCGAGACATCGGCCGGCGTGGAAACCGTTTTCTCCATGTGCCTGATGTGCCATTCCCGCTGCGGGGTAATGGCCAAGGTGGTGAACGGGGTGCTCCTCAAGGTGGATGGGAGCCCGTACCACCCCAACTGCCTGGACCCGGAAGACCGGGTACCGTACAGCACCCCCATCGAGCAAGCCAAGCTCGTCCGCGGCAAGAATTGCGCGAAGTCGCAGGCCTACCCCACGCTCCTCTACGACCCACAGCGTGTGCTCACGCCGCTCAAGCGCGTCGGCCCGCGGGGCAGCGGCAAGTGGCAGAGCATTTCCTGGCAGCAGGCGCTGGACGAGATTGCCGAGCACCTGGCCACAATCCATGACAACGAAACCGACATCGACCCGGCGTTCCCTGAGTTCGGGAAGGTGTCGAACAAGTTGGTCCTCTCGTTCGGGCGCTGGCAGAACGGCCAGGTCGAGTTCACCGACCGGCTCTTTGGCAAGGGGTTCGGGACCATCAACTACCGTCACGACCACACCTCCATCTGCGAGGTCTCTCACCACACCGGGTTCAACCTCCTTACCGACTACAGGAAGAACCACTTCAAGCCGGATCTGGAGAACTGCGAGTACGTCGTCTGGTTCGGCGCCTCCGTCCTGGAGGCCAACTTCCCGATGCAGACCCTGGCGCGTATGTGTGCCAACTTGATCAAGCGGGGCGGCAAGATGGTTACCGTCGATCCGCGCTTCTCCAAGACCGCCGCCAAGTCGCACCGCTGGGTGCCAGTGAAGCCCGGGATGGATGTGGCTTTTGCGCTTGGCATGGCGCGCTGGATCATCGATAATCGTCGGTACGACGAGAACTTCCTTACCAACACGCGCGCCGACGTCAACGGCGAGAAGTCGTTCACCGACGCGACGTTTCTGGTCCGGCTCGAGGACGGGAAGTTCGCCCTCAACGAAAAGAAAGAGAACCTGGTTGTGGCCCAGGGAGCGGTCGTGTCGGCGGTCACCGCTCCCGATGGCAAGGGAACGCTGGATCCCGGCGTGGTAATGGTCGACGGCGCCGCCTGCCGCACCGCGTGGTCGCTGTGGGTGGAGCGGGTCCGGGAGAAGACCGTGGCCGAGTACGCCGAACTCGCCGGGGTACCCGCATCGATGATCGAGGACACTGCACGCGAGTTCACGTCGTTCGGCAAGCGCGCCGTGGCCAATCCGTACCGGGGGGCCGTCAAGCACACCAACGGCGCCTACGCGGCGATCGCGATCGGCCAGCTCAACATGCTGATCGGCAACTACGACTGGAAGGGCGGCAACGCCGCCGGTGGCGGCACCTATAAGGAGTTTCTCGGCGGGCCGGGGACCATCGACCCACAAAAAGTGGTTGGGGGCGTGTCGCCAAAGGGCGTCCCGATCTCACGGCACTCGAAGAGCTACGAAAAGGATGCCCCAAACCTCTTCGCTCGCGACGGTTACCCTGCCAGGCGGCCGTGGTTTCCTTTCAACAGGGACTGGCTGTACCACGACCTCATTGCATCCATTGCCGAGGGCTACCCGTACCCCATCGATACCCTCATCACCTACTGGAACGCCCTCCCCTACGCGGCACCAGCTCAACGGGAGGTGTTCGAACGAACCGTGGCCGACCCCGAAAAGATCAAGCTTTTCGTGGCCTTCGATGTGGTCGTCGGGGAAACCTCCCGGTGGGCCGACTACATTCTCCCCGATTCCACCTCCCTGGAGCGCTGGGGAACCCCGCACAACGCGTCGCCGGTCATTGCCACCGATGTCGGCAACATGCGGAAGCCGGTGGTCGGGTCGTATCTCCACGCGACGATCAACGGCAAAGAGCGTAAGTTCTACGTGCCGACCTACGCCAGGGGCAACGTCGCCCTCGACGCCTGGATCGCCAAGGGCGAGGCGAGCTCTGGCGCCCCCGCCGCCGAGGGGCCGCAGCTTGCCGAGGACGTCTTCATCGCCCTGGCAGCACGCCTAGGGATTCCCGGCGTCGGGCGGGGCACCTTCGACATCACCGGCGGCAAGGAAGGCCTTGACTGGCGTGCGGACCTCTACTCGGCCTGGGATTGGTACCAGAACCTCCTGAACAACTACTCGGTATCCACCGGCGTTCCGCCCGAGGAGATCCTCGAGAAGGGCGGTGTGTTCCAGCCGATCACTGGATCGCCGGCCGACCCGGCGCACCGTTACAGCGGAGAGTACATGAGGGCGCAGTACAAGAACCTGCTCCACTTCTGGATCGAACGCCTCGCCACCACGCGGGATTCGATGACGGGCGAGTTCTACGACCCGCTGCCGGCGGTTCTGCCCGTGCGCGACGCGATGGACCGCGACGTTTCCGAGGACGATCGCTTCCCCTTTGCCATCGTCACCTATAAGGATGCCTACCACGGGCAAGCACGCACAGTTCAGAACGCCTGGTTGCGAGCCATCAAACCCGAGAACTTCATTGAGATGAACCGCAACGATGGTGGACGGTTGGGCATCGCCGACGGCGACACGGTGCGCCTGGTGGGGCGCAACGGCGCCTCGGTGAGCGGCAAAGTCCGCCTGACCGAAGGCGTTCGGCCCGGCGTGCTCGCCATCTCCCACCACTACGGACACTGGGGAAGCGGTGCCGAGACCATCACTATCGACGGACACAGCGTGGCCGGTGATCCACCTCGGGCACTGGGCGTGCAGTCGAACCTCGTAGGCACCCTCGACCCCTACCTGGGTAATGTCTGCCTCACCGACAAGATTGGCGGTAGTGCTGGGTTCTTCGACGCCCGCGTGCGCGTCGAGCGCCTCTAGGAGGATTCCCATGCCCCAGATCGGCTGGATCATCGACCTCACCCGCTGCGTTGGTTGCCACACCTGCACCGTGGCGTGTATCGCCGAGAACAACACCGTGCCTGCCGACGCCAACCTCGTGGTCCGTAACGGCAAAGCAGTAGCCGTCAGGTACCGCCGGGTTCTGGAGCGAGAGGCTGGGTCCTATCCGAACGTGCACAAAGACTTCGTCTCCATGTCGTGTCACCACTGTGCGCAGCCAGCGTGCCTCAAGTCGTGCCCTGTGGGGGCCATCTCCAAGCGCAGCTCCGATGGGATCGTCCTCATCGACCAGGCCCGGTGCGTAGGCTGCCAGTACTGCGTGTGGGCGTGCCCCTACGGGGCCCCGCAGTTCGACGAGGCACGTGGTGTGGTGGAGAAGTGCACCTTCTGCTACCACCGCCTGGACGCGGGTCTGCAACCCGCCTGCGTGACTGCCTGCCTGGGGAAGGCCTTGCAAGTGGGGTACGATGTGGGGGGGCCGGGTGAGATGCCGGCAGGGTTTGCCGATCCGAGCCTGACCCGACCCTCGGTGCGGTGGGAGCGGTGAGGAAGGCAGCTACGTCGGAACCCACGAACGGTACGGGACCGTCCCTTCGCGCCAGCGTGCTGGGGTTTCTCGGGGAGCTGTGGTTGGTGCCGCCCTGCGCTGCCCACCTGGCCGGTCTTGCGTGTCTCGGTGAACTGGTGCCCGACCAGGGAGCTGCCCTCTTGATCCGCGCCCAGGAGCTGGAAAGTCTCGTGCAGGCGTGGCACCACCACTTGCGCATCCCGGGGCCGGCAAATCTGCTGCCTTACGAGACCTCGCACCTACCGGCCGGGGTTCCCCTGCGCGGACCGGCCCGTTTGGCGCAGGTTGCCGGGCTTTACAAGGCTGCCGGCTTCGAGCTCGAACCCTTCACCCAGTACCCGGCCGACCACCTGGGCCACGAGCTGCGGTTCTTGGCGGCCCTGGCAGCGCGAAGGGAGGCCGCAAGCCCCGAGGCAGCCCGCAATCTGGAGACGTGGGAGCGGGGTTTTCTCAGGGATCACCTGGGCGTCTGGGTGCACGGTTTCTGCGAAGCAGCAGCGGCCCGCGGGGCCCACCCGTATCTGTTGGCACTGGCCTGCCTGTCGGCGCGACTGCCTTGGGAGCTCGCTGGCGTTGGCTGATCGTGGCTCCAGGCGCCGCACCACCCCCCCGCCATGGGAGGTTGACGTATGCGGCGGGCCGTGATGGCCGGCGCCGCGGTGCTGGCGGGTGTCTTCCTGCTCCTGGCCTACCCCAGGTCCCCGCTCCAACGCCACCTCCTCAGCTTCCTCGTCTCACCCTCCTGGCCCCCTCCCCTGCCCTGGGCGAACCCGTCACCGCCCCCCCCTCGCCCCGTGCTGCGGGTCGCCATCGGGGCCATGGTCTCGCCGGAACGAACGTTCTCCTCCTATCGCCAGCTCTTTGCCGTCCTCGCAGATCGTCTCGGGCGCTCCCTCGAACTGGTCCAACGACCCACGTACGCTGACGTCAACGCCCTGCTCGACAAGGGGGAGGTGGAGGTGGCCTGGATCTGCACCGGTGCCTGGCCACAGCTAGCTCGATCCGGCGGCGCCAGGCTCTTGGTCGTTCCCGTGGTGAACGGCGAGACCACGTACCGAGCCTACGTGATCGTTGGGCGCTCCTGCCGCGCCGACTCCTTCGCCGAACTCGTTGGGAGCCGGTTCGTCTTCTCCGACCCGTTGTCGCTCACCGGCTATCGCTACCCTACCCTCCGCGCCGCGCAGCTATCCCAGGCGGCGAAGACCTTCTTTGCGGATACGTTCTTCGCCCACTCCCACGACAACGCCATCGAAGCGGTGCGGCGCGGCCTCGCGGACGCGGCCAGTGTGGACGGACTGGTGTTCGACTACCTGGCGCGCACGTCACCCCAAAGTGTCGCAGGATTGCGCGTCGTGGAGCGATCGGAGCCCTACCCCATCCCGCCGGTGGTGGTGAGTAGCCGTCTGGCAGGGGCGGAAGCTGAGCGCGTAGCCGCCGTCCTGCTGAGCCTCCACAGCGAGCCCGAGGGGCGTCAGCTCCTCGCCGACATGGGCGTCGACCGCTTCGTCCGGCCGGCGCCGGACAGCTACCAAGTGCTGCCATAATTGCCCATGCGCGTGCGGCGGCCCCTCCGTGTCCGGCTGCAGGCCGCAACACTGCTGGCTGTCCTTGCCTTCGGTACCATCAACCTGCTCCTGGTGGGGAGAGTGACCTACACAGCCCTCCGTTCGGAGCAGGAGCGCCGCCTCGCCTTCGTTGCCAACCTCCTCGCCCAGCGGGCAGTGCGACCGTTGCTCCTGGACGACCGCGTAGCCTTGCTGCAATTGGTGGACGAGAGTCGGACCCTGGACCCCGATCTGGTCCTCCTGGCGGTCGTGGGTCCCCGCGGCACGGTTCTCGCCTCCAGCGCCACGCCGGAGGGAGAAGCGTGGTTGGCGAGTCCCGCCGATCGAGGACGAGCCTCGCAGCTGTCGCGCCAGGGCCTGCGAGTGGCCGAGGCACCGGTCCTGGGCGGCCAGCTTGGCACCGTTTGGGTTGGCATCTCCGAGCGCACGTTGCGGGCCGCGTTGACGCGGGTGATCGGTATCATCTGCCTCATGGTGACGGCCTTTCTCGCCGCTGGCATGGCCGTAGCAGCGGCACTGGCCCGTAGCTTCACCCGTCGCGTTGGCTCCCTGGTGGACTTTGCCGAGAGGGTGGACCTGGACGAGGCGCCGCCCCCCCTCTCCCTCGATAACGAGGACGAGATTGCAGCCCTGGGTACGCAGCTCGCAGCCATGGCCGAACGCCTCAGGCGGCTCCACGAGGCAACGCGCCAGCAGGAGCGGGAGATGGCCCGGGTGGAACAGTTGGCCACGCTGGGCACCCTCGCCGCGGGCGTGGCGCACGAAATCAACAACCCCCTCGCCGGGATTCGCACCGCCATTGAGCGGCTACTCCGCCATGTCCCGGCCAGCGACGCAGTGCG
>Ga0068707_1003471_pt1 | contig 11000 bp, 13 predicted proteins | sample YNPNPMetaG_FD_66600 | JGI IMG/M metagenome (GOLD analysis project Ga0068707, IMG submission 66600) | Anoxygenic and chlorotrophic microbial mat microbial communities from Yellowstone National Park, USA - YNP NP MetaG | ecosystem: Environmental > Aquatic > Thermal springs > Hot (42-90C) >... | reverse complement strand
AACACTGCTGAAAAGCATTTACGAAATACCTGACACTGCAGCAATGCTTAAAGAAGCCGCGCGCGCCTCGCCACTGCCGTTCACGCTCGTAGTCTTGGGCACGCGAGACCGCATAGTGGGAACTGCTGACGCAAAGCGGCGCAAAGCGTTTGCAGCCGAGTTAAAGGCGGCCGGCGCGCAAGTAATAGAAAAACCGTTTCCACACGTCTTCAAAATGGATGAAAACGGCAAAAAACAAATGAACGCGCTCGCCGAGCTAGCCGACGAAAAAATCACTGAAATAATTTCAGCAAGTCCTGCGGAGTCCTGAGAACAAAGTCTGGTTTGTGCGCCGGCTTGCCGCCTGAAATTGCTCCGTACTTTGCCCACGCCGTCTTCATTCCCACCGCCTTTGCCCCAGCAATGTCGCGGTCAGGGTTGTCGCCTACGAAGACGACTTCGCGTGGCTCGACACGCATTTGCTGCAACGCTTTTTTGAAAGGCGTTGGAGCAGGCTTCCTGAGCTTGGCGTCACCCAAAGTGATTACTGCGTCGAAGAAGTCAGCCAAATTCATTGAAGCAAGCCGCATCCACGCCCGCATGCGCGGCGCGTCCGAAACTATTGCCAGCTTCACGCCCTTTTCTTTAAGCGCCAAAAGAGTAGCGCGAACGCCTGGGTACGGAGTGAGGTAACCGGCTTGCACGCGGCGGTACGCGGCAATGCCGGCTGCGAGAATGCGGTAGTCAATTCGGCCCAGCGCTTGCCTCAACAGTCTTTGAAACACTCGCTGGTCTTCAATGCCGTGCCTTCCGTAAATCCTGAAAACGCGTTTGATTACCGCTTCCCTCGACAGAGGCAGGCCGGCGTCAATCATTGCTGAAGCGCTTGCCTCGACTGAAGCCCGCTTCATTTTCATGAAGTCAACTAAAGTGTTGTCCAAGTCAAAGAAAACTGCTTTCAGCAACACGCGCACCTTACTGCCTTCCGAGCAGGACGCGCAGTTCCTCTACGTGCTCCATTTCGTCAATGATTACGTGGCGCACTTCGTGTTCAAGCTTAAAGTCCTCGTACTTTAGTTCGTCGCCCGACTTTCTTATTTCGTCGATTATCGTGCGGTAAAAATCGATTGCGTCCATTTCGTTCTTTAAATTGGTTTCAAGAATTTCCGTGGTTCCCTTTGCCGAAAAAGTTTTTGCGAGCGACGTGGAAGGAGTTGCGCCCAACGCTCCGAGTTGCTCTCTAAATATTTGTTCGTGCTTCAACTCGTCTCCCGCGATTTCCTTTAGCCTTGCAATTATTGGCTCGGCGTTAGGCCCGGAAATGGTTTCGGCGTGGCTCAAGTACTGAATGCGTGCCGCGTGTTCAAGTTCCAGGGCGCGGTTAAGCAATTCAATCAATTTCTTTTTACTCATTTTTTTCACCTCTAAACCGTTTGAGTGGAAGGCTCTATTTTCGAGAGTTCTTCAAACAACGAGTCTAGCTCGTCATAGTGTTCTTCCTCGTACTCCGCCAATTTCTTGAAAAAAGTTTTTGCCGCTTCTTGCCTTGCTTTTTTTGCCAGCTTGGAGTAGTAGTCGATGCTTTTCTTTTCCGCTTTCATGGCGGAGATGAGAATGCGGAGCTCGTCTTTGGAAACGCGTTGTTTCTCGTCTCGAGGAAGGTTAGGCAGTGGCGGCCGGCCGCGAATTTCTTGTCCGCCTTCCACCCAGCGCCCCGCGTTCTTCAAACAATTTTTGAGTGCTGAAAGCGCGGCGGCATGCCTTTCTTCTTCGCCGGCGAGCCATGCAAGCAAGTCTTTCACGCGGTAGTTGGAAGCCTTTGCTGCTGCGTCAGCGTAAACCATTCCGTCTTCTTGCTCGGCCTTGATCGCGGTTTCAATCGCTTCGTCGACAAACTTGTCTCTTGGAACGCTGACGCCGTGCTCTTGCTCGAAAGAACAAATTTTTGCGCTCATTCTGAATACCCTCCTTGCCCGCAAATGCTTTTTTTGCATTAGCGCACCTTGTTTTAAAAACCGTTTTACTCAAATCGGGTGAGGCGCGCCTGAAGCACTCCTTGCAAGCCTTCCGAAGTCGTTGACTGTCTTTAACACGCGCGAGTCGAATACTGGGCCGTCGTGGCAAACACGCAAGCCGTCGCAACAGCATTGGCCGCACACGCCGATTCCGCACTTGATGTAGCGCTCGAGGCTCAACTGGCAGCGCACGCCCCGCTTGCCGCATTCTTGCGCCAACGCCGCCATCATTTTTTCTGGGCCGCACGAGTAAACTGCGTTAAACTTTTCTTTGTCCAAGAGTTCTCGCGCGGCGTCAACGCACGTTCCCTTGACTCCCTTGGAGCCGTCGTCGGTTGCAACCACTGTTTTGACGTTGAGTTCGCGGAACGCTTCTTCGAGAATCACGTCTTCCGCGGTTTTCGCGCCAATCACCATTGTTGGCCGAATGTTTTTCTGTAACGCGGTTTCAGCCAAAAACCGCAGGGGAGCAACGCCGTACCCGCCGCCTACGAGCAGAATGTTTTTCACTGCCCTCAACGCGAACCCGTTGCCGAAAGGGCCTCGGAAGCTCATGTAATCGTTTACTTTCAATTCAAACAAGCGCGAAGTAAAGGGGCCGCGGTTGGCAACAGTCAAAGTCAAGGGGTCCTGGCGGGAGACGCTGATCGGCTTTTCGTCGACTCCCGGCAGCCAAACCATTACGTACTGGCCCGGCTTGGCGATGATGCTGCAGTCAAGCACGAAGCTCTTGACGCGATGGTTTTCGTTCACGATTTCCCTTATTTTAGCGCGCCTTGGAAGCATTGCACGTCACTCCTGCGCTATTGCGCGAAAGTCGGCCAGCGACTCAAACCCGTGCGACTCCATGAACGCCTTTATTTCAGCGTTTATTCTTGCGAAAACGCTTACGCCCCGATAGTACACGGCCGAACCTATTCCGACGGCAGTCGCGCCAGCCATAATCATTTCAACTGCGTCCCTGCCAGTAGTCACTCCGCCAGTGGCTATTACCGGGACTTCGACTGCCGAGCAAACGTCGTAAACGCATTTTACTGCAAGAGGCTTTACTGCCGGCCCGCTAACGCCGCCAACGCGGTTGGAAAGAATTGGCTTGCCTGTCTCAACGTCGATCACCATTCCCGGACCAAAAGAATTACAGGCAGTAATCGCGTCAGCCCCCGCGTCTTCCGCGGCCAACGCGACTTCCTTCAAGTCAGGCGCGTTAGGCGACAGTTTTACGGACACGGGGACTGAAACCCGGTTTTTAACTGCTTCCGTGATTCTGGCAACCATTTTAGCGTCAAAAGCAAAAAGCCTTCCTCCAAGCCTCGCGTCGCCGAAAACATTTGGGCAAGAAACATTGAGTTCAATCAAGGCCGGCTTGGCTTCCGCAACCCGCGCTGCGACTTCTGCAAACTCTTCGGCAGACTTGCCGAACACGCTGGCGAAAACAGGCACTCCCGCGTCGGCGACTGCCTTCCTCAATTCCTTGACTTCCTCTTCCACGCCCGGGTTGGCCAAGCCAACAGCGTTAATCAAGCCATTGCCCCAGTCCAACACTGTTGGGTTGGAGTGGCCGTTGCGGGCCTCCAACGAACAAGACTTGGAAGTCACTGCGCCAGCGCCACACTTTGCCACGCGGCAAAGCAAGTCCGCGCTGGTTCCAAGAATTCCTGAAGCCAACACCGTTGGATTGCGGAGGCTCACGCCAGCAATTTCAACTGAAACATTCAAACAAGACACCTTTCACTAAAAGTAAGCCACCAAACAAATAAAAACGAAACACGCTTCGACGATTGCCGTCAAACCTTGCATTGTTTTGAGTAAGCGCAGTGCCTGCATTGTTCGCCTTCCCTCTTCTCGAACTCGCCTTCCTTGACGCTTTCCTCCACTCTTTCAATCAAGGAAATCACTCGCTTCTCCGTTTTATCAAGAGACTCAAGGCTTTTCTTGACGCGCACTTGCTTGCCTAACGCGACAAAGTCCCACACTAGTTCAACGTCCTTCCAGCCAAGCTCTCGCTGCAAAGCAAGCTGGTACATCGCAAGTTGTTCGTCCTCCAAAAAATATTGTTCGGAAGGCAGAACGCTTGAAGTCTTGTAGTCGTGCACTTCGTAAACGCCTTGCTCCGTCAACGCAATTCGGTCAACCACTCCAACGAAAGAATGCCTGCCAGCCCTCGTGAACACCCGGCGCTCGACTCCAACAGTCTTCGCTTGAGTGAACGGCGAGTGCCAATAAAAGTATTTGCGCAAACACTTTTCGCCACGCTCCTTGAAAAAAGCAGCCGAGCCCCCCGCGGGAACTATTACTGAGTCACTCCACTCTTCCCGCCACCGCCTGTCGTGAAAAGCCAGTAATTCTTCCAACGAATCCGTTCTGCCTGCCAGCAAGTCAACGTAAAGCTTTTCCAGCGCCTCGTGAACCCGCTTGCCGGCAAACACTTCCACGAAACACGTTGGAGGAACGCGGTCAACGTAAGCCAGCTTGTAAGCAAACGGGCAAGACTTGAACACGTTTAAGCGCGAGTAAGAATAAGTGGTCACACAAAATTTTTTTGCAACCCCCTTTTTATTTGCGTGCGCCAGCGGCTTGCCAGTTACCAGTTTTTTTCACGCAAGCAAAAAAAAGCCAGTTGGCCCTTACTTTAACTCGTCTCCCGCAACCACTAAAACGCCTTCGTGCGCAGCCAAGCCTTGTTCCACGCCGTACCAGTAAACAACCATTCCCGGCCCGAACAAGCGCACGTAATGCGTCAACTGCCGCGAAAAATTGCGTTCGGCTTCAACGCAGTCGCCGAAAGACGCCTTGCACTCCACCCAACGCAGTTCATTACCGCGGAAAACAAGCGGCTTGTCCAAAAGATAGTCAGGCGTCTTGCCTGTCTTCGCCTGCTGCGACTCGTGCTTGAATGCCGCGCCCCTGCGTTTCAACCACGTTGCAACGAATTCCTCGCATTCTCTTGCGCGGCGCGTTTGTTCCGCAATCGCCTTACGCGAAAAAACACTGTCTTCCTCGACTGCCTGCGCCACTTCCCTGCGAATTCTTTCGTCTCTTGCAAGCAAAGGGTTTTTCACCAAACGCGAAAACGCTGGCTTGGACATTCCCTTGCGCTGCAAGACAATGGAGGCGGTCATGACGGGCGAAAAACTGTTTTCCGCAGCTATTTCCACGAAAGTCTTTCCAGAACTCCATTCGCGCTCCAGTTTGCTGGCCCTTGCTTTCAGCCAGTGGAAACGCGTTCGCACGCGGCGCACGAGCTTCTGGTGAAGAATTGCTTCCAGGGCTTCCTTCGGCAGGCGAAAACGCTTGGACAACGCCTCCAAGTCCGCCTTCGAGTAAAGAACAGAGTATACTTCGCGGTAATGCTTGCTTGAAACAATCATGGAAAAGCCCAGACTCTCTACAAATGCCCGCCAATGCTTGGCGTCATGCCCCCCGCCGAGGGCTTCAACGCCTTTTTACTTTGCCTTGAACCAAGTGCACTCGCGTTCAGCGCGAGGCGACTCGATCTTGACTCCGTGGCACGACGAACCAGCAAAGTCAAAGTGCTTGCATTCGACGCACTTGCACCTTATTTTTTGCACGTTGTAAGTTGACACGAGTGTTCACCCCTTCGTTTGAGGGCTTCGAAGACCGCATTGGCTTCTTCAACGCCCAACCTACTTGTGCGGCAGCACGTAAAAATTTTGTGTTTACAACAGTGTTTCGCAGTTCAACGGAAAAGCCGTGCACTGCCGAATGTCTTGCTTGCCTAGAACGAATTGAGTTACGCGATTCAATCCAATGCCGCACCCCGCGTGAGGAACGCTGCCGTGCTCGCGCATGTGCTCCAAGTACCACTCGAAGTCCCTTATGCTGCCCCCGCGCTTTTCCAACTGCTTTAGCATGGAAGAAGTTGAAAGTTTTTCGTGCAACACAGTGTACTCCCACTCTCTCTCTGCAGAGCCAACTGCTTCCCCTCCAAAGGGAAGAATCAAGTCCGTGCTGTTAACCAAAGCAGCGTCCGCCGAATTGGTACGCATGTTGAAAAACTTTATTGCGCGAGGATAGTGAGTGATGAACAATGGCTTGTCACCGAAATAATGCGCCAAAAACGCTTCATGCGCAGCCTTCAAGTCGGCGCCGAACTCCAGTCCAACTATTTTGACTGCGTCCGAGTACCTGACTTTCTTGAAAGGAGCAGAAAGTCCTTCAAGTCTCGCCACGTCCACGCCAAGCAACTCAAGTTCTGGCCTTCTGTTTGCCAGCGTTTCTCCAACCATGCTCACTATCGTTCCCTCGATGTATTTCATGAGCTGGTTCAAATCTCCTGGAAACTCGATTTCCAGCAAGGGAAACTCGCACAAGTGCCTTGCATCAGCTTCTGGCTCGGCGCGAAAGCTCGGCCCAATGCAGTAAACCTTGCCCAAAGCAGGCACCAGCGACTCCAAGTAAAGCTGGCCGGTTTGCGTCAAGTACGCTTGCTCGCCAAAAAAATCGACTGCAAAAAGCGTGTCAACGTTTTCACACGCTCCCGTTGCCTTCGTCAAGTGAGGCACTAAAACTTCAGTAAATCCCTCGGCATCAAAATATTTGCGCGCGCCCCTTACGAGGCTAGCCTCTATTTTTACTATTGCAGGAAGCTCAGGCGAGTTCAACCGCTGAAGCTGCTGCTGCACTCCTTTTTTCACTCAATCCACCTCCTCGGCTTCCAAATAGGAAGCCAGTGAAAATCCAACCCAAAAAACAAGAAGCCAAAAAAAAGCAGAAACAAACGCGAGAAAAAAAGAGGAGACGCCAAAAAACCGTTTTTTTTAAGCAACGGCCTTTCCATGCTTGCGGGCGGAAGGCCGTCAAGCCAATCTCGCATTCGCATCCGAGTGTTTTCACAAACTCGGTTTAAAAATTTTTCAGCACGCGCAAGCAGTTCCAAAGGCTTTAATACGGCGCTCGACGTAATCTTTTTTTGTTTTCTTTGCCAGCCGCAGGCATCAAGTCAAGCACTTGTAGCACTTAAGCGACTCGCCTTCAAGATAACCGCATTCTTCCGTGGCGTTCGGCGAAGGAACGCAAGCACGCCGAATGCTTTCTTCTCGCGTCAAGCAAAGCGCGTACTCGCCGCTGCAGTTGGCGAATGCGGGCGCGCGAATGGTAACGGCGGCCGTGCAAGAAACGCCTTCGGCGGACGCGGTCGCGTGCGCTACGGTCAACGAATTGTTTTTCAAGTGAAACGGGCAGTGCCCTTTTGCAGTAGTATTCGCTATTGGCACTACCTGGCTTTCGTTGGAATACTCGCATGAAATAATTGCAAAACGCGGCATTGGCGTCAAGCCAAAAAAGTTGGCAATGATTTCAGAGTAAACGTACTTTGTTCCCTCGCTTGGAATCGCGCTAACCAAGCAGTACGCGGGCGTTGGCTCAAGCGTTGGCTCCGGCGTTGCGGAGGGCTCTGCACTCGGTTCAAGCGTCGGCGAAGGCTCGCAAGGCTCGCCGCGAAACAACGCCCACTCGTCGCACTCGCTGCCGTTAGCGAACACGCATACGCCGTACTCGTTGCCTTCAGCGTCAGTGCGAATGTCGACGCTGCCCCCTAATTCAGTGCAGTGAACTGAAGCAGGGTTGGCGATTTGAGGCGCGGCAGAAGGAGAAGCTTGTTGCGCTATTACTGGAGTAGGCGTTGCAGTCGGGGAAGCCGCTTGTTGGACGCAGCCAGTTAACGCGATTGAAACCAATGCCAGCAAAAGAATTTTTTTCACGGAAATCACTTTAGCTTGCGCAAGTACTTTATTGCGCTCAACGCCGCGACTGCCCCCATTCCGGCGGCGACAATGATTTGCTTTTCTGGAACGTTCGTGCAGTCGCCGGCGGCAAACACGCCTGGAACGCTGGTTCTGCACGCCGAGTCAACCTTGATTTCGCCGAACTCGTTTTTTTCGACTAAGCCAGCAAACTCGGTTGCGGGAGTCCAGCCTATTTCCACGAAAACGCCTTGAACGGCAAGCGTTTGCTCTGGCCCGCCTGCCTGAGAATACTTTATTCCTTCCACGAAACGCGTTCCAAGCACTGCAGTCGTGAAAGCGTTGGCAATTACTTTGACGCGGCTTTCCGCCAAAAGCTTTTCCTTCACGACGGCGTCTCCGCCGAGCTCTGGGTTGACTGTGAGCACGAACACTTTGCTGGCGTGCTTTACCAATTGAAGCGCTGCATCCAACGCAGAATTGCCGCCTCCAATTACTGCCACGTCCTTGTTCTTGAACAACGGCGCGTCGCAAACCGCGCAGTAAGACACGCCCCTGTTAAGCAATTCTTTCTCGCCAGGCACCCCCAAACGCCTTGGGTTGGCGCCCGAACAAATTATTACTGTTCTTGCTTCGTAAGCGCCGGCATCTGTTTCCAAGGCAAACCCTTTCTCCGTTCGCTCGAGCTTTACCGCCGCCTCTGGAGCCTCGTGGTGTTCCACGTTGGAGAACTCGTGCAAGTGCGAGTGAAATTTTCGTGCTAGCTCGGCGCCAGAAATAAATTGGTAGCCAGTATAGTTTTCTACGTCGGCGCTCAACGCTGCTTGGCCGCCGACGTTCTTTGAAACGACTAGCGTGTCAAGCCTCGCCCTAGCACAGTAAATCGCGGCCGTAATGCCTGCCGGCCCAGCTCCAACAATGATTACGTCGTACAAGGCAGTTCACTGCCTTACTTTTTTATTCCAAGCGCTGCATCTAGTGCTTTCCGGTCAAAGCCAACAATGATTTTTCCGTCAATGTCTATTACTGGCACGCCCATCTGACCGCTTTTGTCAATCATTTCCTGCGCCCGCGCCTCGTCCCTTGACACGTCGACGTCCTCGTACTCGAAATTGTTTTTCTTCAAATAGTCTTTGGCCATGTAGCAATAAGGACACGTTGGAGTAGAGTAAACAATTATTTTAGGCATTAAACAACACCCCCTCCAAGCGTTAAACCACCAGTATTTTTAAAGTGGTCGGTAGACAACCTTCTTGGTTTTTTTGACGAAGCCAGAGGGAAAAAAAGTTGACGCGCGTCAAAAAGCAAGAAAACACTGCAACGCAGGCAGAAGCAAACGAGTTCGCTGCCTACGTGGAAAAAGGAATGAATGCTCCCAAACTGCCTTGCTTGGTAAAAACGTGGGAGGCGGACATTGACTCGGCGTACGAAGCACTAGTGCTTGCAAAGCCAGTCATTGACTTGCGCAAGCTGAAAAAAACGATTGATGCTGCTCCAAACGCGTGGGCTGAAAACAGCAAGCTAAAAACAATTGTTGAAGGACGGCCTCGTCAAGCGCCGTGCCTCCTCGTTTTTATTAAGGGCGTGCGAGGACAACTCCAGCGAAATGCTTCCGGCGTAGTCACCGAAGACGAAGTCATGCTTTCCACGGCAGTGCCGGGGCCCGAGCGAAGAAAATTTTTCGGCCTCGTGCCCACGCACTTGCGCGTGCAGTGACTTTGCCAGCCAAACGCATTGTTTTAAGGCCTCACGCGGCCCTGAACGCGTTGCAGTCTTCGTCGACTTCAACGAAATGCTTGGCCAAGCCCTCGCGGTAAGCACTGCACTGGTTTTCTGCAAGGTTGTCGACCGGCCGGCGGGGGTCGTGGGCGACGTCGCAAACCCAGTCGTCTAACCCGGCTGCCGAAAGCCGGCCAAGGCACGGCCCGCTTGCCAACGGCGTGCCAGCAGCCCTTGCTTGACTGCATAAGTCTTGGCACGCCTGCCTGGCTTTTTGCTCGTCCGACTGCAGTTGAGTGCATCCGGCAAGCAAGAGAGCGGCAAGCAGTGGAAGCCAGGCCTTCATTTTCCTCCCTTTCGTACCACGACTTGCGGGAAAGGAATCTCGATTTTTTCTTTTGCGAGCGCGCGGTAAACGCGGTCCATCAGCCTCGTCTTTATTGCCGCAAAGCCTTCCTTCCGCGACGCGTCAACCCACGCGTAGCTTACCAAGTCAATGCTTGAAGCACTGAAAGCCTGGACTGCGACAAGCGTTTTCTCCTTGTTGACGACTGCCTCGTCTGCGTTCAAGGCATTGATTATGACGCTGGTTGCCTTCGTTAAATCCGTTCCGTAAGCCACTCCAACCGTGAAGTCAACGCGCCTCACCTTGTTTGCCGTGTAGTTGACGATCGCGTTGGTTGCAAGCAACGAGTTAGGCACTGAAATCAGCGTGTTGTCCAGTGCAAGCAAGTCAGTTGACCTCAAAGAAATTTTTTGAACCGTGCCGAGAATGCCTTGGCCCTTTACTTCAATGAAGTCTTTTATTTTGAAGGGCTGGTCGATTACCAGCATTATTCCGCCGAACAAGTTCGAGAAAACGTCTTTTGCTGCAAAGCCTATCACTATTCCAGCCAGTCCGGCGCCGGCAAGCAGTGCCGCAAACGCGCCAGTCAAGTCAAGAGCGTAAAGAGTTAACACGAATGCGGCCGCATACGCGGCGTAAGTGAACGCCGTCTGAATGAGGGCGTGTGCGTGCTCGGAAAAATCAATTTCTTCCACGTATTCGTCGAATTTCTTGAAAGCGCCAGAAATGTATTTCACGAAAATGTATGCCCCAATCCAAACGAGTATTACTTCTACTACTTTTACTTCAAGCGTTTTGCCTGAAAGAAAAGCGAGGACGGGCTCGTACAAGCCAGAAATAAAGAAGACGACGCCGAGCGCGGCAAGCCACACTGCAAAAGAAATGACTTTCCTTAAAATCAAGTGCGTGCGCTGCGACAAGTTTATTTTCTCGCTCTTCTCGTCAATCTTGTACAATATTTTGGGCAGAAAAGTGGCGACAACCCACGCTCCCACTAAGACGAGGATGGACTGCACAAGCTTGCTTTCCAAAACCAATTCTACTTGAAGCACTAAAACGCACGCTCTAGCGAAGCAGTGGTGAGTACTGCAGAAGATTATAAAAAGTTTTCAATCAATTAGGCGACGAATGCCCTGCAAGAAAGCGTGGGTTGACGTGCCCGCACCACTTGCATTTCTTGGAACTGCCGTGAAACCACTGCTTGCATACAGGGCACGTCATTTGAGGCAACCCCTTACA
>Ga0068707_1003470_pt1 | contig 11001 bp, 8 predicted proteins | sample YNPNPMetaG_FD_66600 | JGI IMG/M metagenome (GOLD analysis project Ga0068707, IMG submission 66600) | Anoxygenic and chlorotrophic microbial mat microbial communities from Yellowstone National Park, USA - YNP NP MetaG | ecosystem: Environmental > Aquatic > Thermal springs > Hot (42-90C) >... | reverse complement strand
CTATCATGAGGAGGCTCTTCCGTTGGCCGTATACCTGAACATCGTGCAGATCATCATCTCCATCGCGCTGATCGTCCTCACGGTTATCCAGAGCCGTAGCGCCGGCCTGGGGCGGATGTTCGGCAGCGATAGCGCCATCTACAGGACCCGCCGGGGAGTGGAAAAGACGATCTTTAATTTGACGATCGTGTTGGCGGTGGTGTTCTTTGTGACCTCTCTCCTTAGCGTCCTCTTGCAATCGTAAGGATGAGGGGGCTCCTGTCATGGGGCGCATTCGCCTGCAGGTTATCATCGCCCTTTTAGCCATCTTCCTTCTGGTCGCGGCCATGGGCTATCTGGCCCTCAACGTGACCACCGTGATGGTCCCCGACTTTGGGGGGACCTATATTGAGGGCGTGGCCGGCAATCCCCAGATGATCAACCCCATCCTCTGTCAATCCAATCCGGTGGATCAGGACTTGGTGGCGCTCATCTTCACCGGCTTGACGCGCAGCGACGAGAAGGGGGAGATCGTCCCCGATCTGGCCGAACGTTGGGAGGTGACCCAAGGGGGGACGGTTTACACCTTCTATCTCCGACAGGATGTGGTGTGGCACGACGGCGCTCCCTTCACCGCCGCCGACGTGGTGTTCACCATAAACGCCATGCAACACCCCGATTATCAAGGGCCGTCCTTCCTGGCCGATATGTGGCGTAGCGTGGTGGTGGAACAAGTGGATGCCTATACCGTGCGTTTTACCCTGCGCGAGCCCTTTGCGCCCTTCTTGGATTATACGACGATCGGCATCCTGCCCGCGCACATCCTCGGCAGCGTGCCCGTCAAGGCCCTGGGGGAAAGCAAATTCAACGCCTCTCCTATCGGGACGGGGCCGTTCAAGGTGGCTGAGGTGAGCGCTCAGCGCCTTCTGCTGGTGGCTTTCCCCGATTTCTACCGCCCTCGCCCTTACCTGGAACGCCTGGAGTTCATCTTCTATCCCAATGAGCCTTCCGTGTTTGAGGCCAGAAAGCGCGGCGAAGTGATGGGCATCGCCCGCGTCCTGCCCGAGTATCTCAAGGCCGTCCGGGAAGATGACTCCCTGACGCTCTATACCGCGCCGCTTTCGGGATATAACCTGGTCTTCCTGAACCTGAGCCGAGCCATCTTCCAGGATCGGGCTGTGCGCCAGGCGATGATGTGGGCCTTGAACCGTCAAAAGCTTGTGGATGACATCCTCAACGGCCAGGGCATCGTGATCCATAGTCCTATTATGCCCAGCTCCTGGGCTTATGCCCCAGGGGTCCAGCAGTACCGCTACGATCCTCGCAAGGCCAGAGATCTCTTGGAAGAGGCGGGGTGGTTTGATGATAACCGGGACGGCGTGCGCGAGCGCGGCTCCCTCAAGCTTGAATTCACGTTAGCCACCAATGACGATGATCCTGTGCGCGTGCGCTTGATCCAGGAGATCAGCGCGCAACTTGCGGCCGTCGGCATCCGCGCCACGCCCGAGGCGGTTGGCTGGGAGGAGCTGGTCGGGCAGAGGTTGCGGTTACGGCGGTACGACGCCGTCCTGGGAGGCTGGCAGAACCTGCCGCCGGATCCCGATCCCTATCCTTATTGGCACTCCAGCCAGGCCAACGAGAACGGGCTGAACTTTGCCAACTATATCAGCGAGGAGGCCGATCTGCTCTTGCAGGATGCGCGCGCGACGACCGATAAGGCGCAACGCGCCGACTCGTATCGCCGCTTCCAAGAGCTTTTCGCCAGCGATGTGCCCTCCATCTTGCTTTATCAGCCGGTCTATAACTATGCTGTGGACACGCGTGTGCGCGGCGTGCAGGTTGGACCGATGATCAACTCCAGCGATCGGTTTCGCACGATCGCCCAGTGGTACATTGTCACGCGGAGGATGCTCTATAGCGAGGCGCGAGAGAAAGGGCTTGTAGGGCGCAGCCGTTGACTTTGCCAATTCTCGCTAAAGGGATTATACTTTCCGATAATGGCTGTGACGGAGACGAGTAGATTGGGCCAGGCGTCCAGAGAGCCCGCGGTAGGTGGAAAGCGGGCACGCACTCTCAATTGAAAATCCCTCCTGAGCCGGCAACCGAAAGGGCCGGGGCTGTTGCCCCAGAGCCTGAGTAGACTTGTCCGGGGCTCGCCGCCCGTTACCTACGGCGCGGGAGTGATCGCTCCCGTTAAGAGAGGCATTGTTGCCTAATAAGGGTGGTACCACGGGTTCAATCGGCCCGTCCCTTTTTGGGGACGGGCTTTCTGTTACCTTGCCTTGGTGAGGTGAGCCAGACCATGAGCGATTACAGTCAGTTGTTCTTGCCCTTTCATCCGGTGGAGCCGGAGGTGGATTTCGATTCCCTGGAGCGTGCCGTGTTGGCCTTTTGGGCGGAGAGGCGCATCTTTGAGCGCTCGGTGGAGGAGCGCGACGTGCGCAACAGCTTTGTCTTCTACGATGGCCCCCCCTTCGCCACAGGTTTGCCCCATTATGGCCACATCCTGACGAGCATCATCAAGGACGTGGTGCCTCGCTTCTACACCATGCTTGGCAAGCGCGTTGAGCGGCGTTGGGGCTGGGATTGTCACGGCGTGCCCATTGAGTTTGAGATCCAAAATCAGCTCGGCTTGGCCGGCCGCCCCGATATAGAGGCCTACGGCATCGCCCGCTTCAATGACGCCTGTAGGAGCATCGTCCTGCGCTACACCGAGGAATGGCGCAAGGTCATCACCCGCATCGGTCGCTGGGTGGATTTTGACAACGACTACAAGACCATGGATACCACCTTCATGGAGTCGGTCTGGTGGGCCTTCAAGCAGCTCTGGGATCGCGGCTTGATTTACGAGGACTATAAGGTGGTGCACTTTTCCTGGCGTTTGGGGACGCCGCTCTCCAACTTTGAGGCCACGCTGGACGACGCCTACCGCGAGCGCACGGATCCCTCGGTCACGGTCAAGTTCAGGCTGGATGGCGAAGAGGTGCCGACGTATATCCTGGCCTGGACGACCACGCCTTGGACCCTTCCCAGCAACATGGCCCTGGCCGTCAGCGCCGAGATCAACTATGTGCTCTTGGAGCGCCATGAGGATGGTCATCCCGTGCGTTACATCGTGGGTGAAAGGCTCCTGGAGCAGCACTTTGAGCCGGGGAGCTATACCATCCTCGCCAAGTTCAAGGGCGATGCGTTGGAGAATCGCACGTATGAGCCGCTCCTGCCCTATTTCAAGGACAAAAAGGCGCAGGGCGCCTTCCGCGTGCATGTGGCCGACTTTGTCTCCGATGAGGATGGCACGGGGATCGTGCACATCGCCCCGGCCTTCGGTGAGGACGACTTTAACCTGAGCAAGCTCAAGGGTTTCCCCCTGGTCAACCCGGTGGATGATGCCGGGGCGTTCACCGAGCCGGTCAGCGACTATGTGGGGGTCAATGTCTTTGAGGCCAACCCGCTCATCGTGGAACAGCTCAAGCGGGCGGGAAGCCTTTTCTCCTCCAAGACGATCACCCACGCCTACCCGCACTGCTGGCGCACCGATACGCCCTTGATCTATCGCGCCGTCTCTTCCTGGTATGTGCGCGTCTCCGCGCACCGCGATAAGCTGCTGCGGGCCAACGCGCAGATCAACTGGTATCCGAGCAACATCAAGGACGGCATCTTCGGCAACTGGCTGGCTAACGCCCGCGACTGGGCCATCTCTCGTAGCCGCTATTGGGGCACGCCGCTGCCCATTTGGCGCTGCGAGCAGTGCAAACACACCGAGGCCATCGGCTCCATCGCCGAGTTGGAACAGAAATCGGGGCGTAAGGGCATCACCGACCTACACCGCCAGTACGTTGACGACCTCACCTGGGCCTGTGAGAAGTGCGGCGGGACCATGCGCCGCGTGCCCGATGTGCTGGATTGCTGGTTTGAATCGGGCAGTATGCCCTATGGCCAGACGCATTACCCCTTTGAGAACCGCGAGTGGTTTGAGAGGAACTTTCCCGCCGATTTCATCGTGGAGTACATCGCCCAGACGCGCGGCTGGTTCTACACCCTCGTGGTGTTGAGCGCGCTGCTCTTTGACAAGCCGCCCTTCTCCAATTGCATCGTGCACGGCAACCTGCTCGCCGCCGATGGGCGCAAGATGAGCAAGCGCCTGAAGAATTACCCTGACCCGATGGATGTGGTCAGCCGATACGGGGCCGACGCCTTGCGCCTTTACCTCATGTCCAGCCCGGTGATCGCCAACCAGGACGTGCCCTTCCTGGAGGAGGGCGTGCGCGACGCCATGCGCAACGTGATCATCCCCCTCTGGAACGCCTTCAGCTTCCTGACGCGTTACGCTGAGCTGGATGGCTGGCGGCCCGATCCGGCGGCCGCGCCAGCGCCCAAGAGCGAGCTGGATCGCTGGATCCTCTCGCTGGTGGCCAAGTTATCCCAAGAGGTCAAGGCGGCCATGCTCGCCTACGACATTCGCGAGACGGTCTCTTTGATCAGTAACTTTGTGGACGCCCTGACCAACTGGTATATCCGCCGCTCGCGACGGCGCTTCTGGCGTTCGGGAGACGATGCCGACAAGCGCGCCGCTTACGAGACCCTACACGAGACCCTGGTCACGCTTAGCAAGGTCGCCGCGCCGCTCATCCCCTTCGTCTGCGAGGTGATCTACAAGAACCTCACCGGCAAGGAGTCGGTGCACCTGGAGCCTTGGCCCGAGCCGGCCGAGGGGGCCATTGAAGAGGCTCTCCTGAAGCGCATGGCCACCGTGCGCGAGATCGTGGCCATCGCCCTGGGCTTGAGGGCGACCCGGCAGATCAAGGTGCGCCAGCCCTTGCGCCAGGTTTTCGTGCGCACGGGCACGCCCTTGAGCGAAAGCGACCTGGAGTTGATTCGCGATGAGGTCAACGTCAAACGCGCGGTGCTTCTGGCCAATACCGATGAATATGCCAGGCCCTTCGGCGTGGTGGATCAGCGCGTCATCGGCCCGCGCTTTCGCGGAGATACGCCCAAGATCGTCGCCGCGGCCAGGGCAGGGCAATTTGAGACCTTGCCCGATGGCTCGGTGCGCATCGCCGGGAACGATGCTTGGATCCTCTCGCCCCAAGAGATCACCGTCCATTACCAGGCCAAAGAGGGCTACGCCGCCGAGGCCCAGCGCGACATCGTCGTCGTGCTCGACCTGGAGATCGACGAGGCCCTCCGCCATGAGGGCCTGGTGCGCGATATCGTGCGCCACGTGCAGACCTTGCGCAAGGAGGCGGATTATCGCCTGGACGAGCGCATCACCGTGGGCCTCTTCGGGCTGGACGAGGATATCCGCGCGGCGGTGAACGCCTTTGAGCCGTATCTCTGCGAGGAGACGCTCTGCACCCAGCTTTTGCTGGCCGACGATGGCCGTCCATGGGATCGGCGCGAGCAGCTCAAGCTGGCCGGTGCCGAGATCACCGTCGCCGTTCGGCGCTAGTCCGTCGTCACGTAGAGAAAAGGGGATTAACCGCGGAGAGCGCAGGGAAAAACAAGATAAAAAGCCTCTGCGCATCTCTGCGTCTCCTCTGTGTTCTCTGTGTAATTTCCCTTGATTCTACTTCGTTTTAGCAGGTGGCAAGAGAGGCTATGACCATGCAGGTGCCTACGATCAAGCTGGGAGGATTGGACGTCTCGCGGCTGATCATCGGCGGGAACCCCTTCAGCGGCTTTTCGCATCAGTCGCGGGCGCGCAACGCCGAGATGCTCGCCTGGTATACCGATGAGCGCATCGTGGAGACGCTCTTCCAGGCCGAATCGTTGGGCTTGAACGCCTGTCTTTGTCGTGGTGACGAGCACATCACCCGTGTGTTGCGGCGCTATTGGGCCGAGGGAGGCACCATGCGCTGGATCGCCCAGACCGACTCCAAAGCCGAGACGGCGGTTTCGGGGGCGCGTTATTGTTTGGATCACGGGGCCTCGGCGTGCTACCTCCATGGGGGGATCGTAGATCATTACATCGCTCACGAGCGCTACGACGAGCTACACGCTTTTGCCGAGGTCGTCAAGTCGGCGGGCATCCCCGTGGGCATCGCCGGACATATGCCCGCCGACTTTATCTGGGCGGAGGGCAACCTGGAGCTGGACTTTTACATGGTCAGCTATTATAACCCCTCCCCGCGCCAGGACGTGCCCCATCATGATCCCGAGGCGGTGGAGAGATACGCGGAAGAGGATCGTGCGGAGCGCGTAGCCTTGATCCAGCGGCTGAGCCGACCGGTGATCCATTACAAGGTCCTCGCCGCCGGGCGGCATAACCCCGCCGAAGCCTTGGCCTATGCTGCGCAGCATATGCGCCCCTTTGATGCCGTCTGCATCGGCATCTACACCCGCGATAACCCCAATATGCTCGCCGAGGATCTGGAGATTCTGCTGCGGTGGTGGTCGTGTGACCGTGAAGGCGCCGGGGTGTCTGGCCTCACGATGAGCGAGGGATAGGTGTAAAATATGGAGGATATCGCCACATACTTCAAACGGGATCGTTTCGCCGAGCACGTGGGCGTGGAGTTGTTGGAGGTCTCTAAAGGGAGGGCCAAAGCCAGGCTGGTCGTTCAGGAGCGCCACCTGAACACGATCAGGACGGTTCACGGCGGGGCGATCTTTGCCCTGGCGGATTTCGCTTTCGCCGTGGCCTCCAACTCCCACGGCACTGTGGCTGTGGGGATCAACGTGAACATCTCGTATGTGAAGGCGGCGACGGGCGGGGTGCTGGTTGCCGAGGCCCGCGAGACCTCGCTGAGCCCCAGGTTGGCCACCTACACGGTGGAGATAAAAGACGAGGCGGATGAGCTCGTGGCGATCTTTCAGGGCATGGTGTATCGCAAAAAGGATCCTCTTCCCTATGAGCAAAATGGATCATCTGGGCATCGCGGTGAGGAGCATTGAGCAGGCTGCCCGCCTCTATGTCCAAGGGTTGGGCCTCAGGCTGGAGCGGGTGGAGGTCGTGCCGGAGCAAGGTGTGAAGGTGGGCTTCCTTCCCTTGGGCGAGGTGGAGATCGAGTTTCTGGAACCCCTGAGCGCCGAGAGCGCCGTAGCCCGGTTTCTGGAGAAGCGCGGCGAGGGGCTGCATCACCTCTGTATCGAGGTGCCCGATATCCGCGCGGCTATGGCTCGCCTGCGCGAGCAGGGCGCTCGCCTGCTCGGCGAGGAGCCGTCGCCGGGCGCGGGGGGCAGCCTGGTGGTTTTCGTCCACCCACATAGCGCTAACGGCGTCCTCTTGGAGCTGTGTCAAAAGCGGCGGGAGTGAAGGAGATGTCCCAGAAACCCTATCGCATCCTCATTGCCAAGCCGGGCCTGGACGGCCACGACCGGGGGGCCAAGGTTATCGCCAAGGCCCTGCGTGATGGCGGCTTTGAGGTGATCTATACCGGCCTCCGCCAAACTCCGGAGATGATCGTGGAAGCCGCCCTCCAAGAGGACGTGCAGGCCATCGGCCTGAGCATCCTCTCCGGCGCGCACATGACTTTGGTGCCGCGAATCATGAACCTGCTACGCCAGAGAGGGCTTGATGATGTGCTCGTCTTCGTTGGTGGCATCATCCCTGAGGAGGATATCCCCGCGCTCCTTGAATTGGGCGTGCGCGGCGTCTTCGGCCCAGGCATTCCCACCGACGAAGTGGTCGCCCGCATTCGCGGGGAGTTGGCCGCGCGAGAGGGGCGATGAACGACCTCCTGGAAAGAGCGCTCGCCGGCGAAAGGCGGGCCATCGCCCGGCTGATCAGCATCCTGGAAGACGACGGGCCTAGGGCGCGCGAGCTTATGGCGCGCCTGTATCCTCGCACCGGCCAGGCTCGCGTCGTCGGCGTCACCGGTGCCCCCGGCTCGGGCAAGAGCACCCTTCTCTTGCAGATGGCCCGCGAATACCGCCGGCGCGACATGACCGTGGGCATCGTCGCCGTGGATCCCTCCAGCCCCTTCTCAGGGGGCGCGCTCCTCGGCGACCGCATCCGCATGCAGGCCCTGAGCGGAGACCCCGGTGTTTTCTTGCGCAGCATGGCCAGCCGGGGAAGCCTCGGCGGCCTGGCTCGGGCCACCTCTAAAGTGATCTGGGCCTTGGACGCTTGTGGTTATCGGCGCGTCCTCGTGGAGACCGCGGGCGTCGGCCAGACGGAGTACGACGTGGCCCGCCTGGCCCATACGACGGTGGTGCTTCAAGTTCCCGGCCTAGGCGACGACATCCAGGCCCTAAAGGCGGGCATCCTGGAGATCGCCGATGTGCTGGTCGTCAATAAGGCCGACCTGCCCGGAGCAGAGCAGTTGGTGGCCACCCTGCAGGCTGTGCTGGGCCTGCGCTCTGGCCCCACACCGGCCTGGCAGCCCCCCTTGATCAAGACCGTCGCCACCACAGGCAACGGCGTCCCCGAGCTAATTGACGCTGTAGAGCACCATATGGCATACTTGTCTCAGAGCGACCGGATGCAGGCCCAAGCGCGCGCTCGCGTCGCCGAGGAGCTGGAGGAGATCCTGCGCATAGAGCTGTTGCGGCGCGCCCGCGCTCGCTGGGGCGAGGAACGCTATCGCCAGGCCGTTGAGCGCTTGGTGAACCGGCAAGTTGATCCCTATACGGCTGCGGAAGAGCTTTTAGAGGGTGAAGGGTAATTGAGGAGGAGAGGCACCATGGAGAAAGGTGTGCGCATCTATGGCGAGCTGGCGTTGATCAGCGGCAGCGGCAACCCTGAGCTGGCGCGAAGTATCAGTGCTGCGCTCAAGGTGCCTTTGTTGGATGTCCAGATCACCGTCTTCCCCAACGAGAACATCTTTATCCAGCTCCAGCAATCCGTGCGCTCCAAGGATGTCTTTATCATCCAGCCCACTTGCTCGCCGGTCAACTATAACGTGATGGAACTCTTGATCATGATCGATACCGTCCGAAGGGCTTCCGCGGGGCGCATCACCGCCGTCGTGCCCTTTTATGCCTATGCTCGGAGCGACAAAAAGGACAAGCCGCGCGTGCCTATCACCGCCAAGTTGATCGCCGATATGATCGGCGTCGCCGGGGCCGACCGTTTCTTGACCATGGACCTGCATGCCGGGCAGATCCAGGGCTTTTTCAACATCCCTTGCGACGAGGTGACGGCTTTCCCCCTGTTGACGCGCTACTTTATCCTGAAAAAGATCCCCAACCTGGTGGTCGTGGCTGCCGACTTGGGGTTCGCCAAGAAGGCGCGCAACTTTGCCCTCGCCCTGGGCGCGCCGGTGGCCTTTGCCGAGAAGCGCCGCAACGGGCCGGAGACCGAGTACTTGGGGATCATCGGCGATGTCAAGGGCAAGGACGTTATCCTCGTGGATGACGAGGTGGATCAGGGCACGACCATCGCCGGGGCGGCGCGGGGCTTGCGCGAGGCCGGGGCCAGGGATATCTACGCCTGTTTCGTGCACGCCACCTTCTCCCCAGGCGCCATCCAGCGTCTGGCCGAGGCCGATTTCCGAGAGATCGTCTTCACCGACACGGAGCGCATTGACCGAGCCAAGCTCCTACCCAACATGACGGTGATCTCTGTGGGGCCTTATCTGGCGCGCATCATCGACGCCGTACACCGGGGCCTCTCGGTGGGGCAAACCCTGAGCGAGTACGAGCCGACGTTCTGAGGCGAACACCATGTTAGGCAAGATTTTCAGGGCCATCGCCGGCGATCCCAACGAACGCGAGATCGCCCGCCTGCGACCCATCGTGCAAGAGATCAACGCTCTGGAGGGCGAGTTTCGCACGCTCTCCGACGCGCAGCTTCAAGAGCTCACCCGGAGCTTTCAGGAGCGCCTGCGCCGGGCCACGAGCGCGGGCCAGGCCAAGCTCAACGAGCTCCAGAGGGAGCTGGATCGTGAGCCGGATGATGACGAGCGGCGCCGCCTCCGGCAGGAGATCAAGGAGCTTAAGGCGCGGCTGGAGAAGGAGACTCGCCGGATCCTGGATGAGATCCTCCCGCGGGCCTTTGCTGCCGTGCGCGAGGCGGCCCGGCGCTCCATCGGCCAGTTCCATTACGATGAGCAGCTCATGGCGGGCATCGTCCTGCATCAGGGCAAGGTGGCCGAGCAAAAGACCGGCGAAGGCAAGACCCTCACCGCCAGCCTCCCCCTCTACCTGAACGCCCTGGCCGGCCGAGGCGTGCATCTGGTCACTCCCAACGACTATCTCTCCCGCGTGGGCGGCGGCTGGATGGGACCGATCTACCATCGCTTGGGCTTGTCCGTGGGGGTGATCTGCCACAACTTTGCCGGCCTGTATGATCCGGACTATGTGGACCCTGAAGAACACGGCGGCGATAGCCGCCTGGTGCACTGGCGGCCCTGTGATCGGCGCGAGGCCTATCGCGCCGATATCACCTACGGCACTAACAACGAGTTCGGCTTTGATTACCTGCGCGACAATATGGTCCTGGACCTGCGGGATTGCGTGCAGCGCGAGCTCTATTACGCCATTGTGGACGAGGTGGATAACATCCTCATCGACGAGGCGCGTACCCCGTTGATCATCTCTGGCGAGGCCGAGGAGCCCACAGCCCATTACCAGCGCTTCGCCGCCCTGGTGCGCAATCTGCGTGAGGATGTGGATTACACCGTTGACGCCAAAGAGCGCATCGTGACCCTCACCGAGGCGGGGATAGAGAAGGTCGAGCGTGCCCTGGGGATAGATAACCTCTATTCGCCGGAACACTTTGAACTGACCCCCTACCTGGAGAACGCCCTCCGGGCCAAGGCCCTCTTCCAGAGAGATCGCGATTACGTCGTCCAGGATGGCCAGGTGATCATCGTGGACGAGTTCACCGGGCGCTTGATGTATGGCCGGCGTTATTCCCATGGCTTGCACCAAGCCATTGAGGCCAAGGAAGGGGTGCGCATCCAGCGCGAGAGCCTTACCGTGGCTACGATCACCTTCCAGAACTATTTCCGCATGTACCAGCGCCTGGCGGGCATGACCGGTACGGCGGCCACCGAGAAGGAAGAGCTCTACACCATCTACGGCCTGGATGTGGTGGTCATCCCTACGCACAAGCCCATGATCCGCGTGGATTACCCC
>Ga0068707_1003468_pt1 | contig 11005 bp, 10 predicted proteins | sample YNPNPMetaG_FD_66600 | JGI IMG/M metagenome (GOLD analysis project Ga0068707, IMG submission 66600) | Anoxygenic and chlorotrophic microbial mat microbial communities from Yellowstone National Park, USA - YNP NP MetaG | ecosystem: Environmental > Aquatic > Thermal springs > Hot (42-90C) >... | reverse complement strand
CCTCTGATCACTTATCGCAGTCTGCGCGCCACGCAGCGGGCGGCACGCCCGGGCAACTCGGGTCCGGAGTAACATACTCCGGACCATCAGGTGCAGTGTCGGGTTCAGCATGACGGGATTCCCCTAGAACTCAACCGTCTGAAGTTCGTTCGGTGGCTTGAGAAATCCGCACCCTTCTGCCTATAATGGCATTGGTGAAAACGTTCCTCAGGCGAAGAACAAATGCATATGGGCCGCTGTTTGAATGAAGGCGCAAAGTTGCGCAATCCCTCTTCATTGAATGTCCCAGCCGACGAAAACGTCGGTGCACACTGTTTTCCAGATTTCGATCTTGAGCCGCCTGATCACGGCCGCGGTGTGCTTGCGACCGCCTTCGGTGGAATGCTGGTTCGGTGGAACCGCCAGGCGGCCATTCTTCTTGGTCTTGAAGAAACCCTGCTCGACCGTTCCAGGGCTATCTCGGACGTTTTTCGCGCCGTAAGGCCTCTGCTTAGCAATCCGGAGGCATTGGAGAACCTCCAAGACTCACTAAGACAAGACGGCGAGGCGACGGTGGAGCAAGTGTTACTGTTTCGGCAGGGCGTTCAGCGCGACGTGCACATCTTCACAACGCCGCTCTACGGCGGCGAGCCGGACAGTTGGGAGCGTGTCTTCGTAGTAAGCGACATCACAAGGCGCCGGCAGTTGGAGGCGAGCGTTCGGCGTGCTTTCGACGAACTGAAGAACGCGCAAGACCTGTTGATTCAATCGGAGAAGCTTCGGGCGATCGGACAGATCGCCGGCGGCGTGGCGCACGATTTCAACAACATCCTCGGCATAATCCTGGGCAACATACAACTGTTGAAGACGGCGGAGCGGGACGAGAAAGCTCTAGCCAAGCTTGCGAGGGCCGAGCGTGCGGCGCTGGACGGAATAGAAACCGTCCGTCGCATCCAAGAGTTTACGAGGCAGCGGTCCACGTCCGCATCGGAAGTGCTTAACCTAAGCGAAATGGCCCAAGAGCTTGTCGAGACCATGCGTCCCATTTACGAGAATCAAACCTCACCCTCCGGTTCAAGCATCGCGGTGCGGGTCGAGGCGGGAGAGGGGGCATTCGCCGCGGGCTCTTCGGCGGAGATCAGGCAGGTTCTAACGAACATCTTTCTCAACGCGGTGCAGGCTATGCCGGACGGAGGCGAGATAACACTGCGCACGGGCAGGGAAGGCGTTTCGAGCTGGGTCAGCATAGCCGATACTGGGGTCGGGATGAGCCCGGAGGTGCGAGAACGGGTTTTCGAGCCGTTTTTCACCACTCGTGGGGTAGAAGGCACAGGGCTAGGCCTCAGCGTGGCTTACGGCATAGTGCGGCGGCACGACGGCTCCATAGTTGTTGAAAGCGAGCCGGGGAAAGGTACGACCGTCACGGTATATCTGCCTTACGGCCGACCCTCCGGTAGCCGCGTGGCGAATGATGAGACCGAGTGTGAAGAGACGACGCGTGCGCGCATATTGGTTGTTGACGACGAGATGTCGTTCGCTCAGGTTATGGTCGAGATGCTGCAAGAACTTGGGCACGAGGCTGTAGCCGTCTACAACGGTCGGTCCGCGCTCGATGAGCTGGGCAAGAACGGCTTCGACGTGGTCTTTACCGACTTGGGCATGCCCGGGATGTCGGGGCGAGAAGTCGCCGACGCTGCGAAGAAACTTGCACCGCAGGCCCGAGTGGTTCTTCTTACGGGTTGGGACGACGACGTGGTCCGGCGGGATGTCGAGGACGCATCCGTCGATCTGGTCCTCACGAAGCCTCTTAAGATGGAGCAGTTACCGTCAATAATCTCCGATTTGCTTTGCGTACATCGGGAGGATTGAGGTTGCGAGGCAAGCGGATTCTTATCATAGACGACGAGGAACCAATAAGAGCTGTCCTGGCGGAGCTTTTCGAAGAGTCGGGTGCTTTCGTGGGGCTGGCGTCTACCGGCCGAGAGGGGTTCAATAAGGCACTCGACGGAGAATACGATTTGCTGCTGCTGGATCACAGTTTGCCGGACGCAGACGGCCTGTCGCTGCTCGGCCGCCTCAAAGAATCGAAACCGGACCATCCCGTGATAATGATCACCGGTTACGCTTCGATAAGAAGCGCCATTGAGGCCATGCGCTTGGGAGCATACGACTACATAACCAAGCCTTTCGATCTGGACCACGTACAACTTGTCGCCAAACGCGCCCTGGACCGCAAGCGCCTCGTCGACGAGAATCGTTACCTCAAGGAAGAACTCAGAAAGCGTTACGGTTTCGACAACGTCGTCGGGCGCAATCCCGTGGCCCAACGGGCTTACCTGATGGCGGCAAAGGTGGCCAACAGCAACGCCTCGGTTCTCATACTAGGTGAGACGGGAACGGGCAAGGAATACCTGGCGCGCGCAATACACTACCATAGCCCTCGTGCGGACAAACCGTTCGTGAAGTTGAGTTGTGCCGCCTTGCCGGAATCGTTGCTTGAAAGCGAACTGTTCGGCCACGAAAAAGGAGCCTTTACGGGCGCCGTAGGTCGACGGATCGGCAGGTTCGAATATGCCGACGGCGGAACACTTCTTCTTGACGAAATCGGAGACGCGCCGCCGGCCATCCAACTCAAACTCCTTCGCGTCTTGCAGGAAAAATGTATTGAGCGCCTCGGCAGTAGTGAGACGATCTCGGTTGATGTCCGCGTGGTGGCTGCCACCAATCGCGACCTGGTCAGAGCAATCGCCGATCGACAGTTCCGAGAGGATCTATACTATCGCCTTAACGTAGTCACACTGCGCCTGCCTCCTCTGCGAGAGCGGCTGGAGGACATCCCGGAGCTGGTACGGCATTTCATTCGCAAGCACGCCGAAGACGCCGGCAGGCACATAGAGGACATAGCACCCGAATGCCTAGACATGCTGAGCCGCTATCGCTGGCCGGGCAACATACGCGAATTGGAGAACTGTATACAAAGAGCCGTCATCCTCTGTCAAGGGGCACGAATTCTACCACAGCACATCGTTATTGGGGAAGGGTTACCCACTGAGAATCCCGCCCTACGCGACGACACCGACCTTACCCTCAGCGCGGTCGAACGGAACCATATTCGTAGAGTGCTCAAGGAGTGCGGCGGGAATCAAAGCCGCTGCGCGAAAATCCTCGGAATAGACCGCAAGACCCTCCGCAACAAGATCAGGCAGTACGGGCTCGGCACGGAAATTGCTGAGGTCGAGCCTGAAAATGATGCCGCTTCAGACCGATGATATCCATAGACGCCTGAATGAGGCCGCCGGCCGCATTGGCAATGCTCGCGACGGGTCGTCCGCATCTGAGGCCTTGAGTGCCTTGGAAAAAGAAGTCCTTGAGCTGGTTGACTCGGCGCGTCTTGCGACCGCTGCCGAGTTCGCAGGGCGGCTGGCGCACAAGCTCAACAGCCCTTTGGGAGCGATTTCGGGTAGTGCGCAACTGCTCATACGAAAACTCAAGACCGGCCGGCTGGAGCCCGAGTCACTGCACAAGTGCCTGAAGTATGCCGAGGACATACTCGCCCAAACCGAGCGCTGTGCCGCGATAACTCGCCAGTTGGCCGCGGCTGAGAGTTCCGACGCAGTCGTGTGCACACTACTTGCTTTAGGAGTCGAGGACAACTACCTTGGCCGTTGCCCTGTCAGCGCTTCAGAAACAAACACCCAGCCTGATTCCCGAGCATATTCAGGGCAAGCTGGTGCTGGCGATGGGAATCGCGGAACTCCAGCAGTTCGTCCAGGCGCAGTGCCGGGAGAACCCGGCGCTGGTGCTTGACGATGTTCTGCCGTGCCCGTTCTGCGGGGTGTTGATGGTCGACGGAAAATGCAGCGTGTGCAGTCTGCGCGATTCGGGCGCGGCCCCTGCCGTCTCGGGAGGTGATGACGACGGGCTCTGGGGCCGGGTTTTCGATGTGTCCGACGATGAAGAAGCCTTGGAGCCGTTGGCGCTGGTTGCCTCTCCGATCTCCTTGCACGATCATCTCAGAACACAGATACGGGCTGAGTTTCCCGAGGAAGAGATCCCGGCAGCGGAGCTGATCGTGGATCATATTGACGACGACGGGTACCTTCGTGAACCGCTGGTTGAACTGGCCTCTGGGATAGGTCTCAGCGTTCCGCAACTTGAGGCCGTTCTCATTAAGGTCCAGCACTTGGATCCGCTGGGTGTCGGATGCCGCGATCTGCGCGAGTACGCGCTGCTGCAGATCAGGCGTGCGAGTTCACGGAATGAGGAGAGCCGTCTTGCCGAGCGCATCGTGGGAGAGTGCTGGGACGGTCTTTCCCGAATGAAGTTGAATAGAATCGCGCGCGATCTGGGGACGAATGTGCTGGAGGTTCGACGTGCGCTGGAGTGGATGCGCAAGAACCTCCACCCTTATCCGACGGGGGCGTTTAGAGATCCGTGGCACAGGCTCACTCCCCGGCGCGTGCCGCATGTGCCGCCCGACGTCGTGGTCCGAGCCAATGAAGGCGGTTTGGTGGCCGAGGTCGTTGACCCGCTGGCCCGCGTTCTGAAGATCGACGAGGCCTACGAGGCCTTGGCCGCTGAAATGTATCGCAAACCCAGCGGAAGCGCAGGTGAGGACGGCACGGGTCAATTGAAAGAATCGGTGGTCAAAGCCCGGGTGCTGCTTGAAGCGCTGGAGTTTCGGCGTGTAAGCCTCAGGAAGATCACCCACGAGCTGATACGCTGTCAACAGGACTTTTTCAGCAAGGGCCCGACTGCGCTTCGGCCCATGACTCGGAAGGAGTTGGCCGCGAGGGTGGGACTCCATGAATCCACGGTATGTCGGGCTTTGCAGAACAAGAACCTCAGACTGCCGTCCGGGGAAACCATGAGCTTCGAGGTGCTGTTCGACGCGGCGCTGCCCGTGAAGGAGCGAATAAAGCAGCTCGCCGCCGGTCGGCTCTCGGACGCGGAAATCGCCGCCGAGCTTGCGAAATCCGGCATTCAGGTTGCGCGCCGGACGGTCGCCAAGTATAGGGAACAACTACGCCTGCCGCCAAGGGAGTACAGAGTTGCGTAGAATAAGCCATAGAGTCGACGAGCCAATGTCCGGCCTGCAAAAGGCTGCCGTGCTGCTGATCGCGATGGGATCCGAAGCCGCCACGGGCGTGCTTCAGCAGCTGTCTCCCGAAGAGGTGCGCGTGGTTGCAGCCCAGATTGCTCGAACCGAGAGCGTGGACGAGTCGGTTCGTGACCAGGTGATTAGGGAGTTTCGGGAGTCTCAAAAGAAGACTGATCTAAGGGGCGGAGTAGAATACGCCAAAATGCTGCTTGAACAGGCGCTTGGCCCGGACAACGCTCAGGCTTCGGATGTGGAATCGAAGCCGGTCGAGGGTAGACGATTCTACTGGATTCGTGCGGACTCGGTGCCGAAGTTTGCGGAGGCCCTTTCGGTGGAGCGACCGCAAGTGATAGCTTTTGTGGCGGCTCACTTGCCGCCCGATCGCGCCGCCGAGCTGATCTCAAAGCTTCCTGAACGACTGAAGGGTGAGGTTGCCTTGCGGCTTTCCAAGATTCAGCCCGGAGCGGACGACGTGACCAAGCAAATCGCGGAAATACTTAGGGCGCAACTGGTCCGCGAAGGAGGCTCCGGGCCCGGTACGGCCGGTGGGCCGGAAGTTCTGGCAAACCTTATCAACGTTTCCGACCGCGCCACGGAGTCCACGATACTGCGCTACCTGGACGAGCGCGATCCCGAACTGGCTGCGGCCGTCAGGCAAAAGATGTTCTCGTTCGACGATATCGCAACGCTGGAGGACCGCTACATACAGCGCATAATCCGCGAGGCGGAGCAAGAGGACTTGCGGCTCAGCTTGAAGGGCGCGCCGGATGAAATCAAAGAGGCGTTCTTCCGCAACATGTCCGAGAGAGCCGCCGCAGCGCTCAAAGAAGAACTGGAAATGATGGGGCCGGCCAAGCTCAAAGACGTCGAAGCCGCCCGCAAGCGCATAGTCGCCGTGGTGAGACAGCTCAGAGACGCCGGAGAGATAGCCTTGGGCTCCGCAGAGCAAGAGGATCTGGTCGACTGAGTCAGGAAAAACGCGGGAGGATACGGTGACTGAGACGGTTTCTCGAGAAGAATTGGAAGCACTCCTTTCGGCGTATCGAACCGCGCACGCAGGACGACGCCAACGGAAAGACCTGGGAACACGAAAGGCCGTTCGACCATTTGAGGCACCCAGGTCGGGCGTAGTCTCTACCGAATGTCTCAAAGCGCTAAAGCGCTTCCATCACGAGTTCGCTGCTGCGATGTCGGAGATGATGTCAACCCTGTTTCGGTTGCCGGTTAAGGTCGAGGCGACCAATATCGAACAAGTGACGCGCAAGGGTTTTCGCGAGTCGATCACTTCCCCGGTGATGATGATGGAGGTCGAGGCCGAGCCGCTGAAACGCGAGATCGTATTGGCTATAGATCCCTCCCTGGTGGGCCAGTGGACGGACTTCGTATGCGGCGCCGGCGCCGAGGAACCGTGCGAACCGAGTCGACTTACGGAGATAGACGTAGCGTTGGCGGCGAGGGTGGCCCAAGTTTGTCTGGATAAGTATGCGGAGATGTGGCCTGGCGCACAGAAGCTTCACTTCGAAACGCGCAGGGTGTGCAGCAGCGAGAGCTATGAGAGCAACGCCGCCCCGTCGGAGGAAGTTCTTTTCTGCAGCTTTGACGTGGCATCGTCACATTGCTCGGGGCGGCTTATCTGGTGTCTTCCGGCTGCAGCCGTCGAAGCAAGTCTCGTCCAAAAGGACGAGGCCGCCTCAAGATCCGATAACGCTTCGGACTTCCGGCGCGCGATCCGAGAAGCGATCGGTGAAATCGAACTTCAATGCAGGGTAGTCCTCGGCAACACCCGGCTGTCCTTTGCCGAGGTGCTCGGTTTGGACATTGGCGACGTCATAAAGACCAACGCAAGTTCCGACTCCGAAGCGAAGATGTTCGTGGGCGACGTGCCTCTGTATCCTTGCAGGCCGAGGGCCGTGGGCCGGCGTCTTGCCGCCGTGATCTACGACGATTCCACCGGGCCGGTTTCTCAGCCCGACTCTGAAAAGCATGCCATCGATCAGCTCCAGCTGAAGGCCGCTTAGGCGATTCCTCTCCTGATTGTGCTGGACCGGGCGCACAGCCGGCGTCGAACCGGAACAATCCCCTACAGCTGGCACGCCGATTGCTGTTAAGGACGGCGTGGGATGCTATGGCGATTCTTGAAACCCGCGGGAGGTGAGGCGGTTGTCGAGAGACTTGTTCACCGATACGACGTCCCTTGTGCTTGCGAAATGCCTAGACGCGGCGGCCGTTAGGCACAAGGTGATAGCGAACAACATTGCAAACGTGGAAACCCCGGGCTACAAGCGCTCTGAGGTGCTGTTCGAAGACCATTTGAAGCAGGTCCTGGAAGGCGCCGACCGACGACTCGTCAAGCGCCGGGTTCGCGAACTCGAGCCGGTGGTTACGACGGACACTCTTTCGCCTTCCAGGCCGGACGGCAACAACGTTTCGATCGATCGGGAGATGGCCGACCTGGCCAAGAACTCCCTCCGCTACGAAGCGGCGGTTCAGATCTTGAATCTCAAGAACGCCATGATACGCACCGTTCTTACTGAAGGGAGAAGGTAGGCATGGGTAATCTTTCCTCAATAGACATAAGCGCGTCGGGACTTTTTGCCCAGCGTACGCGTCTTGACGCCATCGCGAGCAACATAGCCAATGCCACCACGACGCGCACAACCGGCGGAGGGCCATATCGAAGACAGATTGTCATACTTCGCGCCGGTGCCGGGCTGGACGACAACGAACCGGCAGGCGTAACGGTTGATGCGGTAGTGGAGTCGCCGGAGCCGCCGAAGATGGTGTACGATCCGTCGCACCCGGATGCCGGTCCTGACGGCATGGTGGCGATGCCGAACGTGAACATCGTGGAAGAGATGGTTGATATGATCGCGGCTACAAGAGCTTACGAAGCGAACGTGCAAGCCATCGTCGCGGCCAAAGCGATGGCGGCAAAAGCTTTGGAGATAGGCCGGGCCTGATCAGTCCGGCGGAGGTAAGACCCGATGCGAATCGAATCGCTTTCAAACCTGCCCTTGGGCCCAGTCGGAAACAGCGCGGCGCAACGATCCGCCGCGGACTTCGGCAAGGCGGTCAAGGCCACGCTGTCCGAGGTAAACCGGCTGCAATTCGAGGCAGACAAGATGGCTACGGCACTTGCCGCCGGGGATGACGTGGAAATCCATCAGGCTATGATAGCGATGCAAAAGGCGAGCACTGCTCTCCAATTCACGGTGCAAGTGCGCAACAAGATAATCGAGGCGTATCAGGAGATAATGCGTATGCAAGTCTAGCGCTTGCCGGCAGAGATGCTCGATTCTTGGGATCTACGGCGCTCTGAGCGTTCGTACCGGTCGGTTAGCGACTCCTATTGCGGTACTTGCGGCCGACCGGATACGTTCAAGACGGATTGTTACTCAATTCTCAATTTCAGGTAGTGCGTAGGCGAAAATGAACCCTTCCGACGGTTCGACGGTGCTCAAAACCATACAGGATTTCTGGAACTCGCTCACAAGCACGCAGAAGTTCTTGACGGCGCTATTCGTGGGCGGCAGCGTAGTTCTTCTCGGTGCGGTGTCGCTTCTGGCGGCTAGGCCGAGCATGGCCGTACTTTTCTCCGGCCTGTCGCCGAGTGATGCAGGCGCAATCGTGGCTAAGCTTCAGGAAAAAGGCGTGGCTTACAAGGTGGAAGGTGACGGCGTCATCAAGGTGCCGGCGAAGGACGTTCACGACCTGCGACTGCAAATGGCGACGGCCGGACTGCCCCAGGGCGGAAACGTCGGCTTCGAGATATTCGACAAGTCCAACTTCTCGGCCACTGAGTTCACCCAACAGCTCAATTACCAGCGCGCGCTGCAGGGAGAGCTGAGCCGAACCATTAGTCAGTTAGACATGGTGGAAGCGGCGCGGGTTCATATTGTGCTGCCGAAACCCAGCGTCTTTGAAAATGAGTCCAAGCATCCCTCCGCATCCGTTGTCCTAAAGATACGCCCCGGGGGCGCGCTTCAGGCCGAGCAGGTAGGCGGAATAGTCCACCTCGTGGCTTCCGCCGTGGAAGGAATGAAGCCCGAGTACGTCACCGTGGTGGATACCCGCGGCACCGTGCTTTCCGAAGCGAGCGAGGACGGACTTGGAATCGGTGCTCGCCTGTCGGCGTCACAACTTGAACTCAAGCGTCGGTACGAAGCGGCCATTGAACACGAGGTGCAGACCATGCTCGATCGTGTCGTCGGGCCGAACAAGGCCGTGGTGCGCGCGAACGCGAAGCTCAACCTCGACCAGCGCGAAACGCACAGCGAGATAATCCAACCCCTTGCCGCCAACAGAGGTGCACTGTCAAGCGAAGAACGCGTCGAGGAAACATACGGAGCAGGACGGCCGCCGGCACCAGCGGCGGCCGGCGCCAATCGAATGACGCGGGTCGACGTGGAGGAAGTGTCGCGTAAGGGCTACCATCGGCTTGAGACCGTGAACAAGTACGACCTTTCGAAGACCACCGAGCACGTCGTCAAAGCGCCGGGATCGGTCGAACAGGTTTCCGTGGCCGTAATGCTGGACGGAGACGTTTCCTCCTATTCCTTGCCCGGCATCAGAAGCGCCGTTGAGGCGGTAGCGGGCATTGATCTCAAGAGGGGCGACAAGGTCATCGTGGAGGCTGTGCCGTTCGACAAGACGGCGGCGAAGGCCGAGGAAAAAGAGCTCAAGGCTGCCGCGACGCGCGAGACGTTCGTTTCAGTAGGTAAGGCTGTGGGGGCTGTGGCTGCGCTGTTGGCCTTTCTGTTCTTGCTCAAAGGCATAGTCAAGCAAATCAAGCTCGTTCCGCCCGTGCCTTTGAATTCGGAACGGTTGGAACCGATTGCGGCCGGATACCCTGCGGTCGAGCCGGCCGCAAATCTTGAGAGCGAACCCGCGCCGGCGGCTGTGGAGACCGGCCCGAAGCCTGCTCCCGAGCCGGTTATGGTCGGAAGTCCTGAGGAAGTCGCGAAAGTAGTGCGGGAGTGGATATCGAGGGATTAGAGGTGAACTTAGGTGTTGACGACGGTTGCCGATCAGCTCAAAGGTGTGGAGAAGGCGTCGATTCTTCTGAAATCACTTGGAAGCGAAACCGCGGCCCAGGTGTTCAGGTTTCTTTCGGAAGAAGAGGCGGAAAGGCTGGCCTCGGAGTTGGTGCGGCCTCAGGACTTCAGTAGGGAGACCATAGAGGCGGTTGCGGCCGAGTTCGATCGACTGCGCCGGAGACTGAAATAAGGGACGTCACTTGGGCGATCTGATAAAAAACGGCAATGCTCAGAAACTGGATCCCTGGCGTGCTCTCCCGGTCGAGCCCTCCGAACGAGATACTTCGCGTCGAAAACCCAGCCTGTCAGCTTCAGAGAGAGCAAGGTTGGTTGTGGATAAAGCCGCCGAAGAGGCTCGGTCTATCCTAGCACGAGCCGAAGAGCAGGCGCGGATAATAAGGAACACCGCGTATTCGGAAGGTCGAGCGGCGGCTTTGGAAGAGCTGGAGGCGGAGCGGCGTGAGCTGCGGGGCAGAATCGAAGCGCTTGAGTCCGAAGTTGATGCCCGGATGGCGGAGTTTTGGAACGCTCTGGAAGATCAGGTGCTGAAACTTTCTGTCGAGATCGCCTCGAAGATAGTCCGAAGGGAAGTGCAAGAAAACGACGATTTCGTCATACGTACGGTCAAAGCCGGGCTTCAACAGCTCAGAGACAGGCGCGAAATCAAGGTGCGGGTCAATCCGGACGACTATGAGACGGCGCGCGCCGACAAGCCGGAGCTGATGGAAGCCTTCGACGACGTGCGTGTGCTCGACTTCGTAGCGGACCGCCGAGTAGACAAAGGGGGCTGCGTAATCGAATCGGCCGAGGGCAATCTCGACGCTAGGATCAGCACTCAGTTGCAGGCCGCCGAAGCGGCACTATTGGAGGCCAAGAGCGAAAGTGACGA
>Ga0068707_1003467_pt1 | contig 11006 bp, 11 predicted proteins | sample YNPNPMetaG_FD_66600 | JGI IMG/M metagenome (GOLD analysis project Ga0068707, IMG submission 66600) | Anoxygenic and chlorotrophic microbial mat microbial communities from Yellowstone National Park, USA - YNP NP MetaG | ecosystem: Environmental > Aquatic > Thermal springs > Hot (42-90C) >... | reverse complement strand
GCCGCGGCGGCGATCAGCAGCACGGCCAGCAACGCCGCCACCCCGGCGCGGCTCGGGCGGCGCAGCGTCAGCAAGGCGCCCAGGGCGCGCAGCCGCTCGCCGAGGGCGAACCCGCCGCTCAGGGCGTCGAGCAACTCCGCCACGAAGAGGCTGGCGACCACGGCGGGGACGGCCATGTAGCGCGGCACGCCCACCGAAAGACCCAGGAACCAGGCCAGCCAGCTTCCGCAGAAGGCCAGCAGGGTCAGCCGCAGGTACCATGCCCGCGCCCCGGCGCGGGCGGAGGCCCGTTCGTTCCACAGGCGCCATGCGCCCCACAGCAGCCCGCACAGGGCCGGGAAGCCGAAGAAGGCCAGGTTCTGCAAGGCATAGAGGCGGTGAAACGCGGTCGGCACGATGGCGACCATGCCCAGCAACCCCTCCACCGGTTCGGGCAAGAAGGCCGGGTCGAAGAGCAACGCCGCGGCGAGCCGGCGGAGCAGATGCGCGCTCACAAAGGCGCCGCCCGCCGCCAGGGCGAAGATGCTCGCCACGCGCCAGCGGCGCGCCAGCAGCGCCGCCACTCCCGGCGCGAGCAGCGACGCCAGCAGGAACGGCGCGGTCTGCCCTTTGCTGATCCAGGCCGCGCCGAGGAGCAGCGCGGCGGGCGGCAAGGCCGCCCAGGCCCCGCCGAGGGTCGCCCACAGCCCCAGGTAGCCGGCCAGCAGGTAGACCAGCATGGGCATCTCGGCCAGCACCTGCCGCCCCTGCAGCAGCGGCTGGATCTGGGGGTGGATGCTCAACAGCAGCGCGGCGCCGACGGTGGCCCAGGCCAGGCGCCCGTGGTTCAGGCGCGCGCCGAGGGCCGCCAGGAGCAGGACGGAGGCCACGGCGCACAGCACACCGAACAGCCGCCCCTGCCACAACCCCACGCCGAACAGCCGCATACTCAGCCCGACCGGCAGGGTCGTGGTGAAGGCCGCCTCCAGCCCGGGAGCGGCGGGTTGCCCATCGCGCAGGCGCCCATAGTGCCCCGTCTCGGCCCAGGCGCGCGCCACCGACAATGTCCAGCCCTCGTCCCACCAGATGAGGCCCCCATCGAGGTTCCACAACCCCGCGGCCAGCAGCGCGAGCGCCAGGGCGAGCCAGGCCGCCAGCCGGCGCGCGCCGGCGCTCAGGTTCGCCCGTTCGAGATATGCTAAGGTGGTGTGCTTCATTGCCTGGAGTATACCCTACGCGGCGTACCAGCAAGCTACGCGAGCGCGCGCGGAGGTGTGGAGGTAAGGTATTGCCCCTAAACATCGTCCCCCGCAGATATGAGGAAACCGGGTTATGGTCTTTGAATACATAATCCGGTATAGGCCGCGCAGGCGGCCTTCGCATCCCCTAGCCGAGGGCTTCAGCCCCACGGCTAGCCCGGCATAGCGGATTCATTTTTCAAAGACCATCAGCCCGACGGCTAGCGCGGGATAGCGGATTCATTTCTCAAAGACCATTACCCGGTCCCCGTCCCGCTGCGATTCCGTTGGACGTCGAGAGGCGCAGGATCTGCCTCTGGCTACAAAAACTGAACAAAGACCCGCTTCAATGCTTCCAGATCATTCAGATTCTCCTGCAAGACGCGAAATACGATTGATCTGTCGATCTTCAAATAGTCATGCACCAGAATGTTGCGAAAACCGATCATGCGAATCCACATGTCTCGCATTTCTGTGCTGATCAAGCCTGCTTCACATAATCGTGAAGGGATGTCGCTGTACCAGTCCACCGTGCCCAATCCTGATTCTGCAATGACGTGGTTGCCCAGATCGTTCAGCGACTCGATTGCAAGTTGCAGGAATCGTTCCGCGCTCCCGTAGCGCTCAGGATTGGTCGCGAATTCGTCATACGAGTACCGTTGCAACTGGCGCAAGATCGCCAGATACTCGTCCAGTTTTTCCAGTCGTCTGTGGATGATTTCAGGTCGGATCATGCGACATCCTTCGTTTATACGCCTGACGCTGAACATCCAGGTAGGGCCGGAAATCGAGGAACTGGCGCACCGTTTGCGAAAAGTGCGCGCCATGATCAAAGTCGTCGGCTCGATAGACCAGCCGGTTGTGGCGCACAGCTTCGTGTTTCAGAACGATATCGGGCGTATCGAGGACGACCAGATCCACACGACAGAAACCGGCCTGCGCCAGGTCGGCCAGCAGATCGAGTTTCGGCACCGCGGCCGTGCCCGGTCGCGGAACGATGGCCAGATCCAGGTCGCTCTCGGCGTGCAGGTTCCCGGTTACAGCCGAACCGAACAGATACACGGCATGGATCTCCGGGTATTGCCCGAAGATGGTCGCCAGGCGTTCCAGATCTGGAAAAGGATCGCGCGGCATCGAGTGTTTCTCCGGCGCTGCCGCCGCGCGCAAGGCCGCGCGGCGCAACCTGCCTGATGCGAAGGGAAAGGGGAAACCGGGTTTCCCCATCCGCTCGCTGAGCGGCGGCATATTCGCCAGCCTTTCGGCGGTATAGAACATCAAAAAGTCGCCCCCATGCAACTGGGGTCGGCCAGGAGGCCGATCAAGAGCATAGCATACAAACCGCCGCTCAGTCCAGCGAGCGCCAGGGTGATGAGCCAGCGCCGGGCGGCGACCGGCGCCCGCCCGCGGCGGGAGCGCCCGGATGAGGTCAGCGCGGGCAATCCTTCAAGAGCCGGCGACTCAGCGATAGGCGGCGGTGATGGGGCCATAGCGTTCCAGTGCTTGCGCGAAGGCGACATCCCCGGATTCCTCACTGCTGCTGCGGCCCGCCGCAAGGCGCTTCTGCTGGCGCGCCCCGGCGCCGCGCGCCGCTTGCCCGCATCCATCCGCTGAGCGGCAGGTAGAGCAGCGTCGCCAGATTGATCAGATAAAACGCCGCGCGCCCGCTGAGCAGCATCGGCACCAGGACGCCCTCGTCGATCCCGAACAGACCGTAGAGATACAGGCTGGTCACCTCGACAATGCCCAGCCCGCCGAGGATGTGGATGGGCACCATCGCCACCAGCAGGTTGAACGTCAGCACAAAGAGCACGATCCGCGGATCGAGCGCCACGCCGAACATCCGCAGGCTGCAGTAGCTAAAGGCGAATTGCGCCAGCATAATCGCGCAGGAATAGATGACCAGGGGGAGGCCATTGCTGCCGGCGGCGCGGGGAGAGAGCGGAGGCGCTTCGGCCAGACGCGCAACCACCCGCTTCAGGAAGGGCGCGCGTTCCATCCCGGTCGCGGCCATCAGGCGCGGCGCGGCGGCCAGGACCTGTTGCCGCCGCGCGAACAGCAGGCTCAGCGCGAGCGCTCCCGTGGACAGCCCGCCGATCAGGAGGGTGATCGGCCAGCGCAGCGGCGCGATGGCGCCCCAGAGGGCCGCGCTGCTGAGCGCCAGGCACGCCAGCAGCGCCAGCCCATCGGCGAAACGGACCAGCGCCATGCTCCACAGACTGCCGCGCAGCGTGATGCCATAGCGCCCCATCAACAGCGCGACATAAGACGCGGCGCCCGCGCTGCTGGCGATCAGGTTGCCGGTCACGGTCTGGATCACTGTCAACTCGACCAGCGCCGGCGCCGGCACGCGCCGGTCGAGCGCATGCCAGGCGCGCAGGCTCATCAAGAGGCAGATGAGCCAGAAGGAGAGGGTCGCGCCGGCCAGCCACGGCCACGCCAGATTGCGCCACAGGGTGACCAGATCCTGGGCGCGGACATTCGCTGCCACTACGGCGACCAGGGCCACGGCCAGCCCGAGGCGGATCAGCGTCCAGGCGTGGTTGCGGTGGGCAGAGACCATGGTTCGAGCTGATTTGTTCATCCAGCTATAGTCTGCAAATCGCCAGAAATGTATGGGCTGATTGAAGATCGTCTGGCGAGAACTGACAATCACTTATTTGCAATGGGAGACGGATCAATACACTGATGACAACCTGAACATGACCGGGCAGCAAGTATTTCCACTTGATTGGAATGTTATCTATAAGCTGATTTCCTGATGAGTCAACAGTTCTCCTTTCATTCTGGCCTAGAATGATCGTGTCAGAAAATAGTTGTTTTAGTAAAATCTTAAACTCCTCAGCAGTATACTCTCGGGGATGGAAAGGATTAAGAGGTTGCTTCTCTCCCCCAGAAGCGATCAGACGATTAGGCGTAGAAATAGCGATAACGCCTCCCGGACGGGCCAATCTCTTTAACTCGTTCAAGAAGCCAACATCATCGTAGAGATGTTCTATTACTTCAAAGGCGATGATCGTGTCAAAGCTCCCTGATCGAAAAGGCAGCCTTTCACCTGTAGCCTGCACCAGTGATACACTGTGATAATTGCGCCTTGCTTCTTTCAGAAACTCCAGCGAGAGGTCCAGGCCTATCCTTGTGGCATCGGGCGATTGCAAGATTTCGAAACCGTAGCCTCTTCCACATCCGACATCCAGGATGTCACCGAAAACATATGGCTTTACGGCGTGGTAACGCGCCATGCTCCGCGTTAGAATGTCGCGATGGCCGATAAACGATCTATTGGGAGCTTCGAAGCGTTCCAGTTCAGCCAACAAATGAAAACCACCCGGTCCATGCTTCGAAATGTTCGAAGAAGCAGCCATGTTCTGATGTCCTCATTGTCTGTTGGGCAGGTGCAGCACCTTCTCCCATGCATCAACCATAGACGGAACGCTGAAACACTGCCGGGCGCGTTCCTGGGCAGCCCGGGCGCGCCGGTGAGCTTCAACAGGATCATCGAGGGCCGTGCGGATGGCGTCAGCCAGCGCGCAGGGCTGGTTGTGCGGCACCAGCCATGCATGCTGCCCATTCATAAGGATTTCGCTATTCCCGTCTATGTTTGTTGCGACAATCGGGCATCCCGCAGCCATGGCTTCCAGAAGAATATTCGGTGCGCCCTCGAACCGTGACGGATGGACATAGAGATCAAGGGACCCCAACCACTGCGGAACGTCTCTGCGGTATCCTGCAAAGTGGACACGCTCATCGATCTTGAGGCTGCGGGCCAACGCTCGCAGGCGCTCCAGTTCCTCACCGGCTCCGGCCAGTAGCAGATGCACAGGTTCCAGCCCCGGTTGGGACAGGGCTTGAAGCAAGACATCAAATCCCTTCTGATACGTCAGACGCCCGACGCTGCCGATCACTAGCGCGTCCGCTGATAACCCCAATTCGGCCCGCAGCGCTGCCCGCGACACTGGCTGCGTGTACAAGGAAGCATCTACGCCGTTCGGAATATACACCAGGCGCTCAGGACGGACGCCCTCGGCGGCAACGGCAAAGGCGGCAACCTGGCGACTATTCACCACCACGACGTCGGCCAGAGGCATTGTCGCTCGCACCAGGAGGAACTGCCAGGGGGCGTAGTGGACATTGCGCGCGCGGATTGACGATACGAGCCGTGGAATGCCAGCTCTACGCGCCAGGATGCGACCGAGAATGTCGGACCAACAGAGCATCGTCACGGCTACCTCGAAATTCTGGCGTCGCATCCATTGCAGGATGCCGGCAAGTCCATACCCTCCGACGAGGCCTGCCCTGCCCACTACCCTGATGATGGCGCCCGAACGTCGTAATTGCTCGATGACACCGGCATCCCATGAGTCATTGAGACAGAGGACGGCCACACGATGACCTCGCTCGACCAGCCCTGCCGTCAGGTGGCAGAGAACGCGCTGAGTGCCATCCGCGCGCAGATGGTCAATACAAAAAAGCACCTTCATTCCTTATGCCATCGGCTTCCGCCCATACAGATACAGCATTTCGATTCCCAGCACCGCGTCAGGGAGGCCCGCGAAGCGCCGGTTTATGATCAACTCGCAGATTACGTGAAATCAGCCCTTGCCATATCCACACATGCTTATGCATGTCCCGGATCTGCCGCGTGCTCAAAGACGAATTCATTGATCCCTGTCGGCACCCCATCTGGTATGACCCGACGCAGGCGAAATCCTAGTAGGAGTAAGAAGGTGATGATTTCTTCAGCATTTGCATACTCGTAGGGGTACCCTCCAACCCAATCAATAACATCATACCAGAAGTCCATCCCTCGCTGCTTTTCAAGCGGGTTGCGTCGGGTCACGAGCAGTTTGGCAATATAGATCAACGCAGCAAATGGTGGAATCATGCCGCGCTGTATCCACGCAGGGGCATGGTTGTATCCACGTTTAATGATCCGCCAGATGGGTGACGTGATATGGCGTTTGTAAATGCCCAGGACCAGGGTGCCTCCTGGCGCAACCAGCCGGCTGGTGTTGGTGATGGCTTCCCACATTGCGCCTGTGTGGTGCAACGACCCCCAGGCGTAGACCAGGTCGAAGCGTCCCAGTTGCGTCAGTGCCGCTTGATCCAGGATGGACATCCGCGTGAAGGTAATGGAAGCATCCGGGCGCAACCTGGCGCAGTTTGCTTCTGATGCAGCGATGGAACGAGGGTTAATATCAATCCCCACCACCGGCCTGGCCCCGAGGCAGTGCGCCGCAAGAGAAAATAAACCGCTCCCGCAGCCAACGTCGAGCATCGAGACGCCCTCCAGACTCTCGCGCTCCAGGAGGCGCTGGAGTGACTGCATAGCCGTCGCAAGGCGTTGCTCAGAGATCAGAGCGTCTGAGAACGCCTGCCAGTTGGCGCCGAAATCGAAGCCTTGCGCGTTCGTCGCTACAGTTGATAGACGATGCCGGATCATATTGCAAGTTGCCTCGTTCCGTCGGGTTGATGGTTGTTGAAGAACTATTCCGCTATCCGCCAGCGAACGGATGAGAAAAATTGAGACCAGTCATTTTTTCATAAAGACGAATTCGTTGTTGCCCAAACTTCCGCCGACTGTTTTCAATCGCTGCAATTCCAGCCCGCGGGCATAGTAAAAATTGAAAATCGTTTCTGGGCGGGCAACTTCAAATGGAAAGCCTCCAATCCAGTCCACCACGTCATGCCAGGCGGACATGCCGCGATTTTTGGAATAGTTCCGCCAGGAATCAAAAGGTCGTCCTTTCTGAAGCAAATCCCTGAGAATCGTAGGACCCCAAAAGATGACGGTGGCAGGAATCAACATCAGAAAACGCAAGCCGCCGGGAAGTTTGTTATACAACTTCTTGACCTTTGTCCATATCCGGCTGGCCCGACCCTGGTCATTGTAAATCGAAATGAACAAACGGCCATGCGCGCCCAGTGGAATCAAGATATTTTCCAGCGCTTGAGCCATATTTCCGGTGTGATGCAGCACGCCCCAGGAATAGACAATATCGAACGTTCCTAGCCCGGCCAGATAGTTCTTGTCCAGCACGTTCCCCGATTCGATCTGCCAGTGAGCAGCATCGGGCGCAAAACGCCGCTTGAGTTCTGCCGCGCAGGCGACACTGGCGGGGTCGTAATCAAACGAATGCACCTTTTTTGCCCCCAGCCGAATGGCGGCGAGCGAAAAAAGCCCGCTGCCGCAGCCGGCATCGAGAAAGGACAGCCCGGAAAGAGATTCTACCCCGAGCATTTCTTTCAAAGAAACTTCTGCGTTGTGAATGCGAGTTTCGTTGACCGTTTCCAGAAATGCGCGCCAATTCTTCCCGAACTGAAATCGTTCGGCTTTAGAAACCTGTATTTCGAAATCTGGTTGCATAAGTAACTTATCCTTCCTTTGCTACGCACCTCAGTGTCCAGGTGGGCGCGCCTATGGATGGCCATGATGGTGAGGAGCCGCCGGTGGTCGAGCGATGCGGTCAGCGCCCCACGACTGCGTCCCCCCGCTTCAAGCTGTAGCAGCCTGAGGCATTGTAGCAGGCGGGCGTTACGGGTGTGGCAAGCAGGTCCCTCTTCAACCGACGATGGTCGCGTCGGTCTCCGCGTTGCGCGGCGGTTGTTCGGCGGCGGCGACGCCCTGCGGGGAGCTGCGGCGCCGTTCCTCCGGCCAGGCGCCGGGTTCCGCCATGCTCCCGGCTGAGGGGCGGGCGAGGCGGCCTGGAGCGTGGCCGCGCTGCCGCATCCCATGCAGGATGACGAAGATCAGGCAGGGAATGAACAGCAGCGGCACTGACCATGCGGGTTGCACCCCAAAAACCCTTGACGTTCGATTGCCAGCGGCAGCCAGCTCAGCGCGACCAGGGTCGCCATCTCCCAGGCGCTGCGCGGGATGAGCCAGAGGGCCAGCAGGTCATAGCTGCCCCGAAACGGCAGGACCGCCATGCCCAGCAGCAGGCGCGCCCGCTCGTCGCGCCAGTACCGCAGGGCAATGAGCAGCATCCAACCCGCGGGAAGCGTGAAGAGCGCAATCATCCGCTGGTACTCCCCGAGCATTCCAAGCCAGCGCCAGGGCCAGGTCGGGTCCAGCAGGAGCGAGATCGCCAGGACCGCCGCGGCCAGCAGCAGGCCGGGGCGCGTCAGGCGGTTCAGCGCCACCGGCAGGGCGATATGGGGCTTGATCAGCGCGAGCAGCGGCGCCAGGACCGGGATGAACCAGCTTGCGACGATCAAGGGCGACCATTGCACATACGCGAGTGCGTACACATACACCGGCGTGGCGAACATGAGCAAGCGCCAGCGTTCGCCGCTGCGCGCGATGGCATAGGCGAGCACCCCTGAAGAAGCGCCTATGAAGAGCGATCCTGCGAGCGCATCGGACACCAGGCTGAAGGGAAGGAACAGGAAGCCGAACACGGCGATCGGGAGCGGGTAAGGCACCAGCAATGGCGAGGGCTGGAACGCATAGGGGTCATCGCCTGCCAGGAGGGAGCGTGCTGTATGCAAGGCCCATCGAAAATCACCCGCGTCTGGAACATACCGGAGCCTGAGCCAGCACAGCCCGCCGGTGAACAGTCCCAGGGCGATCGCCATGCCGATGTCGATCTGACGAGCCGTCAAGCGGCGCGGGGTGGGTTGTGGGAACGGACGGCGCATCAAGCTTTCCTCACCTTCTACCGACGCATTGGAACGCCTGGGCGGGGGGGAGGCTGCGCCTCCCCGCGCACCTCTACCGTGAACATGGGGGAACCAGGTTCCCCCATACCCTCGCCTGCAGGAGGGTCTGGGAGGGCTGCGCCCTCAAGGAGGGGGATGGGGCAACCGGGTTGCCCCACGCCCCCGCCCGCGGGCGGGCCTGGCCCTCCCAGGAACAGCCCAAAAATCCAAAATCCAAAATCAAAAATCCAAAACAATCTTGCGGTTCTCGCTCCACACCCCCAGCATCAGCAGCGCCCAGAGCTTTTTGCCGTGGTTGGCCCGTCCGCTCAGATGCTCCTCGAAGAGCGCCTGCGTCGCCGCGGGGCGCAGCCAGGCGCGCAGCGCCCCGGCATCCAGCCGTTCGCGCGCCCAGGCGCGCAGCTCGCCGCGCAGCCACTGGCCCACCGGCACGCCGAAGCCCTGTTTGCCCCGCGCCGCCACCGCCGGTGGCAGTTTGTCGCCGAAGGCCGCCCGCAGCAGCCACTTGCCGCGCCGCCCGCGCACCTTGAAGCGCGCCGGCAGCCGCGCTGTCCATTCCACCCACTCGGCGTCCAGGAAGGGCGCCCGCGCCTCAACCGAGTGGGCCATGGTCATGCGGTCGGTTTTGGGCAGCAGGTCGCCCGCCAGGTAGGTGACGTGGTCGGCGGCCAGGGTGCGGTCGAGCAGGCTCTCGGCCCGCGCGGCGTCGTAGGCGGCGGCGATCCAGTCGGCGCTGTCCACGCCGGCCAGCGCCGCGCGCAACTCGGGCTGGTAGAGGTCCAGTTTCTCGTGATGGTTGAAGTACGACCCCCAGCGGGCCAGCGAGGCTTTGTGGGTCGTGGCCGAGAATTGCCCCAGGCGCTTGAGGGCGGTGAGTGGGTTGCGATCCTCGGGCAGCCAGGCCGGCTCGGGGAGCAGCGCCGCCGCCGCCGGCACGGCCCCCCGGGTCACCCAGGGCGGCAGGGCGGCGTAGGGGCGCAGCCAGCCGTCGAGCACATAGCGCCGGTAGCCCGCCAGGGTCTCGTCGCCGCCGTCGCCGCTGAGGGCCACGGTGACATGGCGGCGGGTCTGCCGGGCCAGTTCGTAGAGCGGCAGGGCCGCCGGGTCGGCGAAGGGTTCATCAACCGCGCGCGCCACGCCTTCGATCACCGCGATGAGATCGGTGGGACGGAAGATGAACTCGTGGTGCTCGGCGCCGTAGCGCGCGGCGACCTGCCGGGCGTAGGCGGTTTCGGAGAAGTGGCGCTCTTCGAAGCCGATGGAGAAGGTGCGCACCGGCGCGCTCGTCCGTTCGGCCATCAGGGCCACGATGATGGACGAGTCGATCCCGCCGCTGAGGAACGCCCCCAGGGGCGCCTCGCTGACCAGTTGGCGCTCGACGGCGGCGGGCAGCAGGAGGCGCGCCTGTTCAATCGCTTCAGCGTCGCTCAGGTTCCATTTCGGCTCGAAGGCCAGTTGCCACCAGCGTTCGACCACGGGGGCCTGGCCGGCTTCGAGCGTCAGTTTGTGCGCCGCCGGCAGGCGCCGGATGCCGGCGTAGATCGTCAGCGGGTCGGGAACGTACTGGAGGGTCAGGTAGTGGTGCAGGGCCAGCAGGTCCACCTCGCGCTCGACCCAGGGAAGGGTCAACAGCGCTTTGGCCTCGGAGCCCCAGACGAGACCCTGGGGGCCGTGGCTCCAGTAGAGCGGTTTTTCGCCCATGCGGTCGCGGGCGAGCAGCAGGCGCCGGCGGGGCGCGTCCCAGAGGGCGAAGGCGAACATGCCGTTGAGCCGGGGCAGCATGGCGTCGCCCCACTGCTCGTAGGCGTGGACGAGCGTCTCGGTGTCGCTCTGGGTGGCGAAGCGGTGGCCCAGGCGCTCAAGCTCGGCGCGCAGGGCGCGGAAGTTGTAGATCTCGCCGTTGAAGACCACGGCCACGCTGCCGTCTTCGTTGAAGAGCGGCTGGTCGCCGCCGCTGCGGTCAATGATCGCCAGACGGCGCATGGCCATGCCCAGCGGACCGTCCAGGAGCGCGCCGGCGCTGTCCGGGCCGCGGTGGCGCAGGCTGGCGTTCATACGCTCCAGCGCCGCTCGCTCGACCGGCTGCCCGTCACTTCGCCAGATACCGCAGATGCCGCACACGACTGCCTC
>Ga0068707_1003466_pt1 | contig 11009 bp, 7 predicted proteins | sample YNPNPMetaG_FD_66600 | JGI IMG/M metagenome (GOLD analysis project Ga0068707, IMG submission 66600) | Anoxygenic and chlorotrophic microbial mat microbial communities from Yellowstone National Park, USA - YNP NP MetaG | ecosystem: Environmental > Aquatic > Thermal springs > Hot (42-90C) >... | reverse complement strand
CCAGAGGCTTCTGGCCGCTGGGAAACCGAAAAAGTTGGCCCTGGTCGCCTGTATGCGGAAGTTCCTGACGATCCTCAATGCCATGCTCCGTGAACGAAAACCCTGGACAGAAACCGCTGTCACCACTTGACAACCAAGACAGTCGCTCCGAATTGCCAATCCGATAAATCTGGCGCTCGCGGGAGCTCTTCCCCGTTGGCGGACCATATTAAAGGTGTAAACTGAAAAAATTACGCATCGTGATTCGGCTTATGGGTGCGAATGCCAACGCGGTCACCATACGACGGGCCATGCCGTTGGTACTCCCGTTCCGGGGGGGGATGACCGGTTGATGGAAACCAGCCGGCGGGGACTCGGGATTGCCCAGCCTGCCTTGTTGGGAAGAGATAATCGATCTGAATTCACTTCAGGGAAAAATGTTATGAATCAGGAGCATGCAGCGTCGTCGAAGCCTGGAAGCCAGCAGCCTAAGAGTCATCTCGAGGCCGCCCGACGGGAGAAACTCCGTCGCATCAGCGAACTGGGTTTCGATCCCTGGGGTGGGCGGTACGATGGCCATCGGCCTATCCGGGAGATTCGATCTCGTGAAAACGAGATTGAGGTCATTGCGACGGGCGATTGCCAGGTTGGGCAACCCCCAGAATTAAGGGGGCCGCGTGTCCGCGCTGCCGGGCGGATCATGCTCCTCCGGCGTGCCGGGAAGATCATGTTCATCGACATTCGTGATTGGACCGGCAAGATTCAGGTCCTCATTGGGAAGGCCCAAGTTGGGGACCGTCACTGGGAATTGGCCCAGTGTCTTGACTTGGGTGACATCATTGGGGTCGATGGGGAATTGAAACGGACGAAGACCGGAGAACTGACGATCTTCGCCGATGGTTTGCATTTTCTTACAAAATCGATCGAGACACCGCCGGAAAAGTGGCATGGACTCGCCGATCCCGAGCTTCGGAACAGGATGCGCTACCTCGACCTGGCGTATACCGAAGGTGTCATGGATCGCTTTTTGCGACGGACGCAGATTGTCCATTCGATTCGCGCAACATTGGCGAGCGAAGGTTTTGTGGAAGTGGAAGGGCCAACCCTGCACGCCATTGCTGGCGGCGCTGCTGCCCGTCCTTTTGTGACCCATCATAACGCCCTGGACATGGATCTCTACCTCCGCATTGCGCTGGAGCTTCATCTCAAGCGGCTGCTGGTGGGCGGTATGGAAAGGGTGTATGAGCTGGGCCGCGTTTACCGCAACGAGGGGATCAGCCCGCGGCACAATCCCGAGTTCACCATGCTGGAGGCCTACCAGGCGTATGGGGATTATCACACGATGATGGACCTGACTGAGAAGCTCATTGTGAGGGCCATCGAGGCCACAGGACAGCCGTTGCAACTGCCATGGGGTGAATCTGTCATCAATTTTACACCGCCTTTTTCGAGGAAAAGTTATGACGAGTTACTTGTCGAGCACACGGGCATCGATCCTGCCGAACCCTCCTCAATCGCCTATTTTGCCTCCTCCCGCGGGATTGAGGTCACAGGGCGGCATCCCGACGTCATAAAAAATGAGATCTTCGAGGAATTCGTTCAGCCGAAGTTGACCGGCCCGATTTTCGTCCTAGACTACCCCGCTTCGATCTGTCCTTTGACCAAGCGGAAAAAGGACAATCCGGAGATTGCCGAGCGATTCGAGCTTTTCGTGCAGGGGATGGAGCTGGCAAACGCTTATACCGAACTCAACGATCCCGATCTACAGGAGGAGCTTTTCAGTCGCCAGTTGGAGGGCCTGCCGGAGGAGGAATCTATGGCCCGCATGGATCGTGACTTCATTCGCGCCTTGCGGCACGGGATGCCACCAGCCGGCGGTTTGGGAATTGGTATTGACCGTTTGGTGATGTTATTGACAAACTGTCAGAGCATCCGTGAAGTCATTTTGTTTCCGCTCTATCGGCCGGAGGCCGACTGATCCCCACGTGTGGGGGTCACGGAGGATTCCCCAATGTACCGATGGCTCCTGTGTTGGCGGTATTTGAAGACGCGTTACATCGCCTTGGCCTCGATTATCAGCGTCACGCTGGGCGTGGCGACCATGATCGTGGTTAACAGCGTGATGCTCGGTTTTACTCACGAGATGCAAAACCGTTTGCACGGGATTCTTTCCGATCTCATCTTTCAATCGCGGAGTTTGGAGGGTTTTCCTGACGCCGACTGGCACATGGAACAGATCCGCCGTGTTGCAGGCGAGAGTATCGAGGCCATGACTCCGACGGTGGTCGTACCGGGGATGCTTAATTATCAGGTTGGCGAGACATGGATGACACGTCCGGTGCAGGTCATTGGCGTGGACGAACGAACCCAGGCCAGGGTAAGCGATTTCAGTAAGTATCTCCAGCATCCCGAGAATCGCAGGCAATTGAGCTTTGAGCTGAGAGAAGGCGGCTATGATGTGATCGACCATCAGGCGGATGGGCCAAGTCTGCCACGTGACGAAATGTCCCTGGCCGGTTGGGAACACCGTCGTCGAGCCGCCCGTTTGCGAAAAATGCTGGAGCAACTTAACGGGACATCTGAGGCCCAGCCGGGACAGAGCCTTTCAGAGGCTCCCGCATTTACGAATCCATTCGAGCGGTCGGAGATAAACGAACCCCTCGTTCAGTTCGATCCTGAGAAGTCTCAATATACCGGCGCAATCTTGGGGATTGGTTTGGCCAGCTTCCGTCGTGAGGGGCAGGATCATTTCCTGCTTTTGCCAGGTGACGATGTCAAATTGACACTGCCGACGGTGGGCACGCCACCGCGGATTGTGAGCGATAACTTCACGGTGGTGGACTTTTACGAAAGCAAAATGAGTGAATACGACTCCAATTTCGTGTTTGTGCCGATTCGCGTGTTGCAGCAACTGCGGGGGATGATCGATCCTTCAACCGGCAAGGGCTATGTCAACGCAATCAGCATCAAGTTGAAGCCCGGTGCCGACATGAACGAGGTTCGTGATCGTTTGCGGGCAGCGTTTGCTCCCCAGTATTACGCGATCGAGACCTGGCGGGATAGTCAAGGACCATTGCTGGCCGCCGTTAACATGGAAACGGCCATTCTCAATGTGTTGCTTTTTCTGATTATCTGTGTGGCAGGTTTCGGTATTCTTGCCATCTTTTTCATGATTGTCGTGGAAAAAACCCGCGACGTCGGGATCCTCAAGGCCCTCGGAGCCTCCGGATCGGGAGTCATGAGTATTTTCCTGGGGTATGGTCTGCTGCTCGGGATTGTCGGAGCCGGCATGGGGCTGGTGCTGGGACTTCTCTTTGTCAAGCACATCAACGAGATCGCCGATTTGCTCGGGCGGATAACCGGTCACCGGGTCTTTGATCCCGACATTTACTATTTCTACAAGATTCCCACGATCATCGATCCCTTAACCGTTGGGTGGATTATGTTTGGAGCGCTCTTGATCGCGGTCCTGGCCAGTGTGTTACCGGCCTTGCGAGCAGCTCGGCTCCATCCCGTGGAGGCTCTCCGCTATGAATAAGCCAGAGACGGCAACCCACCAGTGTTGTTCTGCTTTCAAGACCGACTGCGATGCCTCCCAATCCGCCGAGAATGCCTTTCTACCCGGTCATCCTGCCATTGCGCCGCCGCACTTCCAGCTTGGAGAGCAACACCGCGTGACTGCCGAAGCCATTTCTCACTCGAAATTGAGGGCCGTCCCTGAGGAGACATCAATCAAATCGGGCGAACCCCTTCTCTCCGTCCGTGGATTAGTCAAGAGCTACCGAAAAGCAAGTGTCGAAATCCCCGTGCTGAAGGGTGTGGACCTTGATGTGCAGTCGGGGGAATTCCTGGCCATTGTCGGCCAAAGCGGGTCGGGCAAGAGCACACTGCTTCACCTCATCGGTCAACTCGATCAACCGGACGACGGCACCATTGTTCTCAAAAATGAGCGGATCGACAATCTGCCCACGCACCTTCGCGACCGATTACGCAATCGAACATTCGGCATGGTGTTTCAGTTCTATCACCTCTTGCCGGAGTTAACGACGCTGGAGAATGTCCTGATGCCCGTGATGATCGGTCGATCTCTCTGGCAATACTGGCGCGAACGGACAGAGCATCGACGGCGGGCCATGGAGCTACTGGAGCTTATGGGGTTAGGGCATCGGCTCAAGCACCGGCCGCATGAACTCTCGGGTGGTGAGTTGCAACGAGCGGCGATTGCCCGGGCACTTGTCAATCGGCCGCAAATCCTTTTGGCTGACGAACCAACGGGAAACCTTGACCCCGCAACGGGTCAGGAAATCCTCAACCTTCTGCGAACCTTAAGGCAGCAGGAGCATCTTACCATTGTAATGGTCACTCACGATCATTCGATTGCGGCTTTGGCCGATCGCATCGTCTGTCTAGCCGCTGGTCGGATTCGCAGCGAGGAGGCGTCACTTTTACCGGACAGGGCTGCTGCGCCGGCATCTCGCCAAATGGCGACCGGCGTGGTACGCTAATAGTTTGTCCGCGCTGATATTTCACACTTTTTATGGTCCCTTGGTGAGATGAGGTCCAGAATCGCGCCATGTCGTTGAAGGTTTACATCAACGGTCAGTATTACGACAAAGACGATGCCAAGATCAGCGTTTACGATCATGGTCTGCTGTACGGGGACGGTGTCTTCGAGGGGATCCGCAGCTACGCCGGTAAGGTCTTCCGGATGAAGGAACACCTTGACCGGTTATGGGACTCGGCAAAGGCCATTTGGCTCAGTATCCCCATGAGCAAAGAGGAGTTGGCCAAAGCAATCGAGGAAACCCTGCGGATCAATGGAATTGAAGACGGCTACATCCGTGTTGTGGTGACGCGCGGTGTAGGAACGCTGGGACTTGACCCGAACAAATGCAGTCGACCTCAGGTGATCATCATTACGGATCATATCTCGCTGTACCCCAAGGAGTATTACGAGAATGGGCTGGAAATCATTACGGTCAGCACGATGCGGAATCATCCCGCCGCCGTCAGCCCACGGATCAAATCCCTCAATTACCTGAATAACATCCTGGCCAAGATCGAGGGCCTTCAGGCAGGGTGTATCGAGGCCCTGATGCTCAATCACAAGGGCGAGGTTGCGGAGTGCACGGGCGACAACATTTTTATTGTCCGCCGCGGTCAATTGTTGACGCCTCCGCGTGAAGCGGGGATCTTAGAGGGAATCACACGGGCAGCCGTGATCGAACTGGCCGAGGAGGCCAACATCCGCGTGCTCGAAATCCCTCTGACAAAACACGATATTTATATTGCCGATGAGTGTTTTCTAACGGGCACAGCGGCTGAAATTGTACCGGTGGTAAAAGTCGATAGCCGTCCCATCGGGACCGGAAAGCCTGGTCCAATAACTCGCGACCTGATGGAGCGATTCCACCGTTTGACGCGGAACCATTGCTGACACCTGCCACACGCGATGCACACCGCGGCAGTATTTCCAATCTTTTCAACCCGCCGGCTGCAACAGGCGGTAATCTTCTCAAAGGCCTCCCGGTCGCAGGTCACCGGCGTGCCATCCCGCAAATAGGTGCGGTGTTCGGCAAAGACCACCACGCCCGGGATCGTGATAAACTTCTCCGGGGGAAACCGCTGGGCCTTGCGGGGACTCAGATTCGCTTTGTTGCTTACAAGCGTGCTCATGCCGATAATATAAGGGGCTGGTTAAGCCAAACGCGGCCACGCGGCGGTGGAGGGCTTGTCGATGTTGCGGCTACGTTGGCCTGCTTTCCTGAAAAGACTTGGGCATCGGCTATTTCTCGCCTACGCTCATTACCGCTGGCGGCACTGGCGGCGTCCCTGGCTGCCAGATCGGGGCCCCTAGCGGGTGGTCGTCCCCGACGAAGAAATGTCCAACGAAAAGGCCGCCGTTTTGACCTGGTTTAATCTTGAGACAGGGCGATGGGGTGGCATTTGTGAGTTTTTTGATGATTCTGATTTGTGTGATTATGTGCCCATGGAGGATCGCATAGCCCAATCGGAGTATTTCCCACTTTTAGAGCAATCACCGGTTTGGGTCAAAGCAGACGACTTTTCTTCAAAAAACCAAGAATAGCGCTATTCGTAGTTCTCAAATACCGATGGTCAATTGATGCCAGTGCGAACATTGTAGCGAACCCTTCCACTGGGTCCGTGAGAATTCTTTCTCTCCGTCGAACGTTAATGATTGTGTTTGCGATTTCTTGCTTGTCAACATTCCAAGCTGCTCGCCATTCGTTAAGGCTACTTAATTGCTCACCCTCTGGGTCGCCGTCAATGACGTGGGCGAGTTCGTGGGCATAGAGATACATTTCGGGCATCGAACTTACGATGCCATTCCAGATGACGACGGCCACGCGGGGACCCGACAAGCAGGTCCTTCCAGGGGGCGGAGGGGCGTGCTTGTCACGTCCGATGAAGCGGGATGGATCATCCAAGGTTGTTTTGCGGACCCGACAAGCGGGTCCCTCTAGCGGGCGGAGGGGCATGCCTGTCATGCCCGCGGAAGTGGAATGGATTATCCAACGTTACGCACCGGACGCGACGAGCGCGTCCCTCCGAAAGGCGGACCTGACAAGTAGGTCCCTCCAGGGAGAATCTGACATGCACGCCACAGATGCTTGCCGCTTGCTGGTCAGCAATTGCGTTAGTCTCACGCCATCTCGTTGTGTCATTGTTCTCGTAAATCAGGGCGTGGTAGAATAGGCGAAACTTTTGCAGAGGCCCATTCGGCAGAGTGGGGCGGTTCTCGGTTGTTTTGGGGGTCCTGATTTTGTGGGAGGTGGATTCGCATGCCTCGAAGAGATGACTTGCAATGCTTTGGTTGTCAGACGATGAACGTGGTTCCCGTCTTATTGGGTCTTATGATTTTCGGACTGCTGGCAGTGCCTTCCCCTGCTGCCGAGCGACGCCCCAATTTTCTATTTATCATTGTTGATGACCAGTCCCCGTATGATCTCAAGATCTACAACCCGCGGTCGATCCTCAACACACCGAATATTGATCGTTTGGCGGCAGAGGGCGTCGTCTTCGATGGCGCCTATCACATGGGATCGTGGTCAGGAGCCGTTTGCCTGCCCTCGCGGACGATGATCATGACGGGACGGACCGTGTGGCATATTCCTTGCCCTGGCAAGAGCGCGGCCAATCCCAATGCAACAAATCCCAAACTTGTGCCGCCCGACCTGCCTCAGCACACCCTGCCCGCCGTGTTCAATCGTGCGGGTTACGATACGATGCGGACATGCAAAGTTGGCAATAGCTACGAACCCGCAAACGTGCAGTTCGCCGTAAGACATGATGCGACCAAGCGAGGACCGACCGATGAGACGGGGAGCGCGTGGCATGCGGAACAGGTTCTGGCGTATCTGGCTGATCGGGAGGCGCGGGCTGACAAGGATCCATTCCTGATCTACTTTGGTTTCTCTCACCCGCACGATACCCGCGATGGCAAGCCGGAATTGCTTGCCCGTTATGGAGCGGTGAACCACACGGACCGAAACAGCCTGCCGCCTGCTAATCCCAGGCAGCCGCTGTTGCCGCTGAACTACTTGCCGGCTCACCCGTTCGATAATACCCACATGAATGTTCGTGATGAAGTTGCCGTCAGCGGCGTGTGGGACCGGCGCGACGAACGGACCATCCGCAACGAGTTGGGACGGGAATTCGCCTGTGTGGAGAATATCGACATTCAAATCGGTCGTGTGCTGCGGCGTCTTGAGGAGATGGGGGAACTCGAAAACACCTACATCTTCTACACGGCCGATCATGGAATTGCCATTGGGGCCCACGGTTTGCAGGGAAAGCAGAACCTCTATCAGCACACCTGGCGTGTGCCATTCATCGTCAAAGGCCCTGGCGTACTTGCTGGCAAGCGGGTGGAAGGCAACATCTATCTGCTCGATGTCCTGGCGACATTATGCGACCTGGCCGGGATCGAGGCCCCGCCCACCAATGAGGGCATTAGCTTCCGACCGGTGCTGGAAGGTAAGACAGACCGAGTTCGTGACGTCCTTTATGGGGCCTACGGTGGCGGATCGAAACCCGGGATGCGATGTGTCAAAAAAGGTGACTGGAAACTGATCAAGTATGACTCGCCTGAATTGGGTGTTCACGTCACGCAGTTGTTCAACCTGGCAGAAAACCCCTATGAGTTCCTCCCCGAACATCGCGCTGCGGAAGTGACGTCACTAACGGGCGTCGTGCCGGAATCTCATCAGACCAACCTCGCTAATGATCCTCGCTATGCCGAAAAACGCGCCGAGATGGAAGCGTTGCTGTTGGCCGAGATGCGGCGTCTGGACGACCCCTATAGGTTGTGGGACCAGCCGGATGAGGCAAGTTTGAGAGGAGAACCTAAGCGGTCTTTGGAAGAGAACAAATAATCGCCCAACCCAAGCCAGTTGCGTATCTTCCGGAGGATTGTCAACAACCAATCTCGAAGAGTGTGCGCCTGTGTCGGAGGGGCGCGTCGTGCCCGCGGAAGTGGGATGGATGATCAAACGTTGTGCGGCGGACGTGACGAGCGCGTCCCTCCGAGGGGAAATTCGGAGGGGCACGCTTGTCATGCCCGATAAAGCTTGATCTCTGACTTTGATTTGTCACGATTTGTGAGGTCAACGACTATGAAATGGCTCAGAACACTCATTGCTTTGACAATGTTAGTAGGACTCGTGCCCCAAGTCACGTACCTTTCTGCCGAGGAAGATTCCGGCGGACAGGCAACGAAGCCGGCGTCGCGATATTGTCAGATCAGCGGCATTTATCCGCACCTGGCCGTCTTCAATCAGCCGGAAGACGTGGCCGATCGGCCAAACCACGGGGAATGCGGTATCGGTGCGATTGCCGTTTGGGCCGACCGTTTGTGGTACCTCACCTATCCCCAGCACAAGACGATGGGCAGCAATGACAAGCTCTATGAACTCGATGCTAATATGAATGTCGTCATCCGGCCGGAAAGCGTCGGTGGAACGCACGCCGGGCGGATGATCCACCGGGAGTCTGAGCAACTCATCCTCGGCCCGTATTTCATTGATAAAGAACGGCATGTTCGGGCGGCGAATCTCAAGGAACTTCGTGGGCGGATGACAGCCATTATGCGACACCTAGAAGACCCCGCGAACAAGGTCTATTTCTTCGATATGGAAGGGGCCATCTATGAGGTCGATGTTCACACGCTGGCGGTGAATCGGCTCTTTGTGAAGCCTGTTCCCGGATGGCACGGCAAAGGTGGATACACGGCCCAGGGACGAGTTGTCATCGCCAATAATGGGGAAGTTGGTCCCGCCGATGGATATCGTCACGTCCTGGTGGGTGGACCTGCACAAGGCGAAGAAGCTGGTGTCCTCGCGGAATGGGATGGCCAGAACTGGCGAATCATCGAACGGAAACAATTCTGTGATGTGACAGGCCCGGGGGGAATCCAGGGCAGTCCAGACGACCGTACACCGCTCTGGACCATCGGCTGGGACAAGCGATCGGTGATCCTTAAACTGCTGGATGGGGGTCAGTGGTTCACCTATCGCTTGCCCAAGGGGAGTCATACCTTCGATCCCCGGCACGGTTGGTACACCGAATGGCCGCGGATTCGCGAGATCGCCCCAGGTCGTTTCATGATGTGTATGCACGGTCAGATGTTTGATTTTCCCGTCAGCTTCTCGGCCCAGGCCCACGGCGGTATTCGCCCGATGTGCACACATCTGCGGTACATTCCTGACTTTTGCCATTGGAATGGTCGTGTTGTCCTGGGCGCGGACGATGCCTCGATGATGAACAATCCGATGTGTGGTCAGGCACAGTCGAACTTGTGGTTTGGGACTGTGGATGACCTTTATCATTTTGGCCCGGCGACGGGCTGGGGTGGCGTGTGGATGGATGATCCCGTTACGAAGGATACGCCGTCCGATCCTTTCTTGATCGCCGGCTATCGTCAGCGCGTCGTCCATCTTGTCCAGAAGGGTAACCAACCCGTGACGTTTTATCTGGAAGTTGATCCCAACGGTGACGGCAGGTGGGAGCCTCTTCTTGATATCGACCTTCAGCCGAATGAATACCGACCGGTCCTTATTCCCGATCAGGTGACGGCAGAGTGGTTGCGGGTACGAACCTCAGCCGATTGCCGCGCCACGGCGTATTTCCATGGTTGGTCGCCTCGCCTGGCAAACCCGGGTGAGGACAGGATCTTTGCAGGTTTGACCGATGTGATATCGACGGCAGGATATTACGGGGGACTGATCCGTCCGGCAGCTCACAATCGCAATCTTCAATGGCTGGTGTGGAGAGGCGATGTAAACGGCGGCATTCAGCCAGTGGGATATCGCGAGTTCGATATTACGGAAGAAGGTTGCCCTGTCGTCATCGCGCCTGAAGAGGACCGCTCGGCGGAAGTCGAGAAGGTCGCACAATTGACGAGCGATTTTGAGATTGATGATGCATCGGTCATTGTTCGCGATTCCGCGGGGAATCGGTGGCGATTGCCGCGAGGTCCCGCCGCTTTTGACCAGTGGACAGGGAAGATGCGGGCAGTCCGCGAAGTGGCGTCGGAACGATTTTTAGCGAACATTCACGGAACATTTTACGAAATCCCGCGCGATTCCAGCAACCAGCCTGACTGGTCCAAAATCAAACCGGTATGCAGCCATTCCAAGCGGATCATCGACTTCTGTTCTTGGCGTGGGCTGCTCGTTCTCGCCGGGGTCGCAGAAAATGCCCCGCAAGATGGTCAGGTGTTTGGGACGTCCGGCGGTCCACTATTGTGGTTTGGGTGTTTGGATGATCTGTGGAAACTCGGTCAGCCGAGAGGAGAAGGCGGCCCCTGGAATAAGACCAAGGTCACCCCGGGCGAGCCATCCGATCCTTATCTGATGACCGGCTATGCCCGAAAAACCTTGGCGTTGTCTCACGATGCCAGCGAGCCGGTACGATTCATTGTGGAAGTGGATTTCGACCACACGGGCTTCAGACGGCTTGCGGAGTTTGAGGTCCCCGCGGGCCAGACATTCCGATACGATTTTGGCGGA
>Ga0068707_1003464_pt1 | contig 11012 bp, 5 predicted proteins | sample YNPNPMetaG_FD_66600 | JGI IMG/M metagenome (GOLD analysis project Ga0068707, IMG submission 66600) | Anoxygenic and chlorotrophic microbial mat microbial communities from Yellowstone National Park, USA - YNP NP MetaG | ecosystem: Environmental > Aquatic > Thermal springs > Hot (42-90C) >... | reverse complement strand
CTTGACCCGGAGCAGATGGCGGGGCCGCCCCCATGGGGGGCGGCCCCGCCGGTTCAGCTAGCGTCCGGCCGCGATGGTAAAGAGCGCCCCCGCCGAGCGCCCAAAGACATCGGCAAAGTACATCTCGTAGGCCAGGGCAGGCAACACCCGAAACTCGCCCGGCGTGGTGCAGCGGAAAGAGTAGATATACTCATACGTGCCACGAGGCAGGTTGCTGGCAAAGAGGACCACCTTCTCGTCGCGCAGCTCGGTGTGGGTGGCCCAGTGCCAATGCCAATCCCACCAACCGCGCTCCTGCTCGGGCAGCTCCTTGGTTAGCTCCGGCCGCTGGGCGGTGGCGCTGGTCGTCTGCAAGCTGGTATCAATGGCCTCACCGCCGGCGGGCAAAGGATCTTCCAACACCAAGAAGTACAGATCGTTGGGCGCGATCATGGTCAGCTTGACCACCACCACGTCGTTCACCTTGGCCTGGGTGATGGGCGTCTTGAGGTCCCCGGCCAAATAGTACTGCCGATCCACGATGATACCCCGGTTCAGGGCGCCCATCTGTTCCACGGGCAAAAAGTAGCGCAAAAAGATGCTATAGTACAGCGTGCCCGGGCCCGTTTTATCCAAAATGACATCGTTATCCCCGGCCAAAAGCTCGCCCACCGGCACCTGGGCCCTGACGGCCCGGCCCACATTCTCCGAGGTCACGTCGCCTTCGGCCCGCTCCAGCCCGTTGATGCGCAAGAGATAGTGATAGTTCCCCTGGAGCTCGCCCGTGAGCACCATGTAATCGGTGAGGGCCAAGATGGACCAGACGTTCTCCTGGGTCGTCTCCCAGCGCCCGCTCTGGCGCGCGGTCATCAACCAGCGCACCACGTTGGGCAACAGGCTGCTCTCGGGCTGGAGACGCACCAGGGCGCGCAAGATGATGGCCGTGGTGCGGGTGTCGGTGTTCATCGCCCAGGGATCGCGCTGCGCCTCCTCCCAGTGGGCGCCCGTGGCGCTGAGGATGGCCGCGTTGGCCAAGGCGTTCACCAGCGTTTTGAGGCGCGCCGTGTCCTGGGAGTTGGTCAGGTGCAGCGCCATGGCCAAGTAGGCCTTGGCATAGAGGGACATCTCGCCTTTGCCATCCACCAGCGCCACCGTGCGGCCCAGATCCCCGCGGCCCGCCTCGGCCAAAGTGTAGAGCACCACCGCTTGGATATCGCGCAGCTGCCGCTGGGAACGGGCGCTGGCCGCGAACTGCTCCAGCCAACCATAAAGGTAAGCGATGCCGCGCTCCAGCACCTGCTGGTCCACGCTGAAATCGGCCTTTTGGGCCTCCACCAGCCCCAGCACCACATACGCGCTGAGCAAGGGCGAGCTGTCCTCCCGGGCCCACCAGCCCCAGCCGCCATCGGGGTTCTGCAAGGCATAGATGCGCTGCAGGCCGATGCCCACCTGCTCCGGTAGCTTGGCCTCCAGCTCGGCGTTGGCGATGCCCAACTTTTGCAGGGCGCCGTAAGTGACCACATTGGGCAAGAAGCGGCTCACCGTCTGCTCGATGCAGCCATAGGGGTAGGTCTCCAGATACTCCAAGCCCCCGCGCATGCCGGCGGCCAAGGAGGGCTCCAGGTTCACCGTCAGCTCACCCAGGCTGCGATCCACCGCCTCCGGCAAGCGCACCAACTCGATGATCTGCTCCTCCACCTGGCCCGCTGTGCCCACCGTCTCCGGCGAGCTGGGATGGTAAACGGGCAAGGTGAGCTGGATCGCGTCGCTGTATTGGCCCGCGCTCACGTTAAAGCGTAGCACGGCCCGTTCCGCCGCCCCCACCGCCGCCGGCCAAGAGAGCGCCTCCCGCCCATGGGCGGCCACGGTCACCTTCTGTTCGCCGTTGGCCACGGTGACCCCTTCAGCGACGAGCTTGACCGTCATCTCCAGGTCTTGCCCGGTGTTATTGTGCACCACCGCGCCCAGGATGGGCTTGTCGCCGATGACCAGGAAGCGCGGCACCACCGGGCGCACCATCACATCCAGGGTGCTGACGATGTCGCTGGTGGCCTTGCCCACTTGGGTTTGGGCCGTCACTCCTTGGGCGGTCAGGCGCCAGGTGGTGAGGTTATCCGGCAATTTGACGGTGACTCGGGCCTTGCCGGCAGCATCGGTGCGCACCGCCGGCGCCCAGAAGGCGGTATCGGGGAACTCTTGGCGCAAGATGCCCGCCGCCTCGGCGCCGCCACCGCCACCCTTGGCCTCGGCCACCTGTTGCTGTTGGTAGCGCTCCACGGCGATGGCCAAAGTGGCCGCCGTCCACACCCCCAAGGGGCGCTGACGATAGAACTCTTGGACGATATCTCGCTGCCCGCCGCCCACCAACGACTCCACGGCCAGGTCCACCAATTGTAGCGAAACCTCGGCCTCCACACCGCGCCCACGATGATCCAAGACCTCCAAGGAGTAGGTCACCTCATCCCGTGGCTTGTAGGGGGTGGCGCGATCGGGGGTCACCTTGATGGTGAGCTCCTGCTGTTCGGTGGAGACCTCCAATATCACGTAACCCAGCTTAAAAGAGGGCACAGGATTGGCCCGATCCATCCCTTTGATGATGACCACCGAAACATACACATTGGGCGCATATTCCGGCAGGATGGGAAGGCTCAGGCGCTCGCTGTTGGTCGCCAGCTCGATGACCCGATGCTCCAGGATGTGGCCGCGCTCGATGGTGAGCAGGGCCATCGTTCGCCCTTGATAGGGCGAGGGGATGAGGATCTGGGCCGTCTCACCGGGACGGTAGGATTTCTTGTCGGCCACCAGGTCAATCCGGTCGTTGTTCGCCTGCCGCCAGGGGATGAACCCGGCGCCGCCGACCCACAAGAAGGCCGCGCTCTGCACCTTGTTTTCGCGCTCATCCAGGCCCACGGCCAAGATCTTGAACATCCCACCCTCCGGTGGGGTGAAGCGGGCGATGGCCTGCCCCAGATCATCCGTCTTGACCGTGGTGGTGTGCACCGCCGTATCGCGCACCTTGCTGGTCCAATAGTAGCGGCCGTCGTCAGCCTTTTCTTGCACGCTGTACCACTCGTGGCGATAGAAGGTGATGGTGAGGGCTTGCTGGGTGCGGGTGATCCCATGGGTATCCACGGTGATAACCCGCACCGCCTGCTCCTGGCCGGCGACGCCCACATAGCTCAGCGGCGCCAAACCGATGTAAAATAGCCCCTTGTGCACCACGGCGGCGCGGCGGGCGCTCACCTCCTGGTTATTCACGTCCACCACCGAAAATTCGATGGTGTAGGTCTGGCTCTGGGTGAACTCGGCAAGGTTGGCCGGTATCTCCACCACAAAGCGCCCTTGGGCATCGGTCTTGCCCTCGCCCTCGGTGAGGAGCTCACCCCAGGAGCTGGCCGGCCCATAGCCGTAGGTCTCGTCATAGTTGGCAAAGCTGTAATACCCCTTGCCCTGCCAACGATCAAAGTAATAATCTTGGCGCAAGACCCGCCACTGGACGCTGGCATTGGCCACGGGGCCGCCAAAGAAATAGGTGGCCTCCGCCGCCGCCACGATGGTATCTCCATGGATGTAATCCTCTTGATCCAGGTTCACCTGCACCTGGAACTCGGGCTTGCGGTACGCGGCCACCTGGAAATCGGCGCTAAAGGCGTACTCGTCATAGGTCGCCTGCAGGGAATAGTAGCCCAGAGCAGCATCCTCACCCAGGGCGATCTCGCCGGCAAAGGTGCCCAGCGTGTTCAAAGCAACCTTCTGATGCCAGATCTCGCGCCATTCCCCATCCCGCAAGACGAGGAGCACCTCGCCACCTTGGGGGGGCAAGCTGTAGCGCCCATCATCATCCAAGCGCAGGATGCCCTTGAAATAGACCGTCTGGCCGGGGCGGTAGATGCGCCGATCGGTATACAGATAGGCGCGGAACTGCTCCAGGCTGGGCGAGCCGGAGAGGTTGAAGGACCAAGGCTCCAATCCGTCGGACCAATGGCGCGAGACCAAGGCATAGCCCGCGCCCCGCTTGGCCAGGACGATGAGCGGCTGCCAGGGCTCCTGTTCGGGAACCGCCGCCTTCAAGAGGCCATCTCCATTGGTGGTGCCCCCGGCCACGCGCTGCCCTTCGGCGTTATAGATGGCCACCTGCACCCCCGCCACCGGCTGGCCCTCCCGCAGGTCGGTGGCCCAGACCAAGGCCTCCGTCTGGGTGCTCTTCAAGGTCAGGTTCGTATCCGAGACGATCAGGAGCTGCCGGGCCACGTTCTTGGTCTCTGGCGCCGAGGCCTGGAGATAGTAAAAGCCCGGCGTCAGCTTCTGGCCAGCAGCCAGAGCCAATGTCTGGGAGAGGGTTCGGGTGGCATTCAAGGGGGCTTGGGTGGGCAGCGACCAACGCTTGAGCAGGCTATCCGCTTGGGGAGCGTATTTTTGCCAACGCGCCCAAAAATCCTTGCCGATCAACTTGACCATCTCCTCGGGCGCCACGGCATAAAGGGCCAGGTCCACCCGCGAGACGTTGCGATATTGCACCGAGACGGTGGTCTCGGCGTAGGCGTTGTAGCTGCTATACGGATTCGGCGTGTTGAACCCCACCCAAGGGTCATAGGGCCGGGTGCGAAAATGCAAGGTCACGGGCGCCTGCAGGGGATGGCCATAGATCCCCCGGATCTCGGTGGAAAAGGTCACGGTGTACCAGGTGGAGGGCTTCAGGGAGCCGGCCAGGTGCAGCACCGTCTTGTCTCGCTCCCACCAATCGTAAAGCTTGGCGGTGGGGGTGATGGAAAAGCCCTTGAGGAAGGTATCTTGGCTGATGGGGCTGGAGAAGGTGATGATCAAGCCATCGCCCACGGGCCAGTTGCCCTCGCCCTCCTTGGGGCGGGTGGCGACCACGGCCGGCGCGCTCACCACGGTGAACTGCCACGTGTAGGCCTGGGGGATGACGGCCTGGCCCGTCGCCGCGGCCGCGCCCTCGGCCAGCCGCGCCTGATATTGGGCGCCCAGCTCCAGCGGCTGGGTGGGTTTAAAGACCAGGCTGTTGTCTTTCCAGGAAAAGACGCCGGGGATGGATAGCCGATCCCGCGTCAACGAGAAGCGCGCCTGGGTCTGTTGGTGATCCATGGGTTGGTTGAAGGTGATGGTGATGGCGGTGGTGGGCGCCACATGCCGCGCCTTGTCCTCCGGATAGGTCTTGACCACCCGGGGCAAGGCCGTGGTGAAGGACCACACATAGTCTTCGGCCAAGACGCCGCCGGTGGTATCTTGCAGGCCGGCCCGCACCCGCACCGTGTACTTGGTGCCGGGCAGCAACAATCCGCTCGGCTCAAAAGTATAGAGCGAAGTGTTGATCCAACTCCCCTTGCCCTGGATCGGGGGCGTGAATTCCAGGGGCTGGGGCAGCTTGGCCTGCTCTTGCACCCCCGTGAGGGGCACCACAGGACGGTTAAAGGCCACGCGGATGACGGTGTTCGCGTCCACGTCGGTGCTCTCGGCCAGGGGCAAGACATCCGTCACCTGCAGATAGCCCACCGTGCGGAAGCGGAACTCCACCGGCCGGGCCAGCCCCAACTTGCGGGCGCTCTGGGCGGCCGTATCCACCGTGACGCGATATTCCGTATCCCGCTGCCATTTGCCCTCTTCCGGGATAAAGCGCACCGTGCGCGGATCTTGCCAGGAGAACTTGCCCCTCACCACCGGCTCGATGCGAAAGGCCTTCTCCAGAGAGGCCGGGTCCATCTCTTGGTCAAAGCGCAAGAGGATGGGCTGATCCAGCGCCTGTTCCTCGCCACGTTCGGGCGAACGGCTCAGTAACCGGGGTGGCTGGGGCGGCAGGGGCGTCGTCGTGGCCTTGGGGGTTGCCGTGGCTTTGGGAGCGGCGGTGGCGCCCGGCGTGGCCGTCGCCTGAACCTTGCTCGGCGCTGTGGGCGCCACAGTGGCCGATGGGGGCGGCGTCGGCGGCTTGCTGCAGCCCATCAGCCCACCCACCAAGGTCACCAAAAGGACCATGCAAAAGATGCGATATGCGCGCCGGCTCATGGAGAGCTCCTTTCCTCGCCCGGTGGGGCGAGCACCGTAATAGATACCGTTGCGCTACGATAACGTGTGCCCGCAGCATCTTGCCCCTCGGCCCAGAAGACATGCTCTCCCGGCGCCAGGGGCCAAAAGACACGATAGGGTGGTCCGGACCAACGCTGCCAAGGTTGGCCATCCACCCATAACGTCACCTCCTCCAGCCCCAATTCTCCAGGGCAAGAGGCGACGACCTCGATCTGTTGGCACGCGGCGGGGATGGCCGCGCTCAGCCGAAAAACGCTCTGCGGATCCGGGCTGACCAAGCGCAGAGCGGCACTGCCCGCCCCGTCCGGCGATGCCTCAAGCGACGGCACCGGCGCGGCCAGCCCCAGACGCCCCGCGCCCACTTTGGGCGGCAGAGGCAGGCCCTCCTCCTCGGCCCAGGCCAGCGCCTCCACCGGCCAGAAGGTTACCCGGCGCGCCATCCGGCGCTCAGCGGGGCAGGAGGCATCGGCCAGGGCGCCGGTCAAAGCGTCCACCACCACAAAGCGATGCAGGGTGCAATGCTCCTGGGGCACATTCTCGGCCAGGAACAGCTCCTTTTGGCGATGGTCGCAGGCGGATGTGGGCAAGAGGCCCGAAAGGGCGCAGACCTCGATCTCCACCAAGCCCGGCGGCCGCGCAAAGGCCGCCGGCGCCCCACGGTGCGCCCGCCGCATGATACCGTTCCAGATGGGCGCGGCCCCCGTCACCCCCGAGACGCGCACCATCGGCTGGTTATCGGCGTTACCCACCCACACCCCCACCACGAGCTCGCTGGTGTAGCCCACGGTCCAGTTGTCGCGCCATTCGGTGGTGGTGCCCGTCTTGACGGCGGCCGGGAAGGGGAGGTCCAGGGCGCTGCCTTCGCCAAAAGCGGGGATGCGCGCTTGCGGATCGGCCAGGATATCGGTGATGAGATAGGCAATGCGCGGATCCAACACCTGCTGGCTACGCGGTTCGGCCTGATACAGGATATTCCCCTGGCCATCCTCGATGCGCATAATATCATAGGGCGCCACCCGCCGGCCGCCGTTGGCGAAGGCGGCGTAGGCGCCGGTCAACTGCCAGAGCGACACCTCGCCGCCGCCCAAGGTCAGCGCCAGCCCAAAGCGCTCCGGGTTATCCCAGGAGGTGATCCCCAGGCGCCGGGCCATCTCCACCAAGGCCTCGAGGCCGATCCGGTCCAACAATTTGACGGCGACAACGTTATAGGAGCAGGCCAGCGCCTGACGCAGCAGCACGGGGCCGTGGAAGCGATAATCGTAATTCAGGGGAACGTAGGGCGTGCCCTCGCGGGTGAGGAAGGAGGAGCGCACATCGGCCAACATGGTGGCTGGCCCAAAGCCTCGTTCAAAGGCCGCCGCGTAGGTGAGGGGCTTGACGGCCGAGCCCGGCTGGCGCAGCGCCAAGGCCGCGTTCACTGCGCCGCTGATGGTAGCATCGAAACAATCGGGGCTGCCCACCAACGCCCGCACGGCGCCATCCCGCGGGTCCAGCGCCACCACCGCCGCGTTACGCACATTGTGGCCGGGAAAACCTTTTTGGGGCGTATTCAGCCTCTCCAGATGCAAACGCACCTGCTCCTCGGCCAAATGTTGTAGATCCAGGTCCAAGGTGGTATAGATGCGCAGCCCGCCGGCGCGCAGCGTTTCTTCACCCACGAGCTTGGCCGCCTCCTCGCGCACCGCGAGGCAGAAATGGGGCGCCTCCATGACCACGGGCGCGGCGGCAAAACGCAGCGGCTCCTCCTTGGCCAGGGCAGCCTGCTGCGCCGTGATGTAACCCGCCTTGGCCATCAGCTCCAACACCACCCCTTGGCGCGCCCGTGCCGCGCTCAAGTTCGTGAAGGGATTATAGTCCGCCGGCGATTGCGGCAGCCCCGCCAAAAGGGCGCATTCGGCCAGATCCAGCTGGGACACGGGTTTGCCAAAATAGGTCCGGGCCGCCGCCTCCACCCCATAGGCGAGGTTGCCGAAATAGGTCTCGTTCAGATACAAAGCCAAGATCTCGTCCTTGCTCAACGTGCGGGTGAGACGGTAGGCCAGCCAGGCCTCCCGGAGCTTGCGCTGCCAGGTGCGCTCCTGGCGTTCCGGCGCCTCCATGAGGAGGTTGCGGGCCAACTGTTGGGTGATGGTGCTGGCCCCGGAGAGGATCTCGCCGCCACGCAGGTTGGTCCACAGGGCGCGGAGGATGGCCCAGCCATCCACGCCGGGGTTGCGGTAAAAAGAAGCATCCTCTGTGGCGATGATGGCTTGGCGCAACGCTAGAGGGATCTCTTCCAAGGTCACCGGGCGATGGGAGCCGGTGTGTGGATCGATGAGCTCATACAACAAGCGGCCGTTGGCATCGAGGATCAGGCTGGAGGGTGCGAGCGCGCGCCGGCCGATGTCCAGGTCGCCGGCCCACGGCAGCAGGTCGGGGCGGTGGAGCACCAGCCCAAGCCCCATCGCCAATAAGAGGCCCGGCAAGGCCAGCCAGCCCCAGACCCAACGGCGACGCAACAGCACCATGTTACCTTTCTACGCTGGATTGCAATCATATAGACGTCACAAGCCAGGCTGCGGTTCCCCCTGGGCTAGGACGCGCGCTCGACCAGGGATAGGGCCAGTTCCCGCAGGGCCTCCTGGGCAGGATGGACGATGCCGGTGGAGCAAAGATGCTCCAGCGTCTTGTGCAGATGTTCCTGGGCCCTTTGGCGGGCGTAAGCCTGGGCGCCGGCCCGCTCCAGCAGGGCGAGGACGGCGGGTAGGTCCTGCTCGCCAAGGACGGGCCGGGCATAGAGGGCGGCCAGGTCGCCATAGCCGCGCTCGGCCTCCCAGGCGAAGGCGTAGAGCACGGGCAGGGTCTTTTTCTTGGTGAGGATATCGTCGGCCGCCGACTTGCCCGTGGTGGCGGGATCTCCCCAGATGCCCAAGATATCATCCACAATTTGGAAGGTGAGGCCCAACTCCCGGCCCGAGGCGCCATAGGCCGCGACGACCTCCTCTCCGGCCCCACCCAAAAGGGCGCCACAGGCCAAAGCGGCGGCCAAGAGGGCGGCAGTCTTGCCTGTGATCATGCGCTCATAGGCCGCCAAAGAGACGCTGGGCGCCGCTTCAAAGGCGAGATCAAGATATTGGCCCGTGCAGAGTTCCAAGCAGGTCTCGTCCAACAGTTTGACCACCCGCAACACCAGTTCCGCCGTGAAACCCTGCTCCGTGAGCCTCAAAGCGGCCAGGCGGGCCAAGGCCCACATGGCATCGCCGGTGTTCAGGCCCTGGGCCAATCCCCACAGGCTCCACACCGTGGACCGATGGCGACGGGTCTCGCTGCGATCCTCGATATCATCGTGCAAGAGGGAAAAGTTGTGGATCAACTCGATGGCGCTGGCCGCCGGCAGCGCCCGGCGCCAATCGCCGCCCACCGCCTCGCAGGCCAAAAGGCAAAGGAGGGGACGCAGGCGCTTGCCCCGCGCGGCGTTCACCGGAGCGAAAGAGGCATCAAGCCAACCCAGATGGTAGTGCATCATCTGGTACAGGGGAGCGACCAAGGGTTCGCGCACGGCCAGGTCTCGGCGCAACGCGTCCTCGATGGCATCCAAGTAGACGCTCAGCTCCTGAGGCATTCCTCGCCTCCCTCCCTGCGGACCAGGCAGGCCCGGTTGAGATCCTGCACAGTGCGCGCCCCTGTGCAGAACATGGCGATGCGCAATTGGCGCAACACCACCCGCAGCTTGCTCAGCAGCGCCTCGGCCGATTCCAGCGCCGGGCGCAACACCGCCGCCGCCATGCCCACCAGGTCCGCCCCCAAGGCCAGACACAGGGCCACCTGCACGCCATCGGTGATGCCGCCGCTGGCGATGAGTGGCTGCCTCGGGCAGGCGCGACGCACCTGCACCAGCGCCTCGGCGGTGGGGATCCCCCAAGAGGCAAAGGCTTGGGCCACCTCGGCATCGACGGGGGAGGCGCTGCGATGGCGCTCGACCTCGCTCCACGAGGTGCCCCCGGCCCCGGCCACATCCACCGCCGCTACGCCCACATCATAGAGGGCCATGGCCACCTCCGCCGAAAGGCCCCAGCCCACCTCCTTGACGATGACGGGCACTTCCAGCGCCCGGCAGATGGCGCCGATCTTGGCCAGCAGGCCGGAGAAATCGGTGTTGCCCTCCGGCTGGATCGCCTCTTGCAGGGGGTTCACGTGCAGGACGAGGGCATCGGCTTGGACGCTCTCCACAGCCCGCCGACATTCCTCAGGCCCATAGCCATAGTTCAACTGCACCGCGCCCAGGTTGGCCAAGAGGAGGATATCCGGTGCCACGGCGCGCACTTGGTAGGTGGCAAGCAAGGAGGGATCCTCCAAGGCGGCCCGCTGTGAGCCCAGCCCCATGGCCAACCCCAACTCCTGAGCCGCCGCGGCCAAACGCAGATTGATCTCTCGGGCCACAGGGGTGCCGCCGGTCATGGCCGAAAGGAGCAACGGCGCCGCCAGTTCATGGCCCAGAAAGCGCGTCTGGGTGCATACATCGGCAAGGGAGATCTCGGGCAGGGCCCGATGCACCAAACGATACCGCTCCAACCCGGTGGTACAGGCTGAACGGATCTCCTCGTGGGCGCAAATCTCCAGATGTTCCTGTTTTCTTTGGCCTAGCAAAGTCCCTCCGGATGCATTCCAGCAGATGCAGTGTAACCTTTTCTCTATGGGCTGTCAAAGGGGTATGCCCGCTAAATGCTCACCACGTGTCCCGCCCGCAAGAGGGTTTCCACGATGGTATACATATTGCTGATCGTCCCGACGGCCAAGCGTTCTTTGAGGTTGAAATAGCCCACACAGAGATTGTTTATCATCATACATCAATTTACAGCAGAATAAAAATAACCCCGCCGCGATTGACGCTCGGCCCCACCTGTGCTACTATTGGCCCACATCATGACCCGAAGGAAAGGGGTTTGAACGCCCATGCCCCAAGTGAACCGCAACGCTCCCTGCCCCTGCGGCAGCGGCAAAAAGTACAAGAA
>Ga0068707_1003463_pt1 | contig 11012 bp, 8 predicted proteins | sample YNPNPMetaG_FD_66600 | JGI IMG/M metagenome (GOLD analysis project Ga0068707, IMG submission 66600) | Anoxygenic and chlorotrophic microbial mat microbial communities from Yellowstone National Park, USA - YNP NP MetaG | ecosystem: Environmental > Aquatic > Thermal springs > Hot (42-90C) >... | reverse complement strand
TACCGGATTCGCATCCTGTTCTTCTGTGGCAAGCTCGACCTTTACCCCTTATGAAGTCGGAAGAACGCGTGGTAGGAAGAACGCCGGCGTTAACATGTTGCACCTGACGGATTCATGGGTTGCGGTCAGAGTGAGGCATGACACACGCATTGTTCGTATGGCTAATCTAACCTTCGTATGCGCAGTGAATCAAGAGGAGGTGTTCAAGAGAAATCTGTTGATTTCACCAGACTTGGCGGAAGGGGCCGAATTGCATGTAATCCGCGGCGCCTCCTCGGCAGCGCGGGCGTACAACGAGGGCTGGCGGCGGGTAAATGGAGACGTCGTATGCTTCATACACCAAGATGTATATCTGCCGAGCGGGTGGGTTCAAGACGTGCTGGATACGCTCGAAACTCTAGCGAGTATAGATAAAGACTGGGGAGTGATTGGAGTATACGGCGTGGACATCGGGGGTGAGCGCCATGGTTGGATATACTCTTCCGGTCTCCGGCGCGTATTGGGTAGAGCATTTGAAGTACCGCAGAGAGTGCGAACCTTAGATGAGGTTGTAATCATTACTCGGCGTGGTACGAATCTGTGGTTTGATGAGGCGCTCCGCGGGTTTCATTTGTATGGCACTGACATCTGTCTTCAGGCTGAAGAGCATGGGCGTCGGAATTACGTGGTTCCAGCGTTTTGCATTCACAACAGTAATGGGATTCGGCAGCTGCCTTGGAGCTTCTGGCAGGCGTGTTGGTATATTAGGCGAAAGTGGGCACATCGACTGCCCGTGCAGACGCCGTGTGTCCGGGTCGATCTGTCGGCAGGGCAGTTGATAGGCAGGATGATCTCTGACCAAGTGCATGGTTTGAGGAAACGCCGAGGCGTAGGCATCCGGGCTGAAGACCCAAGAGAGGTTTATGAGGCGATTCGGAGGGACGGTGATCAGAGTCGCGCCACGGGGTGTTGTGGACGCAGATGATGCGGTTATGGTTGGACTCGCGGACGCGTATCGGTAAAGCAAAATGCGGGATTGCTTCGGGTCCGCCCCTTACTATCAAGCGATCCGGATGTTCTGTAGGTTCCTTAGATTCTTGATGTGGAGCCGGAGTGCACTCATGTCGCGCTTGGTTGGTTACCGGTTTGGAGTAGATTGTGGATGGGAAGTGAGCTCATGGTGAGTATGTGGTGGCGCATCGTCAATCGCGGCGGAGTGCCAGTGCGATGTGGGCGTCTCCGGGCAAGACACATTGGCGCGTTTCTGCTGAGCATAGGGTGCATCAAGTACGGGGCGTTTAGAAACGCAAGCGGCGCGGCGTAATGGAGGGTGTACCTCAGTAGGCGTTGGGAGCGAAACGCGTTCTTGCTTGGAAGGGAAAAGCGGGTTCGTTTAGGGGTGGAAATGGCCCTGGCGGTGGATGGGGGGGGACGAGAAGTGCGGGACCGAAGCATCTTTGGTCGCGGAGAAAGCGGTGGTCGAGGTTTGGGACATCTTGCTGTGAAAGGCGGATTGGCAACTGTTTCATGCGTTGTTCGATTGCAGGTGGTTTAAGCCAAGCGGTACACCGGTCCTAGAGCTTTTGGGAGGCAGGATTTTTAGGCGAAGAAGTGTGACGTTGTTGGTTGCTCAGGAACACTCGGTGTTTGTAGGTGATCGAGTCGAAATGCTGTGAGAGTTGGGCTCATGGGCACGCCGGTGAGTTCCGGCAATCGGGGGGTGATGGCGCTGGGCGCGTCACTGGTCCGCTTGTGTAAGGAGGCGGGCGCGACAGAGATTGTGATGTTTGTAGGACATCATGGGCCGTGCGAAATCGCGTTCCGTGTAGGGGAAAAAGAAGTGCCGGTCCGGGTTGTCAACTATCGCCTCTCACCCTTGGTGCGCCCATGCGAGCACCTTGCGTGGATCCTGCTGGCCTGTTTGTGTTACCGTGGAATCACCTTGCGCCGTGTGCGTGAATGGTTGCGCCGACAGACTCCCTGGATTGGTGCATTGCAGGACATGACCTTTGTCGGCGACATTCGTGGAGGCGACAGTTTCAGCGATATTTATGGTTGGCAGCGTTTTCTGACGGGGTTTTTGGCGAGTTGGACGGTCGTTCTAGTCAAGGGCGGTCTGGTGCATTTCCCGCAGACTTACGGGCCCTATCAACGGCGGTGGGCCCGCTGGCTGGCCCGCTACCTTTTGAAGCGCTCGCCTTTTATCCTGGCCCGGGACAGAGAAAGCCAGCGGGTAGCGCAGGAGCTGGTAGGGACGGATCGTGAGGTATGGCTCAGCCCGGACGTGGCTTTTGCATTGGAGGGGGCCTTGCCGGAACAGATCGAGCTTTGGCCAGCGAGTGATCCCGCGCAGCGTTTTTCTGGAGGGCGCGGAGATGATGGTCTGAAGCCGATAGGAATCAATGTCAACGGATTGATGTACAACGGCGGCTACACGCGGAATAACATGTTCGGGCTGAAGCTGGATTATGTGGCGATGTTACCCGAGCTGGTTAAGCGCCTGCTGGAACTGCACCCGGGCGAGGTTTGGCTGATCCCGCACACCTATGGACCGCCGGAGAGTGTCGAGAACGACCCAGAGGCGTGTCGGCGCGTGCGAGAGTCTTTACCCGAGCCGCTGCGTGGGCGCGTGCGTCTTGTTGTGGGCGAATACGACTGTTGCAAGATCAAAGGTGTGATTGGCCAGTGTGATTTCTTCATTGGGTCGCGAATGCACGCGTGCATAGCTGCCTTGTCCCAGGGGATTCCCACTGTAGGGATTGCCTACAGCCGCAAGTTCTCAGGCGTTTTCCAATCAATTGGCGTCCCGGAGTGGGTCGTTGATGGGCGCACGACAGCGGATGGGGAAGCAATTGGGCGTGTGTTGGCGCTCTATCGACAGCGTGAGTATGTTCGGGGATATCTGGGCCGTGAAGCCGAAGCTGCGCGCACCCGGCTCAAGGAGCTGTTTGGCGAATTGGTACGCAGAATAGTCCCCGAAGCTAAACATCCGCAAGCGGAGGCGGCTGTTACGCGTTAACCGAGCATCGAGACGACGGCGCGATCCGAGACGCGCTCAGCTGGCTGGAGAATTCTAAGAACTGGTGAGACGGGCTCAGGACGTTTCCGAGATCGTACGCTGGCGGTTGTGCCTGGGGTGTGGAGCGTGCGGCGCGTTCCGGCCGGAGATTCGACTCAGTGATTACGTTGACGAGGGGATCCGGCCTTTGTGTTCTGATGTCAAGCGCGAAGCCCTCCGTGAAGCGCTCAGGGTGTGTCCTGTTGCCGGGCTCGAGCCACCGCAGCGCACCGAGCGGTGCGACAGTTCGTTGTTCGCAGATTTCGGTCCAGTTCTGGAAGTCTGGGAAGGGCACGCAACTGATCCGGACATCAGGTTTCGTGGTTCGTCGGGCGGTGCCCTGACCGCGCTGTCGCTCTACTGCTTGGAACGACTGGGCTGGCACGGTGTCCTTCACACGGGAGCTGATCCCGAGGAACCGGTGCGGAACAGGACCCGGCTAAGCCGCACGCGGGCCGAACTCCTGGCTGGCTGCGGTTCACGGTATTCACCGGCTTCGGTGTGCGATGGGCTGGGTTTGATTGCGCAAGCGGCTGGTCCGTGCGTGCTCGTCGGAAAGCCGGTGGAGATCGCCGCGGCCCGCAAGGCGACGCAGGTTTGGCCTGAACTCCGTGACAAGCTTGGGCTTTTGTTGTCGTTCTTTTGCGCTGAAACACCGGCCACGCGTGCGACCTTGGAACTGCTGGCTCGGCTTGGCCTCGGGCCCGGCGACGTGAACCAACTGCGGTATCGCGGACTGGGCTGGCCGGGATCTTTCGCGGTGTGGCGGGACGGCGGTGGGATGCCCGTTGCGCAAATGGCCTATCGGGAAAGCTGGGGTTTTCTACAGGCGTACCGTCCATGGGCAACTCGGATTTGGCCGGATGGAACAGGCGAGCTGGCCGACATCAGTTGCGGGGATCCATGGTACGAAGAACCTGACGGCCTGAACGCGGGTTTCTCCTTGGTGGTGGTCCGGACAGAGCAAGGCCGGAAAATCGTTCAAGGCGCGAGGGTGGCCGGCTATGTGGAGCTCAGGAGAGCAGAGGCCTGGAAGCTGCGGAAGTCACAGGCGGGGCTGGCGCAGAAAAAGGGAGAGGTGTACGGACGTCTCTTGGTGCAGCGCTACTTGGGGTTGCCTGCGCCATCGTTCCCTGGGTGGAACCTGTTTCACTGTTGGTTGGGTTTGCCGACATCCGAGAAATTGCGCTCGACGTTGGGTACGGTGCGGAGGATCATCAAACGACGGCTCTGGTGCCCGTTCGAGCCGGCCGATGTGACTTCAGAACCAGTCAAACCTCCGTGCTTTGCCGAAGAACTTGGAATCGAAGCTGAGATGTCCGGCGGCACTTTCCGGAAAAGCCTGCAGTGATCCTTGGTGCATTACAATCGGTGATTGCCAGTCGAATATGTTGCGTCCGTGGTTGATCCGGTCGTCTGTGCCAGAAGGCTGGGAACCTGACCGATGGTTTTGCAGGCCTCGGCACTTCGCGAGTATCTAAACGTGTCGGGATGGTTTACACTGTGGTATTACGTGTTTGTTGGTTCCAAAATCCTGCTACGATTTCATTGACATGCAATCGACACGCCAACAACAGCATGGAAAGGTGAGCTGAAATAGGCTTCCCTTCTCTTCATGCTCCAGCATGATTTGTGCTCTCTCATAGCAACTGGGTGCAGGTGTGATGTAGGGGGTGAAGTTGCGAGTGAACTGAAAGGACCAAGTACGTGAAATGTCGGCGCATTTTTGGTGTTTCGGCTGCTTTCGTAGGATTGGAGTCCGGTGCCAAGGGTGTCGGCTTGAGATCCAGCTTAGAGACTCGGTCTCGGAAGGCTCAGGATTTCTGCAACCCCCAAACTACGGCTTTGTACCATTCCACTCTAAGTGGCAAAGCACCGACGAGCATTCTTGATTCAGCCGGGGGCCTAAGAGGCAGGTGTCATCGCTTCCATATTAAATACTTCTCTGCAAAGGTGTTATGTTTGGCGATGTGCTTCCTGGTTGGCGTGTTTTATAGGGGCTACGGTAACTCCAACCTGCCCGAAGTCTATAAAGTGTCGCGCTGGAGTGACGTGGACAAAACTCATACAGGCGCCAATGAGAACGGAGAGTTTCTCGGGATTGATGAAAAGGAAACTTATCGGTGCTGGCAAGCCTCGTTCGCCAACGCGCTTTACAGTTTAGGGCTGGTGGACGATGCGCGGCAACTTTACCTGAATAACTTTTCGATTTGGGACAATGAGCGCAAGCCTGCGACGGACACAGTTGCTCTCTACAATGGATACCTGCACGAGAATTATCCTGATTACGTCGCCAGGCTCTACACGGGTAGCTCCGTAACACCAACTTTCGCCCGTCAGGAATTGTATCGGGGCCAAGCTGTTTTGCTCGGTGTGAGTCTCGACACTCACATGATAACTTTCCAAGGGTGGGAAAGAGATTACAGCATACTTTCCGATTCCGATGCTGACTACGGTGGCGTGGACCGGACATGGTTCGCAGACATCTCGACCTCGGAGTGGTGGAAGCTCAGTTGGGGCGGCGGCGAGCGGGGGGCTTCGTTAGCAGTGTCATTACCATTTGCCGTGTTCCAGAACAGGCGCCGACACTTGCGCTGTTCGGCTCCAGCTTTGTTGCGCTTTGTGCATTGCGTGTTAGGTCTAACGGAGGCTTCATACACAGATTCAGGGCGTAGGACGGATTGGAACGTTTCTCCTCCGCTCGGGGAGCGTGCAACGTTCAACTCTCAACGTTCAACAGGGGGGAACGAAAGGGCGTATGGCTGGCTCATCATTCGCGAATCTGTGCGGTATTCCAGCCGAAATCTGTGTTTCGTTTCGAATTTGTCCGGTTGCCGGGTTGGCGGCTTGGTGGATTGGTCTCTTTCATTGAAGTGTGGGGAATTGCTGATGGCGATGACAATGCAGTGTGGCAGCATGCTATGAAAGGCATTATTCTTGCAGGCGGTTCCGGCTCGCGGCTTTATCCTTTGACGCTTGTTGCCAGCAAGCAGTTGCAGCCGGTGTATGATAAGCCAATGGTGTATTATCCGCTCGCAACTTTGATCGAACTCGGCATTCGCGAGTTTTGCCTGATCAGCACGCCGGTCGATTTGCCACGGTTTCGACAGTTGCTTGGGGACGGCTCAGCATGGGGGATTTCGATCGAGTATCGGGAACAACCTGAGCCGAAGGGGATCGCACAAGCATTCTTGATCGGTGACTCCTTTATCGGGAGCGATTGTGTGGCGCTGATCTTGGGCGACAATCTGTTTTACGGTAGTGAAACGTTCATTCAAGCCGCCAAGGAGTTTGAGTGTGGCGCGACCGTGTTCGGCTATCGTGTGCGCGATCCAGAGAGGTATGGTGTTATCGAATTCGATGGTAATGGCAGGGCAATATCGATCGAGGAAAAACCGAAAAACCCGAAGAGCGATTATGCGGTGCCCGGATTATACTTCTACGACCGCGATGTTGTGTCGATCGCGAGTGACCTGAAACCTTCGGCGCGGGGTGAGCTTGAGATTACAGACGTGAATCTCGAGTATCTGAGGCGCGGGCAATTGCGTGTTTACAAGCTGGATCGCGGTGTTGCCTGGCTGGATGCCGGGACGAGTTCGAGTCTGCATGAAGCTTCTGCGTATGTGCAGACGATCGAAAAACGGCAAGGAGTGAAGGTTGGTTGTCCAGAAGAAGCCGCGTTTCGGCGCGGGTTTATATCGTTGGAACAAATGGAACGGCTCGTGTCGCGGATGCCACGCTGTGAATATCGTGACTATCTGGAACGGGAAGTGATTGGCGAAGCAAGGCGAGCGTGAAGTTGGGTGTGAAGGGATCTTTTTTTGGTTGAACAGATGAAGGTTGTCAGTGGCGAGCTTTCGGGCGTATTGATCATCGAGCCTGACATTTACGGTGATGCGCGAGGGCATTTCCTCGAAACGTACAACTTGGACCGGTACATGCAGGTTGGGATAACAACCGAGTTTGTGCAGGACAACGTGTCGTTTTCGCGCCGAGGCGTGTTGCGTGGTCTGCATTTCCAAAATCCAACCCCACAAGGTAAATTAGTCTGTGTATTGATGGGTGAGGTGTACGACGTGGTAGTTGACGTGCGACGGAGTTCGCCAACGTTTGGACGGTGGCAGGGGGTGCGCCTGGACGGTGAATCCAAGCGGCAGTGTTACGTACCGCCCGGGTTTGCCCATGGGTTCCAGGTGCTCAGTGAAACGGCGTTGTTCCATTACAAGTGCACCGCCCCATACGCACCGAAGTGTGAACTGGCAATCCGATGGAATGATCCTGATCTGGGAATAGAATGGCCGATTCGGGACCCGATATTGTCGGGCAAGGACGCCAATGCGCCATTGTTGCGCGATTTGCCAGTGAACAGGCTGTTCGAGTGACTTTGGTTCTGGGTTTTTGGAATGTTTTTTGTGGCGGGGTAAGCTGAATGACCCCGTAGAGCGCTGAGATCATGGAGAGATGATTGCTCGTTTGCGGATTTTGCTGATCGGCTGTCGGGGTCAGGTCGGTTGGGAATTACGTCGGTGCCTGGCACCGATTGGCGATGTTGTTGGAGTTGATTTTCCCGAGATTGATCTGGCGCGTGCCGAATCGATCTTGCGTTGGACACGTCAGACGGAACCTCAGGTTATCGTAAACGCTGCCGCTTACACCGCTGTGGATAAGGCAGAGTCGGAGAGTAGCTTGGCGATGGCTGTCAATGGGGTCGCCCCCGGCATACTTGCCGAGGAGGCAAAACGGCTTGATGCATGGATGATACATTACTCGACTGATTACGTGTATGATGGGGCAAAGAGCGAACCGTACGTTGAAACGGACGCGACCAGGCCGTTGAACGCGTACGGGCGATCAAAACTCGCCGGCGATCAGGCTGTGCAGGCCGCGGACGGCAGGTATTTGATCTTTCGGTGCTGTTGGATTTACGGGCTGCGAGGCACGAATTTCCTTCTCACGATTCAGAGGCTCGCCCGCGAAAGAGAGGTTTTGCGCGTGGTTGCGGACCAGATAGGTTGTCCCACTTGGTCCCGGATGATTGCCGAAAGTACCGCCCAAGCATTGGTAAAGACGTTGTGTAGCACAAATCCGGAGTCGTATTGTGGGATCTATCACTTGGCAAGTTCGGGACACACGAGCTGGCGCGGATTCGCCAGGGCAATTGTTGACGCAATGCCGGCAAGTGACCGGAAGTGTAAACAGATCGAGGCGATCGAGTCGGTAGAGTACCCATTGCCGGCGAAACGACCGGCATGGTCTGTGCTTTCGTGCGCCAAACTCGAACAGACTTTTGGTTTGCGATTGCCATCGTGGGAGGAGGGCCTGGGAATGGTGCTTGAGCAGTAGAAGCGGGCGGTGAGCGGCTCTGGTGGGTCCGTTGAGTGGGTCTTGATGTCAACGTCGAACGCTCAACTTTCAACAACCAACGAACGAAGAACGACTGTCAACGTTCAACGTGCAAGGAACGAGGAACGAAGAACAACTTTCAACGTTCAACGCACAAGGCGCAACGTTCAACTTTCAACTTTTAGCAGTGTCACGGACCGGTGGAATGGTGGTGGGGCAATTGGACGTTAGCCCGCTTTTGGTTACCGACTGGGAAAGCGGCGTCGAGCCGGCGCACTCCAAACGCTGGCGCGCCTGCCATGCCCGTGGCAGTTAGAGTCCCGCCTTTAGGCGGAACGGTCCAGTATGGGTTCTCGGTAAGCCATGCGTGGGACATTATAGACCATGGACCATAGACCATAGACCATAGACCTCAGCGCGGCGCAGGAGGAACCAAATGCTCGAGGCAGAACAACTGTACCGGTTGCAGGAATATTGCTGTGGCACGCCGCGCTGAGAATGCGTGATCCTTGAAACGTGGCGCGTCCGCGGCCGTTAGAGTCCCGCCTTTAGGCGGAACAGTGTCATGAAACCAAACATGAGCACTGTTCGGTGGTCTGGCTGTGTTCCGCGTAAACGCGGGACTCTAACGGCGGGTCGTTGCTGGACGCCTCGGGCGAGGCCTGCACCGCGGCGGTCAGATCGCCAACGGCGCGCTGCAGGAGCGGAGCGATTTTTCACCTCCTCGTTTTTCTGCCGCCCATTTTTCTGCCAATGATAGCGCGGGCTTTCAGCCCTTATCTTCACTCGCTGGGCGCACTTTACCTGGGGCGTTGCCCCAGGCTGGTATGGAACGGGCCTTTGGCCCTTGTTCAAGTGGTCGGCGGTTATTCTTCCTGTGCCTGTCTCCTAACCTCTGACGCCTGTCTCCTTTCTCCTGTCCCCTGTCTCCCGGAACGCGCCTGCGGCGCTGTTGAGCGAGGCTTGATGTTGGACGTTGAGGGTTGCTGGGCGCCCACCAACAAAGCGGTGTCGAGCCGCCACACTCCAAACGCTGGCGCGCCTGCCAAGTCTGCCAAACTCAGGGGCTCTGCTGAATGATTCAAAGCATGACAATTTCAGAATATGCCGCGTACCAGCGGGAGATGGGGGAGCGGGTGGTAGAGTCTGGTGGTGTTTATTGGCGGCGTGTACGGCCATTTTTTTATCGGCCACTGGTGCCGTGGCAGGCGCTGGATCCGGCGCTGGTTAAGCCGCCGTGGCCGGCGCGTTTCGGTGCGTGGCAGTTTGTTGTCACAGACGGCCAGTTGGCCAATTCAAAGATGGGCTTCTTGGTGTACACAGATGCAGACAAGTACTCGCCAGATGCGCTGGAAAGGGCACACAGGCGCCAAGTGCGAACGGCAATGAAACATTTCAACGTTCGGCCCTTGGAACGCGCAGAGGAGTTGATGTCTGCGTATGAGGCTTACTTGGATTTTCAGCGCCGCACGCGCTATCAGTATCGTGCGGACCGAGTGTGCCGCGAGGGTTTTGATGAATGGGCAGAATCCGTGTTCAGGCATCCAAAGGCGCTGGTTTTGGGCGCGTTTGCGCGGGAGCAGATCGAAGCTGTTGCGGTTTGCCAGCGCGTTGGGGCGGTGCTGATTTATGCGAGTTTCTTTTCCTGTGAATCAGCGTCGAGTCTCCACATTGGGAGCTTGATGTTGCACGTTGTGCGGACGATAGCCGCTGAGTCTGGGAATGTCCGGTACGTTTTTGCCGGCATGCGCAAGGCCGGCAGCCAGAGGCGTATTGACGAGTTCCACCTTCAGCGCGGTTGTCAGATAATTGTAGAGCCTGCGTGGTGCGAGCTCCATCCTGCAGCCAAAATTATGTTGCGATTGATTGTGCCCGGACGGCTGGATCAGCTCTTCGGAAAAACTTGGGAAAGACAGCACATTGTCCCGGCTACGGCTACTCTGGCTGTGTGCCCTGCGATGGTCGATACGCCCAAGTCGTGAGGCAGCTTTGAGAGGTGAGTGGGCCTGAGATGCAGGTTGCGCGGTCGCCTGGTTGCGGCGATGCCGTTGGGCAAGTTGCGTCGGTGTGGGAGGAGTTCCTCGAGCAGAACCCGCGTGGTCAGTTTCAACAGTCGTTGCGGTGGGGGAAAGTAAAGGTGTTGGATGGGTGGTCGGCGGAGGTTCAGGTTTGGCCACGACCGGAAGGGATCGAAGGCGGGTTCATGATGCTTCACAAGACCAGTCGGTTTGGTCGGGTGGGTTTTGTCAACAAAGGGCCTGTGCTTGGAGAGGAAACACAGACGGCTGTGGCACCGGCGATTGAGTCTGTCTGCCGAAAAGCGCGTGCGTTACGCCTGTGTGCGTTGGTGGTGCAACCGCCGGATCAGAGCAGAATACGGACTGAGGACATGGTTCGGCACGGGTTTTTGGCTGTGCGGGTGCCGGGTGTGGTGGACGCAACCGCGATGTGCAGGGTCGAGGGCGGGCGACCGGCCATCTTGGTCAAGATGAGCCGAAGAGCGAAAGAGCACTGCCGTCACGCAGTAAGGCGAGGAGTAGAGATTTTCGAAGGAGGTCGGCATGACCTGCCGGTCTTTTTTGATCTGATGCTGGGTAGTTGTCGCAGGCAGGGTGCAAGGCCGAATCCGGGT
>Ga0068707_1003459_pt1 | contig 11018 bp, 5 predicted proteins | sample YNPNPMetaG_FD_66600 | JGI IMG/M metagenome (GOLD analysis project Ga0068707, IMG submission 66600) | Anoxygenic and chlorotrophic microbial mat microbial communities from Yellowstone National Park, USA - YNP NP MetaG | ecosystem: Environmental > Aquatic > Thermal springs > Hot (42-90C) >... | reverse complement strand
ACGGGGGGTGGCGGCATTTCTCTCCGCTTCAAGTCTTCGGCGCTTGATTTTCCGAAGGATTTGGCCTCCGGGGGATGCTTGCCCCCTCCCTCGGTCGGCCTCAGCTTCGCTTCGGCCGAGGGGGCTTCCCCCAGGTCCAAATCCTGGAAAATCGAAGCGCCTCCGCCAAGCCGCTCCGAGAAACGCCGCCACCCTGTGATCACTTACCTCGACAGGGCCGCTATGTCACTTCTACCAGGTCCGCTTCCTCGGGGTCCCGCGATGATAGGGCGGGAAGATCTGGTCCTCCAATGTGGTCCCCATGATGGCGTCCACGGTCATCACGGCGCACAGACTCGCCCCGTCCACTCCGCCTCCCCACATCCTCCTGCCGTACTGATCGCCGACGAAATAGAGCCCCTCGATCCAGGGGCATTTCACGTCGATCCTCTCGTAGCCCACCGGTCTCCAGTCTCCGTAAGCACGGTCGCAAGGCGACCAGATCCAGAACTCCACGTCCTCCTTCCAGGAGGGGAAGAAGCGTTTGAACCAGGCCTCGCAGAACTCCGTGAGCCTCTTGACGTTCTCGGGGTTGCGCATCTCATAGTCGAGCTGCGGCAAAGAGAAACACATCTCGCTCTTGCCTTCCGGTGCCCTCCCCGGGACCTTGGACAGAGTGGGGCGGGAGATGCTCCCCCTGCCCCAGGCAGCCGGGTTGGCCATGACCACGTCCATGGAGCCGCCCTCGAACCCCTCCTCCTCGCGGATCACGCCCGGCATGTAGATGAAGCTCCTTTCGTCGATCCCCTTTTCCGCCCATATGTCCCTCTTGAGTGCGACGACGGAGGAGAGCAGCCCCGGCGTCCAGTGCTTCCTCAGGAATTTGAGGAACTCGTACGGGAAATGGCGCATGTGGATCACCGTATGGATGTGCTTGGGTGGCAGGTTGCAGATCACCGTGTCGGCATAAAGGGTCTCGTGCCCCCTCTTGGTCCTCACTATCACCCCCTTGATAGCCCCCTTTTCTACGATCGTCTGTTCCACCGGGGTGTTTCTCCTGACCTCGCCGCCGTGGGCATTCAGGCATTCCTCCATGGCCAGGGGGATGGAAATGATGCCGGGCTGCGCTATGGTGCCCACAGAACCGGTGACGAGATTCATCTTGATGTCCCTGGCTATGGCCTGGTAGCCCAGGAAGTCTCCCGCAGGGGTAATGGCCGGGACGTTGTTGGCGGTCTGAGACCCGGCCAGGACCTTGATGTACTCGTAGGCCTCCGGATGCATATGGCGCTTTTCCAGCCATTCCTGCAGGGAGATGTTCATGAGCTTGGGCAGCGCCCCGAGGTCCGTAGTGGCCATGTCCCGAAGCTGATCCATCGCCGCTTTGTAACCCTCCGGGGACATCCACGGATAGGGCTCCCCCTTGCCCACCTGATAGGCCTTGTTCTTGAAGTAGTCCACGAAGGCGAACCCCTTGTTGCAAGGGATGTCCACCGGCACCCCCAGATAATCCAGCAGACATCTCGCCCTGCCCTTGTTGCCCCAGAAGAGACCGTGTCCGCTGTCATACGTCCAACCGTCGAAGAGTCCCCTCTCGAATATCTCTTCCAGGGTGGGGGTCCCAGGGGCGGTGAAGACCCACGTGCTGTTGTACTCGAAGAACTGTTTGAAACCGTTTGCGTCCAGCTCTATCCCGTCCACCGTGACCTTGTTCCCCTTGCCCACGAAGGAGAGTGTCCTGCCGCCTATGAAGGGCGCCTTCTCGACGACCAACACCTTCAACCTGAAATCCTTGGCCAACAGGGCCGCGGCCCCCATCCCCCCTACACCCGAGCCGATCACTATCACGTCGTATTTCCTGGCCATCTCCTTCCCTCCTCCACTGATCTGTCGATTAGCTGAGACTCACATCCGAGGACGACCTCTCGATTCAAGGCCGTCCAGCCGCAATTGGGTCACGTGGGGTGAAGGCATTTCCCTTGGCTTCACGTCTCAGACAAGCCGCTCAGAGAAACGCGGCCACCCCGTGATCAGTTACGTCCACCTATACGAAGAAGGCGCCGCCGTTTATGAGCACCACATGTCCGGTCATGTAATTGGCCGCGCTCGAGGCCAGATAGAGGGCCGTCCTGGCTATCTCCACGGGCTCGGCCACCACCTTGAGCGGGACCCTTTCGTATTCCCTCTTCATCAACGCCTCGTTGCTCCAAAGGGCCTTGCTGAAGCTCGTCTTGACTATACGGGGGGCGATGGCGTTCACTCGCACCCCGTAGGGCCCCACCTCCTGGGCCAAGGCCTTGGTGAGCATGTTTATGCCGGCCTTGCTTATACAGTAAGCCCCGAGCCCCTGGGAGTCCTGGGGGCTGACACCTCCGGCAGAGGAGATGTTGATGATCACCCCGGACCTCTGCTGGACCATTATCTTGCCCACCATCTGGCACATCACGAAATATCCCTTCAGGTTGGTATCCATGATCTGATCGTACACGCTCTCTTCGGTATCGATGATGGGGGTCATGGCGGGGTTGGTGGCGGCGTTGTTCACCAGGATGTCTATGCGTCCGAACTCGTCCATTACCCGCTGAACGAGGGCCCTCAGGTCGTCCGTCTTGCGGTTGTGGGCGGCCACAGGCAAGGCCCTCCTGCCCATGGCCCTGATCTTGGCGGCCACAGGCTCCAGGTTCTCCATCTTCCTGCTGCTTATGGCCAAGTCCGCCCCTGCGTCGGCGAAGGTCAACGCAATGGCCTCTCCGATCCCGCGGCTGGCCCCAGTGACGAGGGCAACCTTTCCTTCCAAAGACAGATAGGATACGTCCATGACTCTCTCTCCTCCTTTCCCGGAGTTCATTCTCAGATCGTAAGTAATCACGGGGTGGCGGCGTTTCTCGGAGCGGCTTGACGGAGGCGCTTCGATCTTCCAGGATTCGGACCCCGGGGAAGCCTTCTCGGCCGAAGCCGGGCTGAGGCCGACCGAGGGAGGGGGCGGGGATCCCCCGGAGGTCTGATCCTATAGAAAATCGAGCGCCGAAGACCTGAAGCGGAGAGAAATGCTGCCGACCCCTTCGCCGGGAGCTCCTGTACGGTCCCTGGAAAACCCTCCAACGACCTTCCGCCGCAGGGGCATGGCCTCGGCCCTCAGATCCGCCCACCTCGGTTTGCCACGGCGAGATCCGCCCCGAGGAAGGCTCCGCCCGTTGGGGGCAGCGGAGGCCTCCCCCGAGGTGTGCCGAGCCCTTGGATCCATGCCCTCCAAGACAATAAAGATGACAGAAAACCGGAGATGCGTTCCGGACGCCCTCCTTTATCCATCCAAGCAAGAAAGATGCCCATTGACCCTCAAGAAAACTCTCGTGATCTCCAGTGATTGGGCCCTACCAGCGCGGAGCGGTCGACTTTGGATACAAAATATTGAGCAGCCGCTCAAAATGTTGTGCCCAGCATTGACATGGCACACCGTCCAGAATATCCTCTTTTCTTGCGCAGGGCTCTGTGTGGCCCCGTGTGCCTGTTTCTTCAGGAGGTCTCGATGCTTCAAGACGGACGCATTGCGGGGGCCGCTTGTGCAGGGCGCACGGACCCGGCGCTGTGCGCCTCGCTCTTCGCGCAGGAGTTCTCCATCGACTGGCTGGTGGAGCTCTGCAACCAGCGCGCCTCGCAGATCCTCTCCCGGCTGGAGGAGGGCCTGGCGCAGGGTTGGCTGGTGAGGACGCGCCCCGGGTTTTACAGATTCTCCGACCCGGGCGCCCGCGATTCCTGGGCCAGCCGACTGCCCGAGGCAGAGAGGGACGAACTTCACCGTAGGATCGCCGACCTACTCCTCAGGGACCTGGCCGACGACGACTCCAAGGCGACGACGCTCGCCCATCACCTCATCCGTATCCACAACGATGTCGAGGGATGCCGTTGGCTCGTCAAGGCGGGGGATGCCTTTCTCAAGGGTTTCCAGGAGGAGGACGCCTTGAGATGTTACACAAAGGTCTTGGAGGACCTGTCGGGCTCAAGGGGGGAGGAGGCTGATTCTGTCTTCACCGGGGCAGCGGTGAAGTACTCCAAGATCTCCACCGCCAGGCACGACACCTCCAAGGTCCTGTCCATCTTGAACGAGGCCATGGAGAGGGCCAAGAGGAGGAGTCGCAGGGCCGATATGGCCTTACTGGAGATGCACCTCGCAAAGAACGAATGGCTTCGTTCCAGGTACGGCATGGCCTTGAGGCATTTCCAGAGGGGGTGGGCCATGGCCGAAGAGCTGGACGATGCCAGGCTCTGGCGCTCTGCCACCACCTTCAGCACCTTCTTTCTTTGGTGGCAGGGCCGCTTCAAGGAGGCAGTGCAGAGTTACGAGAGATCGGTCCCGGAGGTGGACAGGTACCCTCAGGGGCGATTCCCCCTCTTGGCGGCCATGACCGTGGGGGACTGCTATGCCCATGTCGGCCAGTTCACACAGGGACTGGGCATGGTGGACTCCATTCGCGCACATTGTTGGGAAAGGGGGAATCGAAATCTCGCCGCTCACGCCACCGCCGTCATGGGGTCCCTCATGCTGGACATCGGTCACACCAAAGAGGCGCTCGGATACTTGGAGAGCTCGGTTCGTGAGGCCCACGGCCAGCAAAACCCGTGGATCCTGCTTTTTGCCAATCAATGGCTCGCCTATGTCTACTATCTCCGAGGGAGCAACAGAAAGGCCGTGGCCCGCATCCAGGAGTGGCTTCGTCTGAGCGAGGAGCTACAGGTCACGGCCCAGACCACCCCTTACCTGCTGGACCTGTGCTGGGCTACGGAGAAAGGAAAGTTCCCCCCAGTGGAGGGCCTCTCTCTGGAGAGGGAGATCCATCGCATGGCCAGGAGCCAGAACCTCTTTCTCAAAGGCGTGGCATACCGTTATTTGGCCATGCTCCTGAAGGGCAAGGGGGCGCCTCATGAGAGGCTGGTGGAGATACTGAGGAAGTCCATCAAGTTGCTCGAGCGGTCGGGGCATCAGTTCGAGCTGGCCAAGTCGAGATTCGAACTGGCCAGGCAGTACCTGGCCGTCGCGAAGGAGGAGGAAGCGGCAAGGCTGGCCCGGATGGCCTACGACCTCATCGCCCCCTTCAACGAGGCGCTCGTGCCAGATGACCTGCGTTTCCTGATCAAGGGCCCCCCGATGGGGGAGAACCTTCTCGACGAGATCCTCAAGCTGGGCCAGGAGGTGGTGACCATCCAGGAGAACAAGGATCTCGTCCAGCACATATTGTCCGCCGTGAATCGCATCACGGGCGCAGAGAGGGGGGCCATATTCTTGCTGGAGCAGGGCACCCGCCCCCCGAGGCTCGTCTTGAGGGCCTCCAAGAACCTCACTCCCGAGCAGGTGTTTCATTCGAGCTTCAGCTCCTCCATGAGGATGATCGAGGAGGTGGCGAGATCCGGCAAAGAACTCATCTCCGAGATGGAGGCACCGGAGGGGAGTGCGAGTGGGATCGAAGAGGTCGTTCGCTCGCGGATCTGTGTCCCCATGATCCTCCGTGACAGGGTAGTGGGAGTCCTTTACCACGACAATCGACTCCTCAGGAGCGCCTTCAGGGAATCCGACCTGAGGCTCCTCGGCTATTTCGCGGCCCTGGCTGCCTTCGCTTTGGACAATGCCAAGGCCTACGACGAGATCCGCAGGTTGAACATGAAGCTCAAGGAGGAGAAGCTCTATTACGAGGAGCAGCACCTCCAAAGCCTCCATTTCGAGGACATAGTCGGCAAGAGCCGCGCCATCATGAGGGTTTTGGCCCAAGTAGAACAGGTGGCCGGCACGGACACCACCGTTCTGATCCGTGGGGAGACCGGGGTGGGAAAGGAGCTGGTGGCCAGGGCCATCCATCGCCAGAGCCCTCGAAGGGACAAGCCCTTCATCCGCGTCCACTGCAGCGCACTGCCCGAGAGCCTGATCCCTAGCGAGCTCTTCGGCCACGAGAAGGGGGCCTTCACAGGGGCGACCCATCGCAGGATCGGCAGGTTCGAGCTGGCCGACGGAGGCACCCTTTTCCTGGACGAGATCGGCGATCTCCCACCCGACGTCCAGGTACGACTCCTCAGGGTCCTTCAGAGCAAGGAGTTCGAGCGTGTGGGCGGGACCGAGACCTTGCGCTCCGATTTCCGACTGGTGGTGGCAACCAACAGAAACCTCGAGGAGGAGGTCAAATCCCAGAGATTCAGGGCCGACCTCTATTACAGGCTCAACGTGTTCCCCATCTACGTCCCACCGCTCCGGGAACGCAGGGACGACATCCCGGTGATCGCCCATTATTTCCTCAAGATATACTCGCAGAAGATGGGCAAGAAGTTCGACAACATTTCGGATTCGGAGATGGAGAGACTGACGAGGTACGACTGGCCCGGGAACGTCAGGGAGCTGGAAAACGTCATGGAGAGGGGCGTGATCCTGAGCAAGGAGCCGGACTTCCGCGTCCCGGAGCTGGACCTCTTCGGCCTCGGGGATTCTCATGCGGTCTCGCAGCGGCTCACCCTGAGGGAAAACGAGAGGCGCTGCATCCTCTCTGCCCTGGAGCAGACCCGATGGAAGGTCAGGGGAAAGGGAGGGGCCGCGGAGCTCCTCGACATACACCCTTCGACCCTGGCCTTTCGCATGAAGAAGCTCGGTATCAAGCGTCCGCCAGCACTGTGAGGCTGACCGGGGGCCCGGCCATTCGGTCGGGCCCTCCCCGAGAACGAAGGGCTACCACCCTCGCGCCCCGAAGATCGCCCCCGCGTTAGCCGCCACCCCCGACACCGAGCCCCGAAGGCGAAGGACTTCGGGGGGATCCTAGCGACCTTACCCCTCACTTCGGCACGAAGTCCGGAGGTCTCACCTCCTTCAGGATGATGGCGTCGGTGGGGCAGATCGCAGCGCAAAGGCCGCACCCCATACATCTGTCAGGCTCCACGATGGCCGTGTCCCCCTGCCCGCCCATTCTGATCGCATCGAAATAACACCTCTCAAGGCACGACTCGCAGGCCGAGCAGAGCTGAGGATCGATGGTCGCTTGGAAACGACTGGGCATGACAAAGCGGCCGGCGCCGGCCTTCAGGGCTGGCCAGCTCATGCAACAATCATCGCAGCAGTTGCAGATCACGTGGCCCACCTCCTGGCGGTTGTCCGTGACGTGAATCAGCCCCTCTTCCTCGCACATCCTCAGCATCTCCAAGGCCTCATCCTTGCCCAGCTCTCTGCCGGTCCCGCGCTCCATGGCATAATCTGCAGCCCTGTTCACCTGTATACAGACCTCCAAGGGCTTGCCGCACTTCCCGTCGATGGCCCTGCAGGAACATTTGGTCACCGCCAGGCTCCTGGCGTTCTCGACGATGCTCCTCACGTCGTCGAAGGCCAGGATGCGGGCGCCGGGCTCCACGGTTCGGTTGACCGGCAAGACCCTGATGGGGGCCTGAGGCATGAAGGCCGCGATCTTCTTGCTGTACTCCGGCCACTCCGAGGCCATGTAGCGCCTCCACAAGTCGAGCAACTCGCGCGAGGCGTCGTGGGCGACGGCCGTGGCATCGTGCAACTGGGCCACGTGCCTCACGCGGTAATACCGGGTGACCCCATCCTTCCTGGACTTGAAGATCAACCCCTTCTTGAAGAGCGCCTCGTTGAGCTCCTCCACCCGGCCCACCGCAATCCCGGTCTTCTTGGCTATCTCCTCCGCTGTCACAGGGGCTGCCGCGGCCAAAAGCAGCCGGGCTTCCTCTTCGTCCACAAGGGAGTGGAATATCTCTGGTATGATCTCGGAGCCTGCCGCCCCTATCGCTTCGGCCAACTCTTGGTAGGAGTCCTTATCCATGATCCCCCGCTCCTTTTCTCCCGAAGTCTCTCCACCGGGAGTCTGTTCGGCTCGGCCTTCAGCCCGCATCGGCTCGTAGCCCATCACAAAACCCTTGGCGGGCCTGCCCGCAACCGAGTGACCCGCTACCGCCAAGAACGACGAGAGGCATCGCAAAGATGCCCCTTCAATCGTTGAAGTACTCCTCCTTCATCCCTATGGTGAGGCCATCGCTCTCCATCAGGCGCTTGGCCAGACCCTCGATCTTCGGCAACTCGTAATGGAAAAAGTACCTGAAGGTGTGGAGCTTTCCCTTGTAAAAGTCCCCCTCTGCCCCCGTGGCGCCCGCCTCCAGGGCCCTTTGGGCCGCTGTGGCCTGCAGGAGCCATTGCCATGCTACGGCCACGATGCCGAAGAACTCGAGATAGAGGGTGGCGTCGGCGAGGAAGAGCTCGAGATCGCCTTTGGAGGCCACAGCGACCAGGTGGCCCGTGACCCTCTTGAGCTCCTCTAGGGCCTCTGCCAGGTCCTGAGTGTAAGCCCTGAGATCCGGGAGCCCTCTGGCCGCATCCATGTCCTTTCCGACCTCCTCGAGGTAAAGGCGAAAGGCCTTCCCTCCCTGCATGATGACCTTGCGGCCGAGGAGGTCCATGCCATGGATCCCCGTGGTCCCCTCGTGTATTGGGTGGATCCTCGCGTCCCTGTAAAGTTGCTCCAACGGGAACTCGTCGCAGTAGCCGTACCCCCCCAAGCACTGGAGCCCCTGGCTCACGGAGAGGATCCCCATCTCCGATGGATAGGACTTGGCCACGGGGGTCAGCAGATCCAGCAGGAGGAAGCTGCGCTCCCTCTCCTCCCCCGTGAGGACCTTCGTCAGATCCGCGTACTTGTAACATTGCATGAGGAGCGAGAGGGAGCCCTCCACCACCGCCCGCTGGAAGAGGAGCATCCTTTTCACATCGGCGTGCTGGATGATCGGTATCTGGGGGGCACTCGGATCCTTGGCCCCTGGTCTCCTCCCTTGAGGGCGCTGCCTTGCGTACTCCAAGGAAGCGTAATAGGCCGCAGAGGCGATGGCCGCCGCACCCATGCCCACGTCGATTCGCGCCTCGTTCATCATCTGGAACATGTACGAGAGCCCCTTGTGGGGCTCTCCCACCAGGAACCCCCTGCAGTCGTCGTTGTCGCCCAGACTCAACTGGGTGATCGGGGCCCCGCGGTAGCCGAGCTTGTGGTAGATGGTGGCGACAGTCACATCGTTGGGGACCAGGGTGCCATCGGGGCCCGGTCTCTTGTTGGGGACCACGAAGAGGGAGATCCCCTTCACCCCTGGAGGGGCCCCTTTTATCCTCGCCAGCAGGAGATGCACCACGTTCTCCACGCCGTCGTGGTCGCCGGTGGAGATGAAGATCTTCTGCCCTTTTATCTTGTAATAGCCTTTGTCCGTGGGCTCCGCCTGGGTGGCGATGTCCGAAAGCGAGCTGCCCGCCTGAGGCTCGGTCAGCGCCATGGTCCCCTGCCACTGCCCCGAGAACATCTTGGGGATGTAGGTGTCCTTCAGCTCCTGGCTTGCAAAGGACTCGATGAGGTGGGCAGCCCCCGATGTCAGAAATGGATACACGCTCGCCGAATAGTTGGCCGCGGCGAATATGAAGCGGCACGCCCCGGTGAGCATGAGGGGCAATTGCTGCCCGCCCAGCTCGTAGGGGGCGTTGGCGGCGATCCAACCCCCGTCGCCGCATTCCCTCATTATGGTCTTGACCATGGGGTGCACCAGGACGCGACCGTCGACCCACCTCGGCGGATCCTTGTCCATCTCCTCGAAGCAAGGCTTGAAGAGGTCCCTGCCCATCTTCAGCGCAGTGCTCAGGACCAGGTCGAAGGTCTCGCGGCTGTGATCCTGGTAATAAGGGTATCGGGTTATGGATGGCGCGTCGAACACCTCGTACAACAGGAACTTCAGGTTGCGCTCGCTCACGAATCTCTCTGCCATGGCTCCTCTCCTCCCGTGGTGTCAACTTCCGGTGGCCGATGAACTTTCCTCGAGCACGTACCGAGGTGCACCTCTTGAAACGGAATCGGCTCCCAGGTGGGCATCCCCCTCCGTGTCAAGACCGTAGCACGAGAGCGCTCACTTGACAACGACTGTCTCAGGGAGCCTCCGGGTCAGAATGTCCGCCGCCTCTTCTACCATCTCCTCCAAGACCTGACGTGCGGGCTTGATCTCCTTGATGAGACCTGAGACCTGCCCGGCAAAGGCGCCCAGGTATTCGGTCCTGTTGGCCCTCAGAAAACTCTCCACGAGGGCCGAGGCCAGCAGGGCCTGGAGAGGAAACGGAAGCGGCTCGAGCCCTGAGGCATCCATCAGGTCGTGGAATTTGTTGTAGCTCGCCCGAGAGGTCTTCCCTGTGTACCAGTAAGTGCGGCGCGTGTCCTCGTCGGTGGACTCCAGGATGCGCTGCTTGTGCACCTCCAGGGCCCCACCCTCCTCCGTGGCAAGGAAGCGTGTGCCCACCCAGACCCCGACGCATCCCATGGCCAGGGCCGCCGCGAGGCCCCGTCCGTCTCCGATCCCGCCGGCGGCCAGCACCGGCACCGGATAGGCGGCATCTATGGCCTGGGGCAGCAGCGCCATGGTCCCGATCCTGCCCGTGTGCCCCCCGCCCTCGTAGCCCTGGGCAACGATCAGGTCCACACCCGACTGGGCCATGCGCCTGGCGTTCTTGGAGTTGCCCGTTATCCCCAGGACCTTGATGCCAGCGGCATGCGCCTCCTCTACCATGAAACCCGGATTCCCCAGCCCCGCGCAAAACAGCGGGACCCTCTCCTCGATGCAGGCCCTGACCGCGGAGAGGGGCCGAAGGGTGGTCGTGTCCGTCCTCATGACGAGATCGATATCCGGCAGTTCCATCTCCTCCTTCACCCTGTCGAACCAATCCCGGTGCGCCTGAGGTAACGTCTTGAGCACCTCCTTCAAGGGGATCTCACTGGGTCCTTCGATGACCATCCCCCCTTGGGCGACCATCTCCTTGGGCAGGAGCAGGTCCACCCCGAAGGGCTTGTCGGTCTTCGCCCTTATCTGCCGGATGGCCTCCCTCATCTCATCCACCGTGAAGCCGCTGGCCCCCAAGACCCCCAGCCCCCCCGCCTCCGAGACCGCCACGACCAGCTCCACAGGCGCCCCTGTCCTCTCCCCCACCAGGCTGGGTCCCATCCCAGCGCTGATGACCGGATACTCGACGCCCAACATATCGC
>Ga0068707_1003457_pt1 | contig 11020 bp, 5 predicted proteins | sample YNPNPMetaG_FD_66600 | JGI IMG/M metagenome (GOLD analysis project Ga0068707, IMG submission 66600) | Anoxygenic and chlorotrophic microbial mat microbial communities from Yellowstone National Park, USA - YNP NP MetaG | ecosystem: Environmental > Aquatic > Thermal springs > Hot (42-90C) >... | reverse complement strand
GCTCGCGCGCGGCGGCAGGTACGTAACGATGGCGGTTTCCGAGGAATCCCAGCGATTCAATACGGCTGTGCTGGCGGGGGAGCGATCCATACACTCATCTTGCAACTTTCGTTTCTCGGATTACCACGAAGCGCTTTCGCTCCTGGAGAGAGGAGCTGTCGATGTCTCTCCGATTGTCACGCATCGCCTACCCATCGAGCGGGCGCTCGAGGCGTTTCGCATTGCCGAGGACAAGGCGTCCTCCGGCGCGGTGAAGGTGGTGCTGACCGGGTGACGGCGTCGCCGCCTCAGAACTCTCCCGTCAGCCCGAAGAACGCCGACTGGTGCGTGTCGTAGCCTAGGCTGAGGCTGACCCGTCTTGCAAGGCGCAGGCTACAGCCGACCTGGGCGGCGAACTTGACGCGCGCGTCGCTGCCGTGATTCCAGCGCCAACCGGTCACGTTGGAGACCGCCGTATACATCTTTTGCTCGACTGCCAGCCCCGCTCCCACGATTAAGGAAGCGTTCGCCGAGCCGACCGAATAGAGCGCTTCAACCCCGTAGCTGCCTTGTTGGGTCTGCAGGTGATAGTCGTTATGAGGGATACCGACGTCGATCACGTCGCCGGCACGCTCGAGCGCACCCGAGAGCCAAACCGATGCTCCCCATCGTCGGTCGCGGTTCATGAACTGAATTCCAAAGCCCGACATCTTGCCGGCGTTGGCGGGAGCGTATACGACCCCGATCGCGAACCTCTGTCGCACGGGAGCCTCGTCGGCTGCGATGCCGATCACCGCGCCGACGACGTCCATCGCGTCGTAGTCGTACCGGCCGCCATACGGACTGCGATGCCTCTCATACCACTCACGCCACTCCGCTTCTCGACGGGCTTCGTATTCCAGTCGAATCTTCTCTCGACGATCTTGCTCATCACTAGTGCTGCCGCTTTGTTGTCGAGACTCGACGGTCGGGGGCGAGTCTGCGGGCGGCTTGGGCGTTTCGTCGCAGAGCGCCTGCGCACCGAGAAAAGCGAGAAGGAATGCGGCGACTGTGGCCGATATACGCGGGTTCATCTTCCGATCCTCCTCACGCAAGAGAATGTGGGCGGCACACAGCTTTACAATGTACTATGACGCATGCCGCCCGGCCCGCTTGCCCGATGGGCCGGTTGACCAAAGCACTCCCTCGGGGTATACTGAAGTCGTGTGAACACACAAAGAACGCGCGGAACTCGGCAAGGGGTGGTTCAGGTGAGAACAAAAGCACGCGCATTTACGCTCATAGAGCTTCTGGTGGTGATAGCCATCATTGCCATCCTAGCGGCGATTCTGTTTCCGGTCTTCACGCGGGCGCGAGAGGCGGGGCGCAAGTCTGTGTGTCAGAACAACGTCAAGATGATTCTGAACGCCTGCTCTCTCTACGAGAACGAGTATTCAAAGATACTGCCCGGTTCTATGAACGGGTGGGCGTCGATGTCAGTGCTGTGGGTCGTCAAGATCGACCCGTATCTGCGGCAGCTCAAAAAGGCGGACACGTCGGGCAATGTGAACCTCGGCGGTGTCTTCGTGTGTCCCAGCCGGTATTCTTCCAGGAGCAGGACCAACTATGAGCCGATTCCCGACACGCTGATGCGCTGCTACGGCTACAACCACGTGTACCTCGGCGGCGACGTGAACAAACCCTCGAATCCGGGTTACCACGCTATAGGCGAGGTGGTCAAGCCCACGAAGACCATTCGCATCTTGGAAGGGTGGCGCTTCGATTCGAACGGAGCAAACTCGGCGTGGGGGCTGTACACGAGGGGATGCGGGTCGATGATGTGCTACCCGCCGTCATCGAGCATCTGCAGCCCTTCTTATGTCTGGCCTCCCGGGTGGCACGGCGGGCTGAGCGTCGTGGGATGGTTTGACGGCCACGTGACAATGGTGGCTCTGCCGCCGCCCGAGCCGCCGGGCGCGCCACATACGCCAAACCCCTACGTCGGCATACTCGCCGCGTCGTACGCGAATGCAAAGGATCCCTATTTTCGGCTTTCTCCGCCCAAGCCATAACCTGCGGGCCGCGACGCGCCGAAAATAATTAGTAGATGATTATCGGCGTTACTGGTCGATGCCGGATCCGGCACACCCCAAGTCTTTCTGGGGGGCAGGTAGTTGGCAGGAGGGGAAAACCGGCTTCGCGCGAACGTGTGCTGCGGTGCACCGGCGGATCTCGCGGCCGCCCCGCGAGCGCCGGCTGCGCGCACGCTTATTGTTGTGACCGCTGCGACAGCGCTGGGTTTGGCGGGATTGAGACTCGCTCTGCCCGCCGTGTGCGGCCTTCAAGCCGCAGGCGCACAGCAGCGGGTTTTCAACACGGCCTTCCTCGCTTTCGACCTCGCATTCTGCTGCTGCGCCGCGCTCGGAGCGGCCGTCTACTGTTTCGCGACGTTCGCGATTTCGAGGCTGCTTCGCGATCTTCTGGCATCGGTCGGACTGTGCGCGCTGTCAAGCGCGGCAGGCTTTCAAGCGCTGGCGGACTTGTCGTCCTCCGCTCCGTGGCCTGACGAGCGCATTATCACCAGCGGCTTGCTCTACGCTTCCTGCGCGTTTTTCGCGGCGTCCTTCGCGGGCAAGTCGTGGCGGCCGGAGAGCCAAGTCGGTTCGTGGGCACAACTGGCCGCCGGCTTGATGACTACCGCCGTATTCCCGGTGGTGATGCTGCCCGACGCCGTCGGCGGTCGTGATACGGCGGCCGGCACGGCATACGGCATGGGGAGTCGAGCCGCGCTGGTGGCGACGGTTCTCCTGGTCGGGGCGGCGGCGGGTGCTTTTCGGCTGCGCCGGTCCGGAGCACAACCCGTATCAAGCGTAGAGAGCTACTTTTTCGTCAGCCTAGCCTTCGCCGCTCTCTCAAGGGCTCTCTCCTCGGCGCGCTTCGACTGCTGGTGGGTGTGCAGTCAGGTGCTGTTTCTGGAGTCGTGGCTGGTGTTTGTAGGCGTAGGCTCGGTCGAGAACGCCGTAGCACACAAGGAGCGCACGGACCGACTCGACGAAATGGAAGCCCTGCACGACATCTCGTGGGCACTCGTCGGTGCAAAGACCGTTCGAGAGCTTGTCAACCTGTTGGCGAATACCGTGCGAGAAAAGCTGGGTGCCGCCATAGTCGCCGTCTATCTGGCCGACGAGGCGCGCGAGTCCCTGGAGGTTGCGGCGATCTCCGGGCCGGAAATATGCCTCAAGTCGCTCGGGGCGAGATACCGCCTGCTTTCCACCGACCGTCGGCCGGGGTTCCACTCGGGGCACACCGCACGCGCGTTCACCACCAAGGAGGTTCAGGTGGCCGCGGACGTGTTCGTTGACGTGGAACTGGTGCCGTGGCGTATCATCGCGCGCGAAAACGGATGTGCGGTATCCCTGCCGCTCATCGACAAAGGTGAGGCCTGCGGTGTGCTGAACCTCTACTTTTCAGACCAAAGACTGCTAAGTCCGCAAAGGCTCAGGCTGCTGCGCACGATCGCAGCCGCCGCCGGACCGGCTATCGAGAACGCACGCTCCTCCGAGACCTTCCGAACCGGTATCAGAGAGCTCAACAGGGCCGCGTGATCACTGCTCCTCGGCGGCGGCTTCTTCTTGGGGCGCTTCAGGCGCCGGACCTTCCTCGGCCGCAGCCTCCGCTTCGCGTCTCACGTGCGGCGGCACGCACGTGCACACAAGCGTATCCGGTTCGGCGAGCACCTCGATCTCCTTCGGCACGACAACGTCCGACACCCGGATGTGGTGGCCGACCTCGAGGCCGCTTACGTCCACCTCGATCTTCGCGGGAATGTCGCTCGGCAGACAGCGAATGTCAAGCTCGTCCAAAGCTTGTTCGACGATGCCGCCCTGCTTTGCCCCTGCGGCTTCACCTACAAGCTCGATCGGAACGCTGACGTGGATCTTCTCCGTCATCGAAACGCGCTGGAATTGGATGTCGAGTACCTTGCGCGTGAGAGGATCCTTGAAAAACTCCTTTATGATGACGGTCCCGTCGCTGTTCTTCGGGGCACCGTGGATCTTTAGATCGAAAAGCGACATTGCGCCGTGTTCGGAGTGCTTTATTTGGTCGACGATGTCCTTGAGTTTGACTTCAACTGGTATGCTCTCGCACCCGCGCCCGATCACGCTGCCGGTTACGTAGCCCTGACGTCGGATCTGTTTCATCCGACTCTTGCTCATATCCGACCGGTAAGTCGCTTCGAGTTTCAGGTTAGCCATTGACCGATACTCCTTTGCTCAACACCACGTGCCATTCTATCCGGAATCGCGGACGTTCGTCAAGAGCACCCTCGGCGCCGGACGAGTAAAGCTATCCGGCAACGTCATCCTTGGCACCGGTTTCGGGTTTCCGAAGTTAGGTCGGAAAGAAACCGGCCCACCACCGTCATTGCGAGCGGAGCGAGGAATCAAGAACCGACACCGCCCCAATGCCCGGGGCCTCGTGCCCACGAGATACTCAAACCACACTCGCCAGGCCGAGGCCCCGAAGCATTAGTTTCTCGTCTGCCGGCTGCTACTCCTCGGCGTAGACGGCGATATCTGCCTGGAATCTCGGCCTCAGGATTCGGACGGCAGGCTCCAGCGGCCCGTAGCCGCACGAGCTTATGCCGGTTACAACGGCATACGAGCCTTCCGGCGGAGGTGCGATGTGGTTGCCCGGGGCCAGCCCGGCAAGCGATACCCACACGCCCACATGTCCCGAACCGTCCTGCAGCTTAGACCCGTCGTCGATGTAGAACCGGTCGCCGTCGGGCGACACCCACGTCACCCGGCCGTAGCTTGTCACCAGCAGGCCGATGTTGTTCGGTCCGGTCCCGTCAGGGTAGACGCCCCAAGTGAAGTGTCCGACGGGCCCGCCTCCCAGCCTGCGGTTGCTCATCGCGACCGGCCGCAGGATTACGTTCAAAATCCCCGGCTCGACCGTCGCATCCACCAGCACTCTCTCGCCCTCGATCGTTGCGAGGCGGCCGACCACATCGACCGACTGCCATCTTTCAATTGGGATTATCCCCGATGTGTTCGGCTCGACGCGGATCCCGCAGGAGCGATCGATCTCCTGCACGTAGATAGCCCGAGCGAAGTCGGACGGTGTAGCGGTCACGATCTTGCCCGGAACGCGTATCCACGCGCCGTCAGGGTAGTACTTGACGGCCGCTATGCGGTTGATGAGCACCGGCTGACCGGTATTGTCCGGGCCGTATGCGCCCGTGCGCCTGAAGTCGTGCATAAACGTCGGCCATTCGGCCGTCGTCGGATCGTAGTTCCAAGGAAGCGTCCAGTTGTAGACCAGCCGGTCGAGCCCGCCGGCGATTATCTCGGCGGAGGGTGTCTGCTGACCGGTAGCATCCAAGTCCACGATGGTTGGTGCCGCGACGATACCGCCGCCCGTCGCGTAGGGCGAGCCGAACATGTTGGTTCCATCCGCCCTGAACACGTGCAGCCGGCCGTCCGAGTCACCGCTGGGCGCCACAACGTCCTGGCTGCCGTCGCCGTTGAGATCGGCGATGCTCGGCGAGTTCATGGCCCCCGGCTCCGCGTAGACCGGCCATCCCGCAAGCGGAGTGCCGTCGTGTCTAAGAGCGGTGGTCGTTCCGTTTCCGAGCCCGGCCAGCACCTCCGGCAGACCGTCACCGTCCAGGTCGGCCAGCGCACAAGCGTTGGCCACCGACGATCCTACATACACCGGCCAGTTGCCTTCCTGCACCGATCCATCGCCGTGCCATGCATAGATTCGATCGCGCATGTTGCCGACGATGATCTCGTTTCGATAATCTCCGTCGATGTCGCCCACAACGGGCGCCGACCAGATCACGAAATCAACGGGCTGCGGCCAGTAGGGGGCAAGTTGACCGTTGCCCTTCCAGACGTATACCTCGCTCTGCTGATACGCCGTGTCGAGCGTGCCCACAATGACCTCCGGATATCCGTCGGCGTCGATGTCGCCGAGCGCCGCTGTCGTCCTCACGAGGTCCTCGGGATGGTTAATCGTCACCGGCCACCCGGGCACAAGCGATCCGTCCGCGTTCCACGCGTAGACATACGGCGGCGACGCGCTGGACGCCACGATCTCCGGAGCACCGTCCCTGTCGATGTCTCCGATGGAGGCCGAGCCGTTGGTCGTGCCTGCCATCTCCTGCGGCCAGCCCGGCAGGCTCGTGCCGTCACCGTTCCAGACGTAGACGTAACGGCCGGCGGCCACCACGATCTCGAGCATCGCGTCGTCGTCGAGGTTCGCAAGCGCGGGTGACGCCCCGTTGGCGGTCGGCACACCGGAGTTCGGCATCGGGACTGACTTCGGCCAGCCCGGAACCGGTGTCCCGTCCGCGTTCCACACGTAGACCTTGTTGTCGGTCCCGCAGATGACGATCTGCTGCCCGGCGCCGTACACGTAGCCGACCGCCGCCGACGAGCCCTCGATCCCGTTCGAGCCGATCTCCTTGGGCCATCCGCCGACAAGCGCGGGATTGGTCCATTCGGATCCCTCGGCCCAGGTCGTGCTATCGTTGTAGGTCGAGTTGACGGCCGTCACCCGATACTCGCACGGCTTGCCTGCGGGCAGCCCCGAATCGTGGAACAGGGTCGCCGTCGTGACCAGCTCGTCGTCTAATCGGGTGAAATCGGTCTCGCCCGGCAGCCTGCGATACACGTGGTACCCAAGCGCGTCCGGATGCTTGTTCCACTTCAGATCCATGCACATCCGGCCGGGCGTGAGTGTCAACCCGTCGGGTGCTCCGATAGGCTTGAAGTCGAAGTCCTCCGTCCACGTGTGGCCCAAGTCGTCCCACATGGTCAGCCTGACCTGGTCCCCGGGCACGTAATCGCCGGTCGCTCGCACCTCAAGGAACGCAAAGGGACAGTTCCACTCCTCCGTTCGCGGCTCGATCTGGTGGAAGTGGATGGTGCTCTGGACGACGATCAGGTTCGGGCTGAGAGACTCCAACTGCGCCATCACGAAGAACGCCAAGCCGGAACCCGAGTTTCTGAGCAGGATCGGCACCTGTGCCGTCTCGCCGCGCTCTAGGATGCCGTTGCCGTTGCCCGCGGGCTTGTCATCGACCCTGTGTCCTACGTGGCGAATGTTCGGCGCGTGAACCGTGATCTCGAACTCATCGGTCCAGTGAAGCAGCTCTCCGGAGGAACTCTGCCCGAAGATGTCGAGTCCGAACTTGACGACCGTGCCGTCCGGGGTCTCCGGGGCTATCGCTACATCGAAGTCGTCGACGCACCAGGCTCGTCCTTCGGACGGAATGTTCGGCCAGTCCTCTTCGGGGTCGATGATCGTCACGAACGGCGAACCGCACGTAAGCGTTGCGTGCACCGACACGGCAATCGAACCGCCGCCGTTCTTGAGCTCGACTGGGATCTCGATCGTTTCCCCGGCGTCTGCGAGCCCGTTGCCGTTGCCTATGCTTTCGCCCTGCTGGTCATCGTCGATTCTGTGACCGGCGTGCGACAGCACCGGCTCCGAGGTGGCGATAACGGGCAGGACCTCGGTTGCGGTCACATAGTTCTGCTTCGACGCTGCGATGTCGATATTGCCCGCTGTCTCAGGAGACAGGTGGACCGTCGCTTGTCCGTATTGGTTGGTGACGGCGCTTACGTAGATTTCGTCTCCCTTCGAAAAAGTAACCAGAGCGCCTTCCACGGGCGGCCACGGCGGCATCCCGCTCGTTTCCATCACATAGGCCGTAACGTCGGTCGGCCTAGTCGTGATGTTCTCCGGAACGGCAATAATCATCTGTCTGGGCGCGGCGGTCCAGACGGGCACCTCCGGGTCGCCCAGCAGGTTCATGCTTCGGCGCTCGAACGACCCGCCGTACAGGATCGACGCAAAAGCGGCTCCTAGGTGATACAAGTTGTCCAGGAACAACGATTCATAGAACTTGAAAGACTGATACTGCTGACTGGCAAACCCGACCCTTGTGTTGCCGATGTATCCGAGTCCTCCGCCTGTTGGGTTGTTGATGAAGTGCTCGGAGATCGAGTCCATATCGAACGCGTTCGGGCTGCATCCCAGGCTGAAGAGGATCGACTGCCGTTTGGAGTTGGTAAGCGAGTCGATGTCGCGCCTGGTCATTAATCGCTCCCACCAGTCGTTGTGGTCGAGGCCTGTGCCCATTGCGTACGGCCCGGAGTGGTCGGCGTGGTTGATCAGATGGAAGCCCTGACACATGCGGTTCACCGCCGTCGTGCGCGACAGCCATTCGTCTCCGCCCGGCTCAGTCGGCGCGTATAGCCTCCAGATGTCCCAATCCGGCGGTATGTAGTCGGAAACAATCCGGTTGCTGAGTTCTTGACCCCACGGCCAGTTGTAGATTGTCGCCCCCATCAGAAGGATACTCGTCGGATACCGAGGCCAAACAGGAATCGTATCGGGAACCAATCGCTCGTAGTTGAGCACCTTGTCGACAAACCTCTTGACCTCACTGGAGGCGCGAACCGGCGCGCGCCCCACGAAGACGTCCGCGGTTTCGTCGCACTGGTCATCGTACTCGCCGAACTGAGCGTTGCCGTTGGCGTTCCAGGTGCCGTCCAGGCCGGCGTAGTAGAGGTCCGTCGGCCCCCAGTCGCCCATCGCCGCATGCGCTTTGCGATCAGGGATCGTGTCGGTATCGCCGCCCAGCAGCACGTAAACCGTGCCCCAGTTGGTGTAGGCGTACTTGATGAAGTTCCTTATTCGCTCCGCGAGGTCTACGCCGCTGAAGTTGCCGACGATCCAATCGGTGCTGATGAGCTTGGTGACGACGCCGCGCTTGGTTTTCCAATCGGCCAGCCGGTTCCACTCATCCGCCACCGCGTCGGGCGGAGCGCACTTGCTGATTATGACCATATCGACCGTCTGTGCGCCGCGCGGCGGATCGATGTAGGATTCCAGCATCTCCGGGTTCACAACCAAACCCGCGATGTACGACCTCATCGTATCCGACGCAAGCGCGCTCCTTCTCAGGACCGGAAGCCTTTCCTCCGCACCCGGGGTGTAGCTAAGGGTGATCTCGATCTCCGTGTAGAGAGTCACGCTCTGCGACACGCCGGTGTAGTCGACGGGGTAGACGACTACCTCGGCCACGCTGAAGTTGCCGATGTGGTCATGGCCTCTGCGCCAATATATCCGCTCGCCGGGGTAGGGAGACGATGCCGCGTAGGTCGACGGATCAGGCGGGACCCAAGGTATCGCGGGATGATCGATCGACGTCGGCTGCGGCGGCTGTTTGGGGTATGCGGGCTGCGCCGCCGAGAAAGCTTGCTGAGCCTTGGGGCTCGCGTTCACCGAGTCGAGGTTCGCCCCGGGCGGGAGCAGAATACGGACGGTCTTCGCCGGCAGTTCCGGCTTTCCTTCCTGGGTGGTGGTTTCGTGACAGCCCGCCAGCGTTATCGCGGTGTAACTTTCGCCGTCGCCGCCGGTTCGGCTCTGCAGACTGAGTCCCGCGCCGTCGAAGGTCAGTTTGACGGTCAGGGAATCCGCAACGGCTAATGCTGCGGGCCAAACAAGGATGAGAAACACACAAACGAGCAACCTTGCAGTGGGTTTCATTTGCCTTCCCTCCTTACGTTGCTTTCTGGTTCCACTGCTGAACACACAGCACGCCTGCCCGCTTGTTTTTCCCGACCTGCCGAACTTGGCACCGGTTCTACATTCGGCATTCTCCTTTCCGCGACATTGATTCTTGACCGCTTCTATCCCAACCGGTCGAACTCGCAGGCGCGTTTCCGCCCAACACCGGCGTGAACGCACGCGTCAACACGCATTATCACATGACTTTCGGCGGTAGTCAAGGGGTCAGAAACGACCCAACCGCGATTTCATTTCTGCGACCACCCGGCCATATGCTGAATCCTGCGCCAGGTTTCTCATCTCGAGAGGATCCTGCGCAAGGTCATAAAGCTCGGGGGTGCCGCCGCCTTCCGGGTATGTGATGTATTTCCACCGCGTGGTGCGGACGGCGCGAATCGCCGGTCTCTTCTTGGCCTCGGCGTCGCGGAAGTATTCGTAGAGAAACTCGGCCCGCCACCCGCGCGGGCGTGCGCCGCCCAGAATCGGACGCCAAGATCTGCCCTCGACGCCTCGCGGGACCTCGATTCCCGCCAAATCGAGAAACGTGGGGCACAGATCGATATTGAGCGCCATCGGCTCGATCAAGCTCCCGGGCGGGATCAGTGGGGGATATCGCATCAGAAGCGGTATGCGGATCGACTCCTCGTAAGCCGCGCGTTTGTCCAACAGCCCGTGCTCTCCGAAAAAGAACCCGTTGTCTCCTGCGAATACCACTGCCGTGTCATCCAGCACGCCGATGTCCTTCAGCGCATCGAGAACGCGACCGGTGCTCTCATCGACCGCCGCCAGCGTGCGGGAGTAGTCTTTCACCCGCTGAACGAGCGCCTCGTACTCCTCGGTCCCCCGCTCGAATCGCTTCGCGTTCCTGACGTAGTCGGGCTTGCCCTCACGGGTGTCGTACACGTTCGGACGCGGCGTAAACTCGACGTCGGAATACAGTTTCAAGTGCCTGACGGCCGGCTCGAATCCGCCGTGGGGCGCCTTGTGGGCCAGGATGAGGCAGAACGGCTTAGTTCGAGGCCGCCTCAGCCACTCAAGGGCGTATTTCGTGATGATGTCCGTGTTGTAGCCGGGTATCCGAACGTATTCCCCGTCGATATTGAACGTCGGGTCGTAGTAATCGCCGTGTCCCTTGGGAGCGATCCACCGATTGAACCCGGGCTGCACGCCCTCCTGGTTATCCATGTGCCACTTGCCGATGAAGGCGGTGTCGTAGCCCGCTTTCTGGAGGAGCTGGGCAAACGTCGGTATCGATGGGTCGAGAGGCGTTTGGTTGTCCTTGACCCCGTGCGAGTGAGCGTAGCGGCCCGTGAGGAAGCTTGCGCGGCTCGGAGAGCACAGCGACGTGGTAACGAACGCGTTGGTGAATCTGGCGCCCTCGCGCGCTATTCGGTCGATATTGGGCGATCTAAACCACGGGTGGCCGGCGCAGCCGAGCCAATCCCAGCGGTGGTCGTCGGTGAGGATGAAG
>Ga0068707_1003455_pt1 | contig 11024 bp, 10 predicted proteins | sample YNPNPMetaG_FD_66600 | JGI IMG/M metagenome (GOLD analysis project Ga0068707, IMG submission 66600) | Anoxygenic and chlorotrophic microbial mat microbial communities from Yellowstone National Park, USA - YNP NP MetaG | ecosystem: Environmental > Aquatic > Thermal springs > Hot (42-90C) >... | reverse complement strand
CCGTCAGGGGATTTCAAAAGCGACTCAGATGGCAATCGCGATGCCCAATGCGTCCAGGACAAGGTGGATGGGAGTAATGATGGTCGTGTTCTGAGAGCCGGCGAAGAGGAGACCCACCACGTAATCCTCGTCGTCCAGCACCACCGAACCTGAGTCCCCCCCAGAGCTCATGGCCCCGGCCACAAACTGATCGGTGAAGGTGGCCACCCCGGCATTGCCATAGCTGACCTGCACCGTGGCGTCAATCTGGGTAATGCGGCCGGTGGTGAAACCCGTCGTGCGCCCGCTCTTTTTGATGCTTGTGCCCAGGGTAGCTTCTCTGGACCCCTTGGGCACGCCGATGTTCAGGATGCGCCTTTCCACCAGGTCCAGCGAAAGGGGCCGGGCCAGGGCTGCATCAACCCGATTTTCCCCCCTGGACTCCTGGTAGCTCACCAGCCGGTGGCTTGAGCCCATTCCCCTGGCTACGGCGTTAAGAAACTGCTCGACAGCTTTCGCCACTGAGCACGTGGTGGGACTGGTCCCAAAATCAATGGGCACAAACTCCTCCAGGGTGGCAATCTGGTCCGCCAGGGTTCCCCCATCGTATTTGCCGGGCTGGATAATGGGGTCTCCCTTTTTCCCCAGGTTAGTATCGGCCAGGACGTGGTTGTTGCTCAGGATGAAGAGCTCGCCCCCTTTCAACACGAGACAACCCAGGGTCCCCGCTGTGACGTTGATGTGCCCAATAGAGACTCCTCCCGGCGCGGGGCGCCATCTGGCGGTGGGAGCCTGCCAGGCGGTGATAAGACCCGTCTCCAGGACGTCCGTTTTCACGTCATCAACCATCTTAGGCACGATGTCGGCCTCTGCTAACTGAGCCAGGGGCATCTTCTTCTCCACGGAAACCACGATGCAGGGTTCATCGGTCATCACCCCTTGGGTTTCCTTGTAGCCGACACCGCAGCCGACTACGTTCTTTTTGGCAAGCAAAACGTTGACGTACTGCTGCTTGACCTGTCTGGCTCGTTCTACGCTCATGAGTTCCTCCTTCCGGATGCTGCCTTTCAGGATCAGGTCAGAGCCCGAATCTCCCCGACCTCTTTCACGTCTATTCTTACCCCCTCTATCTCCGCTGGAATAACGTCCCTGGCATCCAACTGCGATAGAGGCACCTTTTTCTTCACCATCACCGTCAAAGCGATTTGATCGGTTATCTGCCCGGCCTTCTCCCGATAGCCGATAGCCACTCCAACCACGTTGGCCTTTTGGAGAAGCTCCGTCTGGTACTTCTCCTTGATCGCCTTGACCTCAGCCATACTTTTCTTCACCACCGTCTGCCTCTCCTTCCCGACTGGACCTTCACTCACTACCGTTCTCATAAGGCTGCTCTTCTGACTCCTTCTGTTTCCTCTTAACCTCAGATGATTGATTGTGATCGGCCTTGATTTCTTCGTACACCCGGCCAATGCTGGCCTTGAACCGCTTTCGGATCTTCTGCCTGTCCCTGTCCGATACAGGGAAGAAGTGCAACAAATTTACCCGGCTTGCCGTCTCGGTTTTGCTGCATCCGGCCAGGTAGAGTTTACGCACCTGGGTTCTCATCTCCCGAATGTATTCAGAGAGTTTCTGAAGGGCTTCCTTGCCGCATACCTCTCCATGGCCGGGGACTATCACTTCCACCTTGAGCTGTCTGATGAAAGTCAGGGCGTTCAGCCACTCTTTGGAGTTGCCATGTCCCAGGAAAGGATGTCCGTCATTGATGACAATATCGCCAGCGAACAGGAGGCCATCCTCGACCACGTGCACAAGACTGCTGGCCGGGGTGTGCCCTCCTACATGGATCAGCCGGATGGTTTTGTTTCCTTTGTGTAGAGTCATCCGGTTGGTGAAAGTGAGGCGAGGCAGAATGATCTCCAGATTCTCAAACTCGGCAGCCACTTTGGGTTCACTGTCTTTAAACAGATTGATGAGACGCTGCCGGAAGGAGTCCCCGTAGCTTTTCATCTCCTTCCAGGCCAACTCATGGGCGATGACGGCTGTGGTGAGATACTGATTGCCCAAGATATGACCGCGATGGTGGTCTGTATTGATCAAATAGATAATCTCCTGATCGGTTATCTCCGCGATCTGCTCTCGCCACAGACGGGCTTCGGAGGGGATCATCGGACTGTCAATGAGTACAACGCCTTCGCCGGTCACCACGAAACCGACATTCGCCCCTCGCAGGTTCGTTTCCACGTAGACATCAGGCGTGAGTTGCTGCATCTGGTTAAAATGTTTCCTCCAAAGTTCTCCAGGCAAACTCTAAAGCCTGTTCCAATTTATCCCGGGTCGGACCGCCGCCTTGCGCCATGTCGGGACGCCCACCGCCACTCCCACCGATAATCTGGCAGGCCCCCTTCAGGAGCGCGCCCATGTCATAAGGCAGATCAGCGGAACGGGCAAAGGCCAACAAGGCTCCGTCGCTTTTCTTAAGCCCTAAGAGGGCTACACAGGCTTCTCTCCTGGCCAGACGCTGAGCCAGGCCCTTGAGGGTTCCGCCGTCGCCTTCAGATAAGACGGCCCTCACAAGGCGCAGGCCACCACGTTCCTCGGCCTCAGCCCAAAGCCTGGCTGCCTCGCAGTCCAGGAGCCGATCCTGGGCCCTATTTAGCTCCTTATGAGAGCGTCTGGCTTCCTCGGCCAGTCGGTTGACCGCCTCCACCAGTTCCCAATCTCCTACGCTGAACTGGTTGGCCAGCTCGTTAACAATACGCTTTTGACGACGGTATTCGGCCAGGGCCCGCCCTCCGCACAGAAATTCCAGGCGGGTCTCTGGGCCATGCTGTTCGCTCCTGGTGATGACGATAAGACCCACTTCCCCGGCCGCTTTCACATGAGTACCACCACAGGGCGAAACGTCAAAACCCTCGACCTCGACGATGCGAATCGGGCCTGTCACGACGGGTTGCCTGCGTAAGGCCAGGCCTTCCATATGCTCTCGATCCAGGAAACAGGTCCGCACAGGAAGGTTGGTGAAGACGATGGTATTGGCCAGCTCTTCAACCTGCTCCAACTGATCAGCTTCCAGGGGGGCTTTGTCCACGTCAATCGTCGAAGCCCCGGCACCCAGGTGAAATCCTACCGTCTCGGCACCCAAAAGCCGGAGGAAAGCCTGGGACAGGATGTGCTGTCCAGTATGCTGCTGCATGTGGTCGAACCGGCGCTTCCAGTCAATCCGGCCCTGGACTGTTGCTCCTTTGTCCGGGACAGGTTCCTTCCCCTCGCCACTCACGATGTGCACCACGGCTCCGTCGTCTTCCCGCTCGAAGACATCGTTGACGGGAAAGCCATTGAGGGTGCCTTGATCGTGGGGCTGGCCGCCAGAGGTGGGGTAGAAACAGGTCTTGTCCAGAATCAGCCCTAACCTGTTGCCCACCGTGACTCTCTCGAGCACCTGGGCTTGAAACTCTTGCTGATAGGCATTATCGTGGTATAGCTTCCGGGTCATGGGTCTCCGCTGTCAAATCAATCCGTAGGCCAACCATCCTGCCAGTACCAGGAACAGGCCAGCCGTCAGCAGCTTAATAGTTCCCGTATGGCGGCCGATGACACGGGCCAATTGGTCTGATGCGGTACCCAAATAGGCCAGCAGAAAAATAACCACCAGAGGTGTGATGAAGGCCAGATTATAGAGCAAGATGTAGAGATAAGCTCTGGCTCTTAACTCTGGCACGTCCTGGATAAGAAACATCGCGCCGATGTAGAGCGGGCTGGTGCAGGTCAACAGGATAGCAGAAATGATCAGGCCGAGGGCGAAGGCTACCGGCGCCAGGGCCCGGACATTGGCGCTTTGGCGGATGATCCGGTGGACCCATCGCTGCAAGGGCCTGGGCAAACGCAGGCTGACCTCCTCTGGCCGACCCCGTCGGGCCGTGAGGTAGTCTCGGAAGCTGATGAAAGCCAGCCCCAGGCATAGCCAAGCTCCCAGGCCAAAAATCCAGTTTCTCAAATCAGAGCGCACGGCTGCCAGGGGATCCAGCAGCCGAAGGAGGCCAAAACCCGCCAGCAGGTAGGTCAGGAAGACCCCCAGGGTAAAAGCTAACCCCACAAAGAGAATCTCACGCCCTTTGCGCCCGCTGAAGGCCAGGTAGGAAACAAAGAAGATGATGGTAGCAAGGGCACAGGGATTGAGGCCGTTAGCCAGGCCGGTGCCCAAGATGGTGAGGAGGGCAGGGGAGCCCAGTCTCTCTATCAGGGAGGTCCTGGCCTTACTGGCCTCTGCTTCTCCAAAGTCTTCCCATATTGCCCTGGCGCCGGTCTGGCTATACTTCTCGATAAGAGCTTCCAGGCTCTTGACATTGATCTCGGCGGCCAGGAGATAGTCCTGACCGACAAAGATACTGGGGGTCGTCAGACGTTTCTCGTCCGGCACACCATATTGCTCACCCAGCCACTCGCTTAGTGCGGCGTGGTTCTGGATGTCAAAGGTTTCAATCACAAGATGAGGGTATTTGGATTGTAGATAGTTAAGATCATAAGTAACGCGCCCGCACTCCTGACACCCAACCTCGTAGAAGTAGGCGATATGGATCTCTTCCGTCTGAACCGTTGGCTGAGGAGTGGCTGCAGGCCCAGGAGTGGGTGGGCTCAACAACGCTTCCGGGACGGGATAGTCAGCGCCGCCTTCAGCCAGGTATTTTTCAATGACCCCTTCCAGACTCTCTTTGATGCTGAGGTCTCCCACCATGATCGTACGCCCGACAAACATCATGGGTACACCGCGCTTTTCCGGCGGTATCTGGGCAGCTTCCTCCAGAGAGACGAGCAACCCATAATTGTAGGGATCACTGATGTCGAGAAGCTTAATGTCAATTTGAGCGCCGTATTTTTCCTGGATGGGAGGCAAGACTTCGTTAATGACGACCTGGCAATGAGGGCAGGTCGGAGAGTGAAAGAGGAGGATATGCACCACGGGTTCCTGGGCTTCGCTCTTCAAAACCCATCCAGGCCATCCCAGCCCAAACAAGACCAGGATAAAACTGATCGCTTTTCTCACGACTCTCACCTTCCTCAGAGAGGTTCCAACCGCCGCTTGGTTTCCGCCAGAGGATGGCCAGCGGCTGAGACCAGGCTGAGTTATTATACCAGAAATGGCGTAAATAGAAAAGAACGCAAGTGGGTCGGGTTGACAACCCGACCGGCTATTTTCAAAGCAGAGAATTCAAAAGGTGGCTTGCATTCTTGACACCAGGCCTGAAATGTGGTATATATGGTTAGCCAGAGTGCCTTATGGCCCGGTCGAGGGGAGTTCCTCACGCAAGTGGCCTTGTGCAACGACGGGTGAGAATACCTTCTCCGCAGGCAGTGAGCCCTGCAGCAACAGTGGGGTGGCGTCCGCTATTTTCAGAGGAATTCCCCATGAAATGGTATTCGCCAGGCATCTTCATGGCCCAATCCTTGACGAGTCCTGTGAAGCATGGCTGAGGAGGGTCAACATGAAAGCCGTTCCAGGGGTTACAAAGCAGGAGAAGAGAAATCTTCAAAAAGAACGTGCAGAGACTTTGGCTGAGTTGGAACATCTCAGAGAATATTTGAGAGGCGAGGTGGATGCTGATGCTGAGGAGGCCGATCCCGACATTTACGAGCGGGAGAAGACCGTGGCTCTGATACGGGCGTTGGAGAACAAATTGGCCTCTATCGAGCAGGCCCTTCGTCTGGCGGAAGAGGGGGCCTATGGGATATGTGAAAGGTGCGGAGAGAAGATTGATCCGGCACGCCTGGAGGCTCTGCCCCACACCACTCTTTGTGTCCGGTGCAAAGCGCAGATGGAGCGAGTAGCTGAGAGATGGTAGCCAGCCTCATGGGCAGCCTTAACAGCCATGCGCCTTCGCTACGCTTCGGCTCAGAATGACAGACGACAGGTTGTTCAATAAGGAAGAAAGCTCTGGTTCAGGCATAGTCGCCTTGTGCCCTGACAGAGCTTTCTTTTTGCATCAGCGCCCAAACAGTTTGAAGAATCCGGGTTGACAGATGGCGGGGAGAGTGGGATTCGAACCCACGAGACATTGCTGTCTGCGGCTTTTCGAGAGCCGTGCCCTCAACCTGACTAGGCGATCTCCCCCTATGCAGGTAGATTCTGTTTGCCTCGCAATTGCTCAAAGAACGCTTGCATGAGCCGTTGCACCTCAGCGGCCAGCACGCCGGACACCACCTCCAGTTGATGGTTCAGCCGGTCGTGGCGCAACAGGTCCACTACCGAGCCCCCAGCTCCGGCTTTGGGGTCATCCACGGCATAGACCAGGCGCGGCAATCGTGCCTGGACCATGGCTCCAGCGCACATGGGGCAGGGTTCCATGGTGCAGTAGAGGGTCACTCCTGTCAACCGCCAGCCTCCCAGGGTCCGTGCTGCCTCCTGCAAGGCTATCATCTCAGCGTGGGCAGTAGGGTCTTTTAACTCCTCCTTGCGGTTGTGTCCCCGCCCGATGATCTGCTCATCGCGCACCGCCACTGCTCCAACCGGCACGTCACCCTTCTGGAAAGCAAGGACCGCCTCGGCGATGGCCTCTCTCATGAATTTTTCGTGATCCATGTTAGCCATGGGCCTGTTTTGATTATAACATAAATCCCCGAATGAGGCAAGTGCTCTGGTTCGTTGACAAGCATTATATCCTGTGTTAAAATCTGACTCAGGAGGTGAATCATGCCCTATCCTTATAATGGCCGGTTGCTTTGGGTGGACCTTGCGGCTGGACGCTGGCAGGTCGAGACCATTGACGAAGATGTGGTGCAGCAATATCTGCTGGGCAGCGGTCTGGCGGCCAGGATCTTTTTTGAAACCGTAGATCCCAGCCTCGACGCCCTTGACCCTGCCAGCCCTCTCATCTTCATGACCGGGCTCCTGACGGGCACCATTGTGCCCACTTCTTCTCGCAGCGTAGTCTGCGGGAGAAGCCCCCTGACGGGTATCTGGAACGAAGCCGGTCTGGGCGGCTACTGGGGCCCGGAACTCAAATTCGCCGGTTACGATGGCATTATCGTGACAGGCCAGGCCACAAAACCCGTCTACCTCTGGATCCACGACGGTGAGGTGGAGATCCGCCCGGCTGATGAATGGTGGGGTCTGGATACCTACGAGACTTGTGAGCGGGCGCATCAGGCCACTGATCCCCAGGCCCGCGTCAGTTGTATCGGGCCGGCCGGGGAGAAAGGCGTGCGGCTGGCGGGTATTGCCTTCGATGGGCGGGATACCCGTATGGCCGGACGCGGTGGAATGGGCATGGTGATGGGCAGCAAGAACCTCAAAGCCATCGCCGTGCGGGGCCACAAACGCCCTCAATATCATGACCTGGAGGGCCTGCGGGCTTTTGTGCGTCAGACCAACGCCTGGATCAGAGAGAATGCTGCCAGCCTGTCCAGGTTTGGCACAGGGGGAGGAGTACCGGCTACCGAGAAGTATGGTGACCTGCCGCTGAAGAACTGGCGGGAGGGAAGTTGGGCCGAAGGAGCTGCTGCCACCTCAGGCCAGAGAATTGCCGAGACTATCTTCCTCAAGCATTACCGCTGCTACGGCTGCCCCATCGGCTGTGGCAAAGACGTGCGGCTGGAGAAAGGACCCCATGCCGGCGATACGTCCCACGGCCCGGAGTATGAGACCCTGGCGGCTTTTGGGGGCTTGCTGCTTAACGACGATTTGGACAGCATCGCTGCTGCCAATGACCTGTGCAACCGCTATGGGCTGGACACCATCTCGGTGGGAGCCGTTATCGCCGTGGCCATGGAAGCCTATGAGAAGGGGTTGCTCAGCAGGGAGGCGGCCAGCAACCTTGACCTGAGTTGGGGCAACGGCGAGACGTTGATCCAGTTGGTGGAGCAGATAGGCCACAAGGAAGGACTGGGGGCGCGGCTGGGCGAGGGCTCGGTGCGCTTTGCCACAGAGCTGGGGCCCCAGGCCGCCGAGTTCGTCATTGCCGTCAAGGGTCTGGAGGTCGCCATGCACGACCCACGCGGCTTTGTCAGCATGGCCGCCAATTATGCCACCGCCAATCGAGGCGGCTGTCATCTGGAGGCCCTCAGCTATTGGAACGGTTACGGTGTGCCTATTCCCGACCTGGGCTATCCTGAGGCTCTGGACCGCTTCTCCAGCGAAATCGGCGGCAAGATGGCCTACGATTTCCAGAACTATATGAGCGTGTATAACGCGCTGGGGCTATGCAAGTTCCTGGGCAGAGCCAGTGTGGGGCCGGAGACCGTTGTCGGCTACCTTAACCGGGCCATGGGCTGGCAGTGGACGGCCGACGACTTGTTGCGCATGGGCGAGAAGCTGTTCAACCTCAAGCGCATGATCAATGTGCGCTATGGCATTGGCCGCCAGGATGACGTCCTCCCTCCCCGACTGGTGACCCTGGCCCGCCCCAGCGGTTCGGCGGCGGGGGTGTTGCCCGATATGGACCGGTTGCTCCATGACTACTACGAACTGCGCGGCTGGAACCCTGACGGTTCTCCCGGCGAGGAGAGGCTGGCAAAGTTAGGGTTAGTTTAAAAGGAGCACTGCCCAACCATGATCCTTCCTCTGAAAGTCGAGAAGCGTTTGAGCCCTTCTCGCCTGGCCAGTTTCCTGGTGCCTTTCATCTCCCTTCTCCTGGCTCTGATCTTTGGGGGCATCATCCTGTTGTCGGCCGGGGCTAACCCCCTGACAACCTACAAAGCCATGCTCCTGGGAGCCTTTGGCAGCAAGTACAGCCTCTCGGAGACAATGGTCAAGGCGATTCCCCTGATGTTGTGCGGGCTGGGGGTCTCTATCGCCTTCCGCATGTTGTTCTGGAACATCGGGGCCGAGGGGCAACTGGCTGTGGGCGGGATTGCTGCGGCGGGGGTGGCCCTCTTCGGGGCCGAACGGTTGCCGGATGACCTGGTCTTGCCAGTGATGTTTGTAGCTGGTTTCGCAGCCGGGGCGCTGTGGGGGCTGGTGCCGGCCCTGCTGAAAGCCTTTATCCGGGTCAACGAAATCATCGTCACTTTGATGATGAACTACATCGCCATCCTTTGGGTGGAGTATCTCTTTTACGGACCCTGGAAGGACCCGGCCGGCTATGGCTTCCCCGGCACGGCTCAGTTCCCCGAGGCGGCCTGGTTGCCGCGCCTGGAAGGCACCCGGGTCCATCTGGGGCTGGCCTTTGCTCTCGCCGCTGCTGTCTTTATCTGGCTTGTTCTGGGGCGCACCAAATGGGGCTACGAGATCCGGGTCATCGGCGAAAACCCGCGGGCGGCTACCTACGCCGGCATCAGCCTGGTGCGAAACATCCTTTTGGTGATGATCCTCAGCGGCGGCCTGGCCGGATTGGCCGGCATGGCTGAGGTGTCCGGCATCGCTCATCGCTTGCAGAAAGGGTTAACGGTTGGCTATGGCTATACAGCCATCATCGTGGCCTGGCTGGGCAAGCTGAATCCGTGGGGAGTGTTGCTGGTGGCCCTTTTGCTGGCCGGCCTGCTGGTCGGAGGCGATCAGATTCAGATCACCATGCAGCTCCCGGCCGCCGTGGCCCTGATCTTGCAGGGAGCTATCCTCTTCTTTATGTTGGGAGGTGAGCTCTTCACCCGTTACCGTCTGCGCTGGGAGCGGAGGCCTGTTGAGAAAGCCCTCAAACCATCGCTGGTTGAAGGAAAGGGAAGCGGATCATGAATCTCATCATTTCCATCCTGACCCTGCTCTTCACCCCATCCACCCTGGCTGTTACCATCCGGGGCGGCACGTCACTGCTATACGCCACCCTTGGTGAGATTTTTACTGAGCGTTCGGGGATCCTGAACCTGGGAGTGGAGGGGATGATGATCATGGGAGCTGTGACCGGCTTTGCGGCAGCCTTCAAAACGGGCAACGTTTGGGCTGGCGTGATAACCGGGATGATCGTGGGCGGGTTGCTGGCCCTGATCCACGCTTTCCTGACCATCACCCTGCGCGCCTCCCAGACGGTCAGCGGGCTGGCCCTGACCCTTTTTGGCAGCGGTCTGGCCAGCTTCCTTGGTCAAAGGCTGGGACCTGGTGGCACGCCTTTGGTCGGTCGGATCGGCCCCAAGTTTGGCAAACTGCCTGTACCTGGTCTTTCGTCCATCCCCTTTCTCGGCCAGGCCTTCTTTCAACAGGACATCCTGGTTTACGCCGTGTATCTGCTGGTGCCCCTGGCCTGGTACTTCCTCTACAAGACTCGACCGGGCTTGCATTTGCGAGCTGTGGGCGAGAATCCCCAAACGGCTGATGCCATGGGAGTCAACGTGGCCGGCATACGTTACTTGTATACCATCGTCGGGGGGATGCTGGTGGGGCTGGGTGGAGCTCATCTCTCCCTGGCCTATACGCCTGGCTGGACGGAGGGTATGACCGCTGGGCGAGGCTGGATCGCCATCGCCCTGGTCATCTTCGCCACCTGGGACCCGGGGCGGGCGGTGGTAGGAGCCATCCTTTTCGGGGCGATCAATGCCATACAGCTCCGCCTGCAAGCCCAGGGGACCACCATCCCGGCCGCTTTCCTCAACATGATGCCCTACGCCTTTACCATTCTGGTACTGGTCGTCATCACCTGGTGGGAGGCTTTCAGCCGGCGGGTGGGGGCACCGGCTGCCCTGGGCCTGCCTTATGTGAGGGAGGAGAAAGGATAAACGGGGGACACCCCCGCGCCCCCGGCCCTGGCGGGCAGTCCTCACCTGGTGGGAGGCTTTCAGCCGGCGGGTGGGGGCACCGGCTGCCCTGGGCCTGCCTTATGTGAGGGAGGAGATTGCCGAAGGTCTCCCGACCGGGGCGAAGGGGCTCGGACTTGTGGGCTCAGCCGAGCTGTGAGAACACCTTCGCCCATCATGAAGTTTACCAGTAACCGCTCAGCGGTTGAGCCTGCGGCCGATGGTCGGCCTCCGCCGACCTTTCTGCTCCTGTGCCGATGAAGGGTGTCGGCGCAGGCCGACACCCGGCGCGATAGGCGGTGACTGAAGTCACCCTTTTGGGCCACAGGCCAACGGTCGGCCTTCGCCGACCTTTCTGCTCCTGTGCCGATGAAGGGTGTGGGCGCAGG
>Ga0068707_1003452_pt1 | contig 11026 bp, 7 predicted proteins | sample YNPNPMetaG_FD_66600 | JGI IMG/M metagenome (GOLD analysis project Ga0068707, IMG submission 66600) | Anoxygenic and chlorotrophic microbial mat microbial communities from Yellowstone National Park, USA - YNP NP MetaG | ecosystem: Environmental > Aquatic > Thermal springs > Hot (42-90C) >... | reverse complement strand
CGGTTGAAAGCGCGCCGCTTTCTGCCTCAGAGCGCCTGCAGGTGGGGCGGTATAGGGATGCCGCCCAGCTTCAATCGCCAGACAGTGGGTGGCGGAGCCGTTACAATTTTTTTAGCTATTTGCCTGGCCTTTCCGACCCACAGGCGGATGAGGAGGAAAATTCCGCGTCGCCGATTGTTCTCTACCCCGGCTCTGATGCTCCGTCCCTCAGTTGCAACCGCGCCTCCCGTTCGGTCAGGAAGGCAGCGACGTCCGCTTCAGCCACGGCGAAGGTCGCCGCCAGCCAGGCCGGCAAAGTCCAGACCCGCACCCCATCCACGCGGATGAAGACATTAGCGATGGGGGTGCCGGAACCGGCGGTACGGCGCATCGCTTCCCTTTCCAGCGCGCGCAGATTCAGCTCCGCTTCCGGCAGCAGGGCCAGCCAGCGCTGGGGATGATAGGCCACATACAGCCAGACCACCACGTTAAGGCCCAGGGAGCGCAACCGCACCAGATTTTGGAACGCGCCCAGCTCCATGTTCGCCACCTCTTCCTTCTTGAGGTCGGGAACTTGCCGACGCATCTCACGCAATGGCCAGGCCTGGTCGTACTGGAAGCCGGTGAGGGCAGTCTTCAACTCAATCAACCAGCTAGGCTTTGCGTAAGCCTTATCCCAGCAGACAAAGGTGTCCGGCCGGTACCGGATGAATTCCGTCGTCGGATCGCGCTTGAAGCGCAGATGCTCGTGCACATCCGCCAGCTCCTCCTCCACCCCGATCAAGCGGAAGTGCACCTTATCCGGCAGAAAGATGCTGAAGAACTCGCGCGCGATCTCCTTAAAACGCGCATCCAGGCCCGTGCGCTGATGAAAGGTGCTCATAATTTCCGCGCCACCACGATGAACTGCTGCGCGATGTTGGGGACATAGGTGGTCGGATAGCCATAGGGATAAAGCTGCTTGTTATCCTGAATCAGGCTGATAAGCCCCTGCACCACAAACCCCACCTGCTCCAGGCGTGCCCCCACATCCGCATGGAACATGTAGTAACGCTGGCGATGGCGGAAATCGGAGACAATGATGGCGACATAGGCCCGCGAGCGCAGCAGCCGGAAATAGCCCGCAAAATGGGCCTGCAGGGCGGCCAGGAACGCGCCGTAATTCGTTACCCGACCCAAATCGGCAGCGTGCGTCCCGTAATCCGTCGGCAGGTCAAACGCCAGGCGCTCCCGCCGTGCCTTGTGATCCTGCTTTTCCAGGATGCTCCAGTAAGGCGGACTGGTGACGATGAAATCCACGCTCTCCGGCTCCAGGCCGGCCATCACCTCCAGCGCGTCGCCTTCCAGCAGCGTCACGCGCTCCGGGGTGTAGGCCGGATGCGCCTGACAGCGCTCGCGGGCTACCGCCAGCCAGGTGGGATACAGCTCGATGCCCAGGGCGCGGCGGCGCGTCTCCAGGCAGGCCAGAGCGGTGCTGCCCGTCCCCAGGAAGGGGTCCAGCACCAGCGCCTCCTCACGGGTGAAAAGCGTGATGAGTTTAGCCACATCGCGCTCAGAAAAGGTGGCGGGATGGCGCTTCTTCAGGGGATCGCGCGGCGGCGCCTCGGAAAGCAGCGCACCGGAAGCGAGAGCCTGATCAGCTGCGGCCAGTTCCGCGCGCGGGACGCCTTCCAGCCACACGCTTTTGGTCGCCTGCACCCAAGCTTTGCCATCCAGATCATTCAGGCGGAATTTAGGCATACGTCTTACGCTCCAAAGGGGAACTCGGTCTCCAGGGTCGTGTAGAATTCAGCCGGGCGCAACACATCGGGATAGAGGCCGCACGCTGCCAGGTGACGGCGCACATCCACACACAGATGGCACTTATCGGCGTAGAAACAACGCCAGAGATAGCCATGGACGCGCGCGGCCCAGAGCGCCAGGCCGTAAGGCCCCTCGTGCAGCAGCCGCAACAAAGGCTCGGCCAGCTCGCCCCGCTGCACCCGCAGCACCAGGTCTGGCCAGTCGCGCCAGGACCCCAGGGCAATACCGCCGCAAAAAGCGGGGATAAAGTTGCCGTACAGATCGAAATGGGAATGCGGCGACCGCAGCAGTTCGTCCGCACAGGTCTCGCCCTGGAAAGCCTCGGCGGGGAGACGGGGCGCCAGCCGCTCCAGCGCGTACCCAGCCCGCCCGCCCCCGATCACGCCGTAGCTGTGCCAGAGCTGATCGCCGCGGTGATTTTCCAGATACCGTTCCAGCGGGATGGGGGACTGCGCCCCCAAAAGCAACAGGGATTCCAGGTACTGCGCCTGATAGAGCAAGACGCGCCGCGGTCCCCAGAGAGCCTGTGCCGCGCGCGCCGCGATCAGCACCCGCTGGGGCGGAACATGCTCAGCCTGAAAGGGCGAACAACTGATGAGCACGCCCCACAAGCCTGCCGCGCGCAAGGCGGAAAACTTCATCATCGCCTCCGTCTCGCTCACACACCAGCCGGCGTTCGTCTCCACGTACACGCCTATCCCCCGCTGGGTGGCAGCACGGACCGCCTCCAGCAGCAGGGGATAGACCAGGAAAGGCTCGCCGCCGGTCAGGTGCACGCGCGGCGGCCCCGGCAGGGCGGCGATCACGTCCAGCGCCTGCGCCAGAGTCGCCCGGTCCATGCTTTCGGCGCCGCGCCGTGGGCCACAGGCGTACACGCAATGCGCACAGCCGGCCTGACACAGGTAGGTCAGGATAAGCCCCACATCCTGAGGTTCAAGCACACCCATTCCATCGCCTCCCCAGGGCACAATAAGCCCTTGCCAGGATGCTGATGCACGGCGCTAGCGCCAGGGATGTTGCGGACCCGTCCAGCGGGTCGGCAGCACCGGGCCGCGCCCCCGTCCGCGATGCAGCCAGCGGCTCACTCCCAGCCACCAACGCCAGTAAGTCCCAAGCCAGCGCAGCCGCCCCCAGGCGCGCAGGGCCTGACGCGCCGCAAAATCAGTCGCCACAGACTGCGGCGCGTAAGCCACCCGCTCCAGGGCCGTCACCACCGCCTCCGCGTCGGCGCGCAGCTTCTCCCCCCCGCCAAAAGGCACGTCGGGGGCCAGGAGAGCGACGCGCTGCGTCCAAAGTGCCAGCACTTCGTGCGGCGTTTCGCCTCCGCGTAAGGCCAGCCCCAACCGTGAGCCCTGTCTCCATAACCGCCGATAAAGCCGCGCCACCCGCAACGCCGGCGGCTGCCGCAGGAGCCACAGCGTGTCGCCCGCCCACACCAGCCCGCCGAACAAGACCAGCAAAAAAGGTAGCCCAAGGATAACATACCTTACGGAGAGAGCAATGGGACGGCGCAGGGGCGGCAGAGAGGTCAACTCAGGTATTGCCGGGGCAGCCGACATGACCTCAGGCCGGCGCAGCTCCGGCATACTTGCGGTCGGCTCAAACTCGATCCAGCCATAGGTGGGGAAGTAGACCTCCACCCAGGCATGCGCATTCTTCTCGCGCACCAGATAGGCCCCGCGCCCTGGATCGTAGGCGCCCGTGGCATAGCCTACCACCAGCCGGGCTGGCAGGCCGGCGGCCCGCGCTAACACCACCATCGCGGTGGCATAATAGTCGCAATACCCCCGGCGTAACTGGAAGAGGAAATAATCGGCCACATCCTTGCCCACATCCGGTAGGGGAACTTCCAGGGAGTAAGGATAGGTGTGGCGCAGGTAGCGTTCGATGGCCAGGGCGCGGTCGTAAGGGGTCGGCTGACCGGCGGTGAGGTCACGCGCCAGGTCCAGCACCCGCTGCGGCACGCTTTCGGGGAGCTGAAGATAGCGGGCCGTGATCTCAGCCGGATACTGCACGCCGGCGGCCCGCAACTGCGCGGCACTCACCTGAGGCAGCAGGGAATCGGCGCGATAGGTGCGCGCGTCCAGGAGGATAGCAAACAGGTCTCCGCTCCCGCGCCACGCTGCACTGACCGGACGATCAACGGCCAGGGGTGTCCCCGCCGTGAGGATGAAAGCCTCCGTGTCGTCCAACAGGGTGACGCTCTGGCGCAGCAACAGGTCACTGCTTCGACGGGGAACGGGCAGCGTCGCCCCCGCCGGGTAGCGCTCGACGTGCGTCCCCGTGGCGAACCAGCCCCGGCCGTTGTAATAGTCATAAGTCAAAGCGCGCCAATAGTAACGCCGGGCGCTCTCTACCGTGGGGGTGGGCACAAGCTGAGCTTCAATCTGCACCGAGAAGACCAGGCGCTCGGTCAATTCGGGCGGGGCGCCCAACAGATGGCGACGCGGCAGGCCGCCCGCTCCGGCCTTTTCCAGGGCGGCCTGATCCGGTTGGGGCGTTTCCAGACCAACTGATTCGCCGACCTGCTCGGCCGCGCTGCGCGTCCTTTCGGTGATGCGGGTGAAGGTGCGCTGCAGGTTTTTCCAACTCAGAGAGGGGGCCAGAGTCGCTATCAACAAAATAGCGATGATGACGCCACTGGCGCCCCAGAACAGGTCCATACGAATGTCGCGCGAGTAATCCACCTCGCGCCGGGTCCAATCCGCCTCGCGCACGTCGTGTTCCACCAGGGCCAACAGCAAGAGAAAGACGGCCAGAAAGCCGACCAGAAACCCACTGCTGAGGCCGGTGTAAGCCAGGATGAAGGTGAGCAGCGCGCCCGCGGGCAGGAAGGCCAGAATCACCTGCCGGCGTCGGCGCACCAGCCAGCCGGTCCAGACGCCCAGCACCTGCAGACTCCACAGCCAGGTCCAGAGCACAGCGACCGGGTCGTAATAAGCCCGCCGCTGTCCCAGCGCCACCAGCCATTCCAGCGTGCGGGCCAGCACGACAAAGGCCGCCCGGCCCAGGGCCATGCCCATGGTGACCAGGGGCATCCAGGCAGGCGGTGACAAGGGGCCGGCTTCGGCAAAGAGCCGCATGGCTCCCCAGCGCAGCGTTTCAACCAGCAGGAAGACGACCGCACTCAGCCAGCGCACGCCATCGTCCCAGAGCTGCCCGGCCTGCAACAGGGCCAGGAGGGCGCTGAGCAGCGCCGCTATCCAGGCCGCCCGCCGGGCCTGCCAGCGCGTGCTCGCCAGCCCCCAACCGCCCAGCACGCCCAGCCAGGCGAAGGTGATGAGGGTATCACGCGAGAGCTGCCGTCCCGTGAGGGCCACCGCCCAGGCCAGCCAGGTGAAGGCCAGGCCCACCAGCAGGGCGTAGCTCAGGCGCCGGGCCAGCCGCCAGACCAGCAGGAAAAGCCGGACAAGGGGATCGTTGCCGATGGTTTCGGGGAAGTCGGCGCGCTGCGTCATGCTCCACCTCCCAAAAGGCGCCAATCCCAGTCGGCGGAACGGCGTCCATGGCTCACCCGCCCATAGCCCAGGGGCCGCCGCGTCTCTTCCAAAGGGCGCGGGCGCTCCAACCAATCGCGTTCCAGCACCACCTCACGCACGCCCCACTGAGCCAGCAGGCGGGCGGTGATGGTCGGATCGCCTTCCCCGCCAAAGCTGCGCGGGTCAAACAGGAACACCGTCGGCACCACGCCCCGGCGCAGCAGGGGAAGCAGCGCCTCGATCCAGGCGCTGTGCGCGGCGGAGGTGATGATGATGAGCGAAGGATAGGCGCCCAGGGTAGGAGCGGACCGCTCCAGGACCTGAGCGAGGGTCAAGGTGCCAGGTTCAGCCAGGGCCAGAGCGCGTAAAATCTCCCAGCGCTGCCCCTCGCCCCGCGCCGGCGGCAGCCAGATGGGGCTTTGCCCGTAGGCGATCAGGCCGACCCGCTGGCCCTCGCGCAATCCGCGATCCGCCAGCGACGCTGCCAGCATAATCGCATACTCCTCCGTAGCCTCATCTTCCTGCCCAACCTGCACCCGGCGGTCCAGATCGAGCAGAATCCACCAGTCGCTGGCCGGTGTGCCATCGAACAGGCGCACATACAGCGCGTCGCGATGGGCGGAAGTCTTCCAGTGAATCCAGCGGTAGCTATCGCCGGGCTGGTAAGAGCGCACGGTCCCGGCGCTGACGGTGCGCTCCGGGGCATAATCCCGTGGCCGCCCCTCGCCGGAGCGCCCGCCCGGAGCAATTTCCACCTGCGGGAGAGGGATAATCGGCGGCGTCACCATCAGGGTCGTCCATTGCTCATAGGTGCGGGCAAAGGTGAAGAGGCCAAAGGGATCGCCGCTGCGCAACGTAGTCGGTCCCAGCGTGAACAGGCCGCGCCGGGTGCACCAGGTTTCGCGATGCCAGCGGATGACGTCCCGTGCCGGTGCGCCGGTACCGCGGCTGGCGCGGTAACCGGGCAGGGTGGAATGATCGAGCACCTCCAGCCACAGGGCTGGCCAGGCCGAAGCATTCTCCAGCGTGAAGCGCTCCACCAGCCGGTCGCCCACCTGCGCCCAGCCGAAACGCATCTCGCGCCGCAGCGTCAGGCGACGTGCCAGAGCGAGCGTCCACAGCAGGCTCACCAGCAGCACGCCGAGCAGCGCCACAGTCAGCACCCGCCAGCCCCGATAAGGGTCCAGCAGGGCCAGAAGCAAGGCCAAAGCCGCCAGGGCGGCCAGAAGCGGCTGCTCAAAACGCAGGCGCACACCCGGAGGAAGACGCAACCAACGGGAGAGGTCCATGGGAATCAGGCGCTCACCGGAACGGGCAGACGGCTCAGCAGCTCCTGGAGAATGTCGGTCGTGCTCTGACTGCGGAAGCGCGCGCCGGGGCCAGGGATGATACGATGCGCCAGGACCGGGATGGCCAACGCCTTCACGTCATCCGGCAGGACGTGATCGCGGCCATAGCGCACAGCCCGCACCTGCGCCGCGCGGTAGAGTGCCAGGCTGCCCCGCGGTCCCGCGCCCAGGAGCACGTCGGGCAGGTGCCGGGTCTGGCGCGTGAGGTCCACGATGTACTGTTCAACCGCCGGAGAGACGTAGACCTGCCTGACCGCCTCTTGCGCCGCCAGCAGTTCCTCCACGCCGGTCACGGGCTGCAAATCCTCCAGCGGATGGCGCAACTTCTGTTGACGCAACACCTCGATCTCATCCTCTCGCTCCGGATAGCCCAGGGTCACGCGGAGCAGGAAGCGATCGAGCTGGCCTTCGGGCAGGGCGAAGGTGCCTTCGTATTCCAGCGGATTTTGCGTAGCCAGGACCATAAACGGCTGCGGCAGGGGATGGGTCACGCCGTCCACGGTCACCTGCGCCTCGGCCATCGCCTCCAGCAAGGCGGCCTGCGTCTTGGGCGTGGCCCGGTTGATCTCATCCGCCAGGACGATATGGGCGAACAACGGACCGGGATGAAACTCAAAGCTCCGGGTAAGCTGATTGAAGACAGTGACGCCGGTGAGATCACCGGGGAGCATATCGGGTGTGAACTGGATGCGATTAAAACTGCAGCCGATGGAACGAGCCAGACTGCGCGCCAACACCGTCTTTCCCACTCCCGGTACATCCTCAATCAGAACATGGCCCTGCGCCAACAGGTCGATAACCACCAGCTCCAGCGCCTGGGACTTACCCACGATCACCCGCTGCAGATTAGTCAACAGACGGTCCATAAGCTCCTGAACGGATTCCATAAAACCTCCTGAAAAAGCCAGAGGATAAAGATGGGCCCGAGGCCTCTTGCTCCTTAGCCAGGGCCAAAAGGTGAAATTCCTGCCCGCCACCATCCATTATACCTTGAGGTGAAAGGTTTTCCAACCGCCCCCCGTCCCCTGGGACCGCGGACGTCCCCGTCCGCCCCTGGGACCGCGGACGTCCCGTCCGCCCCTGGGACCGCGGACGTCCCCTGGGAGCGCGGACGTCCCGTCCGCAAAGCCCGTCCGCCCGCGGACGTCCCCGTCCGCCCCTGGGACCGCGGACGTCCCGTCCGCAAAGCCCGTCCGCCCCCTGGGACCGCGGACGTCCCGTCCGCCACCGCGCGGACAAAACAACAGGGGACTTTGTGGTTTTCCCCAGATGTGCTAAACTTAGCCTTGCTCAGGAGGTACTCACCATGTTCAAAAAACCAACGACGCTGGGACTTTACATCTTCACCGTCAGCATCCTGCTCTATAGCTTGTGGATAGGGACCGTGGTGCTCACTACCCCTACCGATGGCGCCAGCGTCTACCTGGGAAAACACCTGATCGTCAAGCAAGCCCCCCCTGACTCGCCCTTGCAGGCTGGTGATATATTGCTGGCCATCGGCGACCGCCCTGTTGATACGCAGATTCTCCGTCCCGACGCCTGGTTGACCTTCCTGGCACAACAGCCGGAGGAAGTCCCCTACACCATCGAGCGCAAGGGTACCCCAATGACGGTGATGGTGCGCTGGCGCGCGGTCCGCCCTCTCGATGCGCTGATCAATTTCGGCGGCCTGTTTTTCATTGGCCTGGGTCTTGTGCTCACCAACCTGCTCATCCTGCCCTGGCACAGCGAGGACCGCGGAGTACGGCGGCTGGTGCTCACCTTCTGCGTCATGGCGCTGAATCAAATCAACAACCTCCTGCCCGCCGCGGGGGGCAACATCATCCTGAGCTGGATGTGGCTCTTCCTGCCCCTCGATCTTTCGGCCTGGTTCATTGGGCCGTTGGGTGTGGAGACTTTCCTGCGCTTCCCGGAAGAGAAAGGCATTCTCAAACGCTATCCCCGTCTGCCCACCCTGCTCTACCTCAGCACCCCGCTGGCGGCGTTGCTCGGCGCGCTCCTGCTCGGCGATGGCACATTCTACGGGACGCGCAACGCGATGTTCACCTTCACCGATACCATCAGCATGGTGCTGATGAGCCTGATCATTTACATTCTCACTCATACCTACATGACCAGCCGCCGTCCGGGGGTACGCAATCAAATCCGTTGGATCTGGTGGGGCATCACCCTGGCCTTTATCCCCTGGGTGGTCCTCTACGGCCTGCCCAAGCAGATCACCGGCGCGCCCCTCCTGCCGCTGAGCCTGACCAACATCACCGTCACCCTCATCCCTATCAGCTTCGCCATTGCCATCTTCCGCTTCCACCTGATGGAGGTTGACCAGGTCATCAACCGCACCATGGTCTATATCCTGAGCCTGGCGCTGATTTTCTTGCTCTACCTGGGCGGATATACCCTGATGCGCGACCTGCTCTACGCCATCACCGGGCGCGCTCACGAGTTCACCGCTGGCCTGTTCGCGACGCTGGTCCTGTTCCTAATCCTCAATCCCCTGCGCGAGGCCATCCAAAGCCTGATTGACCGGGCCTTCTACCGGGAACATCTGGATTTTGGCATGTTGGTGCGGGAGATGGGGCACGAAGTGAGCGCCATGCTGGTTTTTGATGATGTGCTCGATCTGTTGACCCGGCAGGCCGCAGCGCGCCTGGGATTACGTTTCGCCACCATCCTCGTACCCGATGCGGAAGGGCGTTTCACCCCTATGCCCTCCGCTCCCCTACCCGCCCTGCCGCCCGACTCACCCCTGATGGCCTGGGCACGCTTTAACACGCAGCCGCTCGTCCTGCACGAAACGCGCCGGCTCCCCGACCTGGTGCGCGCCGAGGCCCAGATCCTGTATGAGCACGGCGCCGAGGTGTGCATTCCCCTCCATCACCGCCAGGAACTGCTGGGGGTGTACCTGTTCGGCTCCAAACACTCCGGGAACCTGCTCACCCGCGAGGAGCTGAATTCCCTGATCACCCTCAGTCAGCAGGCGACGATCACGCTGCAGAACGCCCGCCTGTACCAGAAACTGGAGGCTTACAGCCGGGATCTGGAGGTACGCGTGGCCGAGCGCACCGCCGAACTGCGCGAGGAACGCAACCGTCTGGAGACGATCCTGGAAAACCTGGCCGATGGGCTGCTGGTGACGGATACCGAAGGGCGCGTCTTGCTCATCAATCTGGCCCTGCAGCGGATGCTTGCCGAAACGCCGCTCCAGCTCAACCGGCCGGTGGAACAGGATTCACCGCGCCTGGGGGCCCTGGTGCGCGCCGTCCTGCAGGACCCCAACGTCCTGCATAGTGAGGATTACAGCTTCGAGTTTCGCCCGCCGCGCGGCGCTCCGGTGCACCGGGTCTACCGGGCTACCGCCTGCGCCCTGCGCGACCGTCACGAAACGCTCAATCCGACCCTGCGCGGCGCCATCATCATCGTCCGCGACATCACCCACGAAAGCGAAGTAGACCGGATGAAGACGGAGTTTATCTCCACCGTCTCGCACGAGCTGCGCACGCCCCTGACCTCGGTCCTGGGTTTCGCCAAACTGATCGCCAAGACTTATCAGCGCAACATTCTGCCCGTCCTGCCCGCCGGCGACGATACGCAACGCGCAGCGCAGCGCATCAGCGAAAACCTGGCCATCATCATCAGCGAAGGCGAACGCCTGACGCGCCTCATCAACGAGGTGCTGGACATCGCCAAGATGGAAGCGGGGAAAATCGAATGGCATATGGGCGAGGTCGCGCTTACCGAGGTGGCGCGCAGCGCTCTGGCCGCCATCACCAGCCTGGCCGAGGACAAAAAGCTGACCATCGTCAACGCGGTGCCCGCTTCCCTGCCCCTGGTCTGGGGCGACCACGACCGTCTGATCCAGGTGCTCACCAACCTGCTCTCCAACGCCATCAAATTCACGCCCCAGGGGCACGTTGAAGTCCGCGCAGCGCCCCTGACCGATCTCAGCGTTATCGCCACCACCTATGCCCATTTCCCCCAGGAACTGCTGAATCCCGCCCTTTCGGCTTACTCCTGGGTGCTCGTCAGCGTCAAGGATTCGGGCATCGGCATCGCCGAAGAGGACCTGGGGCGGCTTTTCCAGAAATTCCAGCAGGTAGGGGATGCGACCTATCACCGACACGGCACGGGGTTAGGCCTGACCATCTGCAAAGAGATTGTGGAACACCACGGCGGCTTCATCTGGGCGGATAGTCAGCCGGGCCAGGGGAGCACCTTCAGCTTTGTCCTGCCCGTGCTCGCCGAAACGTCCCAGAAAACCACCGTACAGAGCACGACCCTCGGCACAAGCGTCCCGACGCAGCGCCGGGTGCTGGCTGAAGTTCAGACATGAGTTCGGACAGGATGGTGGACAATGTTGGTAAAGTCTGCCAAGGCCTTGTTAAAAAGAGTCTGCCATTTTGCAGAGGGGAGACTCCA
>Ga0068707_1003450_pt1 | contig 11028 bp, 14 predicted proteins | sample YNPNPMetaG_FD_66600 | JGI IMG/M metagenome (GOLD analysis project Ga0068707, IMG submission 66600) | Anoxygenic and chlorotrophic microbial mat microbial communities from Yellowstone National Park, USA - YNP NP MetaG | ecosystem: Environmental > Aquatic > Thermal springs > Hot (42-90C) >... | reverse complement strand
ACAGGGTGGCGGCGTTTCTCGGAGCGGCTTGGCGGAGGCGCTTCGATTTTCCAGGATTTGGACCTGGGGGAAGCCCCCTCGGCCGAAGCGAAGCTGAGGCCGACCGAGGGAGGGGGCGAGCATCCCCCCGTGACCAGTTACCATCGGGTGGTGAAAGGACGCCCAGGACCCCCCTCGCTGGAGGCGGGACGGAGAGACCGTCTCCCGTCGCAGGGCGCAGGGGCGGGCTGGGAATGATCCTGGAGGAGATAGATGGTCAAGAGGGTCTTCAGCGGCATACAGCCAACAGGCGAGATCCACGTGGGCAATTACCTGGGGGCCATAAGGAACTGGGCGCGCCTCCTGGACGAATACGATTGCATCTATTGCATCGTCGATTACCACGCCATGACCGTGCCTTATGAACCGGAGCTCATGCCCCAGAGGGTCCTAGACGCAGCCCTCGTCAACATCGCCTGCGGGCTGGACCCGCAACGTTGCACCCTTTTCGTCCAATCCCACGTGCCCGAGCATACCGAGCTCGCCTGGATCCTCAATTGCATCACCCCCCTGGGGGATCTGGAGCGCATGACGCAGTTCAAACAGAAGTCCCAGGAACACCGCGGCAACATAAACGCCGGGCTCCTGGATTACCCGGTCCTTCAGGCCGCGGACATCATCATCTACAAGGCCCATTACGTCCCGGTGGGGGTGGACCAGGTGCAGCACGTGGAGCTCACCCGCGAGATCGTCCGCAGGTTCAACCAGCGATTCGGGGAGACCTTCCCCGAACCCGAGGTTATCCAGTCCCCGACGCCCAAGGTCCTGGGGCTGGACGGCAAGGCCAAGATGTCCAAGAGCCTCAACAACTACATAGGCATGCTTGAGAAACCCGATGTGATATGGGAAAAACTGCGCCCGGCGGCCACCTGCGTGCATCGGGTGCGGCGTTCCGACCCCGGCCACCCTGACGAATGCAACATCTTCACGCTGCACACCGCCTTCACCCATCCGGACAGGGTCCCGGCGGTCAGGGCGGCTTGCGAGACAGCGGGGGTCGGGTGCATAGAGTGCAAGAGGGAGCTCTGGGAAGGAATGATGGCGGAGCTCAGGCCCATACAGGAAAAGGCGCAGGCCCTGGCGGCTGACCCCGCAGTGGTGCGCGAGGCCCTCCTCGAAGGGGCCAGGCGCTGCAAGGCCTTGGCCAAGCAGACCATGGAGGAGGTGCGCTCCCGGCTCGGATTGCTCCCCATCGAGCGGCTCGCGGTGGGGGGTTGAGTGGGTCGGGGGTCGTCCGGCGATGGAGTGCGTGGTCAAACTCGATGCGTTCGAGGGCCCTCTGGATCTCCTGCTCCACCTCATCAGGAAGAACGAGATCGACATCCATGACATACCCATGTCCCTGATCACGGCCCAGTATCTCGATTACTTGAACATGATGCGATCCATGAACCTGGACATAGCCAGCGACTACCTGGTGATGGCCGCCACCCTCGTCCACATCAAGTCCCAGATGATCCTGCCCGCGCCTTCGACGCCTGGTGACGGGGAGGAATCCGAAGAGATCGAGGACCCCAGGGCGGAGCTAGTCCGACGGCTCCTGGAGTACGAGCGTTACAAGGAGGCGGCGCAGCGGCTGGCGGAACGGGAGCTGCTGGAGCGGGACGTCTTCTCCAGACCCCCGGGAGGGGCCGAGGTCCCGGAAGGGCAAGGGGAATCGGCGGGACTGGAGGAGGTCAGCATCGCGCTTCTCCTCGATGCCTTCCAGCGCCTCATGGCCTCCCGCAACCTGGACGCCGTGAGCCTTCAGGTGGACCTCGAGCGGGTGAGCCTGGCCGACCGGATCCAGGAGATATTCGAGATCCTGGAGCGAAGGCCTTCCGGGATCACGTTCGAGGAGCTCTTCCCGGAGGGGGCGAGCAGGGGGGAAATGGTCATCACCTTCCTGGCGATCTTGGAGATGGTCCGGCTGAGGATGATCCGTGCCCACCAGGCAGGGGCCTGCGGGGCGATACTGCTGGTCAGGGCGGTCCAGGATCCATCGGAGGCCAAGGACGAGGAAGAGACCGCATGATGAATCTCCTTCATGCTCTTTGGGGGGCTTGCTTTCACGAGGATCATGGAAGATCGCAGGAACGATCGCTCCGGCCCGGCCCTCAGTCCGGGACCGCCCGAGTTCCGCGGATCTCTGGCGTCGCGGGGATGACACGCTTGAGCCTCTCAGCCCGCTCCTCCGGCAACATGTCCGCGCGCATCCCCAATGGAAAGGAGTTCGTCGTGCGCCCTGCGTCGGATCCATGGACGCATAACGATTTCAAGCTCATGGATTCGCCTTCTTTACGTATTGCCAGAGATCCGAGCGGGTGTCCAGGAGCAACCAACTCTTCTCGTCCATCCCCTTGCTGAAGACCTCCAGGGACTTGAGGAAGGCGTAGAACTCCGGGTCCTTGGTGTAGGCCTCGGCGTAGATCCGGGCCGCCTCGGCATCCGCAAGACCCTTGATCTCCTGGGCCTCTCGGTAGGCCTGGGACGTGAGCTCCAGGAGCCGTTTGGCCTTGTTGCCCTCTATGATCGTGGCCTGTCTCTTGCCCTCCGATCTGATCTTCTCGGCTATGCGCTTTCGTTCCTGGATCATCCTCTCGTAGACGGACTTGCGCACGTCCTCGATGTAATTGATCCTGCTGATGCGCACATCCACGAGCTCGATGCCGAAGGCCTGGAGCTTCTTGGCCGCCTGTTCCTGGATGATGTGCGTGATCTTCTCGCGGCCCACCTGGACTTGAGCCTGGATCGCCTCCCTCGATGCCTCGCCGGCGTCCTCCTGGGAGTCGTACATCTCTCGGTTGGAGTTCCGGACCGCCTCGATCAGGTGATGGGAGGTGATGGCGTTGCGCACTGCCGGGTCGATGATGTCGTCCAGTTTCTTCTGGGCAGAGGTCTCGTTTCCCACCGTCTGAAAGAAGACCAGAGGGTCCGAGATCCGCCACCTGGCGAAGGTGTCCACCCAGATGAAGGTCTTGTCCAGGGTGGGGATCTGACCCGGGTCGCCGTCCCATTCCATCAGGAGCTTAGGGAAGCGGTTCACCTTCTGGATGAGCGGAACCTTGAGGTGCAGTCCGGCCTGGGTGACGGCCCCCCCCACGGGCCTGCCGAACTGGGTGATGATGACCTGTTCCCGCTCGTCCACCACGTAGGTCCCGCCCCCCAGGAGGATCACCAACAGGGCCAAGCCCGCCGCGAGCAGCAGATTGCTTTCCTTCCTCATGGCGCGCCCCCTTTCCCCCCGAGCTCCAGCAGCGGGAGTATCCCCCTCTGATCCTGGTCCAGCACGTACTTCCTTCCCACCCTCGGGAGGGCCTCGGCCATGGTCTCCAGGTAGAGGCGTCGTCGGGTGACCTCGGGTGCCCGCTTGTACTCTTCCCACAGTGCGAGAAAACGGGCCGAATCGCCCTTGGCCCGGTTCACCCGGTCGATCCTGTAGCCCATGGCCTCCTGAACGACCTTCTGTGCCTCCCCCTCGGCGGCGGGGATCTCCCGATTGTACTGCTCTTCGGCCGCCTGGGTCATCTTCTCCTTGTCCTGGGTGGCCTTGTTGACATCGTTGAAGGCGGGCTGAACCGGCTCCGGGACATTGGTTGTCTTCAGTTCCAGGTTGACGAGGCGCAACCCGGTGTCCGCATCGTCGAGGGCCTTCTGAAGCTGGACCTTGGCCTCGCTGGCTATGGCCTCCCGGCGGTTGAGCACCTCGTTTATGTTGCGGTCACCCACCACCTGGCTGACGATGGCGAGGGAGAGGTCTCGAAGGGTGTCACGGACGTTCCTCACCTTGAAGAGATACCTGTAGGGATCCTGGATGCGGTACTGAACGATCCAGGGGACGATGGCGACGTTGAGGTCCCCAGTCAGCATCAGCGACTCCCTCTCGTATTCCTTGCCCGAGGCGTACTCGGTCTTGATCCCCGGGCGCAGGGTCCTGAGGCCGAACTCCTCTGTGAGCACCTTCCTCACAGGGACCCTGGTAACCTTCTCGATGCCCGAGGGGAGCTTGAGGTGGAGGCCAGGGTCGACCGTCCTGACATAGGCGCCGAATCTCTGCACGACCCCCACCTCTTCGACATCCACCTTGAAGAAACAAGTGGTCAGGAGCCAAAGCGCCGCGAGGATCGCCAAGATCCAAAGGGGTCCCAGACCCTTGCCGCGAAAACCCTCGCTCATCCTGCGCAGGATCTCCTCCGGGTCGGGCCCTCTTCTTGCCCAAGGATCGCGTCTGCTGCCGGGTCCCTCTTCCCAGGGCATTGAATCACCTCCTCCATATCCGCTCGTCGGTGAGTCCGCACTTGACGGGGGTCAGCGGAAAGGCCCCTTTCCTGAGCCCTTTCGGGCAGCCCGAGGGTCTGTCCCTGGAAATTTACAGTGCCTTGGAAGGGGCTGTCAAGGAGGATCGCCTCGAGCGTTCGATCCGTTTGACAGGGGGAGGCCCCCTGTGGTGAACTAATTCCAGGACTTCCTGAGGGGTGACGTTTGACGGAGAGCGGCGCACGGCGGGGGGGGTTCGGAGAGAGGATCTACAGGGGCGCGATGGCCGCCCCTGAGGGATGGGTCTCGTTCACGGTGCGTTACCGCCAGAGCGACTTGATGGTTCAGGCGCCTGTGGATGTCAAGCGGGAGGCCGAGAGGCTCCTCCTGGAGGCGCGGGTGCAGGTGGAGGGGTACGGGGAACTTCGCCCCGATTTCCTGGACTCCCACGCCCCCTTGGGGCCGGATCCGCTGGCGCCCCCTGTGGTCAGGGACATGCTGCAGGCGGCAGCGCATGCCGGGGTGGGCCCCATGGCGGCAGTGGCCGGGGCCGTCGCGCAGTATGTGGGCGGCCATATCACGAGGCTCTGCGGAGAGGTGGTGGTGGAGAACGGGGGGGACCTTTATCTCTGTGCCAGGAGGCCTTTGGTCGTGGGGGTCTTCGCCGGGGGATCCCCCGTGAGCGGCAGGATCGCGATCCGCGTGGGGGAGGATCGGATGCCGGTCGGCATAGCTACCTCTTCGGCCTCGGTCGGGCACTCATGGAGCTACGGTGCCGCCGATGCGGCCTGCGTCATGGCAAGCGATGCGGCCCTGGCCGACGCGGTGGCCACAGCCTTGTGCAATCGGGTGCGTCGCGTCTCGGAAGTGGAGCGCGGGCTGAGTTGGGCCATGGGGGTCCCTGGGGTCAGGGGCGCCCTGGTGATCCTGGGGGAGACCCTGGGCGTCGAAGGTGATCTGGAGTTGGTCTCCTTGTGAGGCCCTGGCGCATCCGAGGGGAGGCAGCGCCGGTCTCGTCCTGAAGCTGGGTGTCCGGAGCGGGCTTCGATGCGACGCGGCCGGCACTCGCCGCATGGCGGTCGAGGGAAGCCGGCTCGGTGTGTCTCGCTCTTGATTTGCAGTGGTTCATGTGTTAACTCTAGGCCGTCCTGGGGGTGCGCCGTTTGAGGATCGGGGTCATCTCCGACACACACATGAGGGCCCCTTCCGAGGAGTTCTTCAGGGCCCTGAGGGTCCTCTTCGAGGGCGTGGAAAAGGTCCTCCATTGCGGGGATTACGTGGCGCTGAGCGTCCTGGAAAGGCTGCAGGCAGAGGGCTGGGAAGTGATAGGTGTCGCCGGGAACATGGATCCCCACGAGATCCAAACGGGCCTGCCCTCCACACGGACCCTCCGGTTGGGCGGAAGGACCATCGGCATGATCCACGGGTGGGGTCCTCCCCAAGGTCTGGAGGAGAGGGTCGCTGGGGCCTTCCACGGCGTGGATGGGGTGGTCTTCGGCCACAGTCACAGGCCCCACTGGGGGCGCCTCGGCGGCCTTTGGCTCTTCAATCCGGGCACGGCCTGCGGATGGGGGTCTCCTTCCGGGGCCACAGTGGGGATACTGGAGCTGGGGGAGGCGGTCTCGGGGCACGTGCTCCCTTTGAAGGTGCGTGGCGCATGAGGGGGGAAAGAGGGGAGAGGCCCAAGATCCTCTGGGCCCCATGGCGGGCAAGTTACGTGCATCAGAGCCGCGGCCCTGGCTGCATATTCTGTGAGGCCACGGCTTGGGCGAGGAGCCCCGATACCCTCGTCCTTTGGCGTGGGGAAGGGGTCTACGTGATGATGAACAGGTATCCCTACGCCAACGGCCATGTGCTGGTCTCCCCCTGCCGTCACGTCAACGATCTCGAGGGCCTCTCGGAGGAGGAGTCCAAGGAGCTCATCCTGACGACTCGCGACACCATTCGGGTGCTGAAGGACTCCCTGTCCCCCGAGGGGTTCAACGTGGGGATCAATCTGGGAAAGGTGGCCGGGGCCGGATATGCCGACCATCTCCACGTCCACATAGTCCCCAGGTGGAACGGGGACCACAACTTCATGCCGGTCATCGCTGACGCAAAGGTGATCTCGGAGCACCTCCTCGCCACTTATGCCAAGCTCCGGGACGGGTTCGACCGTCTGGGAATGGGGTCTTCAGGATGAGTCTCATCAAGAGCATAACGGTCTTCGTCCTCATGGTCCTTTTGTTGATCTTCGTGATCCAAAATGGAGGGGTCCTCTCGTCCCCGGTGTCCTTCGAGATGGATCTGTTCGTCAAGGATTTCTCGACGGGACCGGTGCCTCTCTACAGCGTCTTGCTCGTGGCGTTCTGTTCGGGTCTCCTGATCAGCGGGCTGTGGGGCTTGGTCCACCGCTGGCGCTTGAGGTCCCAGAACAGGCAGATGAACCGCCTCTTGGCGGAGAGGGAGCGGGAGTTGAACTCCCTGAGGAATCTGCCTGTGCTCGAGGCCCAGGGGTTGGGAACGGGGGGGGCCTTGTCGGAGAGACAAGGCGGCAACTGACGGGCAACGGGTGACGGGGGGCGGCGGCATTTCTCTCCGCATGGAGTCTTGGGCGCTCGATTTTCCGAAGGATCTGGCCTCCGGGGTATGCCCGCCCGATCCCCCGGTCGGCCTAAGCCCAGCCTCGGCCGAGAGGGCTTCGTCCAGGTCCAAATCCTGGAAGATCGAGGCGCCTCCGCCAAGCCGGCCCGAGAAACGCCGTCGCCCCGTGATCACTTGACCGCCCCTCGGCCTCGTGGCGGCCTCGACGCAAGGGCGACTTGGCGGACGAACTACAGGCCTCTCGGTCGTGAGGAGAAGCGGCTGGTCCGAGGATCTCGAAGCCCCTCGGGGGTGGATCGTGGATGCCGGCAGGCCGCTGAGGAAGGTCTTGGATGCTCGGTGAGATATTGATCGCCGTCTTGGGGATTGCCGCCGGCTACGGGATGGCAAGGGCCGGTTTCTTGACGCCAGGGGGGAGGGAACCCAAGGCCCCCAGGATGGGAAAGGAGGGGCTCGCTTACATAAAGGGGGTGAACTACATCCTCTCGGATGCCCCTGACAGGGCCATCGAGGAGTTCATACGCGCTGTCCAGATCAACTCCGAAACGGTGGAGACCTACCTCGCTCTGGGGAGCCTGTTCAGATCCAAAGGGGATGTCTCGAGGGCCATCAGGATCCATCAGGGGATCATCCTCAGACCCCAAGTGGACCCGAAGGTCTTGCTCCAGGCACTCTACGACTTGGGTCTTGACTACAAGAAGGCCGGTCTGCTGGACCGGGCCATCGCTACCTTCCAGGATGTAGTCGCTCGAGACCCCAAGATGCTCCAGGCCTATATCCAGCTCGAAGAACTTTACGAGGAGACAAAGGACTGGGAGTCCGCCTTCAAGACGCAGGAGAAGATCTCCAAGCTCAGGAAGTCGGAGGACCGCAATGTGATGGCCCACCTCATGACGGAGTTGGGCAAATCGCAGATCGCCCGAGGCGACCGCAAGGCCGCTCGTGCCTCTTTCAAGAAGGCCATATCCATAGATCCGAGGTGTGTGGACGCTTACCTGCACTTCGGCGACCTCTACGCCCAAGAGGGGGAGGACGCCAAGGCCGTGGAGATGTGGAAGAGGGTCATGGAGGCGGCCCCCTCCATGACCTTCCTGGCGTACGACCGGCTCGAGCACGCCTTCTTCCGGATGGGACACCTCAGCGCCCTGGAGGAGTTTCTCCGCAAGAGGAGCATGGAGGGGGACGCGGACCTGTTCACGAGGATCTTCTTGGCCAAGCACCTGAGGAAGAAGGGTGAGCTGGAGGAGGCCTCCAGGATGTTGAGGAACATCCTGGAGGAGTGCCCCGGCTCCAAGGGGGCAAGGCAGGAGCTGATACAGGTACTGCTCGCACAGGGTGACAGGGACGGGGCGCTGGAGCAGTACGAGAGGCTCCTCGATTCGCTCACGGTGGTGGACAGGCATTTCCAGTGCCGGATGTGTGGATACCGAAGCACCCAGTTCCTCTGGAAGTGTCCCCAGTGCCTGAAATGGGACACCATGGGCTCCACGGAGGAGGTGTCTTCCCATGCCGGGGGAGAGAAGTGAAGGAGGCGGCTACAAGGTCCGATTCCTGGTCGACCGGATGCTGGGCGCGCTGGCGCGCAATCTCAGGATGGTCGGATTCGACGCCTCCTACGCCCCTGGCGGCCCATGGCGATCCCTCTTGGAGAGGGCGGTCGGGGAGGGCAGGTGGCTTCTCACCAAGAAATACGACCCCACGAGGGCCCGATTCAAGGTCCCGCTCCTGAAGATCCTCCATGACGACCCCGGCCGGCAGGTGGTGCAGGTACTGCGGTCCCTGCACCTCACAATCGATCCCACCCTCTGGCTGGGCCGGTGTCTTCGGTGCAACACCCCTTTGTCGGATCTGACCAGGGAGGAGGCGAGGCCTTGGGTCCCGGAGTATGTGGCCTACACCCAAGGGAGGTTTCGCCGCTGTCCGTCCTGTGGGCGGGTCTTCTGGCCGGGCACCCACAGCGATCGCATGCTGCGGACCATCGAGGAATGGATCCAGGAGGCCCGCGCCCCCTGAGGCGGACCTCTTCGGTGACTGATGGCGACCCGGCTGCCATCCGCCGTGACCGATTGCGTTCTTTGGCCGTTTACCGCGCGCAATCGGAGGGATCGCCCTGGATCTTGTCGAGGGCATGAGGGAGGGCTGGGAGGATGCTCTCCAGGCCCTCCACGGCCCCCTTGGGGCTGCCTGGGAGGTTCACGATCAGGGCCTTTCCCCTGACGCCCACCAGGCCTCTCGAGAGCATGGCGTGGGGGGTCCTTCGCATCCCCTCGGCGCGCATGGCCTCGGCCATCCCCGGGATCTCCCTATCGAGCAAGGGGCGGGTGGCCTCGGGGGTCACGTCGGAGGGATGCAGTCCGGTCCCTCCTGTGGTGACGATGAGCTCCACGGAGCCCCCGTCGGCCCACTCCTTCAAGGCGGACTGTATGGCCGAGACGCGGTCCGGCACCAAGCGATAATCCACCCTCCGGCCCCCGGCCCGGGTGAGAAAGGACTCTATCTGGGGTGCGCTCTCGTCGCTGCGTTCGCCGCGCGATCCCCTGTCGCTGATGGTGAGGATGGCGAAGGTGAAGGGTCTCATGCCATCGTTGCGCGCTCGGCCCTGGACGCCTTCAACTCCGGACCAAGACCGTTATGGGATCCCCCTCCTGGACCAGGCCGCCTCTGACCACCCTGGCGAAGATCCCCTCCACCGGCATGATGCACTGACCCACCTTCTGGAATATGGCGCAGCCAGTGTGACACTTCTTCCCGATCTGCGTCACCTCGAGGATCGCTTCACGCCCGGCCCTCAAACGCGTGCCCACGGGCAGCCGGGCGAGGTCTATCCCCTCGGTGGTGATGTTCTCCGCGAAGTCCCCTGGGTTCAACTCGAGTCCCCGTTGACGCATCTTCTCTATGCTCTCGATGGCTAGCAGGCTGACTTGGCGGTGCCACGGCCCTGCGTGCGCGTCGCCCTCCACGCCCCATTCCGAGAGGAGCAAGGCACGATGCACGTTCTCCTTGGGCATCCCCTTTTTGGTGCTGGTGCAGACGGCCACCACCCTAGCCGGGCGCGACGTCACCCCTTTACCGCTCATCCCTTCCTCTCCGAAAGGAGCTTCTTGGCCGCTACCACCACCACGTTGGGGAGATTCTTGGACCTGGCGACATCCTTCAAGTCTTTGTCCATCAGATGCGTCAGCAACCGCATGGATTCCTTCACCGGGGTCCTGGGGTTCTTCACCAAGGCAAGCTTGATGGCATACCTCTTCATCCAATCGCGGTTGTTCAAGATAAGACGGATCACCTCGTCGTCAACGGACCTGGAGGAGGCGAACCGCTCTATCTCGCTGTCGGTGAGCCTGGGATTGCTCAAAACGGCGATCTGGACCGCCCTTGCGGGGTCGCGGATCAGGATGCCCCGAACCTCCTTGTTGCCCAGCATGGCGAGCTTGATCCTTTCAGCCACCGTCATTCGCTGGATCTGGAGAAAGACGTTGGCCTTCTCCTGTTCCGTGACGGGCTGCGCCTCAGCCAGTTTCCTGAGATCTCCCGCGTCCCCTTCCATGTCATCGTCCCATCCGCTGGCAGGCTACTACCCCTCCTCCTTGTGGGCCTTTGCCTGCTGGATGATCTTTTCGGCCAGGTGCGAGGGGACCTCCTCGTAGTGGGAGAACTCCATCGAAAAGGAGCCGCGGCCGCTGGTGATGGAGGTGAGGTCAGGCTCGTACATCAGGACCTCCGAGTAGGGGACCTGGGCCTTGATGACCTTTACGTTCCCGCGGTCTTCCATGCCCATTACGCGACCTCTGCGGCTGTTGAGGTCACCGATGATGTCCCCCATGTTCTCGTCCGGCACTACCACCTCCATGGTCATGATGGGCTCCAGCAGGACCGGGTTCGCCTCCGAGACCCCCTTCTTGAAGCACATGGAGGCCGCTATCTTGAAGGCCATCTCCGAGGAGTCCACCTCGTGGGACTTCCCGTCGTAGAACCGCACCTTCACGTCCGTGACAGGGTAACCCGCCAATGGGCCGGCAAGCAGGGCCTCCTGGATCCCCTTCTCGACGGCGGGCACGAAGTTGCGCGGTACGTTCATGCCGGTGAGGTTCTCGACGAACTCGTACCCCTCCCCCCTCGGCATGGGGGATATGTCGAAATGGACCTCGGCGAACTGTCCCCGACCGCCGG
>Ga0068707_1003449_pt1 | contig 11029 bp, 13 predicted proteins | sample YNPNPMetaG_FD_66600 | JGI IMG/M metagenome (GOLD analysis project Ga0068707, IMG submission 66600) | Anoxygenic and chlorotrophic microbial mat microbial communities from Yellowstone National Park, USA - YNP NP MetaG | ecosystem: Environmental > Aquatic > Thermal springs > Hot (42-90C) >... | reverse complement strand
GACGCAAGACAACTGGCCAATGCATTTTCACCCCGATGTTCTGGCTGCCCTGCAAGCCCAAGAGTGGAAATGGCCCCTTCACCTACCTGCCCATTGGCCTACAGAAGCCAGCCCGGGTGCACTGCGTTTGAACCTGCCCATCCAGATTTTTCCCTTGCCCACATATGCCTCCTGGACCAATCCGATCGAAAAGCTGTGGCGACTCACGAAGCAAGAAGTTCTCCACCTGCACCGTTTCGGCGACGACTGGCCCGCCCTGAAACTGGCGGTAACTGACTTTCTGGATGAGTTTGCCACGGGCTCCAAAGAGCTACTGCGCTATGTCGGCTTGAGCGACCCAGTCAAACTCTATCGCTCGCTCTTTCCCGAGGAGGCCGCTATGCCAGGGTTACGGTACTAATTTTTTAAAATTCATAAATCGGCCTCTTCTGGCGCTTCGCCGGGCGTCGGCCTGCGCCGACGCGCTGGTCGGCGCAGGCCGACCATTGGCCGCAGGCCCTGCAGGCTGACTTCCAGTCAGCGTTGCAGGCCGCCGATTTTTTGAGGCAGCCTGGAGTGTAAATTTCGAGGAGAAAATGAACCATCCCCTGAATCGAAGGCTATTTGCGGCCCTTTGTGTACAGGTCCAGGAGCACAGCCAGGATGAAGACGATGCCTTTGACCACCTTCTGGTAATAGGACGAAACTTCCAGGAGGTTGAGGCCATTATGCAGGACGCCCATAATGAGAGCACCGACGAGGGTGCCGCCCACGCCCCCTACGCCGCCGAAGAGACTCGTGCCCCCCAGCACCGAAGCGGCGATGGCGTCCAGTTCCAGACCAGCAGCCACATTGGGTTGGGCCGAATAAAGGCGGGCAGCGGTGATGATCCCGGCCAGGGCAGCCGTGAAACCGCTGATGACATAAACCATGATCGTGATCAAATCAACATGGATGCCGGCCAGTCGGGCCGTCTCCTGATGGCCACCGACGGCGTAGATGTGCAGGCCAAACCTGGTACGGCTGAGCACGATATGGGCGGCCACGAAGACTACGACCAACACCACTACCGGCACGGGAACAGGACCGATTGTGCCTGCGCCCCAAAAGGTGAACTCGCGCAGCATGATGGGGATGGTCCAACCCCGGGTATAGACCAGCGTCAGGCCACGGCCGACAGCCATCATGGCCAGGGTGGCAACGAAAGGTGGCAGGCGCCCTTTGACAATGAGCAGGCCGCTGATAGCCCCCAGTCCCGCTCCGACGGCCATGGCCAGGGCCATGGCCAGGTAAGTGGGTATACCTTGCTTCATGATAAAGCCAGCGGACAAAGCGCTGCTGAGGGCCACGATGGACCCCACCGAGAGATCAATGCCAGCCGTCAGCATGGTGAACGTCATGCCGATGGCCGTAATGGCCACAATGGAAGTTTGCAGAGCGACATTCAGAAGATTGGAGAGGCTCAGAAAATCCCTGGAGAGCAATGACAAGAGCACACACAGACCAATGAAAATCAGAAAAACATTGAAACGACGCAGGACTTCTACCAGACTGTCAAGCCTTTTGACGGTCACTATTCCTCTCTCCTCCGGTGGCATATAGCATGATCTCGTCCTGGCTGGCCTCACCTCGCCGAAATTCTGCCACGATCCGGCCTTCGCGCATGACCAGGATACGGTCACTGATACCCAAAACCTCCGGCAATTCCGAGGAAATCATTATGATACCCACTCCCTGTTTGGCCAACTGGCCCATCAGGGCATGGATCTCTGCCTTGGCCCCCACGTCAATGCCCCGCGTCGGCTCGTCCAGGATCAGCACTTTGGGATTCAAGCTCAACCATCTGGCGAGGATTACCTTCTGCTGATTGCCTCCGCTGAGATTCCTCACTTTCTGTTGCAGGCCAGGAGTGCGAATGGCCAGGCGGCTGACATAGTCCTGAGCCAGACGGGCTGCTTCCCTAAGGCTCACAAAACCCAGTCGTGAGACCTTGTCCAGGGCACTGATGGTGATGTTGTGGCGCACAGCCAGGCCCAGAAAAAGTCCCTGGCTGGTGCGTTCTTCCGGCACGAAGCCCATCCCCAGGGCGATGGCCTTCTGAGGGGAATCAATCCTCACCTTCTGGCTATCAATCCAAATCTCCCCTCGCTCAATCAAATCAATGCCGAAGAGAGCCCGTGCCAGCTGGGTACGGCCAGCCCCTACCAGTCCGGCCAGACCCAGAATCTCTCCCTTATACAGTTCCAGGTTAATGTCATGCAGTTCGTTGCCCCGCGATAACCCCCGAACCTGCAAGACCTTCTCCTGGCGCTGGACCTCTTCTTTAGGATACATCTCCCCCAGCTCACGGCCCACCATCATGCGCACCACCTGCCCCATGTCCACCTCGCTAATGGGAGCTACTCCAACAAGCTGGCCATCCCGCAGGACGGTCACCCGGTCGGCCACAGCCAGGACCTCCTCAATACGATGGGAGATGAAAATAATGGTCACCCCCTGCTCCTTGAGGGAGCGCATCAGGTTGAAGAGGGTCTCCGTCTCCCGCTCGCTGAGAGCCGAAGTGGGCTCGTCCATGACGATGATGTCGGCGTTCAAGGACAGGGCCTTGGCTACCTCCACCATCTGGCGCTGGGCGATGCTCAGATCGGCCACCGCTGTCGTCGGCTCTATAGCGATGTTCAGCTTGCCCAGTTGCTGGCGAGCCTGGGCGTACAGGATCGGCCAGTTGATGAAACCAGGCAAGGCTCCTTTGGGCTCCCGGCCCAGATAGATGTTCTGTCCCACGTTCAGATAGGGAATGAGAGCCGGCTCTTGATGGATCATGCTGATCCCCAGAGCCTGGGCCCGGCCTGGGCTATCAATCTCGGTGGCCTGCCCACGCAGGTAAATGGTCCCCCTGTCCCTGGGGATCGCTCCGGTAAGGATCTTCATCAAGGTGGACTTGCCGGCCCCGTTCTCCCCTACCAGAGCGTGGATTTCTCCCCTGTTCACCTGGAAGGTAACATCATCCAGGGCCTGCACGCCAGGGAAGCTCTTGCTGATGTGTTCCATCAGGAGGATGGGTGTATCGTCGGGCATAAAAATCTCCAGTGCATGACAACGCAGAGGGGCAGGCAAAGCGATCCCGAAGTGCTCTGCCTGCCCCTCTGGAATACGCCTACTTGACGGTCTCCGGCGTCACGAGCGAGAGCGGCACAGGGACGAATTTCTCCACCTTCTCACCCTTCAGGTATTTGACCGCAAACTCCACACTCAAACGCCCCATCTCCGATGGCTGTTGCGCAATGGTGGCCGCCAGCTTCCCCGCCTTCACCGCCGCCACCGCATCGTCTATGGCGTCGAAGCCAACGAACTTAATCTCCTTGGCCCGCCCCGCCGCCTCTGCCGCCTCGATAGCCCCCAGAATCATCTGGTCATTGTGGGCAAAGACACCGTCAATCTTCGGCTGGGCCGCCAGAATGTTCTCAAACACGCTCAACCCCTTGGCCCGGTCATAGTCCGCCGTCTGGCGGGCCACCACCTCAATGCCAGGGTACCCCTTGATCACCTCGTTGAAACCCTGACCCCGCTCACGAGCCGACGAGGTGCCGGTGATGCCTTCCAACTCCACCACCTTGCCCTTGCCGCCCAGAAGCCTGGCCAACTCCTCACCCGCCATCTTCCCACCGGCCACATTGTCCGAAGCGATGTGGGATACGATCTCACCACCCGCCGCAGCACGGTCTACCGTGAAGACAGGGATACCGGCAGCGTTGGCCTTCTCGATGGACGGCACTACCGCCTCGGCATCGGTGGGGTTGATGAGCAGGGCATCCACCTTCTTGGAGATAAGGTCCTCCAGGTTGGCCGCCTCCTTGGCCGGGTCGTTCTCGCAGTCCACCACGATCAGCTTGACTCCCGCTGCGGTGGCCGCCTTCTCAGCCCCTTCCTTGAGCGTTACAAAGAAGGGGTTGTCCAGCGTCGAGATGGACAGACCCAGGGTGACCTCCCTGGCCGCTGGAGCCGTTGTCGGCGTCGGTGCAGCCGGCTGGGGTGTGGGTGTCGGCGTCGGTGCAGCCGGCTGGGGTGTTGGCGTCGGCGCAGGCGTTGGCGCAGGCCCACACCCGCTCACGATCAGAGCGCCGATCATCACGGCACTCAACCATAAAAGTAATGTGCGTTTCATTTCACTTCCTCCTCCTTGTCAGTAGTTTAGCATGAAAGAAGCAGCGACTTGCGAAACCGCGTTCAACAGATCACTTCCAAGGCTTTTTGATCCCTGTGCATCCCCCCTTTCTGTAACAGCGGCTTTCAGACATCTGCGATGCTTCACGCCCTCACGCCCATGCGGATGTTCCTCCCACCTTCTTTATTTGATTGCCCGGTAGAGGAGCAACGCCAGAGCGATGACGACTCCCTTGACGACCTGCTGGAAATCAGAGGACACGTTCAGAATGTTGAGGCCGTTTTTCAACACCTCGATAAATAGAACACCCAACAACGTGCCCCCCAGGCCACCCTCTCCCCCGGCCAGACTGGTACCACCTACCACCACAGCGGCGATGGCATCGAACTCGAAGCCGTAGCCAGCGGAAGGCTGACCAGAGTTCAACCGACCCACCAGGATGACGCTGGCCAGAGCGGTCAGGAACCCGCTAACCGCATAGACCAGAGTGATATAGCGGTGAATGGGAACGCCGGACACCCGAGCGGCGACCTGGTTATCGCCTATGGCGTAGATGTACTCCCCAGCCCTGGTGTGCTTCAGAAGGATGTAACCGAAAAGAAAGACCAGACCAGCGATGAGGATGGGCACAGGCACGGGGCCGACAAAGCCTGTGCCCATGAAACGGAAATCCTCCGGCAAACCGGTGATAGGACCTCCGCCGGTATAGATGAGAGCCAGCCCCCTGGCGACGGTCATCATGCCCAGGGTCGCAATGAAAGGAGGCACTCTGGTTTTGGTGATGATGAGGCCATTGACCACGCCGGCCAGTCCACCCAAAGCCAGGACAGCCGTTAATGCTGCTGGGGTCGCCCAACCTTTCTGGACCAGATCGGCGACGACCACGCCGGTCAAGGCCAGGACAGAACCCACCGAGAGGTCAATGCCGGCCGTCAGGATGACCATGGTCATGCCCACCGAAATAATCCCGTTGATCGAGGCCTGGCGCAGAATGTTGCGGGCATTGGCCAGGGTGAGAAATTGCTCAGAGAGCGCCGTGAGCGCCAGGCATAACATCACGAAAGCGAGGATAAGCCCGAATCTTTGGAAGAAAGCTCTTACGCTGAAAAAGGTCCTGTCCATACCCTTCACCGCCTGCTAGAAAACCACCCCAGAGACCAGGATGACGTTGGCATAAGGCGTGAACTCGCCCGTTCTGATGATCGCCCTCGCTGTGCGGGTGCGCTCCTTGAAAACCTCGTGCGGCACAGCCGTGATGGGCACACCTTTCAGAAGGCGTGCCACTTCACCGTAGACCTGGGGGCTGACTGCTCTCATTTCCTCGGCCACGATGGCCTCCTCGACCTGCATCTCCTGCAAGATGACTTCCAGTGTATCGAGGAAAGGCGGCAAATTGGCTTTCAGCGCCAGGTCAATGCGCCGGGTCTCAATCGGGATAGGCAACCCGGCATCGGCGATGACCAGGGTGTCCTTGTGGCCCAGACTGGCTACTACCTCGCTGATGTCTTTGTTGAGAATGCCCGTTTTTTTCATGATTTCCCTTTCATGAACGCTTCGACCTCCTGGCGGGTGGGCAGCGAGGGTTGGGCACCCAACCGGGTCACCGCCAGGGCCCCGGCCGCGTTGGCGTAACGAACCGCTTCCACCGGATTCTGACCCTGAGCCAAAGCTATGGCCAGGCCTCCCACAAAAGCATCGCCAGCGGCTGTCGTATCCACCACCTCCACATTGTAACCAGGGATGTGGACGGATTCCTTTGCGCTGGCCAGGAAAGCCCCCCGAGCACCGAGGGTGAGGATCACTGTGCCTACCCCTTCTTCACGCAGACGCCCGGCTGCATCTCGGGCGCTGTTGAGGTCAGTCACCTCGATACCTGTCAGGAGGGCCGTCTCACTTTCGTTGGGAATCAGGTAATCCAGTTTGGCCAGGGTTTCTTTGGGGAGAGGTCGAGCCGGCGCCGGGTTCAAAATGACCTTGACCCCCTCCGCATAAGCCATATCAATGGCGTAGGCAACGACTTCCAAAGGGCTCTCCAACTGAAGCACCAGGACATCCGACTGAACAATGGTGTCCTGAGCGGCGTCGATGTCCTCTCTGGTCAGACGCATGTTGGCCCCCGGGGCCAGGACAATACTGTTCTGACCGCTGGCATCCAGAGTGATCAGGGCAATGCCCGTAGCGGCCTCCGGGTCCACCGTCACATGGGCGGTGTTGATACCTGACTCGCCCAGATTCCGCAACTGGGCCCGCCCAAAGTCGTCGTCCCCCACCCGGCCGATCAGGGTCACTTCAGCGCCCAACCGGGCGGCGGCGACGGCCTGGTTGGCCCCCTTGCCCCCCAGTATGGTACGGAAATCGCTGCCAATGACCGTCTCACCAGGGATCGGCATGTGAGGGACACGGACCACCAGGTCCATGTTCAGACTACCCACAACAGCTATCCTGGCTCCCATCATCCTCTCTCCGCATGGCACGACTCTCGAACGACCAGTGTGGTTTCCAACAAACGGCGTCGAGGGGGTATGGTCTTGTCCTTTATCCGTTCCATCAGCATCTGAACAGCCAGAGTGCCCATCTCATATTTGGGCTGGGCTATGGTGGTTAGAGGGGGATTGGCGAAGGAAGCCAGGGCGATATCATCGAAACCCACGATGGCCAGATCCTCCGGCACACGCCAGCTCTGTTTCCGTGCGCCACTGATCGCTCCCACCGCCATCAGGTCATTGCAGGCAAAAATGGCTGTGGGCGGATCATCCATGGTCAGGAACTCAAGGACGGCTTTATGGCCGCTTTCATAGTGGAAGTTACCCTTACGGATCAGGTTTTCATCAACAGCCAGGTTGTGCTCAGTCAGGGCTCGCTTGTATCCCAACACCCGCTCTGCGCTGGGAGTCAGGTCGGATGGCCCTGTGATACAACCGATACGGCGGTGGCCCAACTCAATCAGGTGCTTTGTGGCCAGGTACCCCCCGTGCAGGTTATCCGTCAACACAGAGTCCACTTCCACACCGGCAATCTCCCGGTCAACGACTACCAGGGGCATATCGCGCTCTAACAGGCTACGGATGTGTTGGGCACTTCCGCCAGCAGCCACAAAGATGATGCCATCAACCCGCTTTTCTACCAGGACGTTGATGTAGAACTGCTCCTTTTCCATGTCGCCATCGGAATTACAGAGGATCACGCTGTACCCCTGGCTAAAACTCGTGTCCTCTATGCCTCTGGCCACTTCGGCGAAGAACGGGTTCGAGCTGTCAGGTACCATCATTCCGATGGTCTGGGTCTCTTTGCGGCGCAGGCTGCGGGCCACGGCACTGCGCTGGTAGTTCAACTCTTCCATGGCTTCCAGAACCCTGACCCGTAGTTCCTCGCTGACAAAGCGAGTTTCGTTAATCACATGGGAAACCGTCGTAGGCGAGACTCCGGCCCGCTGGGCGACATCCTTAATGGTAGCGATAGTCTGATACCTCCCTGGCAAACGATTCCGCAAACGGTTGCGCAACCGTTTGCTTATAGTATAGCACACGAACTGAGCTCTGTCAAGAGGTAAAAGGAAATTTTAAGGTTCGAGGGTGTCCTGGATATTCAGAGAAGGACCGCTGCAAAGACTTGCCCCAGAAGGCGTCGAGCAGTATAAGACAGAGCTTGAAGAAAAGGGGTCAACAGGATGGCCTTCCCCTAATACTACAACGATGATTCGCGTGATACTGTGGCCAATTGGTGGTGAGACTGGCCCCCTCCTATAAGAGTTCCGACGTATTTGCCACAAGTGAGCAAAAATGATATAATAACAGCCACTACGTTCAAGAAACGAGGTGCCTCATGAAGCTACCATTACCCTGGCGGCCGCGCTCAACCAGCCGACCGGAACCGGGCGCGGAGAAAACCCCTCTGCCCGAGGAGGAATCCTCTATTGACATCACCAGGCCGCGCGAGTGCATCTACAAGTCCTTTGAACATCACCCCGGCCCCTGCCCTCGCTGTGGTGGTTCCTTGCAGCAAAGCCACCAGGCATACCTGATCGTCACCAGGCGTGGCAGCAAGACCACGGATTCGTTTGTCATTGGCAGCGACTTCGGCTGGTTTTGCACGCGCTGTCCCACCGTGGTCATGGACCCGGCGGATGTGAGCGAGATGCTGCAGCACAAATTGCCCCATTGGGACATCGGCAGCGAGTTCGCCGTGGCAGGCATCATTGACCTGGACGCGGTGCCAGAGGAGAAGAGCCATCTGCCCCTGGGGGACGAAGACAACCCGATCCCGTTGGTGGAGTTCAGCAATATCTCGCGTGAGAGGAGTGGCGTTCACCCGGCCCGGCGGGCCCCTGGGGCGCGGAAGAGAAAAAGCAAGCGGAAGAAACGTCGCCGTTGATGAACAGGCCGAAACGTGGGCCAGGAGTCATCGCCATCCGACACCTATTGGACCGATGAATTCAGCATCACCGAAGCCGACATGGATCGTATCGCCACCCACATCCGCCAGACTGGCCAGGCGCATGACCTGACCGAAATAGCGCAACGCGTGGTGCGCGGCTGACTGCGCTTCGGCCCAGAGACCAGCGCCCCTGCCCAATCGGCCTGGGCCAGCGCCCCCTCGGCGCGCCGCAGGAATGGCAGATTGACCTGGAGCGGATGGAAGCCATCCTGGCCCAGGTGCCTGAAGAGCTCCTGACCAGGCTGGAGCAGCTTCTGGCCGAATTGCAGCTCCCCGACGTGATCCCCCTGTTGGACCGGGGGCTCGCCCTGGCTGACCGCGTGGATAGCACCCAGACAGCCGAAGAGCAGGAACGGGTCTTCCAGCGCATGTGGGAGGGAACGGTGCGCCTGGTTTACGTAGCACCGGAGCGGGTGCGCGACCCGCGGCTGATGGCCGCGCTCAAGGTTGGGAGCGGCTGGAGGAAGGTTGTCTGGTTGAGGGTGCCGACTTTCACCGATGTACACGGGACAATCTGCTCCAGGGAGAATGAGAAAAATGGGAGGGAACTTCATCTCAGTCAGAGAAGCGAGTGAAAGATACGGCTATTCCGGTTCTCATATCCGTCAGCTACTGCTGGCCAACAAGATAGAGGGGCGGAAGTTCGCCAACGCCTGGATGGTGAACGCTGAATCGCTACAGAATTACAGGGCACAGATGGAGCGGCTGGGGAAGAGGAAGCACGGCATGTGGGCAAACAACACCAAGAAAAACAGCTCTCCATCCTCCGATGGTCGTGGATGATACCAACACCCCCTTCCTGATGCTGAACAGCAGCTCTTGAAGGACCAACCTCAATGACCGCTGACGTACAATATAGCAGCGCGCTCTCAAGCAAGGGCGCCTTACTCAACGAAACATTAGCTGTGCTACGACAGATTGCCCAGGGACACAGCCTCGACGAGGTCAGGGCAATGGTCATGGACCATGACCTGTTGGGCAAGATGACCAGGCGCACGCGCAAAGCTGTGTGGGAGAATATCCACGCCCGGTATCTGAGCGGCGATCATACCCATGTCCTGGCCCGCATGGTGGTGTACACACCCGACCGCCAGACGGAAAGGCTGGTGCTGTTTTACGAGCTATGCCGGTCAACCCCCATCCTCCGGGATACAACGCTCTATTGCGTCTATCCCCGTTACATTGCTGGCTACAGCAGCATTGACAAAACCGACATCCAAAGCTATTTCGATGACATTGTAGTGGCGCATCCGGAATTAACAGCGTGGTCCCCTCAGACGCGGGATAAGGTGGTCAGCAACATCCTGACAATCCTGCGCGACTTTGGCCTGCTGGAAGGATCGCAACGGAAGCAGTTCGCCCGTCTGTACGTGCCCCTCCCCGCCTTCGTCTACGTCCTTTACCGGCTCGCTGACGACGGAGTCAAAACTCCTCAGGAGCTCCTGGAAATTGAAGATTGGCACCTTTTCTTCCTTGAACCGCCTGACGTAGTGGCCCTGCTCGACGAAGCAACGGCGGCCGGCCACTGCACCTTTAAGCATCAAGGCGATATCTACACTCTGGACCTGCGCTACCCATCCCTGGAGGCATGCGTTGAGGCCCTTACCGGAGAAGTTTGAGGAGCTGGAGGACCTGTTGCTGCACCACCGGGGGACGCTGGCCCAGAACACGGGGGTGCCTTTCGTCCGGCTGGTCTACCGGCCTGCCGAAGAGGTCGAATGCCGTCGCCGGCGGGAGCTTCTGGAGCACACGTTGAAGCGGGAGGGCATCGCAGTCGAGACAGTCAGTTGCCGTGGAGCCATCTTCGCGCATTACGAGCGGCGTGGCCGGCTGAACCAACTCTTCGAGCTGGAAAGGACGGAGGGAGAGCGCCTGAGCGCCAGCATTGCCAGGCACGCCCGTTGGGAACTCACAGATCAACTATTGGCTGCAGCCGAGCGGCTGAATGGCGACGGGGTCATCTTTCTCGTGGACGTCGCATTTGTCTATCCCTACCTTCACCTGACCCCAATTTTGGACGATTGCATCAACCGGATCACCCCACCCATGGCCCTGGCGTTGTTTTACCCAGGAGAGGTGGACGTGGATGGCCGGCTGCTCTTCCTGGGTGTGCGGCCGAGTGGGTACTATCGGACGCGGGATTTGATTTAGGGATCGCGTGCAAATCGCATCGAACCCCCGGTTGTCCATACTTGCAAGGAATTCAACATGGAAGATGGAGTCCTGGACGATTACCTTTTCTAACGGCAACCAGGCACGGGCGGTATACGTGCCGACCGGCGCCGAAGGGGCGGCGATTGCAGCAGCGTTACAGTTGCCACCGCCTCGGGCTGTTGTGATGATCAGCGGTGGAGCTTCAGACATGTCCCCCATTGAGATGGCCCGATTGCGAACCTTGCTGGTCGAAGGAGTGGCTCGTGTCGCCGCTGAGGAGAGCATCACCCTCATTGA
>Ga0068707_1003447_pt1 | contig 11038 bp, 9 predicted proteins | sample YNPNPMetaG_FD_66600 | JGI IMG/M metagenome (GOLD analysis project Ga0068707, IMG submission 66600) | Anoxygenic and chlorotrophic microbial mat microbial communities from Yellowstone National Park, USA - YNP NP MetaG | ecosystem: Environmental > Aquatic > Thermal springs > Hot (42-90C) >... | reverse complement strand
TCTCAAGGGATGTGCTGAAGAAAAATCTTAACATCAGTTGAGACTTTTCCGGTCAAGAGTCTTTGGGATCTATACCGCCAATTGCCTTTATTTTTCAACACCCTCACAAATGGATTTCGAGCTCACAAAATTGTAATCCTAGTCACTTTACCCTTGATTTGACCATTTCCACCCCAAACATGAATTGAGTATAATGAGCAAAAATCACCTCACAAATACAATCTTTCATCATGCCAGACCTCGAGCATACACTTCAGGGACATGATTTGGGGTTTTTGAAAATCGTTGCCGAAGCCTGGGGCATTGACCTGACTGCCCCTGACGCGCCAACCGCTCTGCCTGCCTTGCTGGAAGCCATCCTTGATCGCCGAACCGTTATAGAGATGGTAGACAGCCTGCCTGAAAGTGCACAAAAGGCTCTTGCGGCGCTTCTGGAAAGCGCCGGTAAAATGCCCTGGACGCAGTTTGCCCGACGCTTCGGGGATGTGCGCGTTTTTGGCGCAGCTAAACGGGATCGAGAACGTCCCGATCTCAAACCGGTCTCCCCGGCAGAAATTCTCTGGTACCGCGCTCTGATCGGAAAAGTCTTTCTAGATTTGCCCCCTGAACCACAAGAGTACGCTTACATACCAGACGATTTAGTTAAATTCATCGGATTGCCAACATTTGCGGCAAAACCCCAGTATGGTCGTCCTGCTACGCCGGGCGAAACAGCTCACACCTATCCAGTCAACGACCGCATTCTCGATCACGCCACAACGCTATTGGCAGCACGGCGGATAAGAATACCAGATGCAGAACTGAAAACGGAACGCTGGAATGTGCCGCTCCCTGTTCTGGAGAAACTTCTGCTCGCTGCTGGTTTGCTGGATGAAAACGGTTATCCTATTCCAGAAAGCAGCCGCTCATTTCTCAAGCTGCCCCGCAGTGCTGCGCTTACCTTTCTAGCACAGACATGGTTGAACAGCTCAACTTTTAACGATTTACGCCTCTTGCCCGGCTTAAGGTTTGAGGGGGAATGGCAGAACAATCCGCTTGCCACCCGCCAGGCAGTGATGACTCTGCTCAGCCATCTTCCTGAACAGACCTGGTGGCATCTTGCGTCATTCATTGCTGCGGTCAAGGAAAATCAGCCCGATTTTCAACGTACCGCAGGTGATTACGACGCCTGGTTTATCCGCCGCGCGGATAGCGATACCTACCTGCGTGGCTTTGCCTGCTGGGATGAAATAGAAGGAGCATTGTTGCGATTCATCATTACCGGCATCCTACACTGGCTGGGTTTTACCGACTTGGCTGCACCAGAGGTTTCTGCGCCAGTTACCGCCTTTCGTTTTTCCCGCTGGTCAGAAGCACTCTGGCACGGCAGTAACCCAGCCGGTATCTCTGAAGAAAACCAGCCAATAAAAGTCTTCTCCAATGGGCGGCTGGTGCTTTCACCGCTCACACCGCGCTGGTTACGTTATCAAATTGCCCGCTTCTGTTTCTGGGAAGAGGAAACTGAACAGGAATATCACTATCGCCTGACTCCAAAATCTTTGCAACGCGCACAAAAACAAGGACTGCGCCCGTTCGACTTACTTAAGCTTCTCCAACAGAATGCCGCTTCCCTGCCGCCAATGCTGGCGCGGGCACTTGAACGCTGGGGCAAATTCGGCACTCAGGCGCATCTGGAACAGGTATCACTGCTGCGAGTTACCTCCCCCGACATCTTGACCGAACTGCGCAAGACACGCGCCGCTCGTTTTTTAGGCGAGGCACTCAATCCCACAACGGTGGTTATCAAATCCGGTGCAATACAGACCATTCGCGATTCATTGGCAGAAATCGGCTATTTAACAGATGCGCAAATCACCATGCCTGAAAATGATACCTGTTGATCCACCTGCCACCACCCCATCAGCACTCATATTCAGAACGCACGCTTTTCACCAGCATCCTGCAGCCTCCGAATCGGGTATAATGCAAATTAGAGAGAAATGAAGCTCTTATAATGAATCAGCCCCCATAAAAAGTAACCGAGGAGAAAATGTCTAAACGACTTGATTGGATCCAGGAGGAGCTGGAAGCACTCAAACAGGCAGGACTTTATAACCGTATTCGCACCATCGGATCAGCCCAAGGAGCCTGGCTGATGGTAGATGGCAAACGGGTATTGAATTTCTGCTCCAATAACTATCTTGGGTTAGCCAATCACCCACAGATGGTTAAAGCAGCACAAGAGATTTTGAATGTCTATGGGGTCGGTCCGGCAGCAGTGCGCACGATCGCTGGCACGCTGGAACTACATCTAGAGCTGGAACGACGGCTGGCGCGTTTCAAAAATGTTGAAGCGGCAATCACCTTTCAATCCGGTTTCATGGCGAATTTAGCTGCCATTCCGGCACTGGTGGGCAAGGAAGATGTGATCTACTCTGATGAGCTAAACCACGCCAGCATTATTGATGCCTGTCGGCTTTCCGGAGCAACAATTGTTCGATATGACCATGTCAATCCTGAAGCGTTGGATGAGGTGATTCGGCAAAACAAGGGAAAGTACCGGCGCGGGCTGGCAGTTACCGATGGCGTATTTAGCATGGATGGTGATATTGCCCCACTGGATAAGATTTACCAAGTCACCAGCCAGCACGAAGTGATGCTGATGGTTGACGACGCACACGGTGAAGGCGTGCTTGGGCGCGGCGGACGGGGTATTGTAGACCATTTTGATCTGCACGGCAAAGTGGATGTCGAAGTTGGCACTTTCTCCAAAGCCTTTGGCGTGGTGGGTGGCGCAGTGGCAGGCAGCCCGCTGATTGTCGAATGGCTGCGTCAGCGTGGTCGTCCTTTTCTGTTCTCTTCAGCAGCAACAGCGGCAGATGTTGCTGCCTGTATCGCTGCGCTGGATATTCTAGAAAACTCTACCGAGCTGGTTGACAAACTTTGGGCGAATGCCAATTATTTCAAATCCGAAATGCGCCGCCTGGGCTTTGATACCGGGCTGAGCGTCACCCCGATCACTCCGATCATGCTGGGCGAGGCACCGCTGGCTCAACAATTCAGCCGCGAGCTGTTTGAAGAAGGGGTCTTTGCCATGGCGCTGGGTTTCCCTACCGTGCCGCGTGGTAAAGCACGCGTACGGGTGATGATTTCCGCCACTCACAGTCAGGATGATCTGGAAAAGGGATTAGAAACATTCGCCAGAGTCGGCAAAAAACTGGGCGTGATTCATTGACTGGTTAAAAAGTGATTGCCACACCTGGGGGGGACAGGCATGGCAATCTTCAGGGAGGGAACACCACCTGTGCTACCGCCAACACGGGGGGGACGCGCTTGCAGTTTTCACCGGTGGCAGACACCTGTTCTACCAGTAAAGTTTTTTGGTGTCTTGTTGATAATATACATCAAATTTATCTTATTTACATTAAAAATAAATAAGAGTTTTCAGGCATTTCTTTCGTCTTCCGCTCCAAACATTTTCAGCCAAGCGGATAGCTCTTCCTCTTTCATAGATACATCACGCAACTCATCCTTAGAAGAATCTGCAAGCAGTTTGAGTATTTGGCGGGCAAAGGTTTCTGAGGTCATCACTTGCGCCCGCGCTGCCCGAGCTTCATTCTGTACATAATGGTCTGAACTGACAACTGTGCAGTTTGCTGCGGTTTTTCCCATCTGCCGCAGATGAGCAATGATTGCCTGATCAGCAGTCTGATCACTGCGGGCAAAATACGCCTTGACCGTTCCATACTGCCGCGTGTGTAAACCGCCCGGCGCAGCTCGATCAAAATATACTTCGACAGAATTGCGCGAAAGCCGACAGTATTCCTGCAGAAGACGAATGAGCTGCCTCTCGTCTTCCAGATCCCGCAGACTTAAGCCGGGTACTTTCGGAATCAGGTTGTGTCCATCCACGATGAAATGCATTGTATTCCTCTGCAACTTATGATATACCATTTTATCGCTATTCTGTGCTATCATTCAAACGAGGTCGAAACCATGAGATGGAAACGAGTGTTGCCTTATCTCCTGTTGAATGTACTCGTTTCTGCGTTCACCACATTGCTGGTGTTGTGGCTTTGGAGCCGTTCCCAGTCAAGCAGCGCTGCGGTGCCAACGTTTCAGCCGCTCGTCAACGCAACGCTAGTTGTTACTGTGCCTCCTCTGCCGCCGCTTGACCAGCCAGTGATTGAGATTGAAAACGTTTTTGGCGCTGGAGATCTTAATAATGAAGTGGTACGGTTAAAGCGCATTGGCAAAGGCGACCTGTGGTTAAACGGCTGGAAAATGATGGATGAAAACCGTAACATGTATACGTTTGGCAACCTGAACTTTATCAGTGGTACCCTAGAGGTTTACACACGAGCCGGGATCAATACAGCGACGGCGGTATATTGGAACCAGGAACAGCCGGTCTGGAGCATCGGAGAAACCGTGATCCTGCTGGATTCTGCAGGAAACCTGCGAGCGCAATACGTCATTCAATAGAGATGAAACAGCCATGAATCAAGCATTTTACCGAAAATGGCGCCCCCATGTTTGGGAAGAGGTGGTTGGTCAGGAACATATCATCCATACCTTGCGCAATGCAGTTCGTACTAACCGCGTGGGACATGCTTATCTGTTTGCCGGACCTCGCGGTACGGGAAAAACCACTACTGCCCGGCTTCTAGCAAAAGCTGTCAATTGTCTTTCGGATGATCCTGCCAGCCGCCCTTGCGATCAATGCACCCACTGTCAGGCGGTCAACGAAGGACGCTTCCTGGATCTGATTGAAATTGACGCCGCTTCAAACACCAGTGTGGAAGACGTCCGCGAACTACGCGATAAAATCAACTTTTCACCCAGCCAGGGCAAATTCAAAGTCTATATTATTGATGAAGTCCACATGCTTTCTACTGCGGCTTTTAATGCTTTACTTAAAACGCTGGAAGAACCCCCGCCGCATGCCATCTTTATTCTCGCCACTACCGAAATTCATAAGATACCAGCTACTGTTCTTTCCCGCTGCCAGCGGCATGAATTCCGTCGCATCCCGGTCAACGATATTGTCGCTTACCTGGGGAAAATGGCAGCTTCAGAAGGTATAGAGGTTGAAACAGAGGCGCTTCTGTTGATTGCCCGTCAATCCACCGGTGCGTTGCGCGATGCCATCTCGCTGCTCGATCAGCTTGCTTCTACCGGTGAGCAGATTACGCTGGCAATGGCACAAACTGTGCTGGGTACAGCAACCAGCCAGGCAGTCATCGAACTGGTGGATTTTATTTTGAAACAACAGGCGGCGGAGGCACTGACTTGCGTCCACCGATCGCTGGACGCCGGCGCCGATCCACGCCAATTCGCCCGCCAGATGGTTGATTATTTGCGCAATCTTCTCTTAATCCGACTTGGCAACGCTGATCAGATAGAAGCCACCCTCGAAATGCGGATGCAAATGGCAGAACAGGCTCACTCATTTACGATACCGCAGCTTCTTGAGCTGGTACGTCTTTTCAATACCGCTGCTACGGAAACACGCGGCGGCTGGCAGCCCGGGCTGCTGCTCGAATTAGCGGTTGCGCAGTCTATCGAAGGAAATGTACAAAGGCAGATGAGCACTCCCGCTGCCATCAGCCAGCCAGTACAAGAACTGCAAGCCCCAAGCCCAGCCTCTCCACCCAAACAGCCAGTTGAGGCAAAGGCAGACTTCACTCCCAAAGAACCCGCTTCTCAGGTAAAGCCTGTCCCCGAGGCGATTTTCACCCAGCCGTCAGCGGAGGGAGAGATCACCCTTGCCGCAGTGAAAGAAAACTGGCGTCGTATTCGCACTGCGGTTAAAGAAAAGAATATGATGGCAGAAGCCCTGTTGAATTCTTCCCGCCCGTTAACGATTAAGGATGGTGTGCTGGTGCTGGGCTTTGCTACTGAAGTATTGAAATCCAAAATGGAAAATCGGGAGAATATCGAGCTGGTGCAAAAGGTGCTGGCACAGGTTCTTGGACACCCGCTAAGTGTTCAATGCGTTGTGCATAACGCGCGCGGCGGTAAATCTGGTGACGATGTTGCAGAAGATGGATTGGTAAATACTGCTCTGAATCTGGGCGGTCAAATCGTAAAGAAAGAATAAAGACGTTCAAGGAGGAAGTTCTATGGCTAAAGGTTTCAATCGGACTGCAGGCGGCAGGATGGGCGGTGGTAATATGATGCAGCAACTACGCGCCATGCAAGAACAACTGGAAGCCGCACAGGCAAAACTGGCTGAAGAAACGGTGACTGCAACAGTCGGCGGTGGAGCAGTCAAGATTACCATGACCGGCGACCAGCATTGTAAAGCAGTCGAAATCAACCCCGATGTTCTAAAGGACGCTGATGCGGAAATGCTTCAGGACCTGATCTTGAGTGCGATTAACCTGGCGCTTGAGCAGTCCCGTCAACGAGCAGCGGAACGGCTTGGGCCACTGGCAGGAGGATTGCCCGGGCTCGGTTTCTAGGAAACACACATGTCCAGCCTCCCCGAACCCATCCGTAACCTGATTTTTGCCTTTGAACGGCTGCCCGGCATCGGGCCAAAGACCGCCTCGCGGCTGGCGTTTTACCTATTGCGCGCTCCAGGGGAAATTGCTCAAAACCTTGCCGATGCTCTGAATGCCTTGAAAACCGCCACCGCGCTCTGTCAGGTATGTTTCAATATAACTCTCGTTGATCAACCCATCTGTGAGATTTGCGCCGATCCGCGCCGCGACGAAGGATTGCTGTGTGTGGTGGAGGAACCGCTGGATGTGCTGGTCATTGAACAAACCGGCGGCTTTGGCGGAAGGTATCACGTCCTGCATGGCGTGTTATCGCCGATTGAAGGGATTGGTCCAGAGGACTTAAAGATTCAACCCTTAATTGAGCGCGTCAAGAGCGGTAAGATACGCGAGATTATCCTGGCAACTAACCCAAGTATGGAAGGCGATGCCACAGCCCTCTATCTGTACCAGCAACTGGCAGGCAGCGGCGTGCGCATCACCCGGCTGGCGCGCGGTTTGCCCGTCGGCGGCGATTTGGAATACGCCGATCAAAACACTTTGCTGCGAGCGTTGGCGGGCAGACAGGATATGAGTTAAACAGAATATGAACAATTTCTAACCTCCTTTGGGAGGTTTTATTTTTCATAAATCATTAAGATAAATAAGATATAATAACTCTTATATCATACAAAAGGAGTTGACAAGAATATGCGCCACATTGCCCTGTTTTTGATGCTCGGCATTCTGATGCTGACAGCATGCACAGCCGCCCCAAGCCCTAACCAGGATCAGCAGGCGACCAATACGATTGCCCCCTCTCCCACGGTCCCCGCTGCCCAAATGCCCACCGAAACACAATCGCCAACCGTGAGTTCCCCGGCTGCGGGCACGATAGTGTTCAAGATCATTCCCGGCGAGTCGAAGGTCTTTTATGAGGTGAACGAAACCTTTTTAAACCAAAACAATCGTTTCAACACTGCGGTTGGTATTACACCACAAATCAGCGGTGAGGTGTATGCCAATTTGCAAAATCCACCCGCAAGCAGCCTGAGTGTTATTGAAGTGGACATCAGCCAGTTTGAATCCGATAGTTCCCGCCGGGATGATGCCATCCGCCAGAAATGGCTGGAATCGGCGCGCTTCCCGATTGCCCGCTTCGTTCCCACAAAAATCGAAGGGCTGCCGGAAAGCTATACAGAGGGAAAGGAATACAGTTTCCGTGTCACAGGTGAACTGACCGTGCGCGATACAACAAAACCAGTCACCTTTGATGTGCGTGCCAGTTTAGCCAACCAGACCTTGACCGGCAACGCAACCACCACGATACTGATGAGCGATTTTGGTATAGGACCGATTTCCATTGCCGGCATTCTTCAAACTGAGGATATCGTCAAGGTAACCCTACAGTTTGTCGCCAGGCCGTAAGCCCTCCGCAAAGAAACTTCAATAACTCAGAGTTGCTGTCAGGAGACTACTTCTGAGCCTGTCGAAAAGCAGGCAAGGTTTGGGACTGACCCTCTACAGTGACCAGGTAATACGGACACCAGGCAACGCCGAATAATTCAGTAAAGATGTTGCTGCGCTGCGGCGGTAAAGGAACTTCGCTTTCCTCAGCAGCCAGTTTTGCCCAGTGTTCCTGCAACTTTGCCAGGGCTTTTTTGTATTCTTCTTCCAGAGCAGCGTATTGCTTCTCCAAAGCCTGAAGTTCTTTGCGTTCCTGTTCCAGATCTGCTTTTGCTTGCGCAGTCATGCGCCGCTTGGAGAGCGAGCTGGAAATGCTGCGGCGGCGTCCACCCAACAGGCTGAGCAGTAACTCGCCGCCGGTGCCTAACTCTTCTAGCCGACGCTGAGAAAGTTCCTCCTCCTGCTCTTTGACCTCCAGCCGTTGGCGGTCAATTTTGCTATCCAGTGTTTCCAATTTACGGCGATAGAGATCGTCCAGCTTTTTCTGTTCTTCTGCCAGTCCCTGCCGGGCTGCTTTGCTGCATTGCTCACGAAACTCTGCTACCGAGACATCTGGTCCAGCATATACTTTGAGCGCATCATTGGCGCGCAGGTAGATGGTTCCATTGCGGAAAACCCAATCCAAAAAGTCCTTTTCTAGATCTTTGAGACGGCGCACATCACTCAGCCAGCCAGGCAATGGTGCAAATTGCGCTTGCGGCAACGGCTGACGGTCCAGGCTTATTGCTTCATAATGGAGCCAGGCATACTGTTCCCAGTGCAATAGCCCACCCGGTTGTTGATTCACCAACGCAGTGAAACGGCGGCTATATTCCAGATTGTACCTGCGAGCCAGATAGCGGACTTCAGCCTGACCGAGCAATGCCGGCAGATAGACAATTCCCTGAGAGTGCAGCTCGCCTGTAAATCTCAATCTTGCCGCTTCTACCGCCTGCCCAACCCCAAGATCATTGGGAATAAAATACTCGTTGATCCCTGTCGGAAGTGCCGGACGCGTATTGAGAAACCCAGTTGGCATGGTTTTCTCAGCTCTTATCTCCCGAACAGGCTGGGTTACCATTGTTACCGTTGGGGAAACAGTTTGTTCCACTGTGCTTACTGCGGGTGCTGGTTGAGCAGTCACTGCGACCGATGATTTGCCTTTGGCAAGTTGATTGAGAGCGGGAATCTGAGCGCGGGTCAAGGGTCCAGCCAGAAAATTCAAAGCCCAGCGGGTCTGAAACAGCACAGGTCCCTTGGCGTGAACATTATGTAGTAAAAACACCCGTTTTCCCAAACTGGAAAGCATCTTATCTACCTGTCCCCGATCCAGCGTCCCCGCAACGTTCTGCAATCCATCCAGCAAACGATCTTTATCTTGTTGGGTTTGCAAGCGTCCGATTGCCCATGTGCCGGCATTCGACAGCGCCTTGTAATCCAGGTCAACCGGGTTTTGCGTTGCCAGCAATAACCCAACCCCAAAGGCGCGTGCCTGCTTAAGCATGCGCAGCATCACCGGGCGCGAGGGTGGATTGGCAACTGGCGGCAGGTAACCCAGAATCTCGTCAAAGTAAATGATGGCGCGCAGCCCGCCGGTACCGCGCTGATTGCGCATCCAGGCTTCGACCGCGGCAAACAACAGGGTGACAAAAAACATGCGTTCATTATCGTTCAAATGTGCCAGATAGAAAATGCTATGGCGCGGCTTGCCATCAGGTAAATAGAGCAACGCCGGCATGTCCAATGACTGCCCCTCCAGCCAGGTTTGAAACGAGGGTGAAGCCAGAAAATTATTGAGCAGCATTGCCAGTTCTGCCCGATCCTTGACAGGAAAGAAATTGTCGAGCGGAAAAGCCCCCAGCCGGTCAAAGGGCGGATTCTGGGTCTGCATAATCAGCTCGGTTAAGTCCAGTGAACGGCCTTGACTCCAAGCAGTTTCAATCAAATTAGAGACCAGAATATGCTCGCGCGAACGCAAGGGGTCAATGTTGTTCAACCCGACCAGACCAAGCAGAGCAGTTACTGTACTACTGATTTTCTCGCGCAAAATCTCGCGGTTTTCTTGCCAGGGCATATCAGGAGCAGCAAATGAAGTCAGGATATTGATCGGGACACCTGCCGAAGAACCGGGGGTGTAAATTGTAAAGTCCACCGATGCCTGAAGTGCCTCCAGTTGCTCTCGCCCCAAGCCCCATTCCGCCAGTCCATCACGCCAGAGCTGAGCTGTTTCGGCTGCCAGCTCGCTGACCGTTTTTCCAGCGCGGCGGGCGGTTTCAGGGTCAAGCCAGGGTTCAAAATCTTCCGGGCGCAGTTCTGGGAAATGTAATACCAAATTGGTCAAGTCGCCTTTTGGATCAATAATGATTGCCGGAATACCCTGTAACGCGGCCTCCTCAAGCAGCGAGATACACAACCCGGTCTTTCCAGAGCCGGTCATCCCGGTAATCACGGCGTGAGTGGTCAAATCAGCAGGGTCATATAAAAGCGGTTTGTCCGAAACTTCGCCCTTTGCAACATCGAAGAGCTTGCCCAGATAAAAACTGGGATCATTTGCACCACTCATCTCTATCATCCTCCTTTGACAGGCTATTTGCTATTATTGTAGCACGATACCCACCATTCACTGCGGGCTTTGTCTCGAGGACGATTTTTCATTAAAGCAAGCTTAAAGCACCCTTGACCACTCAAGTCAGATAAGGTAGAATGTGTCCAACATTGCGGGGTAGAGCAGAGGCAGCTCGTCGGGCTCATAACCCGGAGGTCAGTGGTTCGAATCCACTCCCCGCTACTCTCGCAGGGATCCCGTCCCTATCCTTCCCCCCGCAGCGCACCCATTGATCCCTGGGTGCGTTGTGTGTACTTTACCAGACAAAAAAGAGGTACCCCTGACACGGGGCGCGACCTGTCCAGGATCCACGCTCGCCTACCCGGCGAGCGAGCGCGCAGATAGACCGGCGGCTAACCCGCCGACCGGTGACCCTGGCCTGCAGGAAGGGTCGTTGCGCTCCGTGTCGGGAATACCTCATGGAGATTTGTCAAGGTCAGGATGATTCGACCGAAATACGTCATTGTTTGCGATTATGGGATATACGACCACTGGCGGAAGCGGCATTCAGCTATTGGGATTT
>Ga0068707_1003446_pt1 | contig 11040 bp, 9 predicted proteins | sample YNPNPMetaG_FD_66600 | JGI IMG/M metagenome (GOLD analysis project Ga0068707, IMG submission 66600) | Anoxygenic and chlorotrophic microbial mat microbial communities from Yellowstone National Park, USA - YNP NP MetaG | ecosystem: Environmental > Aquatic > Thermal springs > Hot (42-90C) >... | reverse complement strand
GCCCAGGCGATAGAGCAGAGCCTGAGCCGCCGCCGGACCCGAAAGCACCTTGGGATGCCCGGCCAAGAGGACGCGTGCCGTCAGCCCCGCTTTGAAGCCCACCTCGGCCAGCGGCTTGCCCACCAGGAGATTGAACAGGGTAGATTTACCCGTGCTGCCCCCGCCGCAGATGGCCACCAGGAGCACCGGCAGGGGAAAATCCAAGGCCGGGAGCACGTTGCGCGTCAGGGTTGTCTGCCATTCGGGGGGTGCGCCCGGATCATCGGCGCCAACGCTTGCCCGCAGCGCTGGCAACAAATCACGCACCTGGCGCAAGCTATCCCGCAAGCGGAAAAATCCGTCTTGAGCCATCAGAGGGAACGGTTTTCTACCTCGCCGATCAAAAGGGCACTTTTCGATCCTTGAACCAACTAATGAAGGATCTTGCTCAGGAACTCGCGCGTGCGTTGCTCCCTGGGCGATTCAAAGAGCAGTTCCGGCGTGGTATCCTCAATGATCTGCCCGCCATCCATGAAGACGATGCGGTTGGCAGCGTTGCGTGCGAAACCCATCTCGTGCGAGACTACGACCATGGTCATCCCCTCGCGGGCCAGTTGCAACATGACGTCCAACACCTCTTTGATCATCTCCGGGTCCAGCGCCGAGGTCGGCTCGTCAAAAAGCATGATCTTGGGCTGCATGGCCAGGGCACGGGCAATGGCTACGCGCTGCTGTTGTCCGCCGGAGAGCTGCCCCGGATAGGCGTGGGCCTTTTCGGGGATGCCCACTTTGGCCAATAGCTGGCGCGCGATCTCCTCCGCTTCCGCACGGCTGCGCTTTCTAACGATCCGTTGAGCTAACGTGATGTTATCCAAGACAGAGAGGTGGGGAAAGAGGTTGAACTGCTGAAAGACCATGCCCACTTCGGCACGCACCTTATTGATGTTTTCCGCCCCTTCCAGGGGGATGCCGTCGATGATCACCGTCCCTGAATCAGGGACCTCTAGGCGATTGATGCAGCGCAGCAAGGTGGACTTGCCCGAGCCGCTGGGCCCGATGATGACCACCACCTGGCCTCGCGGCACGCTCATGGTGATCCCATTCAGGGCAACGACTTTGCCGCGCTGAAAGGTCTTGTGCAGGTCTTTGATCTGAATGATCTCCTGATCGTTACATCGGATCGGGTTTATCGTAGCCACCAGCCAACTCCTTCCGGCCCCTTAACGCTCAAACTTGCTTTTGGATTCAATGAACTCCACGATGCGCGAGGAGAACAAGGTAAGCACCAGATAACATAGTGCCACCATGATCCAGGTATCAAAGCTAAGGAAGGTGCTCGCCATATACTCGCGGCCACGACGGGTCAAGTCTGAGACGGCCAGGACCGAAACCAACGACGAATCCTTGAGCAAAGCGACGAACTCGTTGCCTAGCGGGGGCAGAATCACCCGCACGGCCTGGGGGAGGATGATATAGCGCATGGCCTGAAAGTAAGTCATCCCCAGAGAGCGCGCCGCCTCCATCTGGCCATGATGAATGGAAGAGATCCCCGCACGAAAGATCTCGGAGCCATAAGCCCCGTAGCAGATGGTCAGGCCCAAGACCGCGGCGGTAAAAGGGTCTAAGCGCAAGTCAATGAGCCACTGGCCATAGGCCTCCAGCCCGGGAGAGAAAGCCTTGAGCGCCTCGCCCAGAGCATCAAAAACTTGAGGAAGGGCAAACCAGATGAACAGGAGCTGCACCAATAAGGGGATGCCGCGAATAATCTCTACATAAAGCGAGGCCAGGCCATGGATCAGCCGCGCCCGAGCGATACGCCCTAATCCACCCAGCAAGCTCACCAGAAGGATGAAACCGAAAGAAATCACCGAGATGCGCAGGGTAACCCCGATGCCATCCAAGATAAAGCGCCAGATCTCCAGAAAGGGGAAGGGCTTGAAACGAATGAGCAACCAAATGCCCAGAGCGGCGACAAAGACTAACGCCCACCAGTTCACTACCGCCCGAGGCGTCTCGCGGCGCAGACTGAGGGCCGAGACAAGCATCAAGAGCATACCTACCAAGGCAACCCAGAAGCCCAGGCGTGGCATCAGGGCGGCCCGCGCCAGGGAGAAAAGCAGGGTGCTAAAGTCAAACTGGTGCTCCCAGGCCAAAAAGAGGCTCACCGGGGCCAAAACGGATAAGTTGATACTGGCGATGATCAACAGCTCGGCAAGTCCCTTCTCGCTGAACCAAGCTAGGCCCACCATGAGCAAAAAGATGAGCGCACATACCAGGGGCAAAGCTAGGCAAAGACCGTAACTGAGCACTTGCAGGTTCCCCTGCTGGCTAATCTGCAACAGCCAGCCCCAACCCGAGCCACGATGCCCCTCTACCGGGGCGACGGTGAGAAGCACCTCCTGGAGTGTCTCATCGGGGGGATGTTTGCTCTGAAGATAGTGCTGTTCAAAGATCAGCACAGGGAACTCGGCCTCTTTGACGGTGCCTCCAGAGAAAAGCGTCTTGGCCCGGATGATGCGCTGAGGGAACATGGGGAGAAAATAAGCCAGCAACACAACCAGCGCCCCGGCCAGCCCCAGCACGAGCCGCCAGTCATAACGCTCCGCTGGCACTAACCGACGCCCGGTCATCTCGCGGATATCGCTCGTCAACGTCTTCTCTCCCGTCGCCAATCTACAAAACCGGCCGCGCCATCCTAACACGCGGAGTCCACTACCGACAAGATGCCGCATCCACCCACTCTGCTCACAATCCGAAGCGGTGATCGCTCCCAAGCTCCAATGGCATCGGCTCATCGGCCCAGGTAAGCTGCCCTGACTTGAGGATTCTCTAATAATTCCTGGGCCTTGCCCTCAAGGACGATCCTCCCGGTCTCTAACACATAGCCTCGATGGGCCACCGAGAGGGCCATAGCAGCATTCTGCTCGACCAACAAAATGCTCGTGCCCTCCGCATTGACCCTTTTGATGATGTTAAAGATCTCTTCAACCAAGATGGGAGAAAGGCCCATAGAAGGCTCATCCAAGAGAAGCAGCGTGGGTCGGGCCATCAGGCCGCGCCCCATGGCCAACATCTGTTGTTCGCCGCCGGATAACGTCCCACCGAGCTGGTTTACCCGCTCCTTGAGGCGTGGGAAGCTGGCGAACACCCGTTCCATGGATTCGGCGATCTGGCGCTTGTCCTTGCAAGTATAAGCGCCCATCTCCAAATTCTCGCGCACGGTGAGCCGGGAGAAAATGCGACGCCCCTCCGGCACCTGAGAAATGCCAAGCGTCACGATCCTTTCCGGGGGAAGTTTGGTGATGCTTTGTCCGTTGAAGCGGATATCACCCGCTATAGGGCGCAACAAACCGGAGATCGTCCTCAGGGTGGTACTCTTTCCCGCCCCGTTGGCCCCGATCAAGGTCACGATCTCCCCTTTATCCAGGTGAAAGGAGATCCCCTGCAGGGCGCGGATCGCGCCGTAGGCTACGTGAAGGTTTTCCACTTCGAGCAACATCGCCTCAGATCCCCCTTCCCGTTCGCTTACCCAGATAGGCTTCAATGACCCGCTCATCGTTTTGGATATCGCGCGCCGTGCCCCTGGCGATGACCTGCCCGAAATCCATCACGGTGATCCACTCGCAGATGCCCATGACGACGCGCATCTGGTGCTCGATCAGCAGAATGGTCAGCTTGAAGCGGTCGCGAATGAAATGGATGAGCTCCATAAGGCTCTCCACTTCAGCCGGGTTCATGCCCGCAGCCGGCTCATCCAGCAAAAGCAGGCGTGGCTCAGTGGCTAGTGCGCGAGCGATCTCCAAACGACGCTGCTCGCCATAAGGCAGGTTCTTGGCGATCTCCAACTGACGATCCTGCAAGCCAAAGACGGCCAGGAAATCCTGGGCACGTTCGGTGAGTAACCTCTCTTGATGGCGAAAGCGCCCCAGCCGGGAGATCGCCTCGGCCAGGCTGTAGCCGACATGTGTGTGATAAGCGATACGTACGTTATCCAGCACCGTCAAGTTGGGGAAAAGGCGAATGTTCTGGAAGGTGCGCGCTACACCCATTTGGGTGATCGTGTGCGGCGGCAACCCCACCAGGCTACGCCCCATGAAGAGGATATCCCCCTCTGTGGGCTGATAGAGCCCGGTGATCATGTTAAAGACCGTGGTCTTGCCCGCGCCATTAGGGCCGATCAGCCCATAGAGGCCCCCTTCGGGTACGGTCAGGTCAAAATCGGAGACGGCGCGCAACCCGCCAAAGGCTATAGAGAGGCGTCGGATATCCAAGATGCGATTGCTATCATATTCGGCTACTGCCCTGAGATTTGCGGACATCTCACGCCTCCTGCTCCTCAACCCTCGCTTGGGCAGCTCGATCCGGCGTGGGGATGTCGCGTTCCGGGGGCAAGGGTGCACGTAGCCAGCCCCACTCGGTCGTTCCCAGAAGGCCCTGTTGCCGCAGGAGCATGATCAATAGCAGGATGATGGGATAGATGACGAAACGCCAATCCTCAAAACCTCGGGGCAAAAGCACCCTCAAGCCCTCGATCAAGAGAGCAAAGATCGCCGAGGCCAGGATGGTGCCCGTCATACTGCCAAGACCGCCAAAGACAACGATGATCAGGGGATCAAAACCCTTGATGAAGTTAAAGGTGCTGGGATGCAGGAAGCCGAAGAGATGCGCATAAAGCCCCCCGGCGATCCCGGCGAAAAACCCGCCCATGGCGAAGGCGGTGGCCTTGAGCTGGGCGACATCAATGCCCATCGTCTTAGCAGCGATCTCGTCTTCGCGGACAGAGATGATCGCCCGGCCATAACTGGAGTGCACCAGTTGACGCATGATAAAGACCACGATGAACAACGCCCCAAAGACCCAAGTCCACGTGGTCCAAGTGGGAATGCCCACCATGCCCCGCGCCCCCTTCATGGTAGGGATAACCTGGTCCGAGTTTTGCAAAGCCGTATAGATCATCACCGAGAAACCAAGAGTAGCAATGCCGAAATAGTCCGAACTGAGGCGCAGCAGGGGCAGACCGATCAGATAGGCCACCAGCGCGGCCAGTGCGCCTCCGGTAAGTAGGGCGATGAGGAAAACCACGCTGCGGGCGATCCCCTGCGGTAGGCTGAGGAACACTTGGAATATCGCCGCCAAAACCTTTTGGAGCCCCCAAGCCGCAAATACCCCCGCGGCGAGGGCTATAGACACGAGGGCAAGGGTCACCAAAAGGACAAGGACTCCCGCTTCGTAGGGCTTGAGGTAGTTGGCCAACCCGCCAGCCAGACGCGCGCGCACCGTGCCCAGGCGTAGGGCCCTAGCCACAAAGAGCACCACCAATACACCCACCTGTCCGGCGATCATCCAAGCTAAGGGACCAATTCGCGTGCCGCTCCAATTCGCCGCCAGGTCCTTGGTGATGAGCGCGGAACTATAGGCCCCGATGGCATAGAAACCGATGTGTCCCAGGGAGAATTGCCCGTTGAAGCCGTAAATCAAGTTGAGCCCTAGCGAGGAGATGGCCGTTATCGCCGCCAATTGGATCACCTGATACCAGTAGGGAGTCATCAGTCCGAAGCGCTCGGCAAGGAAAACCAGCAAATACACGCCCAGCGCAAGGAAAAGAGTCGGGGCCCAGGGAGACAAATGCGCCTTCGTTCGCATAAGGGGTCCCCTCCTAAACCTTCTCGATCTCGGCCTTGCCAAAGATGCCGGCAGGCTTGATGAGGAACACGGCGATGAGCACCAAGAAAGCAATCAGATCGCGCAGGCGCGATCCGGTGGGGACGAAACTCACCACCAGAACGTCAATGCTGCCCATCAAGAGGGCACCCACAAATGCCCCAAAGAGATTCCCGATGCCCCCTAACACGGCGGCCACAAAGGCTTTCAGGCCGGGCATGATGCCCATAAAGGTCCAGATTTGGGGGTAAGCGATGGCGTAGAGGACGCCCGCTGCACCGGCCAAGGCCGCGCCAAGGGCAAAGGTCAGGGAGATGGTCGAGTCTACATTGATGCCCATAAGCCGTGCGGTGGGCTTATCTAAGGCTGTGGCGCGCATGGCTTTGCCGATCTTGGTGCGAAAGACCACATATTGCAAGCCCAGGAGAAGCAATGTAGCCACAACGGCGATGATAACGGTGATATTGCTGATGAGCACCCCGCCGATATCCCAGACGACGACCTCAAAGGGGCGGTTATAGGTAATAAAGTCCGGGCCGAAAACCCACTTCAGGGCCGTGAAATACTCCAGAAAGAAAGATACGCCCACAGCGGTAATCAGGGCGGCGATACGCGGAGCCTCGCGGAGCGGCTTGTAAGCCACGCGCTCAATGATAATATTAAGAAAGGAACAAACGGCCATAGAAAGAAGGATGGCAGGGACGAAACCCCATTGATAATGCGTGATGGCATAAAAACTGGTAAAGGCCCCAACCATAAATACGTCGCCATGGGCGAAATTGATCAAACGAACGATGCCATAGACCATCGTATACCCCAAGGCGACAAGGGCATAGACAAAGCCCAGGCGGATCCCGTCGACGATTGCCTGCACAAAGAAAACCGGCCCGTTTAGCCGCACAAGGGAGATGACCCCCCAGATGATCCCTACTCCCAGGGCAGCATAGATGACCCAGGCCAAAACGCGCAATAACCGCTTGGCAAAAGAGTTATTCATGAGTGCCCCTTGTGGATCAAACCAGGTACTCAGAACGTCAAAGAGGGGAGAGCAAAGAACTGCCCTCCCCTCTAAAGAGCGGGGCCTTATGGCGCCACGAACTTGTAGAAGGTGGGCTTGCCGCCCTGTATCTTGATGATAGCCGCCTTCTTAACAGGGTTGTGGTTCTGGTCAAAGGAGATCTCCCCCGAGACCCCGTTGAACTTGATGGCTGCCATCTTGTCCTTCACCACCGTGGGATCGTTCTTCCCCGCCTCCTTGATGGCTTGGATCAGGATATTGGCCGCATCGTAGGCCAGGGTCGCTAGGGCATCGGGGATCGTACCGTACTTCTCCTTGTAGGCCTTGACAAAGTTCTGCACCTCGGGACGCGGATCATCGGGCGAGTAATGGTTGGAGAAATAGCCGCCCTCCAGGAGGTCGAACCTCAGCTCGGGTGAATCCCAGCCATCTCCGCCGATCATCGTGGCCTTGATACCCTTCTCCTTGGCCTGGGCAGCAATCAGGTTCACCTTGGGATAATAGTCGGGCAGATACAAAACGTCCACGTTCGCTGCCGCTACCTTGCCCAAGATAGCCGAGAAGTCAGTATCATCCTTGGTGTAGGCCTCAAACACAGGCACTTGGCCACCCTTCTTCTCAAAGGCGGTCTTGAAGTACTCCGCCAAGCCCTTGACATAGTCGTTACCCACGTCGTAGAGCACGGCGGCCTTCTTGGCTCCCAACTCCATGGCCAGCGCGGCCCCCACCTCGCCCTGGAAGGGATCCAGGAAGCAAGCGCGGAAGGTATAGGGCTTGACCGTGCCATCCTCATTCACCGTCACTGCCGGGTTGGTCGAGGTTGGGGAGATCTGTAATACTTTGTTCTGGTTGGCGACCAAGGAGACGGGAATGGAGGCGCTGGAGCAGACCTCGCCGATGATGTACTTGACCTTGTCCTGGGAGATGACCTTGTTAGCGGCATTGGCCGCCTCCTGAGCATCGCACTTGGAGTCGGCGACCACCACTTCAATTTTCATCCCCTTGGCTTTGGCCTCTTCAATGGCCATCATGGCCCCATTCAGGGTGCTCTCGCCAAAGGTCTTGACATCGCCGCTGAGGGGCACGAGGATGGCGATCTTGTACGCGCCGCCCACGCCGGCACAAGCGGAGAGGACCAAACTCATCCCAACCATGAGCGCAATAACAATCCACAACGGACGCCTCATCTTGCACTCCTCCTAAATAATTAAACTGAATATGCCAAACCCAATCCGTACAGCTCGGACAACCATTGTCCCTCAAGGGCAGCCAACCCTAACTTCCCCCTGCACTGGGGATTCAGCCTCATCGCGTTTCTGACCGTCTTATGGCCTATCTTCCCCTCCTTTTGCTCAATATGGCTTAGCTAGCAAGCGGATGCTTCACAACAAGATTCCCCAAACCGCCTAGGAGTCAAATGGGCACACCCGGGCCAGGCGTCTCCTCCGCTACTGGCTTGCACCTATCCATTTGGCATAGATCTTGTCGTACGTGCCGTCGGCCTTGATCTTCTTCAGGCCTTCGTTGAAGGCTTGCAGAAGCTCCTTCATCTGGCCCTTGCGCACCACGAGACCATAATACTCATCGGTGAAAGGCTTGCCCACGATCTTGAGCTTGCCCTTGAATTGGTCAGAGGCCAGGGCATAGTTGGCGGCCACAGGGGTGTCTACCACCACGGCATCTAGGTTTTTGTTGACCAAATCCAGAAGAGCCAGGTCAATGGTGTCGTACTCCTTGAGGACAGCCCCCGGGATATCTTTCACCGCAAACGCGCCCGTAGTGCCGATCTGGGCGCCAACGGTTTTGTTGGTGAGATCCTTTTCGCTTTTGATCGCCGTCTCATCGGCGCGGACGACGACGGCTTGGCCGGCGTTGATATAGGGGTCAGAGAAGTCGTACTTGCCCTTGCGCTCGTCGGTGATGGTCACCGATGAGAGGATGGCATCATAGTCACCGCTTTCCAGACCGGCGAAGATGCCGTCCCAGGCCGTGTTCTTGTACTCAACCTGCAGGCCCTGGACTTTGGCGATGGCGTTCATCAAATCGATATCGAAACCGACGATCTCCTTATTCTCGTTGACGAACTCCATGGGCGGGAAGGAAGCGTCGGTGGCGATCACCACTTTCTTGGGCTTGGCTTTACAACCCGTTAACAGAGATCCCATGACCAACAGAATCAGAAAAAGAATCCCCAATGCGCGCTTCATCTTTACTCCTCCTGAGTTTGGATTGTGATGGTTAACGCCCTATAAGAGGCTTGGCTAAGACCGGAAGGGCTCGCGACACGCCAAACATCACCACCCTATCAGTTCGCTTCCCTCTTCGGGCTTAACACAACATATAATTTCATTATACCACAAGTGTCAATGCATCAAAACGCGCGCGGCAACTTTTTTTGTAGAGCCAAAGAACATAGTCTACGCTCAGCCCTCAAGGCATAAACTACCTCTGGATCGAACGATTCCAGAGGTATCAAGCGCACAAAAACGCATCTTATCGCGAGCACTACAAGGCCCCTCCCTCGGCCGCGTGAGCGCTCAAACCAGCGCAGTTCACACCTCGCTCTCCTCGCCCTCCTTGAGGCGCATCAGCTTGATCACCGCGCTGCGCCGCTTGGCCTGGCCCTTGATGTCGTATTCTCGTGCCACCTCGCGGAAGGAGACCAGCTTCTCCAGGGCAAGCATCCAGGCTGAGGATTGCACCGGCGTGTGCTCGAACCCTGTGCGCGCAATGCGCACCGCCCCCGGCGCCGGGCAGACGTTCTCGCAGGCCCCACAGAAGAGGCAGAAACGGGCATCCAAGTTCACTTTTTGTCCATCATAGGTGATGCACTTGGTGGGACATACGTCGGCGCAGGCCTGGCAGCCAGAAGGGCAAAGGGCTACGTTGAGGTAAACGCGTCCTTTGTAGGGCTTGGTCACGGTGAAACCGCCTTGGGGGCCTTCTTCCATGCAGCGCGTGCAAGAAATACAGAGGGCCTCATCTACCGAGACGCCCGTCACCGCCGTGACCTCCCCGCCGGCGTTGCGCTCTACGGTAACGCTGATCGCCCCAACGGGGCAACGCTCCACATAGGAGGTGTCCATCGTCGCTTGGCATGCCGCTAGGTTCACCCTGTTCGCCCGCACCAGGGTGGGAAAGGCCTCACCCTTAAGCACAGGGATCTCGGGCTGACCGTTGACCGTAAGCGCCAGGGCGTAAGTAGGGCAGATAACCACGCACTCGCCGCAGAAGTTACACAGTTTGGGGTCAATGTCCACCCGAGGCTTGGCCGCCAGGCGGCCTTCAACCAACTCGGCCTTAGAAAGGGTGATCGCTTGGCGGGGGCAAAGCAACATGCAAAGCTTGCAGCCACAGCACGTCTCATGGTCAACCGTCAACTCATAGCGACGGGTGATCATCGGGCGCAAGAGGGTAAGCTTGCGGCTAGTTTCCTGCTTGATCGTCGTCCCTCGTGTAGTCATCTTCTTATCCTTTACACGGCTGATCATCGCGAGAGTTTCATCAATAGCTCACCGCGATGGTCTATAATGGAAACCTCCAAATCCATTTCGCCCGGCAAGGCATGGGTCGCACAGCCGAAACAAGGGTCATAGGCGCGGAAGGCCATCTCTATGCGGTTGAGCAACCCCTGCGTAATGACTTGGCCACCTTTAATCAGCTCCTGAGCGGCCTTTTTGATGGACATGCAAATGGCCGCGTGATTGTTAGTTGTGCCCACGATGAGGTTAGCCTTCTTGATCAAGCCGCGCTCATCGGGGATATAATGGTGGGTGAGCGTGCCCCTCGGAGCCTCAACGATACCTACCCCTTCGCCTGGGGCCTCGGTGGGAAGCACGCGGATATTGGGATCGGTCAGCCCCGGGTCTTTGGCCAACTCCAGCACACGCTCGCCAGCATAGAGCATCTCAATCACCCGCGCCCAGTGGGTGGCCAAGGTAGCATGCACCGGCTTGCCGCCCATATAGTCGTAAAACTCCTCGTAGGCTTCCTGGGCAAGGGGCGTGGCCATACCCTCAGCAGCGTTCAGCCGTCCAAGAGGCGTAGCACGATAAACGCCGCTATCTGGGCCATCCACAAAGCCCTTCCAGCCGATCTTTTTCAGGTAGGGGAATTTTAAATAGGTCCAGGGCTCTACGTGTTCACTGATGTGCTCCAGGTAGTCTGCCGGCCGATAGCGGGCCAACTCTTTGCCCTCCACATCCACCACCCGCACGTGCCCATCGTAGAAATTCACGCGATTGCGCTCGTCCACGAGCCCCATGTTATGTGTGCGATGATAGTAAACCGAGCCCAAGACCATATCCTTGAACTGCTGGCTACCCAAGACCGCCTCGCGCCAGAGCTGCAGGGAGAAGCGGCCGAACTCCACGAAATGCTCG
>Ga0068707_1003445_pt1 | contig 11041 bp, 6 predicted proteins | sample YNPNPMetaG_FD_66600 | JGI IMG/M metagenome (GOLD analysis project Ga0068707, IMG submission 66600) | Anoxygenic and chlorotrophic microbial mat microbial communities from Yellowstone National Park, USA - YNP NP MetaG | ecosystem: Environmental > Aquatic > Thermal springs > Hot (42-90C) >... | reverse complement strand
CCCCCTCGGCGGGGCGGCCCCGCCCCCCGCCCCCGCCCCGGAAAAACCTCTCTCCCCCGAGGCCCGGGCCTACCGCGAACAATGGGCCAAGGCGATGTCCCTCGCCGCCGGGCGCCAGACCGAGGACGCCCTGGCCCTCCTCGGCCGCGCCTCCCGCTCCCTCGAGGAGGCCGAGACCAAGGACGAGGCCCGCCGCGATGCCGAGATCCTCCAGGGGCTCGCCGCCCTTCTCCAGGAAGCCCTTCGCCTCCTCGCCGAAACGCCGCCCCGAACCCTGCTCTCCCTGGCGTACTACGACGAGTCCGGGAACCGCCAGGCGTTCACGGGCCTGGTCCGCCGCACGGATCCCTACCATGTCGAGTTCCGGAAGGACAAGGGCTCCCTCTTCGTGGATTTCCAGGACGTGGCGGGGGATTCCCTGGCAGAGCTCCTCCGGCAGAGGCGGCGGGACCTCCGCGAGGAGGAAAGGGTCGCCGCCGCCGTCCTCTGCCTCCTGGAGGGCCGCCGGGAGAAGGCGGCCGAGCTGGCGGGCGGGGCCGCCGGGAAGATCCCGGCCAAGTACTGGAGCCTCGCCTCCGCCCCCCCGGCGCGCCCTCGGCCGGACCCCCGCGAGTCCGAGGCCCGCCGCCTCGTGTACGCCGCGGACCGGGAATTCCGCGCCCCCGAAACCCGCGGCAACGCCATCGAGAAATACCGGTACCTCCGCGAGACGCTCGCCGCCACGGAGACCGTCCGCCGCTACCAGGAGACGATTCTCAAGCGGGCCGAGGCCACCCGGGAGAGCATCCTCGGGGCGGCCGAACTGCGGGGAAGCGGCTCTTTCAAGCGGGTCTCCCACGAGGGGCTCGAGGCCTGGATCAACCAGGCCGACGTCTCCGGACCCCGCGAGGCCGCCTCGAACTTCGTGGACGCCGACTTCTACGCCCTGGCCCAGACCCCCTACCGGTGCTGGCTCTTATTGGGCGCCTGCTGCCTGGAGACGTTCGCCTGCTACCTGCAGCTCACGGAGCTGAAGGGACCGAACCCGCTGAAGACCTCCGAGAAGGTCTCCTACGAGCCCGGCCAGCCCTTCGCCGCGGAGGTCAAGCTCCCCCCGCTCCGGAACCTCAAGAAGACGCACGCCCAGCACGGCGGCCCCAAGCAACCTGCCCGGTGGGAATGGGTGGAAATCCCCCTCCCGAAGTTCGCCGCCGCCGGGCCCAAGAAGCTCCGGATCCTCGCCGAGCACCAGGGGTTCGGGATTGCCTTCGCCGTGGTGAGCGCCCTGAGGAAGGCGGCCCCCGACGAGGCGGAGACGAAGGAACTGGCCCGGATCCCCCCGCCGCCCCCCGACCTCCCCGACTGCGGGACCCTCGCCCCCCAGGAGTGGTTCCTGGCGGGGCCGTTCGACGCCCGGCTGGACGCCGCCCAGCCGCCGGAGGGGAAATTCGATCCCAAGGCCTCCATGAAGGGCAAGGGAGGGGCCGCGGTCACGTGGGCGCTCCAGCAGGTCCCGGTCCTCGACCGCAACCTGGCCCGGATCGACTTCAAGTCCTGGTACCCCGGCAACGACATGTCCGCCTACGCGCTCATCCACGTCGAGGCGCCCCGGGCGATGGAGGCGCGGCTCCTGGTCGGCAGCGACGACGGGGTGCGGGTCTGGGTCAACGGCCAGCTCGTTCATCACAACGACAAGGACCGGGCGGTGAAGATCGACGAGGACCGGGTCCCAATCAGGCTCCAGGCGGGTTGGAACCGCCTGCTCTTCAAGGTGCGCGACAGGCACGGAGACTGGGGGCTGGCCATGCGGCTGGCCGACCTGAACGACCAGCCCCTCCCCGGCCTTTTCTACGATGCCCTGGGGCCGGGGGAATAGGGTCCCCCCGTCGAAACCCACGGGCGGGAAGTGTACCATGAGGAAGACCGGCGGCCTCCAACCGAATCCGGCCGCGCCGCGTCCAATATACGAGCCGACGCCCTATGCCCAAGGAACGCGACCCTCGCCAAGGGAAAACCCCGAGGATGACTCCGCCGCCCGGGCCTGCCCGGTCCTCGCCCGTCCCTCCGCGGCGGATGGACCGACCCCGGGCCCGCCCGTCTCTCCCGTCGCGACCGGCCCGCCCGCGGCGGAACCGTGCGCTCCCGATCGGGATCGCCGCCGGGGCGGCGCTGATCCTTGCCGCCTTCCTCGCCGCCGTGGGGCTGCGGCGGCGCCCCCTCGAAGGGCCACCGCCCTCCCCGTCCCGCCCCGCCGCCCAGGCCCCCGCCCCCTCTCTCCCCCCGCCCCGCCCCGAGCCGGCACCGAAGGCCGAACCCGCTCGGCCCGCTCCCCCGGCAGAGCCCAAGCCGCCGCCAGCCCCCGCCCCCTCCGGACCCGAGGCGGAGTTCCGGGCCCGCCTGGAGGCCCGGCGGAACAAGGCCCTCGAACGCGTCGCCGAGATCCGCCGGGAGATCGAGGAGGAGAAAAAGGCCGCCGAACAGGCCGCCCGGGCCCTCCGGGACCGCCTCTCCCGCCATCCCTTCCGGGCCGCCCTCCGCTCGGGGGAAACCCACGAGGGCGCCGTCATCCGCGACTTCTCCTTCACGGACGTGGAGCTCGAGGCCGGGGGGAAGAGGCTCGTCCTGCCCTGGGACGCCCTCTCCTCCGCCTCGGTCCTCGCCGCCGCCGATGTCCTGTACGACGCCGACCGCGCGGAGGGACAGTTCGAGCGGGGCCGCTTCCTCGTGGCGCGCCGCCTCTGGAAGGAGGCGCTGGCGGCCTTCCAGAGCGCCGTGAAACTCGATGAGAACCTCCAGGCGAAGGTGGACGAGATCCGGGACCTCCTCGAGCGGCTGGTTTCCGGGCGGGGATTCTTCCGGGGGGCCGCCCGGAGGGTGGGCCCCGACGGCCTGGCGCTCACCTACGACTGGAAGGATCCGGAGCAGGCCGCGGACTTCACCCCCCCCCTCCGGATCGAGGGGGGCGCCGCCGTCCTGCCCGCCGGGAAGACGAAAATCGGGACGGCGCTCCAGGGAATCGAGTTCGTGGAGGAGGTCGACCTGGATCTGACCCTGACCGCCCCCGGCAAGACCTCGATCTACCTGTTCGCCCGGGAGGAGGCCTTCGAGCTCGAGATCGGCCCGGACACGGCCGCGCTCTTCCGCGTCCTCCCGAATGCTCCCGCCGCGGCGGACCGCCGCCGGGAGCTGGCCCGTGCCCGCCGGGAACCGTCCCCCCGGGACAAGCCCGTCGAGGTCCGACTGACCGCCCGGGAAGGGGAACTCAAGCTGTTCCTCGACCGGCGGGAGGCCCTGGCGTACGCCGCCCCCGCCCCCGGGGGGGACTCCGAGCCGCTCAAGGGCCGCGTGGGGTTCGCCGCCGAGGGAGGCCCCCTCCGGATCGCCGCGCCCCTGGCGATCCGGGGGCGCGTGGATCCCGAGGATCTCGAGAAACGCTTTGCCGAGATCGAGGCGCTGGCGCGCCGCGCCCACGATCCCGATCTCCAGGACATCCGGATGCGGCGCATCCGGGAGCAGGCGGAGGAGCTGCTCGGGGGCCGGAGCCTCACCTTGACCGCCGACGACCCCTACTTCATCCTCCGCATGCCCTCCCGGGAGCTGACGGAATACGACCGGATCAAGCAGGCCTCGGCCCGGAAGCTTCCCCTTCCCCAGAAGGAGCGGGAGATCCGGGCCTCCCTGGACCGCCTCATCGCGGCCTATCCCGACGTCCCCTCCCTGTACTACCTGCGGGCCCTCCTGCACCTGGAGCGCCAGGATCCCGAGCGGGTCCGGGCGGACGTGGAGAAGGCGATCGACCTGTTCCCCGATTTCGCCGAGGCCCTGGCCCTCCGGGCCCGGATCCGCGACGCGGCGGGGGACCATGACGGGGCGTCGCAGGACTGCCTCCGGGCCCTCGAGATCCTGCCCGACTGCGCCCCCGCCTACATCCTCCGGGCTGTTCAAACCTTCCGCCGAAACCGGGGCGCGCCGGGGGAGCCCTGGGCGGACGATCTCCGGCTGGCGGCGCGCCTGGATCCCTCCAGCCGCGACCCCCAGATCCAGATGCGCCTCCTCCGGTACGCCGCCCGCGGCCCGCGGGACCTCGGATGCCGCTTCGAGGCGGCGACGGAGCACTACCGGGTCCTGACGGACATCGGCCCCCAAGCCTCGGAGCAGTACGCGGCGCGGCTGGAGGCGGCCTGGCGCCACTTCGCCGAGACCTTCCGGGACGTCCCCCGGAACCCGTCGGCCCCCCCTCCCCGGGTGGTCGTCTTCCGGGCGGCCGAGAACTACTTCACCTACTCCGAGCTCCTCAGCGAGCAGCGGGGGGAGCACACGATGGGGGTCTACCGCAGCGGCCTGAACGAGCTGGTGCTCTTCGAGCAGGCGGACCTGGAGGCGACCTACCGCAACCTCCACCACGAGCAGTTCCACCACTTCACCGGTCTGATGGTGCGCCGCCCCCTCCCCTACTGGTTCAACGAGGGGCTGGCCGAATACATGGCCGGCCTCTCGATCCGGGACGGCCGGGTCGTGGAAACGGGCCGGATCCTGAAGGACCGCCTCCGCATGATCCAGATCGGCCTGTCGGCGGGCGTCTCGATCCCCTTCGAGCGGATCATGCGGGAGAGCCCCGGGGAGTTCTACAGCGGTCCCGTGGCCTTCAAGTACGCTCAGGCTTGGTCCATGGTCCACTTTTTCTTCGAGCACCAGAAGGGCCGGTACCGCGGGCTGATCGACCGGTACTTCGCCGATCTGCGCGCCGGCCGGACCGCCGAGGAGGCCTTCGACGCCGTCTTCCGGGAGAAGGCCGCGGAGCTCCAGAGGGAATGGGCGGCCTACGTGAAGGCCCTCAGGGCCTAGACGGCCCCCTCCCCGGCCCCCGGCCCCGGTGGGCCTCCAGCGCCGCCGCCGCGTTCCGAGCCACCAGGTCCCGCAGCGACGGCGGCTCCAGGACCCGCGCGTGGGGAGCATGGTAGAGCACCCAGCGGGCCACCTCGGGGAGTCCCTGGACCGACATCGTCAGCCGCACCTTTCCCCCGGGCCGCTGCTCGATCCTCTGGGTGGGATGCCAGTCGCGCTCCTGGACGCTGCGGGCGGCCTCCCGCGCGAACTCGATCCGCACCCGCTCCTGGGGCCCCTCCGAGTAGATCCCGAAGCTCCGGCCCAGGTAGTCCTCGGGGTCGAAATCCTTCGGCCGCTCGAACCCTTCCTCCGTGGGCCGGATCGCCTGGATGCGGTCCACCCGCAGCGTCCGGATCGCCCCCCGCAAATCGCTCCACCCGATGGTGTACAGCTCCCCCCCGTAGTAGGCCAGGCAATAGGGAGAAAAGGCGTACGACTTCGCCCGATCGTCCGCAGCCCTGTAGGTCAGGAAGACCTTTTTCCGTTCCAGGCAGGCCCGGGAGAGGAGGCCCACGGCGGCCGCGTGGCGGCGGTAGTCCTTGGACGGCGTGGTCTTGGCCACATGGGTGAAAACCAGGTCCCCCAGGTACTCGCGGCGCTTCTCCGGGAAGGAGGCCTCGATCTTCGCCAGGAGCGACTCGATCCCGTCCCGCAGGGGCGTCCCCCGAAGGGGGTGCAGCAGGTTCATGCAGAAATAGAGGGAGAGCAGCTCCGTCTCCGTGTACGGCTGTTCCGGGGCCCTCCGCATCCCCGGAGGAAACCTCCACTTCCGGGGTTCCCCCGCCCCGCCCTCGCGGCTCAGGGGATACCCCGCCTCCTCGATCAGGGCGAGGTCCCGATAGACCGTCCGCCGCGTCACCTCCAGCTCCCGGACCAGCTCGGCCAGGGTGAACCCGTACCGGGAATGCTCCAGGAGCCGGAGAAGCTTGAGGATCCTCCGGAGCTGCCGGCCCCGTTCCTTTCTCCGCATGGCCGTTCCCTCCCTCCGTCCGATCCTATTTCGGCTCGTACAGTCCGATCGTCGGCTGGGCCTTCCGCCGCGGCGTCCCCCAGAAGTCGGCCTCCACCTCTTTCAGCGGCATCGCTCGCCCCAGGAGGGGCGACCCCGCGGCGACCTTGAACCCCTCGGGGAGGCCGGATTCCGGCCTCAGGAACAGGGGGTCCGCCTTGAAACTCGACGGATCCTTCGCGGCCGCGGGGACCCCGTCCGGCCAGCAGTTGTTCGAGAACGTCCAGGCCGAGGGATTCCCCAGGGAGATCCCCCCGCCTTTCCGGCCCCTGAAGAACACGTTGTTCCGGGCGGCGCACCCCGAGGGGGCGGGGCTGGACTCGGGGACCTTGCCGAACGCCAGGGGATCCCACTCGACGTCCCGGATCACGTTGTAGGCCACCAGGATGTTGCGATAGGTGTTGTGGGACTTCCGGTTGGCGGGGTCCGGCCAGTAGTGGACCCCGTGGGCGGCCCCGATCACCAGGTTGTTCGAGATCACGATGTCCTCGGGGGCCAGGGCGGGGACCTCGCGCTCGTAGTGCTCCGCGGAGAGATTGATGCCCCCGGCCGGGCTTTTGGTGTCGGCACGGCGGAACCGGTCCCCCGTGAAGACGCAAAGATTCCGGTCGATCCGGAGATTCCGGGCGGTGTCGACGTAGATGAGGACGCTGTAGCAGTCGCGGACGACGTTCTCCTCGATGGCGCCCCCGTCGAGGAACCAGGCGTCGATCCCCTCCCCCCAGCTCTCGCGCACCTCGTTGCGGCGGAAGACGACGTTCGTCGAGGGCCGCCGGTCTTCCCGCGCGGAGGTCTGGACCACGGCAGGCCAGCCGCCCCGCTTGCCGCTTTTCACGAAGGCGTTCTCGGCGTTGACCAGGCAGGCGTTCCAGACCCGATTCTCCTCGAAGAGCAGCCGCTCCCCGCTGCCCCCCAGGGCGCGGCACTGGACGTCGTGGACGGCGCAGTGGCGGACCGTCACGTCCGAGCACTCGTGAAGATTGATTCCTCTCCCGGCCGAGTTCCGCACCTCCAGGCCATCCACCACCACGTGGCTCGACTTCACCAGCTCGAAGAGGGTGTCGTAGAGGTTCAGCTTCACGCCCGTCCCGTCGAGGATCGGCGTCTCCTTGGGGAAGGCCCGGATCGTGACCGGCGCCCCGGGAGCGCCGGCGGCGGTGGCGCGCACGCGGCCCCCGCCGTAGACGCCCCCGCGGAGGAGGATCGTCTCGCCCGGACGGGCCCTCTGGATCGCCCGTTCCAGGCTGGCGGCCCCCTTGGCCGGGTCGGGCACCAGGACGGTCTGCCCCCAGGACGCCGACGGGAACAGGAACAGGAGGGCCGGCAGGCCCCGGGGCCATGGACGGCGGAGGGAGCGCATGTCTCTAATAATACGCCCGGCGGCGTACAATCCCTGAGGAGGACGACCGATGGACGAGGCGGCCCGGATCCTGGCCGTGGACGACGATCCCCGCGTCCGCCGGTTCGTCTCCCGCGCCCTGCGGGAGGCCGGCTACGCGGTGACCGCCGTGAAGGACGCCGAATCGGCCATCGCCCAGCTCCTGGCGGCGCGGCCGGACCTTTTCCTCCTGGACATCAACCTGCCCGGCATGAACGGGCTCGTGTTGACCCAGAAGCTCCAGGAACAGAGGGGCACGCGGCAGATCCCCGTGGTGATCCTCTCGGTGCGGACGGACCCCCGCGACAAGGTGGCCGCCTACGCCTCGGGGGCGGTGACCTACCTGGAGAAGCCCTTCAAGAAGCGGGATCTCCTGGACGCGGTGCGGCTGGCCCTCCGGCTCTCCCCCCGCCGGGCCCGGCCCGCCAAGCCGTGAGGGGTCGGGTCGTGCGGCGGACGCTCCTCCTCCTGGCGGCCCTTGCCCCGGCGGCCGCCTCCCCCCCCGGCGCCCGGGCGGACGAGTACTTCGTCGACGACCAGGGGGGCTCCGACCGGGCCAACGGCACCTCGGCGCCCTGGCAGACCCTCGCGCGGGTCGCCCGCGCCCCGCTCAAGCCCGGCGACATCGTGCGGTTCCGCTGCGGCGGGACCTGGACGGGGGGACTCGCCCTCAAGGCCTCCGGCACCCCCGAGGCGCCCATCACGATCACCTCCTACGGGAAGGGCCCCAGGCCCGTCCTCCGGAACCCCCCCGGGGAGAAGCCGAACTGGGAAAACTGCCTCTCCATCCAGGGCCGCCACGTCGTCGTGGACGGCCTCTGCCTGCGGGACGCCTTCCAGTTCGGGGTTTCCTTCGAGCCGGGCGCCACCGGAGGGGTCGTCCGGAACTGCGAGATCACCGCCGTGGGGATCGGCGTCGGAGTCCGGGCCGAGGGCTGCCGGGTCGAGCGCAACTTCATCCACGACCTGCGGATGATCCGGAACGACCGGACGGATCCGGACAACGACTACGGCGCGGTGGCCGTGGCCCTCTTCGCCTCCGGGAACACGGTGTGCTACAACCGCATGGAGGAATGCCGAGCCCCGAGCTTCGACTACGGGATGGACGGCGGCGTCGTCGAGGTCTACGGAAAGGTGAACGACACCCGCGTGATCGGGAACTGGAGCCGCCGCTGCGACGGCTTCATCGAGATCGGCGGCCAGCCCGGCGAGTGCCGGAACCTCCTGGTGGCCTACAACGTCTCGCTCCAGAACAACGGCATGTTCATGGTCGTCCACACGGGGGGCAAGTTCGGCTCCTCGGTCGGAGGGATCCGCGTCGAGAACAACACCCTGGTCGAGACGGAACACGGCCGCAAGAGCCTCCTCAGCTACGGGGGGAAACTCCAGGAGGGCCAGCTCGGCTTCCGGAACAACATCATCTACACCGTCGGGCGGTTCACCCACAATTCCGCCGGGCTCGTGCACGAGCGGAACCTCTACTTCCGGCCCGACAAGAGCCGCGACCTGGGATTGGCGCCGGGGCCCTCCGAGATCGTCGCCGATCCGCTCTTCCGGGACCTGGCCCGGGAGGACCTCCGCCTGACGCCGGGCAGCCCGGCCGTCAACGCGGGGATGAACCTTGGGCATGCCTCGGACCTCCTGGAGAAGCCCGTGCCCTACGGCCCCGCCCCCGACCTGGGGGCCTACGAATGGCGGCCCGAGGGGAGCGGCCGGTGAGCCCCGGGGTCCCCGCCCGCGGGTGCTCCCTCAGCGGGCGCCGGGAACGGGCGGGCGGCCGCCTCCGCCCCGCTCCTCCGACAGCGGCCCCTCCGCCTCCGGCTCCCCGGGCGATCCCCTCCTCAGGAGCCCCCAGACCGGGATCCCCGCCAGGGCCACGCCCACCGAGACCAGGGGCCAGGCCGTCCCCATGCGGAAGGCGTACTCCACCGAACTGTACAGCAGGAACGCGCTGCTGGCGCAGAACACGGCCGGCGTGACGGGATAGCCGGACACCCGATAGGGTCGTTCCGCCGACGGATCCCGCCGCCGCAGAACGAACAGCCCGATCCCCGTGGCCAGATAGAAGGCCCAGACCACGGGGGCCGAATAGGTGACCACCTCGACGAACGATCCGAGCCCCAGCACGAGGGCCACCCCGAGTCCGCCCTGGAGGAGCAGGGCCGCGGCCGGGACGCCCCGCCGCGGATCCCACCTCCCCAGGAAGGCCAGCGCCCGGTGCCCCGTCCCCAGGACGTAGGGGATGCGGGAACCGGTGAAGATCAGCCCGCTCAGGGCCCCCAGCGTCGAGACCCCCACCAGGGCCGCAATCCCACGGGAGGCCTCCTCCGGGAAGATCCTCGCCACCGCATCCACCGCCACGGCCCGGGAGGCGGTCATCCCGGCCAGCCCCAGGGAGGAGAGGAAGGCCAGGTTGACGAGCAGGTAGAGGGCCGTGACCGTTCCGATTCCCCCCAGCATCGCGCGGACGAAGTTCCGGCCCGGGTCCCGCACCTCCCCGGCCACGAAGGAGATCTCGCTCCAGCCCCCGTAGGTGAACAGGACCAGGATCAGGGCCAGTCCCCAGCCGGACGGCGCCGGGCCCCCCGGGGGGGGAGCCGGGGCGGCCCCGCGCCCGGAGGCCAAGAAGGAGGCCGCCACCGCCAGGAGGAGCCCGGCCACCTTGAGGGCCGCCAGGGCGTTCTGGACCCATTTCCCCCCGCGGATCCCCGACAGGTGGACCGCCGTGAAGACCGCGATCGCCCCCGCGGCCACGAAGCGCGCGGCCGAGGACGGCAGGCCGGCCAGGCGCCCGGCGTAGTCCGCGAAGATCAGGGCGATGGAAGCGATCCCCCCCGGCAGGATCACGAAGGCCTGGGCCCAGCCGAAGAGGAAGCCCGCCCACCGTCCGTAGGCCCGGCCCAGATAGACGACCTCGCCGCCCTGCCGGGGGTAGGCCCCCGCCAGCTCGGCGTAGCAGAGGGCCCCGGCCAGCGAGAACAGCCCTCCCAGCAGCCACACCCCCACGAGGCCGGCGGCGTTGGGGACGCACCCGGCCACCACCGAAGGGGTCTGGAAGATGCCGCTGCCGACGATGATCCCGACGATGATGCAGACGGAGTCGAAGACGCCGAGCTCCCTCCGGGGCCCTCCCGCGTCTCCCGCCGGCGCGGTCATGGGTTCAGCGCTTCTTGAGCGTCAGCGAGATCCCGGCGGCATGGCGGTTCACGTACAGCGTCTCCAGCGTCGGGTCCGTCGTGACCGCCTTGAGATAATCTTCCATCTCCCGTTCGTGGCTGGTGACGTTGTGGGCCAGGATCAATCCCCCCGGGCGGACCTTCGGCAGCAGCTTCCGGAGATAATCCAGGTATCCCTCCTTGTCGGCGTCCAGGAAGACGAGGTCGATGGGCCCCTCCAGCTTCCCCACCTCCCCGTGGGCGTCCCCCTCGACAAGGGTGACCAGGCCCTCGACGCCGGCCCTCTTGAAGTTCTCCCGCGCCAGGGCGGCGCGTCCCGCGTCGATCTCGTGGGTGATCAGGCGTCCCCCCGTGGCCTTCAGCCCCAGGCACATCCAGAGCCCCGAGTACCCGTTGGAGGTGCCCACCTCGACGACGGTCCGGGCCCCTGTCGCCTCGACCAGCAACCGGAGGAGACGCCCGTCCTCCACGGGGACGTTCATGTGCCCCCGGCGCTGGCGGCGGTCCATGTCGTCGAGCACTTCGAGGATTCTCTTCTCCTCCTCGCCGGCGGCCAGCGGCGGGGCCGGCACCGGGGAGACGGAGGGCCGGCCGGGCCTGCCCTGGGGGGGG
>Ga0068707_1003442_pt1 | contig 11043 bp, 8 predicted proteins | sample YNPNPMetaG_FD_66600 | JGI IMG/M metagenome (GOLD analysis project Ga0068707, IMG submission 66600) | Anoxygenic and chlorotrophic microbial mat microbial communities from Yellowstone National Park, USA - YNP NP MetaG | ecosystem: Environmental > Aquatic > Thermal springs > Hot (42-90C) >... | reverse complement strand
CTCCAGCTCCGCCAGGAAGGCCTCGGTCGGCAGGGCTGTGCCGTTGGCCATGTCCAGGATGGCCTCCACGATGTTTAATTGCACCGGGTCAATTTCCAGCAGCAGCTCGCGCAGGAACCATTGATCGGCCACCGCGACGAACTGGCGGTTGGTGGCCAGGGCTTGTTGGAGCTGGGCTTTGATCAGCTCGCCGTACGTGGCGTAAATTTCCTCAGGCGAGCTGCTCAGGTTATCGTCGTACATCACCGCATTCAAAGGGTGCTCCAGGGTGAGACTGGCAGCAAATTCCCGTGTCTCGCCCGTCTCAAACCTGACCTGGATGACCTGGAAAGGCGGATATTCGGGGTTCGCTCCCGGCCGCACGGCGGTGACGATCCCGCTTTGCCGGCCCAGATGGGGAAAGAGCACCCGCTCGCCGACCTGATAGGTTTCGGCTGGCCGATAGAGGCGGTATTCAGCCTGGGCGCTACGCGCCAGGGCTTCTAACTGCGCGTGTCGATAGGCTATCAGAGCCTGCGTCAGTTCCACCAGAGTTCGGGGTACTTCGTGTTCTACCAGCATATTGGCCAGGTAGTCCAGGTCTCCTGGCATAACCTGAAAATTTCGCCAGACGTTTAGATCGTTCACCGTTACGCTCCACCTTGATTGAAGTCCGACTCCGGACTGTTGCTTTCGATTATGAACGGTTAAAGTAACAGCTCAGGCTGGCGGTTGAAACCGCGCTGCTTGCTGCCCTCGAGCGCCTGTAGAGGCGGCATCCCCGCCCCGTCAGACGGTGGGTGGCTGAGCAGTTACCGGTTAAAATTATACCAGTTTTAAAGGGGTTTGACAAATGCCCCCAGCCGTGCCATACTGCCGATGGATAAGCTGAAGGGAGGTGAGGATGATTTTTGAACGCATCGTCTCTGAAGGTCTGGCGCACTACTCCTATTTTCTGGCTGAAGGTTGGGATGCCATCGTGCTGGACCCGCGCCGGGATGTGGCAATTTATCTGGAGCTGGCCCAACGGGCCGGGGTGCGCATCCGCGCCATTTTGGAAACGCATCGCCATGAGGATTTTGTGCTGGGATCGCTGGAACTGGCTGCGCTGACCGGCGCTCCTATCTGGCACGCGGACGCCCAACTGCCTTACACTTATGGCGAACCCGTCCAGGAGGGCCAGACCTGGACGCTGGGCGGCCTGACCCTGGAGGCGCTGAGCACGCCCGGTCACACCCCCGGCGCGATGAGCTACGTTTTGCGGACGGGAAGCGGTCAGCCCTGGATGGTTTTCACCGGCGACACGCTCTTTGCCGATGAGGTGGGACGGGTGGATTTCCTGGGGGCGGAGATGGCTCCGGTGCTGGCCGGGCAGCTCTACGCCAGCCTGACCGAAAAACTGCTCCCGCTGGGGCCAGAGGTGCTGATGTGGTCCGCTCACGGCGCCGGTTCGATGTGTGGCGGCGCGATTGCTGACCGCCCCTGGACGACGCTGGGATTGGAGGCCCGCCTCAATCCCCGGCTGCACTATCCCGATCGCGCTGCGTTTGTGGCCGCGGTAGCGCAGGTCGCTCCGCAGCCGCCGTATATCCGGCGGGTCGAGGCCTGGAATCTTAGCGGGGCACCGCGGCTGGCAGAGCTGCCCCTGCCGCGCCTGCTCACCACGTCCGAGTTCGCCGCCAGGTTGGAGACAGCGCAGGTGGTGGATACGCGTCCCCTGCCGGCTTTTGCTGCGGCGCATGTCCCCGGCGCGCTGGCGATGGAAGCTGCACGCCTGCCCTTGATGGCGGGCTGGTTCCTCGACCTGGAGCGGCCTGTGCTGCTGGTCTGTGATGGCGATCCCATGCCGGTGGTGACGCTGTTGCGCCGGCTGGGTTTCGATCAGGTGCTGGGCTTTATGCAGGGCATGGAGGAGTGGATTTGGGCCGGCCTGCCCATCCAGACCGTTGGCCTGGTGAGCGCGGAGGCGTTGCGGCGCGAGCTGGCTTTGGGCGCTCCGCCGACGCTGATAGATGTCCGCACGCCTGATGAGACGGCGCAGGGCGGTATCCCCGGCGCCAGGGCGGTGCCATTGGTACGCCTTCCGTACCATCTGGACGTCCTGCCCCGCGAGCCGCTCACGCTCTACTGCGGCGGGGGACCCCGTTCGCTGCTGGCGGCCAGTTACCTGCAGCGTGCCGGCTGGCCGGAGGTGCGCATCCTTCTGGGCGGGATCGCGGCCTGGCACGCGCTGGAGCTGGAGGCTTAAGGCGGTAGCTGGAGCAGGGTGAGGCGCACCTCGTGAAAGGCGCGCTCATCCAGCACGGTGCCATGTTGCAGAAGCCAGGTCCGCACCAGCGCCCGCTCATCCCAGAGTTCAACTTCACTTTCGATAAACCAGAGTCGCTGGCCTCGCAGGCCCAGGCGACTCAACTCCAGGTCCACGTAGTCCAGGTCGTAAGCGTAACTGCCGTCCGGAGCGCGGGTGTTGGTGTAGGGGGCGTCCAGGGTGGGCGGGAAGTCGGCTCCCCAGTAGTAGCGCAAGACGTGTTGATTGTAGGGAATCTGGAAGAACAACACGTCGCCCGGCGCGTAGTGCGCGCGCAGATAAGCGGTAGCTTCACGGAATTGGGGCTTGAGCGGGGTGCGGGTCTGAATGAGGAGCGCCCCGCTGTTGAGGAGCAGGAGCAGCGCCAGCAGGCCCTGCTCCAGGCGGGGCCAGCGCTGCTGGAGCTTTTCCAGGCCGCAGGCGACCAGGAGGTAGAAGCCCGGTTGGCTCCAGATCAGGTAGCGGTCGGTAAAAATGGGCCCGCGCAGCGCAATCAGGGCGATGAGCAGCCACGGCCCCGCCACCCATCCGACCAGGGCGGCGGCCAGGCGCCCCTGACGTCGCTGGCGGAGTGCGACCAGGCCCAACAGTCCCAATCCCCCTGACCCCAGCACTGCTGGCAGAGCGGCCCAACCGGTGACGCCGCTGCTCCAGGCCGTGAGGAGGATGCCGGCCATCTCCCAGGCGGAAAGGGCGGGATAGCCAGTCTGGCGCGGCATCAGGGCGTAGGGAATCTGCCAGCGCGCCAGGGGCAGGTAGGGGAGCGTCAGCCCGGCCAGGACGAGCAGCGCGCCAGGACGCGCGCGTCGGTTCGACCAGCCGCGCAGTGCAAACCACAGGATTTCGACCGGCAGGACCAGGGCGGCCAGGATGTGGCTGTAAAAGGCCAGGCTGGTAGCGACGAGGACCAGGAGCCACCACGTCCAGCGCGGCTCGGTGCAGGCCCGTTCCAGGCCGTAAAGGGCCAGCAGGATGAGCAAGGGGACCCAGGTGTACATGCGCACTTCCTGGGCGTACCAGATGGCGTAAGGCGAAAGGGCCAGGAGGAGCGCCGCGCGTCGGGCGGCCAGGGGGCCGTGCAGGCGTCGCGCCAGGGTGTAGAGCAGGGCCACGCTGAGCACGCCCCACAAGACGGAGCTGTAGCGCAGGGCAAAGGCTGAGGAGCTCCCCGTCAGGCCCAGCCAGAGCCGCAGCAGCAGGAAGTAGAGCGGCCCGTTCTGGCCGGAAAGCGAAAACTGCGTCAGATAGTCGCGCAGGGGCATGACGGCGAAGCGCAGCGAGTCCACTTCGTCGCGCCAGAGGCTTTGCGCTTCCAGTCCCAGGACGCGCACGGTAAAGCTAACCCAAAGCAGCATGGGCAGCGTCACGGCGTGTAATCTGTTGACAAAAGGTCTCATCGTGATAGAAGTTGGCACGGCTATGCGGCGGGAGCATTCCCCCGTGTGCAGCTAGCCTTCATCCCATTAGGAGGGTGTATGGCATTTCCCACCGAACTTATCGTGACCCTGCTCACTGGCCTGATCCTGATGTTCGGCCTGGTGACCTTACCCGTTTTACCCGGCCTGGTCATCATGTGGATAGCTTTGGGTGGGTATGGGATACTGTTGGGTTTTGGCTCGCTGGGCGGCTGGATTTTTGCGGCCCAGACTCTCTTGATGCTGATCGGCGTTTTTATTGATAACATCATCATGGGCGCCAAGGCCAAAGCCGATGGGGCCGCCTGGAGTTCGTTAATGCTGGCCGGCGTCGCCGCGCTGGCTGGGACGGTGCTCATTCCCATCCCCATCCTGGGGGGCCTGATCGCGGCCTTTGCGGCCCTGTATCTGGCCGAGTACCTGCGTTGGCGCGATGCGCAGCAGGCCTGGCAGAAGACGCGCGGCCTGCTGGTGGGCTGGGGGTGGGCCTTCGCCGCCCGCTTTGCCATTGGCCTGCTGATGATCGCCCTGTGGCTGCTCTGGCTTGTGGCGGCCTGAAACCGGGCCAGGCGCCTCCCGGATGAGTGAAGCGCCTGGCCTGGAGACCTTACTTCTTGCCCCCCAGCAACCCACCGATCAGGCCGCTGGCCTGTTGGAGCGTCCCGGGGTCTTTAAGCGCCGTTTCAACCTGTTGGGCGATAGGACCGGGCAGGCGCTCCTTGATGAAACCCAGCACGGTTTCTACCGCAGTCTTGGCGGTTTCTTCGGGAATACCAGCTTTCTGAGATACCAGCTTGACCAGTTCCTCCATCCTTCCCTCCTTGGCATGATGTGGATAAAAAGATTGTATCCGGCTGCTGCTAAAGTCAAGTCGGATATGGAGAGCGCGCTTCACTGAATGCACAACCGCTTGCCATCCGGACGCGGTGGTGTTGTGGAACAGGTCCCGTGCGCCCCATGCGTTTATTCGCGGTACCTGTGCCACGCCCCATCTGTCGTTAGAATCACCCAATGCCCGCCTGCCCCAAAATCTTTGCCCTCATGAGTCCACTACAACTCCCCCTGGCTGGCGCGGCCGGCCTTCCCACCGGATGGACCAGAGCGTGCTTGCTCTTAGCAATCACCCGATACCCGAAAGGGCATCGAGACACGTCAGGAGCGCACTGATGGTTGCAATCACCCGATGTCCGGAAGCGCATTAAGACTGGAAGTGCGGCTCAGAGAGCCGCGCTCCCAGTTTCGTTGCAACTCCCCCTGGCGGCGAGGCCTGCCTCCCCACTGGATGGACCAGAGCGTGCTGGTCTTAGCAACCCTTTTTTACTACAAAAAGCACAAAGGAGCACGAAGTTTTTTTCAACCATGGTGCGCCGAAATTCAAAAGGCTCCATTGAGCCTTTCAGAAATCTTTTGTGTACTTCGTGTCCTTGGGGGGTCAAGACCTTTTTGCAGTAGAGTCCCTTAATGCAAAGAAAATGGTTCTACTTTTATCGGGCAAAATGAAAGGCCAAAAGCCGAATTTGTTGTATATTTGGCTGTATGGTTGAGGCCTCGTAACTGCTCGGCGCCCCACCGTCTGGCGACTGAAGGTTTATCTGTAACCAGCGCATCCCTATGCGCTGGCGGGGCGGCAGAGGGAGGCCGTCCCCTATTCGGAGGCAGAAAGCGGCGCGGTTTCAACCGCCAGCCTGAGCAGTTACGAGAAACCAACCTTAGCCCACGAGCGAAAGGAATGGAAACGCACGATGCGACGTAAAAAGTGGCTTTTGCTGGGCCTGGAATTGAGCGCGGTTGGCGCGGTGCTGGGCTTGTTGATCGCGGTGTTGATTGTGCACGTGACGCGCCCGCCTCTGGCTTTCAACGCTCAGGTGGCAGCGATGGAGACGACCCTGCAAGGGGAAGTGGTGAAGGTGCTTGAGGAACAGGTGACGACGGAGGAAACCGGCCTGGTGCAAATTATGCAGCGGTTGGAGGTGCGCATCCTGACGCGCGGGCCTTACGCGGGACAGGTGGTAGAAGTGGCGTACGATGGGATGGGGCCGACCCTGCGCGATGTGCAGTTCCGCCCCGGCTCGCGTTTGATGCTGATGACCCGCACGCTTCCCGATGGGCAGGTGCGCTTTGGGGTGGCCGGACCGGTTCGTCTTTCGGCCCTGGCGGGCATCACCCTGGTCTTTGTGCTGCTCACCCTGGCCATAGGCCGCTGGCGCGGGGTAGGGGCTTTACTGGGTTTGGTCCTGAGTGGGGTGCTGATCGGAGGTTTCGTGTTGCCGCAGATCCTGGCCCATCGCGATCCGGTAGCGGTCACGTTGTTAGGCATGGCTTTTCTCCTGGCCGTCACGCTGTACCTCATTCAAGGCTGGGACCTGATCGCCCACACGGCCTTGTGGGGGATGTTGCTCAGCCTGGCCCTGACCGGCCTGCTGGCCTGGGGCTGGACCCTGATGACGGGCCTGACGGGGTTTGGCTCGGAGGAGACCCTGTACCTGCAATCCATGGGTCTGGGGCTACCCATGCGCGGCTTGCTCCTGGCAGGGATGATCATCGGCGTGACCGGGGTGCTCGATGACGTGGTGCTGGCGCAGGCTACCGCGGTGCACGAACTGGCCGATGCCAGTCCGGACCTGACGTGGCGCGCGCTGTACCGGCGCGGCATGAAGATCGGCGTGGCTCACCTGGCCTCGATGGTCAATACCCTGGTCCTGGCCTATGCCAGCGCTGCGCTCCCCTTGATGTTGCTCTTCTGGCTTTATCCGGAGCCGTGGTATATGACCCTGAACCGCGAAATGATCGCGGAGGAAATCGTCCGCACGCTGGTAGGCAGCGTGGGGTTGATGGTGGCCGTGCCCCTGACGACGCTCATCGCGGCTCTGTTGAACGGGCTGGGGCAGGAGCGCGCGCGTTAATCCGGGCTTTCGTCTTCCGGCTCGATGCCCAGGACGTCGCAGGCGATGGCCGCCTCGCTCTGGGGGACCTTGAGCTGGAAGGGGTCGGCCAGGACGATGGCGCCCAGGTAGTTGGCCAGGGCGCGGTTGGTGACCTGCGCGGTGATGCCTTCTACCTCCAGACGCGCCCGCGCCACCTCGGCTTCGGAAAGCCGTGCGTAGCGGGCGATGGTGACCCAGGGCTGCGCGCTCAGCAGCTGGCGGACCGCCTCCAGCCTGGCCTGAGCGGCGGCGTTGTCGGGAGCCTCTTTGACGGCTTGCTGGTAGCTCTTTAGCGCCTGCTTGAGCAGGCCGAGCTTTTCGTACCAGGTCCCCAGCAGATACCGGGCCTCGGTCAGCTCCGGGGCCAGGCGCAGGGCGAGCTGCGCCAGGGCCAGCGCTTCCTCGATCTGGCCCTGCGCGGCCATGGATTGGGCCTCATCCAGGAAGGTGCGGGCGTAGGCCGTGCTGACGCTCTTCGGCACCTCTTGGGCCACCTCACTCCCACTCTGCTCCAGGGTGGGGGCCAGACGTTTGACCAGGCTTTGTACGTAAGGCGTTTTGCCGTTGGGCGTCTCAAGCAGGCGGCGGGCGCGCTGGCGGGCCAGCAGGTCAACAAAGCGCTCTCGTATTTTTTGGGCGTGAGGGTTCAGACGCAACAGGGTGCGGTAGACGGATAGCGCGTCTTCCTCGCATCCCAGGTCGCTAAGCAACTCACCTTTGATCTGCAAGGCCAGTTCCCAGCCCGGGACAGCCTGCAGGACGGTTTCGATAACCGTGAGCGCCTTGGCGTGCTCTCCCCGGTCGCGCAGAAGGACGGCGTTGTTGTACAGTTGGTGCAGAATTTCTTCTTCTGACGGCTGACTCCGGTTCGGATCTATCATGGTGTTTCCTTTCTTGGCGATGAGGTGAAACGTAGTTTAACATAAGTTGGGAAGTTTTCAATGCTTTTCTGCTGAGGTTCGGACATGAGTTGGGACAGAGCAGGCATGGAACGGGCAGGCATAGGGACGGGCAGGCATAGGGATGGGCAGGCATGGGATGCCTGCCCTACGATAATCCCCCATAACACCCCGTAGCGGCGGCATCCCTATGCCGCCGCACCCATGCCTCATGTCCCGATCTCAGTTTTCTGGTCAGGTGGATGGGCTATCCGCCTGGCCTTAAGGTAGATCGTAACGGCTCGGACTGGCGGTTGCAACCGTGCCGCTTTCCGCCCCCGAGTAGGGGCGGCATCAACCTTCAGTCGCCAGACGGTTGGGAGGCTGAGCCGTTACGGTAGATCGTAAATCAACGCCAGGACGTGGCCGCTCACCGGCGCGTAGAGGGTGACCAGGCTGCCATCGGGATAAGTGCGCGAAACAGCGTTCCACTCGTTGATGCGCGGCGCGGTGATGATGAGGCGCGCCGGGCGCTCGATGGCCGGGACGGTTTCCGGCGGGACGTTTTCCCCCGGCACGTCGCGCAGAAGATAGGCCAGGGTCCCGAACTCCCAGTAAAGATAGGGTTCGCCCAGGAAATAGACCTTGCCGCCTGCGGGTAGGGGATGGTCACGCAGGTAGCGGGCTACTTCTGTGGCAATTTCGGCGGTGGGGTTCCCGTACACCCGGCGTGGGGTGTACAGGGCAAAGTAGAAGATCAGGTTGAAGATGGCGGCCGCAACTAAAGCGGCGTACAGCAGATGAAGGGCCTCTCTGCGGTAGCGTCCGGCCAGGTCGAGCAGCGCCTCCGTCCCCCAGGCGATGAGCAGCGCTACGGCGGGGATCAACAAAATCCCTCGCTGACTGCTGGGCGGATTTTCAGTCAGCACCCAGGCAGTGATGAGGGTGCTCCAGAACCATAGTAACGTTAACGCGCGTGAGGGCCAACGCCAGTGCAGGAAACCCTCCACCATCCCCACCAGCATCAGACTGCCCCAGATAAAATCCAAAAGCGGCGCGCCGGGATGGTACCAGAAGGTCGGATCGGGCACGACGTGGAAGCCACCCAGGGCTTTGAGCGCGTAGCTGAGGAAGACCAACACGGGCGGCCGGCCTGTGAGTTTGACCGCATCAGCAAAGAGCCCGGAGCCGAACAAGCTTACCTGATGATAGCGGGATATAACATCATCCGGGTGCAGCAGGAACCAGTAGACGATCGGGCCGCAGGCCACGCCCCAGCCGATGGCCAGGGTGAGCAGGCCGCGCTTCTGCCGTGGCCAGAAATAAGGCTCGCGCCACCAGCGCCAGAGCAGGAAGAGGGCCAGCATGGCCGTGATCCAGCGCGCGCCGAAGTACCCATACCAGCCCAGGCCGGCCACCAACCCCGCCGCTCCCCACCAGCGCAGCCGGTCCGGGTGTTCGCGGGCGTCGCCCTGCAGAGCCTGCCATAAAGTCCAAAAGGCCAGCGGTGCCAGCAGCGCATCGGCGATGTTGTTGATGGCCAGGCGGCTGTAGTGAATGGCGTAAGCCCAGCAGGCCACGACCAGCGCGCTGATCCAGCCGACCCGTGGACCGCCCAGTGCCCGTCCCAGGAGCAGGGTGGCGAGCACGGCCCCCGTCCCGACCAGGGCCGGGGCTAACCTGGCTCCCAGCACTGTAGGGCCGAAAAGCCGCTCGAAGATACCCAGGACGATAAAGGTCATGCTGGGGTTGCCCAGCCAGCCGGTGCGGAAGGGCGCGTCGAGGGGGGGCGCCAGCCATTCGTAGCCCGCGCGGGCCATCTCTCCCTCGTCCCCGCTGAAGATAGGCGGGATGCTTTCCAGGGCCACGACACGCACCAGCAGGGCCAATCCCAGCAGCGCCAGCAGGGCGCCTGTGCCAGGCGACAGGCGGCGCGCCCCGTCCAACCGGGGCCAGGGGCGAGGGGGCACCAGGGTGACCAGGAACAGACCGCAGGCGAGTAACCAAATCCCAAAAACCCAGGTAAAATCTGCGCCTGCGGGCATGCGACTGTGCGCGACGGCTACCCCCAGGCTGAGGGCCAGGGCCAGCCAGCGCAGGACGACGCGCCGGGAGGGGCGGCCTCGATGGCGCACTGCTGGGGTCGGGCGGGAAGGATGCTCATGCCGCCATAGTTGCCGGAGCAGGCCGATCACCCCAAGGAAGAGCAACAGTCCACCATCCCAGGGATAGCGACCGGTGTACAGTAAAAAAGTGCCTCCCAAAGTGAGCAGGAAGGCGATCAGGCTGGCCAGGGGCATGTCAGCTCAACAGACCGGCGATGTCTTCCGTGGCGCGGCGCATGCGATGTCGGACCAATCCCAGCGTGGCGCTTCCCCGAATGGCTACGGCCAGGATGGCGCGCTCGTTGACGCTCAGCGCGTAGAGGGTGTAGTCCGTGCCGGTGATGCTCTGCTCGAAGCGCTCGCCCGTGGCGTTCAGCAGCCGGGCGATGCTTTGGGCGCTGCGTTGGCCCTGCCAGACCGCCGTGGCGACAACCTCGGCCGCTTCCTGATTGAGCGAGCCGGTCCAGGCCGCCAGGGCGTTATCCATGGTGAGGATGACGATGTCGGCGCCGATTTCCTGCCCTAACCGGTCCATCAGGCGCTCGATCTCGCGCCGGTTGCGGCTGAGGGCGCCTTTATCGTAATGGACCTGAGCAGGGACCTCGGTAACCGCCTGGGGCGCAGCTGGCGGTGGTGCAGTTGGGGCCGGGGATGGCGGCGCGGCTTCCTGGACGGCGGGCGCGGCTTCTACGGCTGTGGTCAGGTCCAGCGGGACGGGCGGAGCCTGTTGGGCGGCCTGTTGCAGGAAGCTGAGCAGGTCATCGGCAGGCGGGGTTGCGCTGGCTGGCGCGGCGGCCTGTTGCAGGAATTGCAGCAGATCATCCGGGGGCGGACCGGCTTCGGCGGGAGCTTCCTGAGGGGCAACATCCGGGACGATGCCGGCACCGGTCGCCGGGCGGTTGAGGGCGGCTTCGATTTGTCCGGGCAGGTCAGGAAGGAAGAATGGTTTGGGCAAGGAGCCCTGGATGATGGGCGTAAAGCCGGCGGGCACCTGTTCGCCCATGAAGTGTGTCACCATCAGGCGCAGGTCGGGGTAAAGCTGGCGCAGCTCGCGGGCAGTTTCAAGCGGACCCGGTTCCCGGACCGAGAGGTCAATCAGCACCAGATCGGGTTGGCGGCGGCGGGCCTCGATGAGGGCGTCTTTGCCATTGCTTGTGACCGTGACCTTGTGGCGCAAACGACGCAGCTCGTCGGAAAGCAAGGTTGCAAAAGCTTCATTTGGATCAATGACCAGGATATGAGCCATGGCTAACCTCAATTACAGGATAATGTCCTAATTGTATTGAGGGTAGCTAAAAACGCAAGTGAGCGTATCTGAAGTTCAGACATGAGTTCGGACATGGCGCTGCGAAACCGAGATAAAGTTGCGGTAAGCAGATCACCCATGAAACCATTATGGCATCTCATCGTTTTCTTGCTGTTTAGGCTGAACTA
>Ga0068707_1003438_pt1 | contig 11054 bp, 8 predicted proteins | sample YNPNPMetaG_FD_66600 | JGI IMG/M metagenome (GOLD analysis project Ga0068707, IMG submission 66600) | Anoxygenic and chlorotrophic microbial mat microbial communities from Yellowstone National Park, USA - YNP NP MetaG | ecosystem: Environmental > Aquatic > Thermal springs > Hot (42-90C) >... | reverse complement strand
GTCTCCGCGGCGTTGCTGGCGCTCGCCCAGCGGCATGGTGCGACGGTGTTCGAGGGCTACGACCGGGACGCGGTCGACGATGCCCGCGTGCTCGCCGTGCTCCGGGATGGCGTGGAGGTCGAGTCGGCGGCGGCGGGTGATGATGTCGCGGTCGTGCTCGACCGCACCCCCTTCTACGGCGAGGGCGGCGGGCAGGTCGGCGACACCGGAACCCTCTCCGCGCCGGGCCTGCAGGTCGAGATCACCGACACGCGCCGGCCGGCCGGCGACCTGTTCGTTCATCACGGCACGGTCCGGACCGGCGTCCTGGCCCGCGGCGCCGTCGTTCGCGCCGCGATCGATGTCGAACGGCGCAACGCGGTGCGTCGCAACCACACCGCCACCCACCTGCTCCACGCGGCCCTGCGCCGCGTCCTCGGGCCGCACGCCGTCCAGAAAGGTTCGCTCGTCTCCCCGGAGCGCCTCCGCTTCGACTACGCGCACTTCGAACCGCTGACGCCGGAGCAGATCCGTCAGATCGAGCGCCTCGCCAACGCCCAGGTGCTGGCCAACGACGAGGTTCGCACGGAGCTGACCGACCCGGAGACCGCGCGCGCGCAGGGGGCGATGGCGATCTTCGAGGAGAAGTACGGCCGGGTCGTGCGGATGGTCCGCGCCTCGCCCGAGAGCCTCGAGCTGTGCGGCGGGACCCACGCGCGGCGCACCGGCGACATCGGGCTGCTCAAGATCGTCGCCGAGGTCGGCGTCGCCTCCGGCGTCCGCCGGATCGAAGCCGTCACCGGCACCGGCGCCCTCGACCACTTCTGGATGCTCGAACGAACCGCCCACGAAGCCGCCGCCGCCTTGCGCGTGGCGCCGGCCGAGCTGCCCGAGCGGATCGGGAAGTTGCTGGCGCGGGAGAAGGAGCACGAACGCGAAATCGCCGAGCTCAAGCACAAGCTGGCGCTGGCGGCGATGCAGGGCGACGCCGGAGCCGGCGCGTCGGCCGCGGGGACACCGGCCGCCTCGTCGCCGGTGCGGGAGGTCGCCGGCGTGAAGGTTCACGCGGCGCGGGTCGAGGTTGGCGAGCCGAAGGTGATGCGCGAACTGGCCGACACGCTCCGACGACGCCTGGGCAGCGGCGTCGTGGTCCTCGGCGGCATCGCCGACGCCAAGGTCAACCTGCTCGTCGCTCTCACCCCCGACCTCCGGGGACGTCTGCACGCCGGCAAGGTGGTTCGGGCGCTGGCCGAGGCGGTGGGTGCCCGCGGCGGCGGCAAGGACGACCTCGCCCAGGCCGGCGGCGGCGACCCCGCCAGACTGGACGAGGCGATCCGTTCGGTATATGAGTTGATCCAGAGGATGCTCGGAGATGGCTGATCACCCCGTCGAACGCCGCTCCGCCCCCCGCTTCGCGGCCACGTTCCGCATCCGGCTCGGCTATCCGGACCTCGATGCCTTCCTCGAAGGCTACGCCGTCAACATCAGCAAGGGCGGCATCTACGTTCCGACCAAACAACCTCGCGAGCCCGGTACGGAGGTGCGGTTCGAGCTGCTTCTCAAGGACGGCAACCCCGCCGTCGTCGGTGTCGGCCGTGTCGCCTGGTCCAAGCCGTTCAACCCGCAGAACCCCGGCGAGCGTTACGGCATGGGCGTCCACTTCCTCGCCCTCGAAGGTGCCTCCGCGGAAATCGTCCGCAAGGCCGTGGCCTGGCGCGAGAAGCACGGCCACGGCGACAGGGAGGTCACGGAGCAGGGCGAGCCGAAGGCGGCCGCGGCGACCGCCGAGGAGCGGAAGTCGGTCGAGAGCAAGCCCGAGCCGCCCGCGCCGGAGAAGCACGAACCGGAACGGGCGGTTGCCGGGCCGCGGCGGGAGGCGGCGGAAGCACCGACCACCGAGCCGCCGAAGAAGGAACCGGAACGGGTGGCCGCCGAGCCGCGGACGCAAGAGCCGGAACGCCGGGCGCCGGCACGGGACAGGATCGACCTCGCCCGCAAGGTGCTCGGACAGCGCAAGGTCACGATGGGCAACGTCGATGACCTGTTGGCTTCGCTGCGCGGGAAGGAGGTGGCGAAACGTCCGGCGGTCGCTCCTCCGCCGCCGCAGCCGGAACCGCAGCCGGTCCGAGCCGAGCCGGCGCCGGAGCCGCCACCGCGCCCGGCAGGGAGCGGCGCGCCGGTCGCGGAGTCCCGGCCCGCCGGGCCGCAGCCCGCGGCTGCCGACGAGGTGTCGGCGTATGCCGTCGCGGGCGTGGAGTCGGGGCCCATCGGCCTGGTGCCGGCCCCGGAGGCCAAGCCGGCGGCGGAGCCCCAGCCGCCGCCGCGGGCACCCGAAGCTTCGCCGGCGGTCGAGCCAAGGCCGCTTCCGGAGCCGCCGCCTCCACCGGACGACGACATGCCCTCGCTCGAGGACCTCGAAGCGGCATTGGCCTCGGTCTCCGCTCCCCCTCCGCCTTCCGGCCCGAACGTCCCGCAGGCCAAGGCCGCGTTGGAGATCGAGGTCGGCGCGGCGGCGGTCGTGGCCCGCACGGCGCGGGCCGCTCCACACGATGCGGACGGCCTCGATCTGCCGGCGTGGGACGAGGAGCCTGCGGCGCCGACCCTCTCCGAGCAGCTCGCGCAGTCCGACCGGGTCGCCGAGGTCGAGGGGGAGGAAGGCGTTTCGCAGGTTCTCGAAGCCACCGACGACCTCGACCTCGAATCGCTGCCGAAGAGCACGCGCGAGCTGCGCGCCGTGCAGCGCGGGACCAGCTCGAAGCCGCCGTCGGGCCTGTTCGAGGACATCCCTGGGGCCGCGCTCCCCGAGCCGGCCCCGCAGGTCCCTTCGGAGCCCGAGCTTCCGGTCGTCGGCGGAGTGGTTCCGCCGAAGGTCGAGGAAGCGGTCCGGCAGAAGATCGCCGACCTGTTGGCCGGCGCCGAGGAGGGCGAGACCGCGGTGATGACGGAGGAGGAGCAGGCAAGGCTCGGCCAGCGGATGCAGTCGCAGGTCCCCTCCCGACCGTCGGTCGCCGACCTGCCTCCGCCGCCGGACATGCCGGCGCCGATTCCCGAGGCGCCCGTGGAGGATCGCAAGGGCGGGCTCCTCGGCAAGCTGTTCGGCAGGAAGAAGAAGTAGCGGCCGCGGCTGCCGCAGGCTGTGCGAGGCGCTCTTCCCGACGTTCGAGACCGGCCGTCCCGGACTTCGGGACCGCTCGGCGGAGGTGGGCGACGTGTAGCCGGTCGCCGGCACCGCCCGCCCATCGGCTCCTCGGTCGGCACCGCCCGCTCATCCGTTTCGGGGTTTGCAGCGGCGCCTGTCGCCCGTCCGGAGTGCGCTCGGCCCGCGCGGCTCCGGCCGCTCGCCGTTTCCCGGTCTGCAGCGGCACCTGCCTCCCTTCGACTCGCACTCGTCCCACCCCGGTTCGTTGAGGACGCGGTCCCCTTCCGCGGTGGTCGGTGATGGGGATACGCCCCGGAGCGGCGGCGCGTCCCGCGACGAGGACCGGTCGGCTTCCGTTCTGGTGGGCCTTCGAAAGCGAGGGGAGTGCGGGGATGCTAGAAGTACAGGATGGTGCCGAGGTGGAGCGTGCCGCCGCCCTGCAGGTCGGTGCACCCGTGCTCCTCGTCGCAGTTGCCGTCGTTCCACATCGGGTCGGTCACGTATGCCGGGTCCTCCGGACGCTCGTTCACGCGCTGGCGGATGAACCCGCGGATGTCCGTCTCCAGCGCCAGCCAGTCGAGCGGCCGCCACTCGACGCCGATTCCGGCCAGCGCCCCGACATACCACGGCTCGTCGGTCCGTTCGAACTCGCCCACCTGGGCCCACGACGCGCCGATGCCGCCCAGCAGGAACAGGCGGAATCTCTGGCTGTGGTTGCCGAAGAACCACAGCGCGGAGAATTCCACGGGTACCTCGCTCCGCATCGCCCCGCCGTACCCTTTGCCCGCGAACGTGTCCACCGCCAGCTCGAACTGCAGGTTCGGGAAGGTGTGCAGTCGCAGGAACAGGCCGCCTCCGCCCATCGCCCCCGCCTCCGCACCCGTGATTCCGGCGTTGACCCGCGCCCCGATCCCGAACTCCGACTCGAACGGTTCCTCGGGAGCGGCCGCCGCCGCGGCCGGCAACGGACGTACCACCGGCGGCGGCGCCGGACGGACCACCACGACCGGCGGCGGCGCCGGCGGCTGCACCACGTACACCGGCGGCGGCGCGTAGTCGTACACCACCACCGGCGGCGCCGGAACGGCGAAGGCGGCGCCCACCGAGATGCCTCCGTGTACGTAGACCTGCGCGGAAGCGTTCGCTGCGGCCAGAGTCAGCGTCGCAACGGCCACCAGTACGGAAACGAGTCTTGCCATCGCTCCACCTCCCGCCGGGTAGAGAGGATGTCCCGGCGGCACCAGGCTGTCAATGCGATTGCCGTGCCAGCCGTCCGCAACTGATCCTCGCGACGGCCGAGAAAACCCGTCAAGGAATTTCCGTCAGTTCCAGGGTCCACGTTCGGTCGTGCTTCTTTCTGGGCGACATGTTGCGTCCGAACGGACCGGTGCCGTGTGCACGAGCGTTCACGGTTGACGGACACGGGGGGCCTCGGCGGCGGGGGTTGCCGGCGCACCGGCCGGCGGGTCCAGGGCCAGGCCGCACCAGGCCCCGCATGCGGCGCAGGTGAAGCGCGGGACGCTCCCCAGGGCATCGTCGGGGGGATCCGGGGCTGCGGTCCGTTTCAGATCGCCGCCGCCGCAGGCCGGGCAGCGGCGCGGTGGTCCGGCCGCGAAACGGTAGTGGCCGGCCCGCCGTTCGATCACGCCATCCCGCAGCAGGCGTTCCAGGAGCGGAGCGACCAGCGGGGCCCGTTCGGGCGCCTGCGTACTGACCAGCCCGGAGCGCCGTTCGAGGTCCTTGGCCGTGCGGCCGGAGCGCCACGGGGCGCAGCGCTCGGTGCGGCGCATCGTCTCGATCAGGTGGCGGAGGGCCGCGCCGACCAGCCGTTCGCCCGCCTCGCGCAACGCGCGGGCCTCGCGGCGGGCGGCCCGTCCGTGGGCGGGACCGGGGGGACCGGGGTCGGGGGCGTTGCGCTGCGGCATCGCCGGGCTCCGGGGACATCCAATCATGCCGCACGGCCCTCGACAAGACCGTTCGGGAATGGCATGGATCGGGGTGGGGCGCGGCGTGGGAGGGCCCCGACGGTGGCCCGGGCGAGCGGACGAAACGACATCGATGCGGCGATGGAGCGGGTGCTCCGCCGGCTGGATGCTCACGATCTGGACGGGGCCCGCCGGGAGATCGACCGGATGGCCGACCGATTCGGCGCGTGTCCCGAGCTGCTCTACGTCCGCGGCCTGCTGCGGTTGGAGGAGGAGGACGAGGAGCGGGCGCTGGACCTGCTTTCGCAGGCCTTCCGCGCCGACCCCACCCTCGTCGATGCCGGTCTCACCGCCCTCGACCTGCTCGATGATGACGCCGACCCCCAGTTCGTGATCGATCTGGGCGAGCGATTGCGGGCGGCGGACCTGACGCTGGAAGAACGCGCGGACACCACGCACCGGGTGGCGACCGCGTACGAGGCGTTGGGCGAGCGGGATCGAGCCCGCGAACTGTTCCTCGAAGTCTGGGAGCTGGACCGTCGGCGGCGACGACGCCGCGGCGTCCCCCACGTCTCGCTCGCCCGGTTCGGCAAGCTCGTGCGCGACGCGATCGCGCAGCTCCCGGATCCGATCCGGCTGCGCATCGAGCACGTGCCGGTGATCGTGCAGGATCGGCCGGACCGCGAGGCGGTCGAGCAAGGCTTCGACCCCCGGTCGCTCGGCATGTTCGACGGCGTCCCTTATGCCGAGCAGGGAGCCCCCGCCCTCACCCGCATCCTCGTCTTCCAGCGCAACCTGGAGGACGTGGTCGAGAACGAGGCGGAGCTGGAGGACGAGGTCTACGTGACGCTGCTCCACGAGACCGGACATTTCTTCGGCCTCTCCGAAGAGGACCTCGACCAGCGCGGCCTGGCCTGAGCCGTGCCTGCCATCGTCTCCGCCTCCCGCCGTACCGATCTACCCGGTTGGCATGCCGACTGGCTCGCCCAGCGGCTCGCCCGCTTCCGCCGGCCCCCCGACGCGCTGTTCCTCTGGACCAAGCATCCCGCCCGTCTCGTGGAGCGCTCGCTGCTTCGTACGGTCGCCGCCTCGCTCCCCAACGTCTTCGTCCATCTCACCATCACCGGCCTCGGCGGCACGCCCCTCGAGCCGCGGGCTCCGGGCTGGGAGGAAGCGGCCGACGCCGTGCCGGAGATGGTCCGCGTCTTGGGCGGTGACGGGCGCCGCGTTCTGTGGCGGTTCGACCCCGTGCTGCCTGCGGTCTCGTCCCGCGACACGTTCGCGCGGCTCGCGACGCGGTTGGGGCGGGCCGGCGTCCGCCGCTGCATCGTCTCCTTCCTCTCCTCGCTGTCGCTCAAGGGGTCGTTGCTCCCCCAGTACGCCCGCTTCGGGCTCGCCCCCTCCCCGCTCGGCGAGAAGGTCGAATGGGCCGCGCGGCTGGCCGAAATCGCGGCGGCCGAGGGGATCGAGGTGCGCCTGTGCTGCCAGCCGAAGGTCGTCGAGGGGGTCGGCGGCGCGGTCGCTCCCGCCTCGTGCATCGATGCCGAGCTGGCCTCCGCCCTGCATCCCCGCGGCATCCTCGTGCCCGGCGGCCGGGACGCCTCCCAGCGCCGACATTGCCGCTGCGCTCCCTCGATGGACCTCGGCGACTACGCGGCGCATCCGTGTCGCACCGGCTGCGCCTACTGCTACTCCAAGGCGGGTGGACCGGACGTCCCCGGGGGCGGCGGGGAAATCTCCCCCGGTCGCCGCGCATCTCGGGGAAACGCTCGTGCGGGGAGGCGCCCGCCGCCTCGGGCCCCGGCCGCCTCCCTGGCCGGCCGAAGAGCCGCCGCGTCCGGACCTGGGACGTTGCCGTCTTCTTGACATCCCGACCCCGAATCCCGAATATCCGGTCCACGTCGGGGTTCGTGGCTTCGAAGAGGGAGGTTCCTGGGATGGGCGACAACGCGAGGGCACCGGAGCTGCAGATCGGCATTCGCTACGAACTACTGCCCGAAGACGGCGGCGGGGAGCCGGTCGTCCGCGACGCCGTGCTCCGGCGACTCGGTTCGGTGGGTGTCGTGGTGCAGGACGACCGGCCGCCGCGGGTCGGCGACCGCGTGACGTTGATGTTCGACACGCCCGAGGGGCCGGTCCGGGTGGGGGCGCAGGTGATCGTCCGTCTTCGCGGGCCGGGTGCCGCACCCTGGGGGTTCGGCGCGCAGATCGCGGACATCGATGAGACGCTGGCGAGCCGACTGCTCGCATTGCGCCTGACGGCCGTGCCGCCGGCGACGACGGCCGGCGCGTAGGCCGGGGGCATGACCGCGGACGCACCGGCCATCGAGGTCCGCGGACTCGCCAAGACCTTCCGCACCCAGTTCCTGCGCCGCCGTGTTGTGGCCGTCCGCGACGTTTCCTTCACGGTCCGGCGCGGCCAGGTCTTCGGGCTGCTTGGTCCCAACGGCGCCGGCAAGACCACCACGATCAAGATGCTGCTGGGGCTGGTCCGGCCCGACCGCGGCTCCGCCTCGATCCTCGGCGTGCCCGTGCCGGACCGGCAGTCCCGCGCCCGTCTCGGCTTCCTCCCCGAGAACCCGTACTTCTACGACCACCTTTCGCCCCGCGAGCTGCTGCTCGACTATGGCCGGCTCTTCCGCCTGTCCGACGCCGAGTGCCGGGCGCGGGGCGATGCCCTCCTCGAACGCCTCGGCATCGCGCACGCCGCCAACCGCCCCATCCGTAAGCTCTCCAAGGGGATGGTGCAGCGGGTCGGCATGGCCCAGGCCCTGCTGGCGGATCCCGACGTGCTCGTCCTCGACGAGCCGCTCTCCGGGCTCGATCCGATCGGCCGCAAGGAGTTCCGGGATCTGATCCTGGAACGAGCCCGTGCCGGGGCCGCCGTGCTGCTGTCCTCCCACATCCTGCCCGACGTCGAGACGACCGCCGACCGCGTGGCGATCCTCGATCGGGGCGCGGTGGCGGCCGAGGGGCCGCTGGGGACGCTGCTGCGGCTGGAGACGACGGCGGTCGAGGTCCGGGCGGCCGGGCTGTCCGAGGAATGGGCCGCGCGACTGGCAGGGAAGGCGCAGCGGCACCAACGACGCGCCGAGGTCGACGAGTTCCTCATGGACACGGAGGCGACGGCGGCGGATCTGGTGTCGGAGATCGTCGCGGCCGGCGGAAAACTCCTCGAGCTCACCCCCCGCCGCGGAACGCTCGAAGACCTTCTGCTGCGGATCGCGAACCGGAGCCAGGCGACGTAGTCTCGCCGTGAGGAACCGGACTCGCACCCTCGGAACCCGAGGCCCGCCGTCGCGGTGTCTCCGACCTCTCCAGGATGGCGCGGCGCGCGAGTCGCGGCACGCGGCCGGGGAACCGGGGGGTTGGTCGTGGCGCCGCGCAGCACGCGCAAGGTTTCCCGGAGGGAACCGGACCTCGCCCGGAGGCGAAGAACCGCGGGAGGTTGCCCGCCGCTCTCTTCCGTGTCAGAGTTCTCGCGTCCAGCGGGCAGGCGCGCCTGCCGGTTGGGGCGCGCGGGAAACGAGAAGGAGGCAACGGAACATGAAGCACCGGAACCTGTGGCTCGGGCTTGCGACTGCGGGGCTGCTGGCCTTCGGCGGGTCGGCCCTGTCGTGCAACCTCACCGATGCCGCGACGTGCGACGACAACGAGATGAACCTCCAGACGGGCTTCGTCGGCGACTTCGGCGACACGGAGAACGCCCGGAAGATCGAGGCATTCTTCAAGTCGGTCGTCGCCGTCCAGGCCAAGGCCCATGACCTCGCCACCGACCTGGTCACCGCCTGCAAGAACATCGGCACGGCCGTCGGGTTGACCGACACCGATCTTCGCCCGCGGGACGGCGCGACGGACGACGCGGCGCTGGTCAACGCGGCTTGCGGCCCCACCCTGCAGAACCAGATCCGCAAGACGATCCAGGACGCGCTTCCGCGCGGAGCGTTCCTCTCGCTCACCTACGTGCCGCCGGCGTGCGAGGGCAACTTCGACGCCTATGCGAGCTGCGCGGCGGAATGCAATGTCTCCGTGACGCCGGGCACGTTGCAGGCGTCGTGCGAACCCGGGACGATCGGCATCGGCGAGTGCAGCGCCGGGTGTTCGGGCCACTGCTGGCTTGAGGACGGCGCCGGATGCACCGGTTCCTGCTCGGCCACCTGCACCGGCTCCTGCAGCGGCGCGTGCTACGGCACCTGCGACGGCACGGCGGTCGATGGGACGACCTGCGCCGGGGAGTGCGTCGGCCAGTGCAGCGGGACCTGCACCGGCTCCTGCTCGGGGACGTGCGTCGTCGAGGCTTCCGGCGGCTGCGCGGGCGAGTGCCACGGCGAGTGCGACGTCTGGGTCACGCCGCCGCGCTGCGAGGTCTATGCGCGGCCGCCGGAGGTCGATGCCGACTGCCACGCCTCGTGCCGCGCGCGGGTCGCCGCGAACCTCACCTGCACGCGCCCGTCGCTCACCGTCGAGTACGGCGCGCTCGGCGGATCCCCCGAGGCCCAGGCCCGTTTCGCCAACCTGGTCACCGCGCTCCGCGACAACTACCCGACGGTGCTGGTGGCGACCATCGAGGCCGGTGGCGCAATCGTCGACCTCGTCCGCTCGTTCTTCGACGCGCTGGACGCCTTCGCCGACGGCATCACTTCGATGGTCGATGCCTTCGCCTGCGCGGTGGAAGCGCTGCGCATCTCCGCCCAGGTCAGCCTGACCTTCCAGGCCTCGGCCTCGGTCTGCGGGGGCGTGACGGCCTCCGTGGCGGTCGAGGGCAACGCGACGGTGACGCCGTAGTCGTTGTCCTCCTCCGGTTCGGTCGGGAATCCCGAACTCCGTCGCGACGGGCCTTCGACTCGCCGGCAGTGCGCGGCGCGCAAGGCGGCCCATCCGGGCCCGGGACGGACCCTACCTGCCACGGGCCTTCGACTCGCCGGCAGCGCGCGGCGCGCAAGGGTCGAAGCGCCTCCGCAGGCCCGGGCTCCCGCGGCGTCCGTCGCACCGCTCGGGGGAAGCCGGTGGCGGGTGGGCCGATACCTTGCGTCGGCCGCGCAACGCTCCGGCGTGCGCCGTCGGTCGTGCCCACGGGAATTCCATGAGACGCCGAATCCGGGGGAATGGACAAGCCTTCCCTCGTCTGAGAGAATCCTCCTGCGGGGAAAGGACGCGCTCCGGTGAGTCGCCCCACGCCGCTCGAGGTCCAGGACGCCCTGTTCGCACACCCGCTTCGCGTCACGACGTACGTCGCGGCGGTTCTGGCGGCCGTCGCCTTCCTGGCACCCTGGGAGGTCGCCCCGGATCGCATCGTCTGGACGTGGGACCTGTGGCGCGGCCGCGAGGCGTTCTTCCTTGTCCCGGTCGCGGGCGGCGTCGCACTTGCCGTCGCCGCAGGCCTCGAACAGATGCCCGGCGCCGCCGTCGCCGGTGCCTCCATCGTCCTCGGTGCGACCTGGTGGTTGACCGGCGCGGACGACTTCGAACCCCTTTGGCGGCTTCTCGGCGGTGGCGCCGACGTTCGTCGCGCTGCCGTCGCCACCGCCGTCTTGCTCCTTCTGGGTGCATTGGCCTGGCGGCTGGCGCTGCACCGGACGCTGGCCGGGCGTGCGGTGCTGGGCCTGGCCGTGGTTGGACTGGCCGCCGTTCTCTTCGTCCCGCTGGGCGAGGACGGCGGTTCGGTCTTCCGGACCGCCGTCCTCGCCCGGTTCTCCGTCGGCGAACCCGCCGCGATCGCCGCCGCCCTGCCCGTCGGGCTCGTTCTGCTGGCCGCCCTCCTGGCGCTGGCGGGGCTTCCGCCGACCGCGCGAGGCACGGGAGGATTTTCCGCCATCGCCCGCGCGGCCTTCCACCTGGCGGCCGTCTCGGCCGCCTGTGCCGCCCTGCTCCCCGCGATGGCCTCCCTGCCGGACCGTGGTGATCTCTCGTACGCCGCCTTCGCCGCGCCGCTGAAGCTGGCGGCGCTGTGGTGGTGCGCCCTCGCATGGACCGGCAGCGGCGCCGGTTCGCTGGCGGCAGCCGTGGAGGCG
>Ga0068707_1003435_pt1 | contig 11056 bp, 9 predicted proteins | sample YNPNPMetaG_FD_66600 | JGI IMG/M metagenome (GOLD analysis project Ga0068707, IMG submission 66600) | Anoxygenic and chlorotrophic microbial mat microbial communities from Yellowstone National Park, USA - YNP NP MetaG | ecosystem: Environmental > Aquatic > Thermal springs > Hot (42-90C) >... | reverse complement strand
GGCAGTGGGCGGGGCGGCCGGCGTGGTGCGCCCCGAGGCTGCTGCCCCCCACCCCGCGACAGGCGTGCTCGCCCGCATCGAGCGGGTGGGGGACAACGAGCACCGCATCGTGCCGTTCCGCCTGGAGGAGGACGCCGAGGTGGAGGTTCGGGCCTTGGGCGAGGGGAGCGCGGGGCGGATGTGGGACACCGCGTGGATCGAGGAGGAGGCAACTGGGCGGACGGTGTGGGAAATGACCTACCGCCAGACCGAGCACGCCGGCGGAGCCCAGAAGAACAGGCTCTTCTTGGGTACGGTGTTCCTCCACGCCGGCGCCTACTCCCTCCACTACGAGAGCGACGGCTCCCACTCCTACGGCGGCTGGAACGCCGCATCGCCACCGGACCCCGAAGCATGGGGGGCCACCGTTCGCCTGGCGCCGCGACTGCCGGCCGAGGCCCCGCCCACGCCGCGGCCCTGAGCCGGTCGGGGTCAGGCGAGGACGAAGGCAGCAAAATCTGCCACCGTCTCGAAGTAGGCCACGCAGTGTTGTTCCATGAAGGCGCGGATCTCCGGGATGCGGTGACTCCACCCGGCCGCTGCCGCGTCCACCCCTGCAGCTTTGGCCATGTCGATGCCGGGCTTGAGGTCGTCCACCACCAGCACGTCCCGGGGTGCGAGGCCAAGTTGCCGCATCGTCTCCAGCACCGGGTACGGGCTCGGTTTGCGGCGGTCGGGGCCGAGATCCCAGCCGAAGATCAGGTCGGGGACGACCCCCAGCCCGTTGGCGGCGCGCTCGTAGTGGGAGCGGATGACGGGCTCCTCGGAATGGGAGACGACCACCACCTGCCCGCCGCGGCGCTGGTAGGCGGCGAGGGCCTCCAGAAAACCGGGGTAGAAGGGGGGGATGTGACGGGCGGTGAAGTCGCGCCAGATGGCGTGCTCCACCTCCAGCTCCTCGGGCGAGAGGCCAATCTCCTCCACGAGAAAGCGGAGGATGCCAGGGTCGAAGTTCTTCCGGAACCAGGTTTCGAGGTCGACAGGTTTGTGCCCCGGTCGCAGCACCTCCATGGCTCGCCGGTGCGCCGGGTAGTGGAGCTGGCGCGTGCCGTCCACGGCGGTGTCGTCATGGTCGATGATGAGGCAGCGGTAGCGCGTCGCCTTTCCCTCCCCGGGGCGAGGATGGTAGCGCCGAAGGGGGGAGCGGTCGAGGGGGCAGGAACGGACTGACCGACTATTCGGCGGGGGGTGGGCCGTCGAGCCGCCAGACGTGACGGGCGTGCACCCACCCGCGGGCCCCGGAGGCATCCTGAATCCGCAGGTAGGAGGCGGCACGCTCCAGCACGGGCACCACCTCCCCCTCGCGCAGCGTGGCCACCACGGTGGCGGTGGGGGAGGCGGCATCGGCGAGGGGCGCACCTCGCTGCACCACCACGGCGGTGGGTGGGGCGAAGCTAGCCAGGAGCGGGGGGAGCGCGGCGAGGAGGGCAGCCCCAGCAGTGGCCCAGGCGACGGTAGCACTGCCGCGCCAGCCCTGCCGGAGGCGCGCCAGGGCGTGGAAGAGGAGGGAGGCCAGGGCGAGGGTGATGGCCACCACGTCCAGGTGGAGCCGCCGCACGAGCCGCCCCAAAGCTCCCAAGGGTTCGGGCGAGACCTCCGCCGGATCCAGACCGCACGCCTCGCGCACGCGCCCCACCTCGCGGGCCACCGCCCGGTCGCCCGGCGCCAGTTCGCGGGCGCGCAGGAGCGCCCACAGGGCCTCGCCCGGTGCCCCCCGGCGCTGCGCCACCTGGGCCCAGTTCCAGTACACCGAGGCGGTCTCGACCCCCTGGGCGGCCAGGGCGCGGTAGATGCGCGTTGCCCCCGCCAGATCTCCGGCCTGGGCGAGGGCGGTGGCCTGGCGGAACTGGGCGTCGGCAAGAGCCGCTTTCCCCGCCGGCAGGGGTGAAGGAGTGCCGGTGGCGGCCGGCTCCACGACAGCCTCCGGCGCGGCGCCGACCAGGGCGTGGGCAGGCGCCGGGAGCAAGCCCAGACAGAGCGCCACAAACACGATCCCCATCATCCCCACCTCTCGATGGCCGCCCGTGCCCGCCGGGCGATGTCCTGGATCTTCTCGGAGTAATCCCCCAGCTGCGGCGCATAGCGAACGAAGCGTACATCTCGGAGGAGCTCGCGCAGGACGGTGGTGCGCTCGTCGTCTCCCAGCGAGGGGCGCTCGTCCACCTCCCCGAACACAGCAACGAGCGCCTGTTCGATGAGGTTGGCGGCTGCCTCCTTGGTCATGGGGCTGGCGGTGGCGCGCCGCACGGTGGCGAGGGCACTGCGCACACTTCGCCGCGGCGGGCCACCCCGATCGGTGCGCCGGCGGCTCAGGAGCAGCGGTACCCCCCACAGGGCCAGGTGGGCTGCGGCAACGCCGCCCAGGAGCACTGCCAACGCGCCGCGCCCGAGGGTGGGGAACAGGGCCCGGCCAGGTTCCAGCTCGCTGCGCAGGTGCAGCGGCTGGCCCGGGGCGAGGGCAGCAGGGGCTGCCGCTGCTGGCTGCAGCTGCTGGGCGGGCGCCGCTCCTCGGACCTCCACCTCGAAGAGCGGGGTGCGGCCGTGGCTCACCTGCCGGGCCGCCGGGTCAAAGTAGGCAAAGTCCACCGGGGGGATGCGGAGGGTGCCGGCGGTCTGGGGAACGATGACGAACTCCCAGGTCCGCGAGCCGCTCAGGCCGGTGGGCGAGGCGCTGAACTCTTCCTTGCTCTGCGGCGGGTAGACCTTGGCCGTGGGCAGGTCGAGAACGGGGGCCTTGTCCACCCACTTGAGGTTGCCGCGCCCCTCCACCCGGAAGCGGTACGTCACGGCTTCCCCCAGCGCCACGGCGTCGCGGTCCACCGAGGCCGTGACCCGGAACTGCCCCACGGCACCGCTGAACGGCTCTGCGGCCGGGGGCGCCTCCACCACCACCTCGATGGGTCGGGTAGAGCGGGTGAGGCTGGTGGCGGCGCCGGGGAAGGGATCGAGGAACGGCCCCATGCGACGCGGCACGGCAATGGTGAAGGTGGCGGCCGGGATGGTGGCCGTGCCTGCCTGGGTGGGGAAGAGGAGCCGCCGGTACACGGGGAAGCGGGTGAACGGTTCCCCGTCCCGCTGCACCGCTTCGCCCTGGGTTGGTTTGCTCTCTTCGCGCAGCGGCTCGCTCCAAAATCCGGGGTAGCGCGGCGCCTCGGCAAAGTCGAGGTGGGCAATGGGGCTCTGGGTGAGCACCCAGTAGGTGAGGAGGAGCGGCTCGCCCACGTAGAGGCGCTTGCGACTGACCTCCGCTTCCACTAGGACCTGGCTGGGGCGAGGTCGAGTTTCGCGGCCGAAGAACGCGGCCAAGGGGTCCTCCTCCTCGGCGAGGGCGAAGGGGGAAGAGGGGCGCTGGCGGGGCAGTAGCCTGCCCTCGTGAACCTGGATGGTGATGGGCTCGGTGGTGCGGACCCCATCGGCCAGCACTGCCCGCACTGCGCCAATGGTGGCGGGCCCCACCGCCGTGGGGCGGAGCAGGTAGGTGTAGGTCCTGGCCTGGGACATCCGGCCGTTGACGAAGGAGATTTGCGTGGACAGCGACGGCCCGGCCACCACGCTCAAGTTGGTGAGCGGGGGCAGCGCCAGCTCCTCCTGCAGCTCGATGCTGGTGCCCTCCAGGGTGATGTGCAGCGTCACCTGGTCCTCGAGCCCGATCTGGCGGGCCGACACGTCGGCGCGCAGTACCGTCGTTGCCGCGGCAGCGCGGGGGGACACAGCGAACCCCACCGCTGCAAGCCAGATCAGCGCCAGGCGCCCGGCCGGGGAGCAGTTACCGTGCCCGAGCCACCTCACCAGTCCTTCCCCTTCTTCTTGCTGGCCCGCTGCGCGGCCAGCTGCTTGCGGTGTTCGGCTTTCTCGTTGGCCTCGAGCGCCTCCAACAGCTGCAGCGCCCGCTCCCGGGGCATCCCCGTTTCGGCGAGGAAGCGCTCCTTCTCCGCCTCCTCCGGCGTCTTCGCTTGGGGGCGCGGCGACTCGTGCCGGTTGGGCTGGGACGAGGGTTCGGGCGGTGCTTTCGGCTCGGGGTTCTGCTCTGGCTTCCCTCCCTGCTCGCCCCCTCCGGGCGACTGCTGCTGGCGGCGCTGCTGCTCCTCCAGGGCCCGCAGCGCCAGCTCCAGGTTGCGGCGGGTGTCGAGATCGTCAGGCATGAGCTCCAGCGCCTCGCGAAACGCGCGCACGGCGCCAGCGTAGTCCTGCTTCTGGAAGAGGGTGTTGCCGAGGTTGTAGCGGGCCGCTCCGGCGAGGGGAGAATCGGTACTGCCAATCGCCCGGAAGATGGCGGCCGCCTCGTCGTACTTGCCGTTCTTGTACAGGCCGTCGGCGAGGTTGAAGCGCAGCCGCAGGTCCTGCGCGCGCGTGGCTGCTGCAGCCTCGAAGGAAGCCAGCGCTTTGGGGTGGTTCCCCCCGCGGTACGCCTCGCGCCCCGCCGCCGTGAGCCGCTGGGGACGGAGCAGGAGCTCGTCCAAGAGCTTGCCGTGCTGCGCCGCGGCCGGGGTGCTGGCGGTGGCGAGGAGGAGGGCGGCGAGGGTAGCTGCTCCTCGGGTGGCGGGACGCGCCGGGGTGGGGGAGCGGCGGGGGAGGGGCAGTGGCAGGAGGAGAGCTGTGGCAAACGCCAACAGGGCAACGGCGAGGGGAACCTGGTAACGCTCCTTCTTCCGGTAGGCCCAGTCGCGAGCCAGGGTCTTCTTTGCCATGGCGGCAATGGCGGCGGCCAGTTGCCAGAGGGAAGTGTCCGAGGGAGAGATGCGGACGAACTGGCCACCGGTGCCGCGAGCGATCGCCTCCAGGGTGGCCGCGTTCAGCCTCGACACCACCACCGAGCCGTCCTCGTCCTTCTTGAACCCCACCTGCTTGCCGTCGGCGTCGAAATCGGGCACGGGCGCCCCTCGTTCCGTGCCCACCCCGACGGTGTGAATCACCACGCCAGCTTCCTTGGCCTGTCGCACCAGGGGGGGAACGTTGCCCTCCAGGTCCTCGCCATCGGAGACCAGCACCATCACCTTGTTGGCGCGCTCCTCGTCCACAAACATGGCGAGGCCGCGCTGGAGGCCGGCGCCTAAAGACGTGCCGGGAGCGGGGACAACGCCAGGCTCCAGGGTGTCGAGGAAGAGCCCAATGGCGTCCGCGTCCAGGGTGAGCGGCACGAGGGGGTAGGCTTCCCCCTCGAAGACCACCAGGGCGAACCGGTCGCCCTCGAGCTGCTCCATGAGCGAGGAGAGGGCGGCGCGGGCGAGGAAGAAGCGGTTGGGCGCCACGTCGTCGGTGGCCATGGAGCCCGAGCAGTCGAGCACCATCACCACGTCCACCCCCTCTCGCTCCACCTTCTCCCGCACCACGCCCCACTGGGGTCGAGCCAGCGCCAGGGAAATCCCCGCCGCCCCCAGGCAGAACAGGGCCAAGCGTACCCACCGCCACACGGCGAGGGGGCGAGCCACCACCCTGTTCCACAGGGGGCGAGCCACGAGCTGCGAGAGTCGCTTTCGGTCGCGAGCGGTGAGCCAGAGTTCCAGCACCACCAGAACCGGCACGAGGAGGAGCGACCACAGACACGCAGGGGCAGCAAAGCTCATGGTTGGCACCTCATGTGGGCAGGACCCGCAGCCCCGCAGCCCATGCCCCGCCGGCGGCCGCCAGCAACACGGCGCACACCACGAGGTAGGGGAAGAAGAGTTCGCGGTAGCGGTGGTAGGCGGTGAGGGTGATGCGGGACTTTTCCAGCTCGTCGATACGGCGGAAGATCTCGCGCATGGAGCTGGGGTCGGTGGCGCGGAAGAACTCCCCGTTGGTGCGGGTGGCGATGGCCTTGAGGAGCTCCTCGTCGATATCCACCCGTGCCGACACCACCCGCCGCACCACCCGGCCGGTGAAGGGGTCCTGGGCCGTGACGGGGATGGGCACCACGCCGCCCCGGCCCACGCCAATGGTGTACACGCGCACGTTCATGGCGCGGGCGATGTCCGCGGCGGTGGAGGGGTCGATCTCGCCCGCGTTGTTGGCGCCGTCGGTAACCAGCACGATGACCTTGCTCTTGGCCTGGGAGCGGCGCAACCGCTGCAGCGAGGTAGCCAGCCCGGAGCCGATGGCCGTCCCGTCGGGGAGCATGTCCAGGTGCACGTCGTCGAGCTGGCGCAGGAGCAGGCCCTGATCGGTGGTGGGCGGAGCCTTGGTGAGGGCCTTGGCGGCGAACACCACCAGCCCAATGCGGTCGCTGCGCCGCCGCTGGATGAACTCGGCCACCACCCCTTTGGCCACCTCCAGGCGGTTCTTGGGCCGGAAGTCCTCGGCCCCCATGGAACCCGACACGTCGAGGGCGACCACGATGTCCACCCCCTCCGTGGTGACGCTCTGGCGGAGCGTGCCGTGCTGCGGCCTGGCCAGGGCTACCGCCCCCACCACCAGGGCCGCGCCAGCCAGGGCCACGGGCAGGTGGCGCAGGGTGGTGCGCCAGGTGGTGCCGGAGCGGCCCAGGCGGTGCACCCCGGGAAACCACACGGCCCTCCCCCACCGCTCTCGTAGCAGGGCGGCAAGAATCACGGCGGGGCCTGCCACTGCCAGCCACAGCCAGCCGGGATCCGCAAAGCGCAAGCCAGCCAGCTCGCTCATGCCGTCCTCCCCGCCGCCCCCTCGCCCTGCTCCGCGCTCAGGCGCTGCTCCAGCGCCGCCACCAGGCCGCGGGCCTCGGCCAGGTGCCGCTCCGCTGCGGATCTCTGGGCACTCCCACGGGCGAACTTCACCTGATCGGCAACTGCTGCAAGCTCGCGGGCAAGGGGCACGAGCTCTTTGCCCAGCCGGTGGTGGCGCAGGAAGGAGACCATCTCGGTGCTGGTCATCTCCAGCACCGGCGCGGCCAGGCGCCGCTCTAGGTAGCGCTTGACGATCTCCATGAGGGCAATGTAGAAAGCCCGGTAGTCCTCGCGCTCCAACACCCCTGCCTGGGCGAGACCCGCCAGGGCGGCAAGGGCCTCCTGGTCTGGCGGCACGGCCGGCACCGGCGGCGGCGCGCTGGGGTGGGCGCGCCGGCGGCGCAGGAGAGCCACGAGGGTGGCGATGGTGGCGGTACCGATGCCGGCGGCGGTGAGGAGGAACAGCCAGGTGACCGGCACGCCAACGGGCGCCGCCACGTCGGCAAGGCTGGGGTTCTCTTCCCCCTTGGGGAGGGCAGAGACGAGGTGCAACGGGACCGGTTGGCTCCTGGCCTCGCCCTCGCTGCCGTCGGGGAGCTGGAAGCGAACGGTGAGCGGGGGGACTGCCGCCTCGTGGAGGGTGAAGCAACGCCCGCGGTACTGGGCGGTGTGGGGAGGCGTGCTCGCACGGCCCGGGGAGATTGGCACGAGTTCCAGCGTGTCGCTCGCCAACCCCTCGGGGAAGTGGGGGCGGGTTCCCTCGGGTGCCGTCACCCGCAGTTCCACGGAAAAGCTCTGCCCCACGGTTACCTCGGTGGGGGTCACCCGCGCCTCGACGGTGACGGCTGGGCTTTCACCCTCGCCGGGGCGGGCCGTGGCCAGGAGGAGGATCCCCACCGCTGCTAGGTGCAACGCTGTCACCGCCGCCGCTCCCGACTCTTGAAGAAGGCCGCCAAGGGCTGTTCGTAGGATTCGCCGGTGGAGAGGGCGAGGGCGTCGACGCGGGCGCGCCGGAGGAGCTCCGCCGTTTCGGTCCGCTGCCGGGCGGCCAGGCGCTGGCGCGTGGGTGCGTCGGCGGTATCCACCACCCGCACCTCTCCGCTCTCGGGGTCGCGAAGCGCCACCATCCCCACCTTGGGCAGCTCCTCCTCCCGCGGGTCGAAGAGGTGGAGGGCAATCACGTCGTGGCGGCGCCGCAACATCCCCAGGGGGCGCTGGTACGCTCGCGCCTGAAAGTCGGAAATCACGGCAACGATGCCGCGCCGCTTCATCACCTGCTGGGCGAAGCGCAGGGCCAGGGCGAGGTCGGTGCCGCGTCCGGCGGGCTCGAGGGTGAGCAGGTCGCGCACGATGCGCAGGGCGTGGTCGTGGCCCCGCGCCGGCGGCACGAAGGCCTCCACGCGATCGGTGAAGAACAGCGCCCCCACCCGGTCCTGGTTGGCCACTGCCGAGAACGCCAGCACGGCCGCCAGCTCGGCCGCGAGGTCGCGCTTGAGGAGGTACTGGGAGCCAAATCTTTGGGAGCCCGACACGTCCACCACCAGGAGGAGGGAGAGATCGCGCTCCTCCACGTACTTCTTGACGTAGACGCTGCCCATGCGCGCGGTCACGTTCCAGTCGATGGTGCGGATGTCGTCACCCGCCTGGTACTCGCGCACCTCGGCAAACTCCATGCCGCGCCCCTTGAAGACGGCGTGGTAGGAGCCCACGATGCCGGTGTCGAGGATCGCCCGGGTCCGGATTTGGATGCGGCGGATCTTCTCGAGCTTCTCGCGGTCCAGGCTCACGGCTCCCCCCCACGTCCTGCAGCCAACGCCCACCCCCCAGCAGCGCTCGTCACGGGACCTCAACCCGCTCCAGGAGGCGTTCGACGAGCTCGTCGGTGGTGACGTTCTCAGCCTCCGCCTCGTAGGTGAGGAGGATGCGGTGCCGCAGCACGTCCTTGGCAATTTCCTTCACGTCCTCCGGGATCACGAAGCCGCGACCGCGCAGCAGCGCCACGGCCCGGGCCGCGTGGGAGAAGGCCAGGGTGGCGCGAGGCGAAGCCCCGAAGGCCACGAGGTGCGCCATCTCCCCCAGCCCCACCTCCTGGGGGGAGCGGGTCGCGCGGACGAGGGCCACCATGTAGTCGCGGATCCGTTCGTCCAGATACACGTCGAGGACCAGTGCGGCGATCCGCAGGAGCGCATCGCGGGTGAGCACGCGGGCCACAGCAGGGGGTTCCCCCGCCACCATGCGGTCCAGGATGGCGCGTTCCTCGGCCTGGGTGGGGTAGTCCACCTTGGCCTTGAGGAGGAAGCGGTCCACCTGGGCCTCGGGGAGGGGGTAGGTGCCCTCCTGCTCGATGGGGTTTTGGGTGGCAAAGACGAGGAACGGCACGGGCAGGGGGTGGGTGGTTTCCCCGATGGTCACCTGCCGTTCCTGCATCGCCTCCAAGAGGGCCGATTGCACCTTGGCCGGGGCCCGGTTGATCTCGTCGGCGAGCAGCAGGTTGGTAAAGACCGGCCCCTTGCGGGTCACGAACTCCCCGGTCTTGGCCTGGAACACCATGGTCCCCACCAGGTCCGCGGGCAGGAGGTCGGGGGTGAACTGGATGCGGGCGAACGAAAGGTCAAGCACCTGCCCCAGCGTTTTCACCGCAAGCGTCTTGGCCAGCCCGGGCACCCCCTCCACCAGCAAGTGACCGCGGCACAGCAAAGTGACCACCATGCGGTCGATGAGGTCCGTCTGGCCCACGATCACCTTGTGCATTTCGGCTACTGCCGCTTGCAGTTGGAGCGACTCCTCGCGTACCGCCTCGTTGAGCTTCTGCACATCCACTTGGCTCGGCTCCATGCCACCGTCCCCCTCGGAACGCAATTGCCCGCCCGGACCCTGCGCCCGCAACGGCGCCGCCCGGTCGCGCTCGGCTCTTGAGCGAGCAACTCCTGTGCCTGGTTCGAGGCGCCTCGACCCGTGCGAGTGGCGCGGCACGAGGGGGGTGCGAACAGGACGGCGCGCCGAATCGGCGCGGTGGCACGGCCACGTTCCGTTAGAGGAGGATGTGCAGACCGATGAGCGGCAGGAGCACGATGGCGCTGAAGACCACTGCTGCGGCCAGGAAGAGCAACGCGCCCACGGCGCTCACGAGCGCATCCTCCTCCAGCATCCCCACGGCGGTGGTGACGATCACCAGGGCGGGGAGGGTGTTGGTGAAGATGATGGGGAGGGGCAGGGCGAGTTGGACCCCCGAAATGGCAAGGATGGCACCGGCGATGCCCTGGGCCCAGGGGTGGCGGTGGAACCACTCCCCCCGCGGGCGGATGAACCGTTCCAGTTTGCGCAGCAGAGCCTGCCCGAACTGCACGACACGGATGACCTGACGGGAGGGGAGGGGCCTCTGCAGCCACGACTGCGGCAGCCACGGCGGCAGTCCCAGCGCCATCAGCACCCCGAGGAGGGCAATGGCGGCACCGAGGGGTGTGGACAGGCCGACGAGCGGCACCGGCTGCAGGAAGGGGAGGGCGAGGAAGATGGCCAGCACCGTGTGGCCGCGGCTCCCCAGATGCTCGACAATCGAGCCCAGCGGCACGCTGTCCCCGACCGCCAGCGTTCGGATCGCCTCCAACTGTTCCGACAGGCGACAGCAGTGCCGGCCGGAGTGGATCCCCTCCGGCTGGGGCGGGGGTGGTGCAGCGGGCGAACCCTCTTCCACGCCGCAAACTATCCGCTGCTCGCGCCGGTGGGTCAAGGGTGGGGGAGGGCCGACCCGGCTTGCCCGCGTCGCCCTCCGCGGGCAGCGTCCAGCATGTCAGCGATGAGCAGCAGGTAGAGCGGCGCGATTGGCAGGGCGTAGCGGGTGAGGGTGGAAAAGGGCAGGTAGAGAGTCATGAACGCCACGGCCACCAACAGCACGGCTCCCCGCGCTGCGGCCGTCGACGGCAGCTCGCGCGGGCTCTCGTCCCGCCAACGTGACCGCGCCAGCCGCGCGGCGGCACGAAGGAGCGCGGCGAGCGTGAGCAGACCCAGCGCGAGCCGCACCCCGTACCTTGCCACCGGGGCGGCGTAGAGGCGGGCGAGCCAGCGCGGATAGGTCACGTAGCCGAGCTGGGTGGATTCCCAGAACGGCATGCGCAGCACCTGGGTGATGCCCAGGAAGGTGTATGCCACCGGGGCCTGGAGCACCTTCTCTCGCACCAGCCGCAGGGTGGCAGCTCGCTGCTGCCCAGGGGGAACGCCCGCCAGGCGGCGTGGGAGCTCGGTCAGCCATAGTTCGTCGGCGATGCCGAACTCGCAGAAGGCGCACTCCTCCTCGGTGAACAGCAGCTGGCACACAGTGCCACCGGGGATGGCGGCCACGTGGGCAAGATACTGGCGGGCGGTGAGGGGCATGGCTCGCTTGGCTGCGTTGCCGTAGAGCA
>Ga0068707_1003433_pt1 | contig 11058 bp, 12 predicted proteins | sample YNPNPMetaG_FD_66600 | JGI IMG/M metagenome (GOLD analysis project Ga0068707, IMG submission 66600) | Anoxygenic and chlorotrophic microbial mat microbial communities from Yellowstone National Park, USA - YNP NP MetaG | ecosystem: Environmental > Aquatic > Thermal springs > Hot (42-90C) >... | reverse complement strand
GACCGTCGATGGGCTTGCCCCGGGCATCCAGTATTCTCCCCAGGCAAGCAGCCGAAAAAGGCACCACATCCGGCAGGCCATCGGCCAGGATTTCCTCTCCGCCCTTGAGCCCCTCCGCCGCCTCCAGGCATAACAGCTGAGCCCGCTGGCCATCAAAGGCCACAACCAGCGCCGCTTTTCTCTCCCGGCCTACTTCTACCACCTCGCCCACCCGCGCCTGCGGTAGAACGGCCGAAAGCACCGGACCGCATACCGCCTGCAGTCGGCCCCAACGCCGGCAGCTAGGTAACCGGTCCAACTGTTCACTCAATCGCCTGCTCTTGGTAGTCGCCGAATACATCCTCGGCCATCCTTTCTAGGCTGCGGCGCAGCACCTCTAGCCGCACCGCTATCCGCCCCTCGATTCGTCCGAAGTCTCCCAAAACCAGGCAATCGCCGGGGGCTAATTCTGCGCAGGCTTCGAAACGGATATCCCCGCCGCGGCCGAGTGTGGCCAGTTGCGACAACGCTTCGGGGTGTACCATAACCGTAAGCGGCCGGTCGAGAGGACTTTCTTCGAGCACTCCGGCAACGATCTTCTCGATGTCGTCCGGACGAAGTTCCAGAGCCTTACGCAGTATTCTTTGGGCCATGGCGACGGCTGCATCCAGCGCAACCCGTCGCAAGTGTTCACGTTCGCGCTTGCGCCAGCTGAGCAAGGTGCCGATGGCCTGCACATAACGGTGGCGAAGCTCGTTCGAGGCTTGTTGTTTGATCTTTTTTTCCAGACGAGACGCCCGCTGGCCGACCTCCTGGAGCAGACGCTGTGCCTGGGTTTTGGCCTCGCTCAGTATCTGCTCGGCTTGCTTCCGAGCCCACAGTCGTTCTGCCGGTAGCAGCGCTTCGCCCGCAGGGCGAATCATTAAATCGCTGGCTGGTTTCAGGGGGCGGGTGGCTTCCATGGTCAAGATCCTTTCCCGGCCGGCAAGGATTTCTTGGCCGATTCGCTGGAGCCCAGACGCTGTCGGATCTGAAAGAAGTGGCTTCGCAACTGGCCGTTTAGATGAAGGGCTAAAGCCATGGCCCATTTGTTTTCCAGCCCAAAAGAAGCCCGGGCCAGACGTTCTGCCAAATGTAAAGGATGATCAGAGTTGGTGAGCCAAGAAGTTTTGTCCTGTGCCCTTGAGAGCGCGGTGCGCGCTTGGCCCAGCAAGCGGTCTTTGAGCAGAGACCAACACCCTGTTTTTGATGGCACGGCCAGGTCGAGCCGCCCCCGGACTGCTGCCGACTTGGCGTGGATTTCCTTGAGTATACGTTCAAATAGTTCGGCCTGGGGATTTGCAGAGAAGATTCCCTCGGCAAGATATTTTTTGAGCCTTTCGGCCTGCTCTTTCGCTACCCGTAAAAAAACTTCCCTGTCCATAGGGGTAAATTCCAGCGTGTTCACGGTAGTAACCTCACCTTGTCCGCGGCCTGGCGGCGTTTCATAAACAGCCAGATGGCTGCCGCGCCCGCCAGAAGGATTGCCCCAGCCAGTGGCCAGATCGCCGAAATGGTTGTTCCGGTGGGGTGGGACGCTTTGGGCTGAAGCTCCCTTCCGGCCGCTTCCAAAAAGACCACTGCCACCCGTTGTGGGTCCAGACCGTGGACCGCATGAGCCACCAGTCGCTGCACTTCGCTTTCCTCAAGTGGCGGTGGCCGGCGCAAAACCACCAGCAAAATGGAGGCCGAAGGGGCAGACGCTTCGCCGCCTCGTTCTCCACCGCTGGCCAGGGAAAGGTGAACGCGCGCCGAAACCACCCCCGAAATGCTTTCGAGGGTTTCTGCCAGTTCTTCCTGCAGCGCGGCTATCAGCACCGCCTGTTCTTCGACGCGGCCAGGCACCAGGCTGCGCTCCCGATAGGCCTGACGCAAGCCGGCATGCTGACGGCGAGGAAGTCCTCGTTCGCGTAGCACCTGCCAAGCCCGCCAGAATTCATCCCGCCCCACCCTGATTTCATAGCGTCCATCGCCGCAGGCGGCTTTTTCGCCGGACATTCCCTGTTCGAGCAAGGCGGCCAGCATCTCGTTGGCTTCGTTTTCGCTCAGGTTGCCTTGCAGAACAGGACGGCAGGCGCTAACAACTGCCAGCAAAAAGATAGGGGCCATGCGCTTCATTTCTTCACCTCAAATTTGTAGTTGCCACAGCCGGTGCAGACTAGAGGCGGCTTGCTCGGCTGCCTTGCTCACCAGGGTGGCTCCTTCGACAAAGCGGTAAATCTCGGCTTGCAGGGCCAACAACTCCTGCGGCGAGAATTTCTTGCCACTGCGGGCCGCCTCGATGATGCGGTCCAGCAGCTGGCTGCGATTTTCAATTTCGCGGCACATCTGCGCGAAGCCGCCGCTGGAGTCAACGTTTGGCACAGATGCTTCTTTGCTCTTGCGACTATCTATAATTTGCTGGAAGCTGCGTGCCGGTTTTTTGGCATCGGCGGTGACGCGCTCGATTCCACCCAGCCTATCGACCGCTTTGATGGCAGGTGAAAAATCCATGATTTTACTCCGATGCTCAGCGAATGTTGTTTATGGTGTTCTTAGCTGCTTCATGCCGGGATTTCATTACGTTGGATATGGTGTTCACCGCCTCGCTTTCCTTCTGCATCTGCCGCTGGAGTTCGAGCAGGCGCAGCGAATTCGAAAGGCCCTCCTGTTGAAGCTTCTGTTGAGCCTCCAGCAGCGCCCACTGTCCGCCACCTTCGGTGCTTACGGCGCCAGCTACCGATTCGGCCGCGCCAGCAACGGCGGATACGAAAGCACCGCCGGGTACGAAGGCGGAGGCCGCCTTGGCCGTCTGCGCTACCGCCTGCACCGCGGCAGAAGTGCCCCGGCGCAAGCAGCTCGAAAAATCGTTTTGGGGAGTCTGGCGGTTGCGTTCCGGTTCTACCGATAGATTAAGTTCTACCGCTTTTACCATGGTACCCTCCTTTGTCGTAGGTCAGCTTTCAAGCCTTGTGACTAGCAAATATCGTGCCATTACACGCCCGGTAAAAAACGCAGCTGTTTCAGAAGACTAAGAAGATGGAGGATTGCCCGATAATCGCCCTGGTCCGATTTTTTGCTACACCTGGCCCGATTTCGGGCCATCTCGGCGTCAGCTATTTGAAGACTTCGTAGAAAATCATGGCCAGCAGTTCGACGGCGATGAGAATGATGACGATCCACTCCAGACGATGGGCTTTTCTAGTGTTGAGAAAGACGTAAAGGTTGGAGGTGGCGTCGCTCAAAAACTGCAGCTTCTTTTCGATGGCTTCGTGTCTCTCTGGCAAATCAAACATGTCGAATAACGAAAGATAGAGCTGCTCAAGTTGTTCCGATTCCCAGGTAACATCTGGTTTGTCAAAAAGGGTGAGGTTGGCCAGAACGGCATGGCGGGTTTCGCCCAAGAAGCCTATGACGCGCAGAATTTCGCGACTGGAAATCCTAACCCGACCTGCAGCGTGGAGTTCGCGCAGGTAGGGCAAGAAGCGCTGCAAGGCCGCGGCAACTTCCTTTTCCAGGTATTCAAGAGCCACCGATTGAGCCAGCAGATTCGAAATTACTCGCACCTGCTCAAGCGTAGGCAGTTCGCGCAGCCAGACTTCGTTGAAGAGAACTTTTTGCTGCTCCCGGCCGACCTCGATCACCAACCGATCTTCTACTTCCTCCACAATATAAGTGTCTTCCAGTGTTTCCTGAATGAGACCAGCTATACGCCGGGCTAAATTTTCTTCGAAGGGCCAGAAGACCACCGAACCGAATCTGGTTATCACTACCCAGTGCCCCGGCCGCACCTCCAGAATGAGTGGATCTTTGTGAACCAGGGTGAAATCCTTTAGCTTCTCCCGCACCCGTCGCAAATCTACTGTCGAACGAAAGTACCAGGCGCGCAGGAAGATCTTGTTCGGTTTTTCGGTCATTTCGGGCTCAACGCAATTGGGGCTCACTCGAGCTGGTTTCAGGGCCAGCCAGCTCGACGAGTTTTAGTTCTACCGGTTCGGGTGTGGCCATTTGGCAGGAGAAGGTGATCTCCAGTTCCGCCTCGCAACGACCCGCTCCCGTCTCCCGGTCCAGCCACCATCGCTCCAGAACCAGCGCCTTTTTACCTCTCAATTCAAGCGGCGGTTGGGTCTCGGGGTCGTATTTGACGCCAGGCACCAGCCAGTGCCAGCGGCCCTGGTCGTCAGTCACCGTTACCGCCAGCGTATCCATTTGGGCCGCGGTAGGGTTGGCCATGCGGAAGGCGTTTCGGGGATGGGTATGCAGCAGCGCCAGTTGCGGCTTGAGACCGGCCTGTTCCAGAATGCGGAAGGCCAGTATGGCCCAGTTGCCGGGGGGGCCTGCTTTGCGTTGCGCCGTCTTGTGGGCCGCTTCAGTAGGCATCCAGCGGAACCAGAAAGTGGCCGGAGCATCTTCCAGTTGGATATGTTCCTGCAGCCATTCAGCCACGGTGGCAATTCTGCGACCGCGTTCGCCTTCTTTTACCGGGCTGGCGAGAAATGGATTTACCAGATTGCGGCCAGTGATCTCGCCGGCCCGCGCCAGCCATAATGCGGTACGCAGTATGCGTCCGCGCAGATGACTCCAGCCGGGGCAGCGCGGGCTGAGCAGCACAAAAGGCGCCCGATCGTTGCTGAGGGGCAAAAGCGGCTTAGCGAGTTCGAAGATCAGGGGGTATTTGCCCTCTGGGCTAAGCAGTTGCACTGCTGCCGAAGCGTCAAAGAGATTGGCATCCATATCGGGGCGGAAATTGTCGTCGGGATGACCGAAAGATACCCGCGAACGCAGCTGGCAGAAAGAAGGGCTGGCGAACTGCCAGCGCAGTTGATCGGGGCCGGACACCGGAGTGATGATTTCCGCCAGATCGCCAGGCAACAGGGGCGCAATGCGGAAGGTGGTCTGGCGGGGAAAGCCGTTTTCGCATGGCCAGTCCACCAAGGGTTCGGTCTTGATGGCCTGCACCGTTGCCGGTTTCTCCCGTCCCTCGGCGGTCCACAAGTGCACTTCAACCGGTGGCTGGCGCTCACGGTAATGTCTGACCGAGAAGGTGGACGCGGCCTGAACGCCTTTTTCGTTCAATATGCGCAGCAACTGCCGGCGAACGGTCATGCGTCGGGTAGGAGCGGCGGTTATGCTTTTTGCACCCTCGCTGCTGATGATCAGATAAGAGGTGGTGTCGTAGCCTCCGCCCCAATAATCGTCGTAGCGTTCGTCCAGTTCCACCAGGACACCGCTGACATCTGCGCAGCGTTGCATAAAGCTGTTGTCGACGGTGCTAAGATCTGTTCCGGGGTAACGCCGCCCGCAGGCCGCAGCCAGCAGAAAAAGTGACACCACATAAAAAATTTTTTTCATTTACTCCTCCACTGCCCAGCAAAACACTGAACGAAGCATAGGACCTCGTGCGGGATGGGGCAAGGAAAAAACTTTTATGTTTTCAAAAATTCCTGTTTTGTTTTTACATTTATGGTAGTTCTGCAAGCTGCAGGAGGAGCCTATGGAAGCCAGTGGAAAAAATTTTCATGAAATAGTTGTAGGCGAAGAAGCCGAACTGACCAAGACCGTTAGCCAGAAGGACATCGAGCTTTTTGCCCAGGCCACTGGCGATTTCAATCCGGTTCATCTGGATGAGCAATACGCCCGGAACAGTTTTTTCGGGCAACGCGTGGCCCATGGTATGCTCAGCGCAGGTTTGATTTCGGCCGTTTTGGGAACGCGGCTTCCTGGCCCCGGCACTATTTATCTGTCGCAGCAACTGCGCTTTCTGGCGCCAGTGAAAATAGGTGACACCATCTGCGCACGCTGCCGGGTGTTGGAAAAGAACGAAGAAAAGAAAACGGTCGTCCTGCGAACCACCGTTACCAACCAGGAAGGCAAACTGGTGGTGGACGGCGAAGCCCGGGTTATGAAGCGGGAGAAAAAATAAGCTACTCGGCCGGAGCCGGGTATTCTTCGGTTTGCTGAAGTGTGGGTTGTTGCCTAAAGGAACGGCTCTGCTGCAGTTCCTGAATGGATTGGGTCGGCCGGCACTTTCCCTCGCGGCAGACAAAAGGCAAGAAGCAATCGACATCCAGGCGACAGTCCTCGCCGGGCAGGCCGAGATCGGCGCAACGGCCCTGCACGCAAAACAGAGGAGCGCAGCTGACGTCCGCCATACAGGCCGAACCTTCCACCCGCTGGCAATAACCGGATACGCAGCCCAGCGGCCAGCGGCAATGACCGGCTAAGGTGCAGGGTTCGTTGGGCCCAGAGCGGTCGCGCCGGCAAACCCCGCCTGAACAAAAGAGCGGTTGTTGGCAGTCCTTGTCCACCAGGCAGCTTTCACCCTGGCGGCCCAGTGGTCGACAGCTTCCAGTAATGCACACCAGCGGAGATTTGCAATCTCCGTCGTCCCGGCACCAGGAACCTGCGGCCAGCGGACGCATGCAGCGGCTGCGTTGGCAGCGAAAGGAGGCCAAACAATCGCTGTCGAGAGAACATTCTTCGCCCTCGCGTCGAAGCGGCTGGCACCTTCCCTCTATGCAGTAGTCGAGCCACTGGCAATCGGCGTCGCTGGCGCAAAAGTAAGGGGATTTTCCGAAGTAGCCTGCCATATGGTGAGTAATTTCCAGCAGTGCCTGCAGGTAACGCACGGGAACGGCGTAATTGCCGCCTTGAACCAGACCACCCGGATCGAAACGCCAGGACACCACGCCCAGAACCCGTCCCCGTTCATCGAGCAGCGGGCTGCCGCTGTGGCCCAAATTTATGGGTGCGGTGAACTGGATGTATTCCATGCGCCCCCGGCCAATGAATTCCGGGCCTTCGAAGCGATGGTCGCTTATGAATCCGGCCTCGAAGTTAAGATGCGGTTCGCCTTCGCCCATTGCCGGATAGCCGATGAGAAAGATGCGCTGGCTGGTCAGGTATTCGTCCCCCAGTTCCAGAGCGTCCAGATCGGTGGGAAGCGCCTCCGCGGAAAGAATGGCCAGATCACGCGCCCGGTCTACGGCCAGGACGCGGCGGCCGTGAAACGTCCTGCCCTTTGCGTCCTGAACCATTGGCTTTTCCAGTCGCGAGGCTACATGAAAGCTAGTGACAATGTATCGATTGCCGCGGTAATCGACCAGAAACGAGCTGCCTTCTATAGTGCCGTCTTCTTCACCTATGGCCAGGATGGTTTTTTCGGCCAGGGCAAAGAGGTGGTGTTTTTGCGTGGCCGTATGCTGTGGTGGCGGGGTGCGGCAGGCGGCCAGGGCCAGAAGAAATGCGAAAAAAGTGTATTTCATGTTTAATCTCTCTATGGCAGCTTACCAGCAATGGCTCAGCAGTCAAGAGGCGGTTGGTTTACGGATTCGAATTTTTATTGTCGGCTTGATTCAAGATGAGTTATAAATAGCCACCCAGTAACAAAGGGAGGAATCATATGGCTGTGAAGAAAACCAAGATGAGAAATGCGAAGAAGACAGTGCATAAGAGCAATAGCACACGGCGCCTGGTTCGGGCCGCGAAGAAAGCCACCAAGAAGACAAAAGTGGTGCGCCGGCCGAGAAAAACGACACGAGCTTCGGCTGCAAAAAACGCCCGGCCGGCCTCACCGGCGGTAAAGAGAATGAGCGATTTCGAGCGGGCGCTCAGCGTCGGCCGCCCGCCCAACGTGGTTAAGCTTTTTCCCCATTCGCGCGCCCTCATCGTAAGCGGCAAATTCATCGACCGGGCGCTGCGCCTAAAGGGCGGTGCCATGACTATGGCCGCTAACGCCCGCAGCCATTTCATCATCCGGGGCGTGCTGCGCGCCGCTCAGCGGGCCAACGCCGCGGTGATCATTGAAATCGCTCGCTCCGAGGGTGGCACCAGCGGCTACTGTGCGGTCAACCTCTGGAACCTGGCTGCCCAGGTGGACCAGGTGGCCAACGAACTGGGCATTACCGTTCCCATCGCCGTACACGCCGATCACTACGGCATCAAGAAGTGGGATGAGGTGGCCCGGGCCCGGATGGAAATTCCCACCCTGTTCGAGCACGGCATCACCTCCATCGCCATTGATGCTTCGCACCTGGCCGAGGACGAAAACGTCCTGGCCAATCTGGAACTGGCCAAGATAATTCCGGCCTGGGCCGGGCTGGAGACGGAAGTTGGGGAGATCAAAGGTGAAGAGGGGCTTTCCACTCCAGAGGAGGCTTTATTCCACATCCAGGCGCTGAATGCCAATGGGGTGTTCCCCGACTGGATAGCCCTGAACAACGGCACGGTACACGGCATCCAGGAAAGCGATCAGGGCATACAGGTAGAGCTTACCGCCCGCATCCATCAGGCGCTAGAACCCTATAAGATTTCTGGTGCCCAGCACGGTACCTCGGGCAACAACTCAGAACGGCTGCGCCAAATAGCCGCCCGGACCCGTACCACCAAGGCCAATGTGGCCACCGCGCTACAGATGCTGGCCTGGGGGGTAGAGGTAAACGACTACGGCAACGCCCGCTTGGACCAGCAGGGCCAGCTGATCAAAGTTCCTGGCGAGGGAGTAACCGAGGAAATGTGGGCGGAGATGAAGGCCTACACCGAGCAGAAGGGCTGGAAAGCAGGCGACACCAAAAAACTAAATCTGCCCTTCGAGGCTAAACTGCTCGCCCAGCCGGCAGAAGTGCGCGAACGCATGGTAAAGCGGGTGGAGAACTTCGCTTACCAGATGCTGGTCGATGTCTTCAACGCCGCCGATACCGCGCCTCTGGCGCTCGAACTTATTAACCAGGCTGGTGGCTATGACCCCGGCCCGAAGGTTGGTCGCATCGAGGAAGCGGCGGCCTGGACAGTGGAGAAAATCCGCGAAAAGGCGCGCGCCCTGCACGAGAAATCCGGCCCCCAGGGTAATTTTGACGACTAATTATTTATTGCGGTAGTTTACCGTGCCCAGCATGCAGGCCTTGTGTCTTTCCACCCAGTAACCGTCTTTGCCATTCTCGCGGGCGAATTTTATGCATTCTTCGGTGCAGGGCTCTCGGGCATCGTAAGCTTGCTTGCCGCCCCAGAGCTTGGCAAAGGGTTTGAGCTCTTGCTTGCAGCAGTCGTAACAGGCGTCTTTCAGACTGTAGCAGCCGATGTAGTAGCATGACACGAGCGGTAAGAGCAACAATGCCATCAAAAACAGCCTGCGTAAGAGCATCTGCTAGAGCCTCCTATTTTGAAACTATAGAGCGGGTGCAACCGGATTTCAAATGCTTGGCTAATTTGCTCTTGAGAATTTAATGGTTAGAAAATAGATTGGCTCTGGAGCAGGAAACTTTGGAGGAACCTATGAAAGTGGAATCATTGCCCCAACAGAATAATATCGAAGCACCCTACCAGGTGCGGGATATCTCCCTGGCGCCCGTCGGGAGGCGCGAGATCGAGCTGGCGGAAAAGGACATGCCCGGGCTGATGGCGTTGCGCCGCAAGTACGGGCCACAAAAGCCGCTGCGCGGCCAGAGGGTAAGCGGGTCGTTGCACATGACCGTCCAGACGGCGGTGTTGATAGAGACGCTGCAGGAGCTGGGAGCCGAGGTGCGCTGGGCCTCCTGCAATATCTTTTCCACCCAGGACCAGGCGGCTGCGGCGGTGGCCAAACGGGGCACGCCGGTATTCGCCTGGAAGGGGGAAACACTGGATGAATACTGGTGGTGCACCCTACAGGCGCTGAGCTTTCCCGGGCAGCGAGGCCCTACGCTGATCGTCGACGACGGAGGGGACGCCACCTTGATGATTCATCTGGGCTACGAGCTGGAAGAGCTAAAGCGTAAAAAAGGCCATTTGCCCGAGATTACCGCCGGCAGTGAAGACGAATTGGAACTAAAGAAGCTGCTTTATCTGCTGGTGGAGAAGGATGGTGATCTCTTCCACCGCCTGGTGCCGAACATCATCGGGGTGAGCGAGGAAACCACCACCGGGGTGCACCGTCTTTATCAGCGGGCCGAGGCCGGCACACTGCTATTTGCGGCCTTCAACGTGAACGATTCGGTGACCAAGTCCAAGTTCGACAACACTTACGGCTGCCGCGAGTCACTGGCCGACGGGTTGAAGCGCGCCACTGGCATGATGGTGGCCGGGAAGAAGGTGCTGGTCTGCGGTTACGGCGAGGTAGGGAAGGGCTGTGCACAGTCCATGCGGGCCTTTGGCGCCACGGTGCGCGTAAGCGAAATCGACCCCATTTGCGCCCTGCAGGCGGCGATGGAGGGTTATCAGGTGGTCACGGTAGAGGATGCCCTGGTCGACACCGACATCTTCGTCACTGCCACCGGTAACATAAAAGTGATTACCGCCGAGCACATGTCTCGAATGAAGGACATGGCGGTGGTGTGTAACATCGGTCACTTTGACTCGGAGATCGACGTTGCCGGCCTGCGCGCCTGGCCGGGCGTGAAAACCCGGAATGTAAAACCACAAGTGGACATTTTCACCTTCCCCGATGGTCACAACATAGTGCTGCTGGCCGAAGGGCGGCTAGTGAACCTTGGTTGTGCCAGCGGCCATCCCAGTTTTGTCATGTCTACGTCTTTTACCAATCAGTGCCTGGCGCTTATGGAGTTGGTGGAGAAACGCCCCGCGGTGGGCGTCTACCGCTTGCCCAAGAAACTGGACGAAGAAGTGGCGCGCCTACATCTGGAGCACATCGGGGCCCGGCTGACCCGGCTCACCCCAGAGCAGGCCGAGTACATTGGAGTAAGCATCGAAGGCCCCTTCAAGCCGGAACACTATCGGTACTAGAAACGCGCCCGGCAGGGCTCGAACCTGCGGCCTACGGATTCGAAGTCCGTCGCTCTATCCAGCTGAGCTACGGGCGCATCTCGGAGCTCCAGAAAAACGCATGCCTTCGTTGCTTCCTGGCCTCGTCGTTGCGGCGTACCTGAAGTACGCCTCACTCCTCGGCTGCGTCGCGCCTCGGCCTGCGTTTTTCTGGAGCTCCTCATAAAAACAACCGGTTCAATCTTGCGCATGCCTTCGTTGCTTCCTGGCCTCGTCGTTGCGGCGTACCTGAAGTACGCCTCACTCCTCGGCTGCGTCGCGCCTCGGCCTGCGTTTTTCTGGAGCTCCTCATAAAAACAACCGGTT
>Ga0068707_1003428_pt1 | contig 11062 bp, 8 predicted proteins | sample YNPNPMetaG_FD_66600 | JGI IMG/M metagenome (GOLD analysis project Ga0068707, IMG submission 66600) | Anoxygenic and chlorotrophic microbial mat microbial communities from Yellowstone National Park, USA - YNP NP MetaG | ecosystem: Environmental > Aquatic > Thermal springs > Hot (42-90C) >... | reverse complement strand
CACGTCGATGGGGGAGGATGCGATGATCGTGTGACGGTACCCGATGGCGGCGGCGCCTAGCTGGCGATAGTCGCCTTCCTCCACAGGTCCGAGCGCCAGGTTCTTCCCTTCGCATTCCTCGGCGATGATGCGGATGGTCTCCGCGTCTTTCTCGTGATTGCCGACGCCCCAGATAATGACAGGCACGTCAACCGATTCGACAACCTTCCGCGCGATATCCGCTGCCTCGCGCGGCGGACGATTCATGCCGTTGGGATCGATGCTCGAAAGCTGAAGGGCGATGACCTCGGCGCCGTAGGCCTCGACGTTCTTTTTCGCCCATGCAACCGGGTCGCCCGCCACGTCCGCGAACGGCTCGATCGCGGCTGCGGGCCATTCCTCGGGAGGGGCGTCGTACACCTCCATGGCGATGCGCGGCGGATGCGGCATTTTCCCCTCGAACAGATGGAATGGGTAGCAGGATGCGCCTCCGATTGTTACCGTCTTCGGCCCGACGCCGATAGCCACCTCTCTGATGGATCCGGTATATTGAATTTTCGGTATTTCATACGGCATGGCAATCTCCTTTTAACAGCGGCGCGTGGTATTGATAGTGAGGGTTTGTCTCAGGTTTTCCTTTTCTCGCTTCCGTACCAATCGGTGGAATACCAGTAGCGCTCGGCGGTTTTAAGGTAACGAAGCATCTCATCGCGCGACGCGAAGCGGAAGCGCCAACCCTCGCCGTCGCCCGCGCCGGCCGTCGGCGGGGTTCCCGGTTCGTATGTCCCGCCGAGCACCTTCACCTTCCTGCCAGTGAAATCCTCTTTTTCAAGCGTGGGGTCGGGTGACGTCATCGCGGTTCACGTTCCTCCGGATCAAGCCCCGCGGCCAGCCGCGCCGCGCGCAGGGTATTGGCCATGAGCATGGTGATGGTCATTGGCCCGACGCCGCCCGGCACCGGCGTGATGGCTGAGGCCTTTTCCTTCACGCCGTCGAAGTCGACGTCGCCGCGGAGAATCGCCTTTCCCTCAGATGTGGTGCCGACGCGGTTGACCCCAACGTCGATGACGACCGCACCCTCCTTCACCATGTCGGCTGTCACCGCGTTTCGCGCCCCCGCGGCGACGATGAGGATATCCGCCCTTCGGGTGTGCGATGCGGTGTCGCGGGTGCGCGTGTGGCAGACGGTGACCGTGGCGTTCGCGTGCTTCTGCTTCTGCATCAGCATCATCGCGATCGGCTTGCCCACCAGGTTGCTCCTGCCGAGGACCACCACCTCGGCACCCTCTATCTGCACGCCGGTTCGGATCAGCAGTTCGCGTATGCCGTAGGGCGTGCATGGATAGAATCTGGCGTCGCCGATCGCGAGGCGCCCCACGTTCACAGGATGAAAGCCGTCCACATCCTTATCGGGGTGAATCGCGTACAGGACGCGCCGCTCATCGATATGGGCCGGCAGGGGAAGCTGCACCAGGATGCCGTGGATCTGCGGGTCTCGGTTGTATCGGTCAATGAGGGCGAGGAGTCGATCCTCAGTCACATCTTCGGGAAGATTCTCCTGCACGGAATGGAAGCCCATGTCGCGCGCGGTCTTCTGCTTGCCGGTCACGTAGCTCACGGAGGCGGGATCACCCCCGGCGAGGATGGTCACGAGTCCAGGCGTGACGCCGTGCTTCTCTTTGAGCGCGGCTGCGGCGGCACGAATCTCCTGCTGGATGCGCCCCGCGATTTCTTTCCCGTTGATGATGGCGGCTGGCATGCGGTTTCCTCAATCCGGCGTCACAGAAGGCACAGTAGCGATTACCACGAGATTCTGTCAAGATTAATGAGGCATTCGCCGAAATCGAGCATGGCGTTTATCAAGCACGCGCGGCGAAAGATCCACAAATCCCGCGGCCGTATCTCTTCCTCGCGAATCAGGCCCTGCGCCAGGAGGCGCTCCCTCATCGTGCCGGGAAGGAGAGGTGAGGCGGGAGTGATCCATCCCGATCCGTCGTCAAAGGCGATGTTGCTGAAGGAGGTGTCGGTGATGAGGCCGTTTTTCACGATGAGGATGTCATCGCATGATCCCCGCTTCGCGAGGAGATCCTCAAATATCCTCCTGTCAAAAAATTTGTGAGGGTAGGATATATCGTCGTCCCGCACGAGGCGAAGGCTTCGCACCGTACGCGGCTTGTATGGCTCGAATTCGACTGACTCTATCGTGGTTCCGTACACCACGCGGCACTTCACCCTCCCGCATGCGTGTTCAGGCGGCACGATGATGCCGTCGAGGCGAAGCGCGTCGCGCGCGCCGAACATATCCATCCTGGCTTTTGCCATCCTCCTCTCGTGCGCATCAACGGCCTGAAGCAGGCCGTCCTGCACCCGAATCGTTTCAATCAAGAGGCACATAGATCTTGTCCAAAAGTTCTCTGTACTCCGATGCCGGATCGCTGTACACGGTGATGCCGCCGCCGCTCTTGTATACGTACGAATCCCCATGCTTTTCGATGAATCGGATCATCACGCCGCTGTCGAGGCGCGCGCCGTCCGACCAGCCGAGGATGCCGGTATAGTAGCCGCGCTCGTATCCTTCAATCTCTTTAATGATTTCCACGGTGCGGCGTTTGGGAGCGCCCGTAACGGACCCGGCGGGAAGGATCGTAAAGATAATGTCGCCGATGCGGCGTTCGTACCCCTGCGCGAGTTCGCCGCGAATCTCAGAGCTCACCTGCAAAAGATCCCTGCCGCGCGCCCGCACCCGCTCGATGTAGCGGAAGCGTTCCACCCTGACGCGGCGGGCGACCATGTTGAGATCGTTTCGTATCAGATCAACGATGGTGAGATGTTCCGCGAATTCCTTCTCATCCTCCATGATGATGCGCTCCGCGTCGGGAATCGCGGCGTTGATGGTGCCCTTCATGGGGAAGGAGGATATGGATCCGTCGCGGATCCGCACGAAGGGCTCAGGAGAGAAGACCACGAACTCGTCCCGGTACCGGAGACGGTATTTGGCCCCGCTCAGGTGAAAGATCGAATCGAGCGGTACCGCAAGTTCGATCCGCGTGGGGAAGGTCAGGTTCAGGAGATAGGAATCGCCCGCGCGCTCGTGGTCCTGCACCGCCACGCACGCGGCGGCGTATTGTTCGTAAGGCATGGGCCGCATGCTGATGATGAGAGGCCGGTTCTCCATGACCCTGTGCGTACGATCCGCGCTGAGGGCGCCTCGGCGAGGCGCGTTGGTCACGCCGTTGATGTCGTAGAGGATTTCCTTCGGATCGATCTCGGCGAGCGGCTGAACCACAGGGCGTGCCATGTCGAAATCGATGATGAAGAGGAAAGGGATACCCCTACTGCCGAGGAGGTTCATCCGTTCGCGCGCGTCCATGGTATGGCTTAGGTGAAATGTTGCACAAGCTCGAACGCGCGCTTCACCGCGGGCGCGTCGCCGGGCAGGTCGAGGAGCGATCGTCCGGCGAGCTCCGCCTCTTCGATTGCGGGATCGTTTGGGATTGCGCCGAGGAGGGGGATACCGGTCTCCTGCACCGCCTCCTCAAAGGCGCTGCTCAAGCGGTCGGGCGCGCGGTTGATGAGGAGATAGCGCCTGGCAATTGTTATGCCCAGCCGATCCGCCATGCCGGAGAGGATTGAGGCGGTGCGAAGCCCCTTGAGAGAGTAGGCGGTGCAGAGGATGAGGGTGTCAATAACTGCCGCGGTCTTGCGGCTGAAGTGCTCCATCCCCGCCTCGTTATCCACCACCACGAATGGATAGTTGCCGGCGAGGCGTTCGAAATAGTCGCGCAGCATAGCGTTTGCCGCGCAGTAACAGCCGGGCCCTTCCGGCACGCCCATCACCAGCAAATCGATGTCACGCCCCTCGTGCAGTATTTGGTGAAGTTTCATCTCGAGGTATGCCTGCTTGGTCACGCCTGCCGGCAGTGAATCGCGGCCGCGCAGAAAATCGGAGAGGACCGATCCGATGCTCTCTTCATGCTTGATGCCGAGGGATTCGGCGAGGTTCGCGTTCGGGTCCGCGTCGATGGCGAGAATCGGCTTGCTGCCTCGATTGAGAAGCGCGCGGATGATGAGGGCGGAGAGGGTGGTTTTGCCCGTGCCCCCCTTGCCTGCGACCGCGATAATGCTCACCGCGCTCCTCCAAGCCACGATTGCACTGAGGGAAAGAGCCGCGCCTCGGTGTGTGGGAAAAAGAGTGCGGCGGTGTAGTGATCCATGTAGTTCGGATGTTCGGAGAGCTCCACGTTGGTAATCGCGCGCGCGATGCGCACCGACTCCCGCAGCGCCTCGCGCGAGATCGCGGCCGCGCGCGCGCCGGCGAGGGAGCTGTTGCCCGCAAAGGTGAAGCGATCGAGGGGGATATCGGGCAGAAGGCCGGTGATGATCGATTTCTCGATATCGATGTAGCTTCCGAACGAACCGGCGATGATGATTTCATCGAGATCGCGGTGATCCATGCCAATCATCTCGAGGAGCGCCCGGCAGCCGGCGTACATGGCCGCCTTGGCGCGCATGAAGTTATCGATATCCACCTCGGTGAACACGATATCCGAACCTGTGCCGCTCGCCGCGGCCGGCACAAGCAGGTACTCGAAGCCGTCCGGGCCTTGGCGAAGGCGCGATCCTGCCGCGTCCGGCTTGAATTTTCCGTTCGGTTCGAGGAGACCTGTCTCGAGAAGCTCCGCCGTGATGTTGATGACGCCGGAGCCGCAGATGCCGCGCGGCGGAGCGCCGCCGATGGTGAAGACCACCGGTTCGCCGGAACCAGGATCAATCCTTATCTCCTCAATGGCTCCATCAGCCGCCCGCATGCCGTGCCTGATGCCGCCGCCCTCAAACGCAGGGCCGGCGGAACAGGAGGCTGCGATGAGGAGTTCCCTGCCGCCGAGGACGATTTCGCCGTTGGTGCCGAGATCGATAAACAGGACCCTTCCCTCACGCCGGTGCACGCCGGCGGCGAGCACGCCTGCCACGATATCGCCGCCAATCCAGCTCGCCACGAGCGGCATCGCGGCAGCGGTCACGTGGCCGCCCAGGTCGATACCGAGATCCGCCGCGCGCGCAATCGGCACCTCGTTTACAACCGGCGTATATGGAGCAAGACGGATATGCTTCGCATCAAGGCCCATGAGAAGGTGAGTCATGGTGGTGTTGCCCGCGAGGCTCAGGAACGCGATGTCGGAGCGCTTTGCACCGCTTTGTTCGAGGAGACGAGTGATTACGCGGTTGATGCTTGCGGCCGCCGCCTCTTGAAGCAGGCGGCGGCCGTCCCCCTTCTGCGATGCGATGATGCGCGAAATCACGTCATCGCCGTGGCGAATCTGGTCATTGTATTCCGAGGCCTCGGCGAGGGTCTCCCCCCTTGTGCAGTCAATGAGTTCGCCGCACACGGTGGTGGTGCCGAGGTCAATAGCCAAGGCGGTGAGGCGGTCGGTGGTGTCGCCTGCCTCGATATTGACGAGGTGGAGCCGGCCGGACTCATGCTCCGCTGTCGTCACAGTGGCGCTCCAGGATGCGCCGCGAATCGCGGCGGGGCAGAGCGAGGCGAATCGCATGTCAGGGATGCCTTCGATGTTGTGCTGTTTTGTTAAGGCGCGAAGCACTCGCGTGAGATCTGCGGTGTGGTCCGTGGCGCTCGGCGGGTCGAGGGAGATGAGGAATTTTTTTACCGGCGGATCAAGGCGAAACGGGCGTTTCTCGCGATCAGCGGCAAGGCGGCCCGTGACCCGCGGTGGCCTCCTGTCGAGAAGGCCGCGGTCGAGTCTGGATGATGCGGGCACCTCCACCACCACGTCAGAGTCCGCCCTGCAGGTGCAGGCGAGACGGAGGCCGCGTTCGCGTTCAGCCTTGCCGATCCCTTCAGACTCACCGCCGAGGCACACTCCCTCTTTAATCGCGATCAGACACTTGCCGCATACGCCCTGCCCGCCGCAGGAAGAGGCGATGTGGATGCCGGCCGCGTGCGCGGCGCGAAGGATGGTCTCTCCTTCCGCGGCTTCCACGGATATGTCGTCGGGAACGAATCGGATGGTGATGGTGCGGGTCGCTTTCATCTGAACTGCTTGATGGGCGGATTAGAACACGCCGGTCACCTTTTTTCGCGCAATGTCGACGTCGATGCGTCGGAAGGCCGGATCCGAGGCGGTACCGGGCATGAGGCTGATAGCGCCCGCGACCGGCACCACCATGCCCGCGCCGTGATAGACCAAGACATCCCGGATGGGAAGCACCCATCCCTTCGGCGCGCCCTTCAGCGCCGGATCATGCGAGAGGGAGAGATGCGTCTTCACCATGCAGGTGCCGAATTGAGCACATTCAGGATCAGCGTCAATCGTCTTGAGCTTCTCGTCAGCTTCGGGAATGAAGAGCACATCCTCGGCGCCGTAGATCTCGCGGGCGATAAGATTAATCCGCTCGCGGTGAGACGTCTTGAGATCGTAGAGGAAGCGGAAATTGGAATGGTCCTCGCAGGCGTCGATGACCGCGTCGGCAAGTTCGAGCGCACCCTCGCCGCCGTTGCGCCAATGGCGCGAGACCGCCACGCGCGCGCCCGCGGCCTCGGCGTGGCGGCGGATCTCGTCGATCTCAGCCTGCGTGTCCGTGGGGAAGGGATTGATGCACACGACCGGATTGACGCCTGACTTTTTGACCACGTTGATGTGCCAGACGAGATTAGCGCATCCCTTTTCAACGAGAGCGACATTCTCTTCGTGGTACGCGGGATCGAGCGGCTTTCCCGGCGGGACCGGAGGGCCGCCGCCGTGGCTCTTGAGCGCGCGAACCGTGGTGACGATGACGGCGCATTGGGGACGGAGCCCGCTCAAGCGGCATTTCAGGTTCCAGAATTTTTCGAATCCGATGTCGGCGCCGAAGCCGCTCTCGGTCACGTGGTAATCGACGAGTTTGAGCGCCAGCTTATCCGCGGCGATAGACGACTGGCCGATCGCGATGTTCGCGAAGGGGCCGGCATGCACGAACACCGGCTGGCCCTCGAGCGTCTGGAGGAGGTTGGGATTGATGGCCCTGATGAGCCAGGCGGTCATGGCGCCGTCCACTTCAAGATCCGCGGTGGTGACCGGCTTTCCTGATCGATCAAAAGCGACTACGATGCGGCTAATGCGATCCCGCAGGTCAGCCATGCTCGAAGAAACGGCAAGAATCGCCATGAGCTCCGAACTCGCCGCAATCTGAAACCATGATTCCATCATATACCCGTCGGTCGGCCCGCCGAGGCCGATGACGATGCGCCGCAGGGCCTGTGCGCAGAAATCGATGACCCAGCCCATCTGGACGTTGCGGGGATCGATATTGAGACGACGGAGGCCCTTGGACGCGAGCACCGCGTCGCTGTAGTTGTATTCATGCTGGAGCCTTGCGGTGAGCGCCACCATCGCCAGGTTGTGGGCGTTCATGATGTCGTTCGTGTCACCCGTCAGGCCGAAGGAGAGGGGGATAAGGGGGATGCACTGCGATAGGCCGCCGCCGGCGGCGCTTCCCTTGATGTTGAAGGTCGGGCCGCCGGAGGGCTGGCGGATGGCGCCGCTCACCTTTTTCCCGCGTTTGCCCAGGCCTTGTATCAGGCCGATAGTGGTGGTGCTCTTCCCCTCGCCGAACGGCGTGGGGGTGATGGCGGTCACATCGATGTATTTGCCGTCCGGCCGATTGCCGAGACGGCTGAGAACGGATTCGAAATCGACCTTGCCGTAGTAGTGGCCGTGCGGCAGGAGCTCTTTATCCTTGATGCCGAGTTCATCCGCGAGCTGATACACGGTCTTCATCCGCTCCTCAAACGCCTCGGCGATCTGCCAGTCAGGAGTATGTACCGGATCGATCTGTGCCACCTATTCCCTCATTGTCATGCATGTATTATTCGCCAGACGTGTGGATAATGGGGGATAGAAATCAAGACTTTTTTTATAGCCGTGCGGCAAGGGCAGGTCGGATTCAATTGTGACACAGTTCAGGCCGGCCCCTGCGATGCGCGGCCTGATGTATTCACGCTCACACCTGAACGCGGGCTGTGATCTTCCTAAAGATTGTGCCGCGGATCCAGCATTTCAGGCCGTGGCGGATCGACGATCACGCGATTCTCGCGGCCGTTCATGGCACCTGATACAGGAGGTCGAAGAAGCCGAGGAGGATATTGCTCATCGTCTGGTTTCCCTCAACCGTGCCGGCGATGCCGTAGAGGGCCTTGCTCTTTGCCGGTTCGCCCGCGTGATCCTTCGCGTAGGCCACGCCCTCCTTGAGATCAGCGATAAAGGCATCCGCGATGCCGGGGACCATTGTCTGCGGAAGTGTCACGCAGAAATGGAGCGCGGGCGGAAGCTGGAGAGGATTGAACCGCCATCCTCTCGCAGACATGAAGTCGTTGATGTGGAACACGTCAACGGCATCGGACATGAAGCTGATGAGGAAGGTGGGATTGCCGATAACGGCGAGTTCGGGGATCGATGCGATTCCCTCTTTGATCGCGTCGGCGACCTTCATGATGGCGCTTGCCGCATCCATGAAGCCCTCCTCGCCCATGCTCACGAGAGAGGCCCACGCCGCGGCGAGAAGGCCGCCGGAGCGGCTGCCAGTGGCGGATGGCGATGCGTAGATGCCTCCCGGCCAGTCAGGGACCTGAAAGAACTGATACCGGCGCAGCGCGCGGTTGCGGTAGAGCACCACGGAGGTGCCCTTGAGGGCGTAGCCGAACTTATGGGTATCCGCCGATAGTGAGGTCACGCCCGGCACCCGGAAATCGAATCGCGGAACGGTGTACCCGATACGCTCAATCCATGGGAGGATGAATCCGCCCAGACAGCCGTCCACATGGAGCCCTATGCCTCGCTCCTGCGCGATCTCTCCGAGGCGTTCGATCGGATCAACCAGCCCGTATGGATAGCTGCCCGCGCTTCCCACAATGGCGACGGTGGAATCGCTCACCGCCGCTTTCACCTCGTCGGGATCGACGAGGAAATCAGGCGGATGAACCGGCAGCCTTCGCATGGTGATGCCGAAGTATTCTCCGGCCTTGAGAAAGGCCGGATGCGCCGTCACTGGAAGGATCACCTCAGGTTCGGTGATGCCCTTTTCCGCGCATCCGCGATCCCGGTACACCTTCATCGCCATCATGATGCTTTCCGTCCCGCCGGAGGTGACCGTGCCGCACACCTCGTCGGCGGGATCGCGTTCACGCGCCGCGTCGGCGCCGAGCATGCCGGCGGTCATCGCCACTATCTCGCTTTCGAATTTCGCCATGCTCGGGCAGAGATCGAATTGAAGCACGTTGACGTGCGAAAACAGGGAGAAGGCGCGGTTGAGCAAGGCCAGGTGGTCGGCGCCTCCGTTGTAATAGGTGCCGGATATTCTGCCGGTCTTCCACCGGCGGTCCTCTTCGGCAGCGATGACGCCGAGTTCGTGCAGGATATCCTCCCCCCGCCTCCCCTTCGCGGGGAGCCGACGGTAGGAATCGAATCTTCCTTCGTAGGGCTTGAATGGATTGCCGGGAGCGTGATTCCGTTCTTGAGGCATCGTATCCTCCTTGTTATTCGTTAAGGATGTTGAATATCGGCCGGTTGCGCTTGAATAAGCGCGTAAACGCCTTGAACAGGCGATCGTAGATGTCGCGGTGAGACGGATTGGGTTCATACACGCGCCTGATCGGCACCAGATCCGGTATATCTTCGATCTGAATGCGGCCGAGATTGACCAGGGCGGCAAGCCCTGCGCCTCGCAGGGTTGCGCGATCCGAGTCATCGATCTGGAGGATAGGCACGCCGAGGATGTCCGCGTGAATCTGCGCCCAGAGGTCGGAGCGCGCGCCTCCCCCCGCGAACCGAAACGAGGTGAAGCGGCAGCCGATGAATCTCTCAGCCGCGATACGTGTCCAACGGCTGTTAAAGGCTAATCCCTCCAACACGGAACGGACAAGGTGCGGCCGTGTCGTGGCGAGAGAGAGGTTGAAGAACGCTCCGCGGGCGCGTTCGTTCTCTTCAGGTACGATGGTGCCGTTGAGCCACGGTAGAAACACGGCGCCGCCGCTCCCCGCCGGCGCCGAGGCGGCGGCGCGATCAGCCCTCATGATCGCGTCGTCAGGCGCGGGGCCTGTGGCGAACTGGTCGTCGGCGTAGATAAGATTGAGGAGGAACTCCAGCGCCTTGCCGCCGACGCCCTGTTCGGCGAAGAGGAGGTACTTGTTCCGCAGAGGGCTCGGCATGCTGAACATCATGTGGAAGAGATCGGTTTTCTTGAAGGGAACGTGGCATGTCATCACCAGAGAGGTGCCGATGTAGATAATGCCGTCGAAGTCCCTGACCGCGCCCGCGCCTATCGCGGAGCAGTTTGTATCGTTCATGCCCGCCACGACCGGCGTGCCGGCGGGGATGCCGATGGCCGCGGCTACCTCAGGACGCACCGTGCCGGCGATATCGTCGTTGGGAACAAGAGGAGGAAGTTTGCTTCTGTCGATGCCGGCATACCGAATCAGCGGATCGCAGTATTCGACGGTTCCCCATGTGCGTGTCGCCACCACTGCTGAGGGAAGCATGGTGTGTTGGCTCGCCGCTACCTTGCCTGTGAGGCGGAAGATAAGGTAATCCATCGGTTCGAGGAAGACGCGTGTTTTGCGATACAGGTCCGGACGTTCATGCTTGATGTACAGGATGTGCCCCAGCGAGTCGACGCCGGATCTGGTGGGCGCGAGACCGGTGTGGCGAATCCACGTGATGAGTTTGTTCAAGCCGTATCCCTGAAGGGAAGGGAAGCCTGATACCACCGCGCGGTTGTAGGGGCCGCCGCGGCGGTCGAGCCAGTGAATCGCGTTCATGAGAATTCCGCCGTGTTCGTCGATAGGAACGATAACGCCGAACTGCGAGTCGCAGCAAACGGCAATGATGCGATCCTGCGGCACGGCCGATTCTATCACGGCGCGGCGGGCTGCGGCGATCGCGCCGTCCCACCACGCCTGTGGGTCCTGCTCCGCGCCGCCGTCCGGAAGGATTATCGTGGGGACATGCACCGCGGCGCTCGCGAGCACGCGGCCGTCTTCAGCCACCACGCCTGCCTTCGGCCCGCCGCTTCCGAGATCAATGACGAGGAC
>Ga0068707_1003426_pt1 | contig 11062 bp, 7 predicted proteins | sample YNPNPMetaG_FD_66600 | JGI IMG/M metagenome (GOLD analysis project Ga0068707, IMG submission 66600) | Anoxygenic and chlorotrophic microbial mat microbial communities from Yellowstone National Park, USA - YNP NP MetaG | ecosystem: Environmental > Aquatic > Thermal springs > Hot (42-90C) >... | reverse complement strand
GCGGTGAACGTGGGGCGCGGAGACGCCAGCAACGACGTAGCGGTGGGTAACGGCCCACTGTCGCAGCCGCTGGCAACCACCAGCGGTAGTGTGGCGATCACGAGGAGCGCGCCTATCCTGTGCCCAGGCAGACCGATGAGCAACTTTTTATTCATGATGTTGCGTCCGTTCATAGCGAAGACGTAACTGCTCACCCTCCCGCAGGTTTGGGTGTTTTCTCGGCCGACAATCGCCCTGATAGACGGAGTACAAACCCGAACAGTTCCCCTCAACCTGCGGGGGGTAGACTGAGCAGTCACGAAAACAATGTGGCGATGACCACGATCACGCCGGCCACGCCGGCCACAACAATCGCCAGCGCGACGCCAGCGACCACGAATCCGCCAAAGGCCAGGCCGATGGCCATCGCCAGGCGTGTGTGAACCGATACCTCTCCGCGCCAGGCCCGCCCGGTGCCCCAGGCGGCGTAGGCTCCCAACGCCACAGTGCTCAGGGCCAATGCGGCCGGCCAGGCCGCCAGCGCCAGGATCATCCCGTCTATGGCTGGCAGCGATCTCAGCCAGGGCACGACCTGAGCGACATAGCGGGCCAGGAACCACACACTTCCGGCCAACAACGCCCCGTCCAGCAGGAACAAGAACGCGAGCCGGTCCTTCCGAGGGGGCTGGCTCACGGCCTGATCCACTCCCATACGGTCTCATCCCGGCACACAAAGGCCGGCTGGCGAGGTCGGGCAGTGAAATCAGCCGGTGAAAGGCCAGCCGTCTCGTGCAGCCAGGTTCGGTCAGTGTCGCTCAGGCTGAACAGGCGCACCACATAGACCCGGCCACCGGCAGCCCACGTCTGGGCAATGGCGGCGTCTGTCAGTTGCAGGCCCCGCTCCGGGTCTCCCCCGGCCCCGAGGAGCACCGTGTCCACCAGGGAGAGCACGCGCCGGCCGGCAAAATAAGGCAGGTACGAGCCGGCCCAGTCCCATCCCGGCGCGACGATGAGGTCAGCCGGGGTCGTATGCTGCCCCACGCAGAGGGCGGTTTGCAGGCCGGCATTGTTTTGCGGGTCCCGGTGGGGCCAGAAGGCGGTGCCCAGGTTGACGACGAACAGCGCAGTTAGCAGGAGGCAGGTCACAGGTCGCAAGTCGCAGGATGCAGAATGCAAGATAGCGCGCGGTTGGCTGCTTTCCTGTGACCTGTAACCTGCGACCTGTGACCTGGCAACGAGCAACGAGGCCAGTCCCCACAGCGGGAGCAGCACCACGGTCCAGAATTGCACATCCTCCGGGGCCCAGTAGATGTTGAACAGGGTAAAAATGGCAACCCAGAGGGTGAACAGGGTCACGGACCGGCGTTCATCGGTTTCACGCGGCCGGACCAGGGTCAGCACGGTGTAGCCGCCCAGGGCCAGGAGCACGAGCACGATCATGGCGAACCCGGCCACCGCCAGCAGGTTCGCAGTGTCGAATTGGCCACGCAGCAGCTCCCCCAAGCGCAGACCGCCCTGCTGGTAAATGAACGCCTCTACCAGGGCACGCCCTGCCGTCCACAGGTTGGCGGGGCTGAAGCGGCCCCAGACACCGTGGCCCGGCGCGCTCAGAAACCAGCCCCAGTAGTCGCCGGGCGTCACGTAACCGAAGCGCACCACGCCCACCAGGAGATACGGCAGGCCGGTCGCCACGGCCAGGGTCGCCAGGTAAGCTCCCAACGCCCGCCAGCGGCGGGTCCAGAGCAGGGCGACAAGGGCCGGGAGGGTCCACAAGGCCGCCGTCAAATGGATGAGCGCGGCTCCGGCCTGGGCCAGACCCACGCCAGCGGCCAGAAGCCCCCATCGCCGGCGCAGGAATTCGGCCAGGAGCCAGAAGGCCAGGGCCACCAGCATGTTGGACAGCATCTGGTCTTCCACGTCCGTGGCGTGAAGCCAGTGGCCATAGCTCACAGCCAGGCCCACTGCCCCCAGCACGACCGCACGTCTGTACCCCGGCCGTAACGCCGCCAACCCCAGGAACGAAAAGGCCACCGTCGCGGCGCCGGCCAGGGCGTTGAGTACCTGGAGGGAGACGTGCGGCCGCACGCCCACCAGGCCCCAGCCAGCTGCCCAGGTTGCGCCCACGGCGGGATACAGCAGGTGTTCGGCCTGGAACCACAGAGGGTTGCCCACGTCACCGGCACCGATAAGCATGGTGAATGACATGCCATCCGGCGAATAAAAAGCCGTCAGCGTCGCCAGATAGAGGAGTGCGGCGGCCAGAAACAGGGCTATGGCGATGCGGATGGAGGACATATACACCTGGTGATCTTGTCAACAGGCAGCCGGTCCACCGAGCGCGGCGATAGCTGCGCGAACGGTTTCCAGACAGCGAGCCGGCGACCCGCTGATCTCTTGGGCCGTGAAGCGCAGCACCGTCCAACCGGCCGCGGTCAGGTCATAGTCGGAGGCCAGGGGTTGCTCGCGGACCAGGTGGATACCGGCCACCGGCGCATCCTCACACAGCACGGCCAGCCGGCCCTCCCGGCAGTACAGGGCGAAATCCACCACATACTCTTCGTCGTCTTCGCGCAGTGGGGCGCGACGTTCCACGGCGATCCCCTGGGCCTTGAACTCGGCCCATAGCCGCTCCTCGGCCTCGTGGCCCAGCCACAGGTCGTTGATCTCCTGGGCGGCCAGAAGCCGCTCCAGGGTGGTGGGAATGAAGGTGATGCGCCGCAGGCGGCGGCTGGGAATGGGCCGGGGCAACCGGGCCAATGGTCCCAGCTCGAACTTGTAATACTCGTCCTGGGCGCGGGGGTGATCCGGCTCGCCCGGCAGCAGGTCAAGGCGGCGCAGTCGCCGCACCCGGCGCACCGGCGCGTAATAGTTGACACGCCAGCGTTCATCCTCGCCAAAGACCCCGGTCTGATAAAAGGCCAGATAATCGGCCCCCAGACGCGGCGGTGCGCGTCGGACCGGGATACGATACCATCCCTCCTGGCGGGCAAGGGTCAGATCGCGGGGATTGTTCATCACCACGACCAATACCGGCGAAACGTCGGCTGGTTCCGACATCTTACGCCCTCGAAAATGCAAGAGATCATAGGAACCGCAGGCGCAAGAACGCCAGGGCAAAATCCAGCATCGTGCGGAACAGGAGCCAGCGCCGCCGCTCCAGCAGCAGGTAGCGCGCGTGACGCAGGTGCAAGGCCCATAGTTGGTGCATGAGGGTAAAGATAGCCCGGTCACGCCGGTTCGGGATATGCTGCCGCCCCCAGGCCAGGACCTTGTCCAGAGCAGCCTGGGCCTCCTGGAGAGCTGCCTCCACCTCGGCCGGCGATACGATCAGGCGACTGGATGACACCTCCTGGCTGACATTGCCGAGCAGCACAAAGGCCCGTTGTCGGGCGCGCAGATACGAGAACTGGGCGCGGGTCAGGTCAAAGGCGGCGCGCTCCCGGTCCAATGCCGCCGCCTGGGTAGTCGTCTCCGCCACCGCCTGGGTGGTCGTCTCCGCCGCCGCCTCCAGGTGCGCCCCGGCCTGGTCCAACAGGGGTAAAGCCTGGTCGAGCAGGGCCAGCTTGGCCCGGCGGGTGGGCAATGGCGCGGCCATAAAGTCCAACACGTCACCGGGCGGGTGATCCAGGATGCGCCGTAGATGGAGGTCATCGCTCATCCGCACCTCATCTGGGGCCAGGGTTAGCAGGCGTTGCCAGGCCGCTTCGCTGGCGCGGATGTATGCGGTGGTCTCGGCGACAGCCTCTTCGCCAAAGGCGGCCGCGCACCAGTCGGCCACCAGAGCGGCCGGGTCTGCCTCGCCATCCCAGGCCAGTCGGGCAAAGAGCCACAGGTTGATGGGCATGGAGACCCACGGCCGGTCGGCGGTCATGAGGGTCTGGAGGGTATGGACGCCGGCGGCACGGTAGAAACGCAGGTCAGCGGCCAGCACCGTCGGCAAGGGCGGCAGCATGGACTTGAAGAGCACGGCGTCGGTGTAATACTCAAAGACGCGATGCTCCGGCGCACCATCTTCCGCAAAGACGGCGATCTGTTCGCGGGCATGTGGCGCGTAGGTATCACGGTTGAGAGCACAGGCGTCGTCGTCCAGGGCGTGGGCATAACACCGTTCGCGGGGCGCGTAGAGAAGGCAGACGTTGGGGTTGGGCCGCACGCGAGTCGGCGGGGTCACGGTATCATGGTAGGCCAGGAAGGCGAGGCGAGCGGTCGGGTCCACCTCCGCCAACACCTCGGCGATCTCGTTGGTGGCCTGGAGGGCCTGATCGGTGGGGGAGAGGTCCGCACACAAGGGGCACTGGCACCAGCCACCGCCCACGATGTCGTCCGGCCAGAGATGGAACACGTCCACGCCCGGATGAGCCTGGAAGAAGGCGGCCGCGTGCTCGCGAATGAGGCGGCGGGTCTCTGGATGGGAAGGGCAAAAGTTGTGGTCCGGCGTGCGCTGCGTCCCGTCGAAGCGAAAAGCATCAGGCTGGTGGCGAAACAGGCCGCGCGGCAACAAATCGGCCAGCCCGTGACCACCGTATTCCACCACCAGGCTGCGTTCCTGGAGGGTCGGCCGGACCTCTTGCAAGCGGGCCGCCCAGAATGATTCCGGCCGGCCGCCGAGGTTCGGCGGGGGGAACAGGTGGAGGAACAGGGTATTCAGCCGGTTGCGCGCCGCCCAGACAGCCCAATCGGCCAGGTTGGTCAGGTAGAAATGATGGCCCAGGATCAGGCAACGGCCGGGGAAGGCCGGCTCCTGGCGTACTGTGCCGACCGGCAGGCGCAGGGTCGGGCGATGGGGGATGCGCGCCCCGGCCGGACCGGGATACAGCCAGCGGCAGCCCAGTTCCGCCAGCGTGTCATAGACGGCGAACAAGAGGCCACGCGGGCTATCGCCCTCCAGGATCACGCGCCCCCCGCCGCCGTCCATGACCGTGCGGGTAAAGCCATCGCCGGTGCCCTCCTGATAGCGCAGCTCAAAGCGCGGGGCCCGGGACGAGATGGCGGTGACCCGGCGCAGGCTCGCGCCACTCATCTGCTCCAGGGCGGCCTGCAATTCCCTGGCCGCCAGGCGGGCCGTGGGATGTTCCTCCGGCTGGCCACCGCGCAGGTCCCGGCGTGGCCCCAACTCCCGGCCCACCGGCGTCCGGACCACGATAGACCAGTCGCTATAGCCGCCACTGATGAACGTGACGTGCTCGGACAATGTGGGGCACCTCCGTTTCTGTCCGGCCTCAGCATACCACATCAGGGGCCAGCGGTCAAGGCCACAACCAGCCAGAGCTAGAGCGAGCTGGCTCACAGGCTTGTCAGGTGGCGCAGTTTGTGGTACTATGGGGGTGAAGAAAAACATGATTCTGGTTTTCCTGAGCCAGAAGACCAGAAAGAACATGTGGCCGGGCAGTTCCTGGCCGGGTATAGCGAGGCCGATACACACCCATACACCGATACACTCATAACTCCCACCCACCTTAAGGAGACCATGGACTGATGACTGAGGACTATGGACTGAGGACTGAGGACTATCTCTGGTGGCGCGATGGTGTCATCTACCAGATTTACCCGCGTTCCTTCGCCGACAGCAACGGCGATGGCATCGGCGACCTGCCGGGCATCATCGCCCGTCTGGACCACCTGAGCGAACTGGGGGTGGACGCCGTGTGGCTCTCGCCGGTCTACCCTTCGCCCATGTATGACTTTGGCTACGACGTGAGCGACTATTGCGACATTGACCCGGTCTTTGGCACCCTGGCCGATTTCGACCGCCTGGTGCAGCAGGCCCATCAGCGTGGCCTCCGCATCATCATGGACCTGGTGCTCAATCACTCCTCCCACCAGCATCCGTGGTTCGTCGAGTCGCGCACCAGCCGGGATAACCCCCGGCGCGACTGGTATATCTGGCGCGATGGGGCGGCCGGCGGCAAGCTGCCCAACAACTGGCAATCCGTCTTTGGCGGCCCGGCCTGGGAGTGGGACGAGCGCACCCAACAGTATTACCTGCACTCCTTCCTCAAGGAGCAGCCTGATCTGAACTGGCGCAACCCGGCCGTCAGAGAGGCCCTGTTCGATGTGGTGCGCTTCTGGCTGGAACGGGGCGTGGACGGCTTTCGCCTGGACGTGTTCAACCTGTATTTCAAGGACGCCCTGTTCCGCGACAACCCGCCCCGGCCGGGCCTGCGCGGCTACGACCGCCAGTGGCACGTCTACGATAAAGACCAGCCGGAGATGCACCCGTTGCTCCGCCAGCTACGCGCCCTGCTGGACAGGTATCCCGAACGCATGGCCGTGGGCGAGACCTTCAGCGACCACCCCATTGAGATGGCCGCTGCTTATTACGGCGAAAACAACGACGAGCTGCACCTGGCCTTTAACTTTCATTTCACCCAGCAGCCGTGGCGTGCCCGGGCCTTCCACGACGCCATCGCCCAGTGGGAGGCTGCCCTGCGGCCGGGAGCCTGGCCCTGCTACGTCCTCAGCAATCACGACGTGGTGCGCCATGCCTCCCGCTACGCGGCCGGCCTCCATACCGATGCCCGCGCCCAAGTCGCCGCCGCCCTGCTCCTCACCCTGCGGGGCACGCCGTTCCTGTATTACGGCGAAGAGATCGCCATGCGCCAGGGGCAGATCCCCCGCGCCGAGATCCAGGACCCGGTAGGCAAACGCTACTGGCCTTTCCACAAAGGGCGTGACGGCTGCCGTACCCCCATGCCCTGGGACGATTCGCCGAATGCCGGCTTCAGCGTGAATCCGCCCTGGCTGCGAGTGAACCCGGACTATCGCGAGCGCAACGTGGCCGCCCAGCGACAGGACCCGAACTCGGTGTTCCACTGGTATCGCCGGCTCATCGCCCTGCGCAAGACCAGCCCGGCCCTGCGGCGGGGCGCGTACCGCCCCCTCATCCGGCGGCCGGTTCACGCCCTGGCCTACCTGCGAGCGACGTCGGAGCAAACCCTGCTGGTGGCCCTGAACTTTTCCTCCCGGCCGGTGCTGGCCGTCCTGGACGAGCCACTCCCGGCCCGCGATTGGCACGTCCTCCTCTCCACGGCCGACCGGCCAGAACTGGAACTGCTGGGTAATTCCCTGGCCCTGGCCCCGTATGAGGCGTGCGTGCTGGGCATGGTGTAGGCCAGGCTTTCGAGCCTGCCGACATGACGACCAGGCAGAATATGAACAACGCCAGCTTCCAGCGTGCCCTCATCCAGCGGGTGGCCGCCTTCCTGGCCGCCCACGACGCCGAGGCTTACCTGGTGGGTGGCCCGGTGCGGGATATGCTCCTGGGCCGCCCGGCCCATGACCTGGACTTTGTCGTCACCCGTGGCGACTCCCTGACCCTGGCCCAGGCCCTGGCCGACGAATGGGGCGCGCCTTTCGTGCCCCTGGACCGGGTCTTTGGCATCGGCCGGGTCGTCATAAGGAATGTAGAATGTGGAATGCGGAATGCGAAGCCGCAATCCGCAACCCGCACGCTACGCGCGCATTCCGCAATCTACCTTGATTTCAACCGGCTACGCGCACCCACCCTGGCGGAAGACCTGGCTGCCCGCGATTTCACCATCAACGCCATCGCCGCCGCCCTCACCTGGGCCGAAGACCCCTCGCCGGAGCACCTGGTGGACCCGCTGGGTGGACAACATGACCTGGCCCGGCGGGTCGTGCGCGCCGTCTCGAACCACGCCTTCCTGGATGACCCCGTGCGCCTGCTGCGAGCCGTGCGCCAGGCTGGAGAACTGGGTTTCGCCATCGAGCCGGAGACCCTGGCCCTTATCCGCCGTGACGCCGACCTCATCGCCTGGTCCGCCTCCGAGCGAGTCCGCGACGAATTGGTCAGGCTGTTCGCCCAACCGCAGGCTATAGCGGGAGTGGAACTGCTGGACGAACTGGGACTGCTCACGAGCGTCATCCCAGAGCTGGAGCCGGCCCGGGGCATGACTCAACCGGCCGCGCACCAGTGGGACGTGTTCCAGCACGTGCTGGAGACAGTGCGAGCGTTGGAGTGGCTCCTGGACCAGCTGCGGGGCCGGGAAACCCCCTGGCGTTGGGACCCCACCCTGACGCTGAACCCGGATCAGCTTCACGTAGACCGGGTCCTGGCCCACCTGGAAGCCCCCAGTTCGGCCGCCGGCACCCGCGCCGTGCTGCTCAAATTCGCCACACTGCTGCACGACATCGCCAAGCCCCAGTGCCGCACGATTGACGCAGCCGGCCGCATCCGCTTCTTCAACCACGAGACCGAGGGCGCGCCCATGGCCGCCACGGTGATGCGCCGGCTGCGCTTCAGCGCCCACGAGGCCGAGACCGTGGCCCACATCGTGGCCCATCACATGCGCCCGGCCCAACTCGCCACGGCCCGGCAGGTCTCGTCGCGGGCCATCGCCCGCTTCCTCCGCTCCGTCGGCGAGGCGGCCATTGACGTGCTGCTGCTATCCCTGTGCGATCACCTGTCCACCCAGGGACCGCGCGTCCGGCCAGCCGAATGGAACCGTCACGTGACGGCGACCGGGGAGATGCTCGCCGCCTATTTCCACCGCAGCGACCGCGTCGCGCAACTGCCCCGGCTCCTCACCGGCCACGACCTGATGACCACCTTTGGCCTGGAACCCGGCAAGCAGGTGGGGACGCTCCTGGACGCCCTCCGCGAGGCCCAACTGGCCGGGACGATCACCACCCGCCAGGAGGCCCTGGCCTGGGTGGCCGAACGACTGGGGGAAGGGGAAGCATGAGCCGCGCGACTACTTCCTGCTCCAGCGGGGTCTGTGACCCCGCCTCCTCCCGTCAGCGAGGAAGAGACGGCGGTCGCAGATCGCCTGCGAGCCTGACGCATATTCCCGCTCCCGGCATGTCTGCCAGGCCCAGGCCTGACTGGGTGACCCGCCGACGCGCCAGGCCACCAGAACCGGTCGGGGGTCGCAGACCCCCGACGAGCAGCGCGTTCAGTCTCACCGCTCGCTGCGTGTCTGCCAGGCCCAGGCCTGACTGGGTGACCCGCCGACCGGGCGGCGTGGTTGGGTTTGTGGCGTTGTTCCTGGCCCTGAGCAGCCTGGTCCTGCTGGCGAGCTGCAGCCCCGGCAATTCATCACCGGCCGACCCGTTCCTGGAGCGGCAGCGAACGGCCCTGGTCCCCTCCTGCCGGGGCGACCTGGCCGTGCTGATCGGTGTGCCGCGCTATGTCGTGACCGCCACGTTAAACGCGGCCGACCTGACGCTGACCGGCCAGCAGACCATTCGCTACGTGAACCACACCGGTCAGCCCTTGCGCGACATCGTGCTGCGCCTGTATCCCAACCTGCCGCAATACGTCGGCGGGCTGGGCCTGGATGAGGTCCGATTGGGAGAGAAAGTGCTGGCGTGGAGCTACGAGGCCGAGGACACGGCGGCGCGCGTGATCCTGCCGCAACCGCTGGCCTCTCACGAAACCCTGACCCTGGACATGGAGTTCCATGCCAAGGCCCGGCCCATAGACCAGGAATACGTGCTCTACGGCCAGGCCCGGGGGCTGCTGTCGTGGCCCAGCACCCTGCCCCTGCTGGCGACCTGGGGCGCAGACGGCTGGCGCATGGACATCGCCGAGACCCACGGAGACGCGGTGCTGGCGGACATTGCCCTCTTTGAGGTGCGGCTCACGGCGCCAGAGACCCTGGTGGTGGTGACGACGGGCCGGGTGCTCACCACCACCGTAGCCAGCGGAAACCGGCTCACCTACCACATCGTCAGCGGGCCGGCCCGCGATTTCGGCATCTTTGCCGGGCCGGAGCTGCGCTTCGTCCAGACCCAGGCCGACGAGACGACGGTGTACTCTTACTACCAGCCGGCCCACGCTGACGGCGGGCGCGCTGCCCTGTGGCAGGCCGCCGCCGCCCTGCGCATCTACCGCCAGTTGTTCGGCCCCAGCCCCCTGGCCGAGTTCAAGATCGTGGAGGCGCCCCTGGGGGTGCGGGGCATGGAGTACCCGGGGCTGTCCCTCATCGGCGACGGGCTATACGAACCGGCCAACCGCGCCGATCTGGAGTTCCTGGTGGCGCATGAGGTGGGACATCAGTGGTGGTACAACCTGGTGGGCAGCGACCCCCTGCTCAGCCCGTGGCAGGACGAGGGCCTGACGGAATACAACACGTCGTTCTACTATCGCCTGCTCTACGGCCAGGCCCGGGCCAATGAGTTGAAACGCACTCGCTGGACCATCCCGACCGAGTCCCTGGTCAGGCGCGGGCGCGACGCGCCCATCGGCCGGCCCGTGGCCGATTACCCGGCCGCCGATTATGAGGCTATCGTCTATGCCAAAGGCGCGCTCTTTTTCGACACCATCCGGCAGACCATCGGCGATGCCGGGTATCTCCAGGCTCTACGCGCCTACCGGCATGACTATGCGTACCGCATCGCCGGCCCGGCGGACCTGATGCGGGCCTTTGAGACCGCCAGCGGTCAGCCGTTGGACGCGCTCTACCAGCAGTGGGTGCGTGGAGAGTAGCAAGCCCTCCGGCCCGGCGCGGGTCTGTGACCCGCGCCAACCGTCGGGTCGCAGACCCGACGGGAGCACAGGAAGCCGTCGGATCCGGCCCGGCGCGGGTCTGTGGCCCGCGCCAACCGTCGGGTCGCAGACCCGACTGGAGCACAGGAAGCTGTCGGGTCCGGCCCGGCGCGGGTCTGTGACCCGTGCCCAACCGTCGGGTCACAGACCCGACGGGAGCACAGGAAGCCGTCGGGTCGCAGACCCAACGGGAGCACAGGAAGCCGTAGGGTCCGGCCCGGCGCGGGTCTGTGACCCGCACCCAACCGTCGGGTCGCAGACCCGACGGGAGCACAGGAAGCTGTCGGGTCCGGCCCGGCGCGGGTCTGTGACCCGTGCCAACCGTCGGGTCGCAGACCCGACGGGAGCACAGGAAGCCGTCGGGTCACAGACCCGACGGGAGCACAGGAAGCTGTCGGGTCCTCGGCGCGGGTCTGTGGCCCGCGCCAACCGTCGGGTCACAGACCCGACGGGAGCACAGGAAGGGTCCGGCCCGGCGCGGGTCTGTGACCCGCGCCAACCGTCGGGTCGCAGACCCGACGGGAGCACAGGAAGCCGTCGGATCCGGCCCGGCGCGGGTCTGTGGCCCGCGCC
>Ga0068707_1003425_pt1 | contig 11065 bp, 12 predicted proteins | sample YNPNPMetaG_FD_66600 | JGI IMG/M metagenome (GOLD analysis project Ga0068707, IMG submission 66600) | Anoxygenic and chlorotrophic microbial mat microbial communities from Yellowstone National Park, USA - YNP NP MetaG | ecosystem: Environmental > Aquatic > Thermal springs > Hot (42-90C) >... | reverse complement strand
TCGTTCCTGCATCGAATACAAGGCTAGACGCGCTGGTGTTCCTGTTGTTTTGATTGACCCCAGGAACACTTCTCGCACTTGTCCTGTTTGCGGCTGTGTTGATAAAGCAAACCGTCGTACTCAAGTTCTTTTCTCCTGTGTATCCTGCGGGTTCTCTGCTCCTGCGGATACTGCAGCGGCTCGGAACATCCGAGCCAGGGCAGTCGTCAACCTGCCGATGGTCTCGAACCCCGTGGTTCAGGGACAAGCTGTCGGCTTTAGCCGACAGTAGTTGACAAATGCAGTTGAGATCGTACTATAATATTTTGTAAAATGTTTTAGTTCCAAAATTCCACTAGTAAAGGAGTAGATACCAATGAAAGCTTGGACCAAGATAATTGCTTTAGTAGGAATTGCGGCGATGCTGTTAGTTTCCTGCGCACCCACCGCTACACCAGCTTCTACTGAGGCTGTCCAGCCGGCAACAGAAATCACACAACCCCCTCAACCAACAGAAGCACCCAAGGCGGAACCAACCCAACCCTCCGATCAGATGGGAAAAGTTACCCGCCCCTTAGTAATACTGGCTTCAGATTCTCCTGCCTCACCAGACCCAGCCGAAAATTGGGCGTTTGGAGGGGCAGCCTATCTGCCTCACGTCTATGACAGCCTTTTCCGTTTTGTGGGTGAATCTTCGCCCAAGCTTGAGCCTCTACTTGCTGCTGAGATTCCTAACGTAGAGAATGGAGGCATCTCTAAAGACGGATTGGTATATACTATCAAACTCAAATCCAATGCTAAGTTTCATGATGGTTCGCCGGTTAATGCAGAAGCCGTGCTATACAGCTATGAACGCATCAAAGCTCTGGCATTAGGTGCAAATGGCATCTCAGCAGATTGGATTGATAAGATGGAAAAAGTAGATGACCTGACCGTTAGGTTCACCCTCAAGCAACCTTTCGCAGATTTCTTGAACTCACTCGGCAGTGTCTGGGGTAATTACATCGTCAATCCTAAAGTCTGCAAGGAACATGAACAAAACAACGACTGGTGTCATTCCTACTTGATGGAAAATGAAGCTGGTTCGGGGCCCTATACGATGACCCAGTTCGACAAGGCAAATAACCAGATCACACTGGAACGCTTTGCCAATTACTGGGGCGGCTGGGAAAATCCGAACCCTGTTGAAAAGGTTGTCATCCGCTGGCTAGCTGAACCTTCTGGAGCACGCCCCTTACTGGAAAGAGGAGATGCGGATATCGCGGTCAACCTGCCAACGACAGATTTCGCTGCATTAGAAGGCACTGCCGGCTTTATCAGCAAAAGGTATCCCAGCATCATGCAGTATTACTTGGCAATGAACGGATCCGCCAAGCCTTTGGATAACGTCAAAGTTCGTCAGGCATTACAACATACACTTGATATTGATAAGGTTATTCAGGATATCTTTGGCGGTAATCTGATTAAGATGTCCGCTGCTGTTGGACCTGGTTACCCGGACGTCTATCCGGCAGCAATCCAATACAGCTACGATCTTGAAAAGGCAAAGCAATTACTGAAAGAAGCTGGGTATGAACAGGGGCTGGAGTTGACGGCAAACATGATTGGCGCCATGCCAAATGACAGTGCGGTATTGGAGTTCTGGCAGGCTGAGCTTGCAAAAATTGGCGTTAAGTTGAATATCCAGCAGGTGGATTACGGAACTTGGAGCACAGCATGGTTCAATGACTGTACTGCTGCAACAGCCCCAAATATAGGTCAGATTTCTGCCCTGGGAGTTGGCGGAGATTATCCGAGCGCATGGGAAGTCATTGCACAGGTCTACCCGACCCCACGACTGGGCGGCGGAAAATGCAGTGCGGTTTATATTGACAACCCCAAGCTCAATGACCTGTTCAACCAAATTACCAATACAACGAACGCCAAAGAACGGCAAGCTCTGTTCCAAGAATTGTATAATACAATTGCTGAAGACGCGGGCGCCATTTGGCTTGGGCAGGGAACCGATCTGGTCACCATGCGAGATGTTGTTCAGGGATATCAATACTACTTCTCCATGGGAGGCAACTACGTTCCACTAACGAAGATTTCATTAGCTAAATAGCCACTGATCAAAGACTACTACATACAGATGATGCTCCAGCATCTCACTGGAGCATCATCATTTTAGGTAAAATATTCACATGCGCGCTTTTCTGCTTCGACGACTAGCTGGTATGCTTCTGGTGTGGGTTGGGGTTACCATCTTGACTTTTTTTATCGCCAATGTGGTTCCTAGTGATCCAGTAGCGTTACGGCTGGGTCCCAAGGCTTCCCCTGAAATAATTGAGAAAATGCGTCATGAGTTTGGGTTGGATCTGCCACTACATCAGCAATACCTGAATTTTTTGAAAGGTTTGCTAAAAGGCGATTTAGGGAACTCTATTTGGTCCGGGAGACCCGTTTTGAGAGACCTGCAAGATTATCTTCCTGCCACATTAGAGCTCGGCTTGACTGCATTCCTGGTAACAATTATCGTGGGCATTTCGCTTGGATTATGGGCTTCCACGACCCATCAGATGTGGCTGGATCACCTAATACAACTTTTTGCTACCTTTGGACTGGCAGTTCCATTGTTTTGGTTGGGTATGGTACTACAAATCCTTTTTTATTTGCGTCTTGGAGCTCTGCCACTAGATAGCCGCATTGACTTGCAGTTAGGACCTCCGGAACATTTGACCGGCTTATATATAGTAGATAGTCTATTGCAGGGCGACTTTATCCGTCTGACAAATAGTCTCAAGCATCTTATCTTACCAGTCGTAACTCTTAGCCTGCCATCTATTGGCGCCACAGCTCGTATGACACGCGCTTCTATGTTAGAAGTCTTGAGCTCAGATTACATCCGTACCGCACGCTCCAAAGGAGCATCCAACCGCAGGGTGTTTTGGCGTCACGCGTTGCAAAACGCGTTGATTCCGGTTGTGACATTGTTAGGAAATACAGCCAATGCATTACTGGCGGGGACCTTTGTGGTTGAAGTAATTTTTAATTGGCCCGGCATAGGATGGTATGCCACAAAGGTGATTCTTGCCTCTGACTATGTGGCTGTTATCAGCATTACGCTGGTCATCGCTGTTATATGCACAACTATCAATTTGATCGTTGACATTTTTTACCGCATTCTTGATCCGCGCATCCAGTTAAGATGAAAGCAAACTGGTTAGCTGTTAGAAAGCCTCTTCCCCGCCTGTTGGGTAAACCCAGTCACTGGGTTATCTCATCGTTTGCTCTGTGCCTGATCCTCCTGGCAATAACCGGGAAGTTATTAACACCTTATGACCCATTAGAAGTCAATTTGTCTGTCAAGTTTCAGCCACCCAACTCGCAATTCTGGATGGGGACAGATAACCTAGGACGGGACATAGCAAGCCGCGTTATTGCAGGTACGCAATTAGCCCTCCAGAGTTGTTTTGTCATCCTGGTAAGCGCCACCATCATTGGTTTGCTGATAGGAGTTGTTTCCGGATATTATGGTGGTCTGGTTGATGAAATCTTTATGCGTATCTCAGATATTTTTATCGCCTTTCCCGGTTTAGTGCTGGCACTGGCAATTGCCGCCGCATTGGGTCCTAACCTGACCAACGCAATGATTGCCATTTCTGCTGTATGGTGGCCTTCTTACGCCCGTCTGGTACGAGGGCAGGTCTTGACGGTTAAGGAACGCAATTATATTGAGGCGGCAATCAGCCTAGGGGCTGGTGATCTATGGATTATGTTACGCCACTTGATACCCAATATCATCACACCACTGATTATCCAAATCACATCAGACATCGGCCCGGCACTAGTAACAACTTCCAGTTTGAGTTTTATTGGCATGGGAGCCCAACCGCCCACGCCGGAATGGGGAGCCATGGTCAGCCTAGGAAGAAAATATCTGCTGGATTTTTGGTGGATGTCCACCTTTCCAGGACTGGCAATATTTATTACAGTGGTTGTTTTTAACGAGGTTGGCGAAATGGTAAGAAGCTTTTACCAAATGACAGGAAAAATGTGACAGGATTTTTGTGTGAAGAATCTTACATGGCTGATAAGATAACTATTACCTGTCTAATAAACAACGAGGTGCTGTTCGGACCGTCCGTGTGGGGAGAACACGGTCTATCGTGGTTGATAGAAACCCCACAAACCCAACTCATTTTTGATACGGGCAGCAGTGCGGAGGTCCTCGCACACAATCTAAAGGTCTTGAAAAAGTCGCTCAGGCGATTGAGCCACATTGTTCTCAGTCACGGACATTACGATCACACGGGCGGTTTGCCTCATTTGTTATCAATCGCCAGCCGCAGATTGTGCTTGGTTGCAGCACCGCAGGTATTTGAGGCAAAGTATTCTGTCCAACGCGGCAGCTTGCTGCGCTCGATTGGTATCCCAATGAGAGAAGAAGAAGTACGTGAAAGGACGGATGTTATTCTCTCTAATGAACCAATCCAAATTGTGGCAGGAGTCACATTTAGCGGTCGTATCCCGCTCACAGTGGATTTTGAGACGCCTTTATCACATTTTTTGTGCCGAAGAGGTGACGAATTACTGGTTGATCCCTTTGACGATGATCGAGCCTTGTTTATTCAAACGACCGAAGGACTGGTAGTGCTACTGGGGTGTGGACATTCTGGGTTGATCAACACGCTGCGCGAGGGACGGCGGCTGTTTGACCGTCCCATCGTGGCGGTTATGGGCGGCAGCCATCTTGCTCCAGCCAGCGAAGAACGCCTGAAAAGCACGATTCAGACATTGCAAGAGGAATTCCCAGAGATTCAAACCTATCGCCTGAATCACTGTACGGGAAACAAGGCACAGTTCGCCTTGCATACTGCATTCGGCGAGCGGGTTAAGCCATTTCTGGCAGGGGAGAAAATGTCATTTCAGGCAATTGGAGAGCAGACAAAACAAAAGGAGGGGTCATGATGACCCCCCCACCGTGTCAATCCGCATCTGTCGCTACCCACTGCGACCACGTCCTGACCAGAGCGGCTTGCCGCTTTCGTCACGCAGCCAGACAGTTTGACCGCTGGTTAAGTTTTCCATTTGAACAGTTTCAAAACTGCCGTTAATGCTATCATTGAAACCGCGCAGGCGCAGCAAATCACCAACAGCAACCTGAAAACCCTGTTCCTGAACAAACCACCAGGCCCGATTTTCAATTGTGATGGTTCCGCCGGTAGTGGTTGCAATTGTCAAGATATTGTTATCAACAGCTTTTACTGCACCCTCAACCGTTAACCATTCGGTGACTTGTATCTTCCCGCCGCCGAACTTTTCGGGGTGTCCATCTTGACGACCGATATTCCTGCCAGGGTATCCCCGATTTTTACTGAAATCATCATTACGAGCGCCAAGCCTTTGTGTTTGCCCGCTGTACTCATATGCACCAAATCGAGTTTGATCCCTGCCTAGAATCGCGCTGGTGCGGTTAATTCCACCTATTACCAGAACAGCAACGACAGCAATAACAGAGACTGTTATAAGAATATTCTTTACCATTTTGCTCATATCCTTTCGAGTGTACTTGTAAGCTCATGAATTTTGACGTCCAGTACGGCTCACGAAACTTCCATCACAGGGCTATCGTTTACCGGTGCAGAATTGAAAAGACGCTTGGCAACTTTGACCACCCATTGCCAGTGAATGACAAAATGGATGATGGCGGCAGAAATCAGAATAATCCCAGACCAGGTATGCAGAACATCCCATGTCGTCCGGCTGAATAATACCCCCGGGTCAGGAACTCCATAGCGTCCGGAAGGAAAAAACAGGAAGTATACACCCGAGATTGCAGTCAACAGAAAGCTGACAATAACCACCGCATTAATGGTGATATTGAAGCGGGCGCGTGGATTGAGAGGAGTACAGCAGGGATCGGTTAATCCTTTGAGCAAGCGTCTTGCTGTATTGACAAGCCACTTCCAGTGAATTGCAAAATGAACAACAGCAACAGCAATCATGGCAATCCCGCCCCACGTGTGCAACAAATCCCATGTCTGCCGCTCAAACAAGACTGTAACACCATAAAAAGGATTTCTCCCTCCCCGATAGCCCCCTGCCGGTAAAAAGAGAAAGTAAATACCTGTGATAGAAGCGATCAGCGCACTCACAAAGAGAAGCAAATTAATTCCCCAGTTACGCTGGGTAGTTTTTGATAACGAACTCACCTGAGTCATTTTCTTACCTACATAGATTTCCAAATGTTTATTCTCATGACACCTTATTCAGACTCAAGACGTCTCATTTGCTATGATAATAAGCTATCCATGTAAAGTTATTGTGAAGATAAATTGGAAAGATTGTGAAGGTTTGAACTAAAGGAGATCGTCTTTACTCAAATGGTGATATATTCGCATATAAGGCATATCCTTTGAGAAGAATCGGCGTCTTAACAGGTAGAACAATGGGTACCCAAGAAGATGAGTTGCTGCATGCAGCAAGGCAGTTTGATCGGCAGGCGTTAACCGAGATTTATGATCGTTACAGTACAGCGCTTTATGCCTATGCTATGCGGCTGCTGGGCAACCCTGAACTGGCTGAGGAATGCGTGGCGGATACATTCCAGCGTTTCTTGCTTGCTTTGCGCGCAGGCGGAGGTCCAGATGGTTATCTCAAAGCCTATCTGTATCGAATAGCTCATAACTGGATCACCGATTTATACCGCCGTCAACCCTTCCCAACAGTTGAACTTTCAGAAAATATGATGACAGATGGAAATGCGAATCCCGAAAGCGCCGCTGAGACACGCTTCGAACAGCAGCGCGTTCGAGCCGCACTGCGTTGCCTGACTGCCGAGCAGCGCCAGGTTCTTGTGTTACGTTTTTTGGAGAACTTAAGCATTGAGGAAACAGCACTTGCAATCAATAAACCGGAAAGTGCAGTCAAATCGTTACAGCATCGGGCGCTGGCAACACTACACCGCTTGTTGACAGACAGTGAAAGAAAGAACAAAGGATATGCGCAAGCTTAATACGATCACCGAAAATGAGATCAAACGCCGCCTTGAAATATTGAAAGAGGTGCCAGAGCGAAATCCACACGCAGCATCGAGTGGCCGAGCGCGCTTCCTAGCACAAATTGAAGAAATCTCCAAGCAAGCCGTATCTCTACAAGGCAAACAGCGTCATAGTGGATGGGTCGAGAAAATTCGATCTAACTTTATCCAACGGAAGGAGCGTTTGCCAATGTTAGCCCAATTACTGAGTGTGATTTTAATTTTATCGGCTTTGCTTGGTGGCGGAGGCGCAGCGACTGTGTACGCTTCCCAATCCAGCCTGCCGGGCAACTGGCTATACCCCGTGAAAATATGGAGTGAAGACATGCGAAGTGACCTGGCAGACAGTCCGGACACCCAAATTGAGCTTCAATTACAATTTGCCGAGCGACGGGTAGAGGAGCTGGCTGAACTGGTTGGTAAAGGGCAGCCCTTGCCCGAAATAGTAGCCCTGCGGCTGGAGAGCCAAGTGAATCATGCGTTGCAACTGGCGGCTGGACTGCAAGCTGCCCAGATGTCTGAAGAATTGTCTCAGATTCGCCAGCGGTTAATGACCCAACTGCAAGTGATGGAGCAATTACACAGCAGTGACCCACAGGCTGAAGCTCTCTTAACCCGCACGCGCCAAATGTTGCAGACACGTCTGCGGCTGGTGGAAGAAGGCATCCAGAGTCCGAACTCGCTACATCAGCAATTGAAATCGCAAGATCAATCACAACAGAACCAAGACCAGTTGCAACAACAAGATCGGGACCGCCTTCAACAACAGGATCAGGAACGTCTCCAACAACAAGATCAGCAACGTGATCAGTTACGTCAGCAGACCTGTACACCCCAGCCCCAAAACACTCCCGCAGGATCACCGCAGAATGGTTGCTGCGGCAGCGATGCCGGCAATCACGGCAATGGTCAGGGAGCAGGGGGAAATCAGGGTGGTAAAGGCAAATAACAGGCGTACAGTTTGAAATCCCCTGTAAACTGTCGCACACCAACAATCCGGCGATTGACTTGTCGGATTGTTGCTTAACTAAAGATCAGCACCCCCTGAACAGTACAACTTCAGTTTATGTAATCGAATATGACATGTGGTAGGTATGTCCCCATAAGAAATTAGCGCAGGGGAGTGCCGCCTTTAGGTGACAAAGGAATGCGCTCCCCCTTTCTTTGCAAATTGGAGCGTGTTGAAAAACAAAACACACTCCCTATATATGGCGGTAAAACAGCCTGTTTTTCGTATAGATATGCGCCATATATGACTTTTTCAACACTCTCGTTATCACCGTGCAATCCCCAAAGACGCCAAAATCAAGCATGTGTTTGTCACCCGAAGAAATCAGCGCTGGTATGTTTCCTTTGAGATGGAATTGCCGGACACGCCCGTTCAACGCAAATCCACAGGAAAACAGGTGGGCATTGACGTTGGACTGAAAAGCATCGCCGCCCTCTCCACAGGTGAGTGGATTGAAAACCCGCGCTGGCTGCACAGCAGCCTGGCGAGACTTCGCCGATTGCAGCGCCGTGCCAGCCGGCAGGTCACAGGCAGTCAGCGGCAGCATAAGACGTATCGGCAAATCGCAAGACTGCATGAGCGCATTACCAACCAGCGGATGGATTTTCTCCACAAGGTCAGCAGGCGTCTTGTGGATGAGTTCGACCTGATTGCAATTGAAGACCTGACACTCGCATTCATGAACCGAAACCCTCACCTTGCGCTTGCTTCGCACGATGCTGGGGTTGGCATACTCAGGCAGATGCTGGAATACAAGGCTGAAAGCGCTGGTATTCCGCTTGTTGCTGTGAACCCTGCCAACACCAGTCAGGTGTGCAGCGGATGCGGCAGCATTGTTCCAAAGGATTTGTCGGTTCGTGTTCATGCGTGTTCTCATTGCGGTCTTGTTCTTGACAGAGATGTCAATGCAGCTCGCAACATTCTGACTTTGGCTTTTCAAAACCCGCTTGGACGGAGCGGTCAGGCGGTAACGTGGGCGGCTGCGCCGTGCGTTGCCTGAGAAGCCGCAGCCTTTAGGCTGCGGAGAACGTCACTTTTATTGTATAATCTCCACCAGAGAACAATAAAATCCTAAGATCGCAATGTAACTTTGAAAGGCAACAAGATGCCCAATCGATCAATGGACTGGTTCGCACAAGCTGCACGGGATCTGGAACAGGCGATAGACTCAATGAGAGCCGGTCGCCATGAATGGGCATGCTTTGCGGCCCACCAAGCAGCCGAAAAAGCCGTCAAAGCTCTACATTTACACTATCAACAGGAAGCATGGGGTCATGTCATTTCACGTCTCTTATCGGAATTACCTGTCTCCACTAACGTTTTACCAGAGTTAATCGAAAAAGCGCGGGTGCTTGATAATTTTTATATACCTGCCCGCTATCCCAATAGTCATCCTGAAGGCGCTCCTTTCCAACACTATGGAACATTGCAAAGCGAACAGGCAGTCCAATATGCCAGTGAGATCCTTGAATTCGTCCGTTCTAAAATGGCCTGATGCTCAGCTTGTCGATCAGGCTGTTCGTGCCTGGGCTTACAAGCTTGGCAAAAGTCATCCACAGATTTTAAAAATTGGCTATATCGGTTCTTACGCTCGTGGCGATTGGGGTGTCGGAAGCGATGTGGATATTTTGATATTGGTGTCCCATTCAGGGCAGCACTTCGAACAACGAACTAGTGAGTGGGATGCAAGCGCCTTACCAGTACCAGCGGATATATTGGTGTACACCCTTGAAGAGTGGCAACACATGTTAGCAGGAGGACGCTTTTCTCAGACAGTGGCTCGGGAAGCTGTATGGATTTTTGAGCGCACAAAAAGCGAGGAGTTTGATACTGGCGTACAAGTAGGGGGAACATAGCGACATGGAAAAACCCATGCCGTTATATGAAGTACATGGTTCTCATTATCAGATAGGATGTCAAATTGGAGAAGCCGCGCGTTCGCAAGTGCGGCACAGCCTGGATACCGCGCGTAACTTACTGGCTGAAGCTTTTGAGGAACTCCATTTGAGTTGGGAAATGGCACGTATTCTGGTGCTTGAGCATATTGCCTCTGCTCGAGCCTACTACCCGCAGTATGTCGAGGAAATGCAGGGTATCGCCGATGGTAGTCGGCACTCCTTTGAGGACATCGCTGTGTTGAACATGCTTGATACGTTAATGGAGTATCCACCACAGTTCATGCACTGCACCAGTCTGGCTGTAAGCCCAGAGCGCAACGCAAACGGGCATGTATTAGTGGCTCACAACGAAGATTGGATTCCAGAAGATGAACAAGACTTCTACTTGGTGCGGGCGCGTCCTTCAGACGAACCCGTTTTCTTAGGCATAGGATATGGTGGCACATTGCCGATCATTGGGCTCAATGGTTGCGGTCTTGCGTCCTGTTGCCAGACAGCCTATCCTGGAGATGCGCAAGCAGGTGTCCCTCCAGTTATTTTAGCGCGGGCAACCTTAGCAGCGCGTTCACCGGGAGAGGCGATTAAGAGATTGCTCGTGCAGCCGCGAACCCCAGGATACAACCATTTATTTGCTCACGAAAGCGGCGAACTGCATTGTGTTGAGGTTTCATCCCAGCATTTTGCGATTTTAGGTGCTTCAGATGGCTATACCGTGCATACTAATCATTACACAGACTATCTCATGCGCCCACTCGAGCGTAACCCAGCCGAGTTGATTCGTTCCCACATGCGATACCATCGCGCACTTCGCTTACTGAAATTGACCCCATTCCACACCATAGACAGCCTTAAAGCCATTTTACGAGACCACTTGAACATGCCGCATTCCATTTGTAACCACGCTATGGATGGTGACCCAATCGAACGTGAAAAAACGGTGTCTTCGCTGATCATAGATCTAACAGAACGCAGACTACATCTTGCCTGGGGTTGTCCATGCGAAACGCCGTACGTAGTGTATGAGCTTAAGAGCTGAGTTAGGGGCTGTCCAAAAAGTAGTAGACAGCCCTTTTCATTTTTGAGGAAAGGTGATTCAATGGGGGAATGAAAAGGAAACCTGCCGCTCCAGTGTTTAAACCATACGTGATGGGCCAACCC
>Ga0068707_1003423_pt1 | contig 11066 bp, 9 predicted proteins | sample YNPNPMetaG_FD_66600 | JGI IMG/M metagenome (GOLD analysis project Ga0068707, IMG submission 66600) | Anoxygenic and chlorotrophic microbial mat microbial communities from Yellowstone National Park, USA - YNP NP MetaG | ecosystem: Environmental > Aquatic > Thermal springs > Hot (42-90C) >... | reverse complement strand
GCAACGACCTTTAAGCCAGGGAAATGGGCAAAAATGGCATCTGGGGTTTGGGAGTGGGTGGCTCCCAACTGACGGCCGCCACCGCTAACCGTCCGAATAACCAGAGGAAGTGTAAACTGTCCGCCAAACATATACCGCAATTTGGCAGCCTGATTGACAATGTGATCCATTGCGGCAAAAGCGAAGTTGATCGTCATCAACTCTGCCACCGGGCGTAAACCGGTCAAGGCAGCTCCAATGGCTGCGCCGACAATGGTCGCTTCGGCAATGGGAGTATCCATGACTCGTTTCGGTCCAAAGTGGTCGTAGAACCCTTTGGTTACTGCGTACGTTCCTCCCCAAACGCCAACCTCTTCCCCTAAAATAAAAACCGATGGATCGCGTTCCATCTCTTCCCATAGGGCCTTCGATATCGCTTCTCGATAAGTTATACGTGCCATAGAACCCTCACTCTGCGTAGATGTCTTCAAACAAGGCTTCGGGGGGTGGTTCAGGGCTTTCTTCGGCGAAACGCACTGCCTCTGCAACCTCTTCCTCCACGCGTTGATCGATTGTGTCCAACTCTTGAGCAGTGGCGATGGATTGGCTCTCTAAATAGCGGCGATAAATCCCAATCGGGTCACTTTCCTGCCAACGTTTGACCTCTTCGAGTGGGCGGTATCGTTCTGGATCGCCCATGGAGTGACCACGGTAGCGATAGGTTACCACTTCCATGAGGTGCGGTCCTTCGCCGCTGCGGATCTGTTCTAGCACGGCGAGGGTCGCTTCGCGCACGGCAATCACGTCCATGCCATCCACGCGGCTGTTGGTCATGTCATACCCCTCGGCTTTCTGGCGGATTTCGCTCACGGCAGAGGCGCGTTCAACCGCAGTGCCCATGCCATATTGATTGTTCTCGCATACCCATAGAACCGGTAGATTCCATACTTTGGATAGGTTCAACGCTTCATGGAAAAAGCCGATGTTGGTGGCGCCATCGCCAAACATACAGATGGTGACTGCATCGTTGCCCTGGTACTGGTCGCCAAGCGCCAAACCAGCCGCGATGGGTAAGTGCGCTCCCACAATGGCATGACCGCCCCAGAAGTTGCGCTGTACATCAGCTAAATGCATGGAACCGCCTTTGCCTTTGGAGATGCCGGTGGCTTTGCCGAGCAACTCTGCTAAGACTTGTTTGGCGGGGATGCCAACGTTTATTGCCACGCCGTGATCGCGGTAGGCGGTGATGACGCGGTCTTGCGGCTGACGTGCAGATACAATTCCTGTGCTAACGGCTTCTTGCCCAATGTAGAGGTGGAGAAAGCCCCCAATTTTCCCCTGTTGATAAAGCTGTGCGGCTGCTTCTTCCACCAGCCGGATCAAGACCATTTGGTGATATAAATCCAGATAGTGTTGTTTTTCCATTACAATTGCTCCGATGATGAACTTCAAGCGAAGTTCAGGATTGGAAATTCGATAGGGTGCGCCTGAAATGTGTGACAGGTTACCTTTCCAGGCTTATTCAAGCTAAGGATTATAACCCACGAGTGGAAGAAAAGATGTCAAAAATCTGTTAGAAACACCCTGTTCATCAGAAAAGGGCGTTTCCACCGGCAGATATCGAACTGGCTATTGCCTTAACAAGTGACCGGATTCTCAGGGTCGGTTATCCATTCACTCTACGAACCAACATACAGGCGAGCGTCCCCCAAGCCGGCGTGTTTGAGAGCCAGTACGTTGACCGCTGCGGTTACACCTGACCCACAGTAGAAAATTGCCTTTTGAGCAGGGGTTTCACCCAGCAATTGGATGAAGCGTTGACGTAACTCTTCTGGCGAACGAAATGTGCCTTGAGGCGTGCCATTTTCCACATACGGGGCATTGATTGCGCCAGGAATATGCCCGGCAACCGGGTCAATGGTTTCGTTTTCGCCCCGATAGCGATCGGCGGTACGAGAGTCGAAGACTTTCCAGCCAGGGTATAGCAAGGCCGCCTTGACATCCGCCATACTGGCGTAGATTTCCAGATGCAGCCTGGGAACGAACTGCCGGGGTGGGCGGGTTTCATTGCCACTTACCGTTGGCAGATCAGCCGCCAGCCATGCTTTCCAGCCACCGTCTAACACGGCGACTCGCTCATGGCCCAACCAGCGCAACATCCACCAGAGGCGCGCCGCGACTGCACCACTGATGGGAGTCCAGTCGTCATAAGCGACGACCTGGATATTCTGGTCGATTCCTAAACGAGAAAACAATTCGACGGTCTCCTGTAGGGGAAGCAAAGGATGTCGCCCGGTTTTGCCTGGGATCACCGGCGCGCACAACTCCTCTTCTAAATGCACATAGACTGCACCGGGAATGTGAGCCGCGTGGTAATCTCGACAGCCTCGCTCTGGATTGCCAAGAGTAAAGCGACAATCGAGGATAACCCAACCGGGATCGGCCAAATGGTTGGCGAGCTCATGGGGTGAGATTAGGGTGTGATGGTTCATCCTCGTCCTTGTCAATTTGATCCTGGATAATGCGCAGAAATATATCCACCACAGCCGGGTCAAATTGCTTGCCGCGCTGTTCCAGGATATATTCTAACGCTTTTTTCTGCTCCCAAGCCGAGCGATAAGGACGGTCGCTGGTCAAGGCATCCCACGCATCGACCACGGCAAAAATGCGGGCTGCCAGGGGAATTTCCTCCCCCTTCAAGCCGCGCGGATAGCCGCTGCCATCCCAACGTTCATGGTGATAGTAGGGGATCTCCAGGGCTGGGCGGAGATATTCGATCGGCGCAAGCAATTCATACGCATATTGGGGGTGGCGACGCATGATCTCCCATTCTATATCAGTCAATGGGCCGGGTTTTAGCAAAATCGAATCCGGGATGCCCATCTTGCCAATATCATGTAAACGCACACCGCGCCAGATATGGATCAGTTGTTCGTTGGGTATGCCCATTTCAGCGGCAATGTGCAAGGTGAGTTCGGTGACGCGGTTAGAGTGACCCAATGTCTTGCGATCGCGCAGTTCCAACGCCTTTGCCCAACCTTCCAGGGTGGCATCATAGGCAATTGAGAGTTGTAAATTGGTGTGTTGAATACCTTCAAACAATTGGGCGTTGTCGATAGCGATGGCAGCCTGGCCGGCAAAAGCTTCAAACAGGGATTTCCATTCTTGGGGTGGGTTAAACTCCTTGCGATGAAAGACTTCTATCACTCCTTTGAGTTGATCCTGGATCAGCAACGGGCTGACATGATGAGCGATAAATTTCTCCTCTCGAAACAGTTGGGTATTGATCAGCGGAGTGGTTGCTTGATAAACGTTGGGAATGTAAATGCTGACTTTTGCTTTTGCAGCCTTGCCGATTACCCCTTTGCCCATTTTGAGGCTCGTGTCCTTAATGAATTCGGTGCGGAACCCATCCCCAGCCACAAAGGTTAGTTGTTGGGCATGTGGATCGTAGAGATGAATCGCTAGGGCATCAACATCCAGTTGCGAACGCGCCTCTTGAACGATGATTTGCAAAATAGCTTCCAGACCGTGTCGTTTGCTAATCGCCTGATCAATCGTGTAGAGAGATGTTAGATGGCGCAATTGTTTCTCGGTTTGCAGGTGTAAAGTGGCACGGTAGAAGGCATTAGCAGCAATATCGGCAACAGCCTCTAACAGGTGAATCTCCTGATCGGAGAGTTTGTTGCGCCGACAGGCAAAAAGCTCACCCAGCTTGTGCTCTTGGGCAATTAAGGGTACAGCTACCAGTGATCGGCAAGAACATCGGTCATTGACGGAAATGTTTTCTTTATGGATACATAAAACAGATTGTTTCTCTCGTAATGTTTCAATAAACTGGCTTCCGAAGGCCTCAAGAAACTCTGCCATTCCCCCATAAACACCGTGAACGATTTCGTAAATTGGTTTTTTGGTCTGCGGATCAAACAGGCGCAAAGCTACCGTGTCCATCTTAAGCCCATTTTGCAGGTGCATCAGGATTGCCCTGACCATCTCCGGATGATCACTGGCGACGCGTAGAGAATTGCTCAGGTCGGCAATTAGTTCCAGCTCCCGCACCCGGCGGCGGGTTTCATCCAGCAGGCGAATGTTTTCAACCACCAGGGCAGCCGTCCCGGCAATCTGGCTGAGAAAGTTCAGATCTTCGGCGCTAAAGGCGTTTTTGCGCGTACAGTTATCCACCGTGATCACCCCAATGGCTTGATCGTGAAGCATGAGCGGGGCAGCAATGGCGCTTTGCACTTCAATCATTTCCTGGATTTCTCCCTCAAAGCGAATTGAGGCATCCTGGCGCGCATCTGAGATGATGAGGGGCTGACGTAACTTGAAGGATTTCGCCGCATACCCTGAATCGAGGGGAAATCTGATATCCCAAATTCGAGGGTCTTGATAACCGTGCAATGCCCCAAAGGCTAATTTGTCTTCTTGGTTCTTTAGCAAAATGCTGCCTTTTTCGCCATTTGGGATAGCGTGGATCACTGCGGCAAGTAGCCGTTCTAGCAGCGTCTCCAGAGTGTCGTCGCCTTGCAGAGCTTGATGTACCAGTTGGATGGTTTGTTGTTCGCGCTGGCGTCGCTTCAGTAGGCTGATGTCTTGAATAATTCCTTGCGCCCTTAAGGTGTTGGAAACAGGATCAAAGGTCGGGATTGCCTGTTCCCTCACCCAGATGATCTCACCGTTCTTGCGGATGATGCGATACTCTTGATCCCAGGCGGTTTGGGCAAGGATATGCTGGCGATAAATGGCAATGGCTTGTTCCCGATCATCGGGATGAATGCACTCGATCCACAGGTATGGATCGTTAATGATTTCGTAGGGCGTATAGCCACACAATGCTTCTATGTTTTGGGTAATGTAATCTGCCTTCAAAGCGCCTTGGGCAGTTGTATAAGCTGTGTAAACCACTACTGGCAATGCTTCGACCAGACTTTGATATTTTTTCTCGCTCTGTTGAATTTGCGAATTCATTGCCTGTCGGTGAATGGCTGTGCCGAGGATATTGGCTGCAGCCCGCAAAGCTTCAATTTCCGTCTGGCTCCACGGGTGGTTAGCATGGCAATCGTCAAAACCAATAAGCCCCCACCAACGATTTTCACAAAAGATAGGCACGACGGCTAAAGAGAGAATATCTTGAGCCCGTAAAAGGTCTTGTTCTGAGGTCGGAAACTCTGCAATCAAGCCATAGAGGGCTTTCCCCTCGCTTAGATTCTCGATCCATCGCTCGTAGCCACTGCGCCGCAAGGGGAGACGTTGAAGACTAGGGTTATCGATTTGAGGCGCAATGCCTGGAGCTGTCCACTCATGGAGTTGTTTAATATATACTTCCTCCTCTTCTGGCATTGACTCACTTTGGAAAAGATAAACACGGTCGACTCCGGTGGCGGTTCCAAGGGTTCCCAGGATGTCTTCAATCACGTCTTGCCAGTGAGCGGCCTGGAGCAAACGTTCAGCAGCAAAGCCTACGGCGCTTAGAATAGCATCCCGCCGCTCAAGTGCCTGCTCGGACTGCTTGCGGGTTTGAATATCCCGCGCTATCGCAATTGCCATCCATTCGTTCTCGATGCTGGAAATCGAGATGGAGACTTCGATGGGCAAGCGTTGCCCGGATTTGGTCAGGCATTCAAACTCAAATGTTATCCCTTCTCCCCCGGCTTTTGCGCTTTCGATAAATCTCTTCCACTCTTGATTGACCCAGGGCTGTTTTTCAGGAGGAATGATCAGGTTGTCCACAACTTTTCCCAGGGCTTCGTCGCGGGTGTACCCAAAAATGCGTTCGGCTGCTTGATTCCAAAGCTGAATTCTGCCGTGTAAATCAACAATGATGATCGCATCCTGAACGGTGTGAATGAATTTTTGAAAGATTTGTACGCCTCGGGCGAGAGCTTTCTCTGCCATCTTGAAGGAGGTTGCATCGTGAAAGACGGCAAAGAAGTGCTCGCTGTCGATGGGAAAGGCAGTGCCTTGAAGGTAACGCCCGGTTGCTGAAAGGTAGGTTTCGAACTGCACGGTCGCTTCGCCCTGCTGAAGTTTTAAAAATTGTTCACGGAAGCTGCTGGCTTGCTCTGCAAATACTTCTGCGCCTGGATAGTTTAGGAAGTCTGCAGGGCTACATGCGAACATCTCTGCAAATCGAGGGTTGATTTGTAATACAGAAAAATCTATCGGAGTTCCATGTTCATCTCGGATCCACCGGCAGACGGCGATGCCATGTTGAATATTGCTTATTAAAGCGTGGAGACTCTCTTTGGTGAAGAAGAGCGATGGTTCGGATGGCAAAGATGGAGATACCTCTTGAAGAATCATGACCATCCCTTGCCCATTACGGTTCATAAAGGGCAAAAGTGAACACTCAACCCGCACGCGTCTCCCTTGTCCATCAATCAGAACAGCATGGTTTTGTTGTTCGATTGAGAGACCTTGATGCAGAATGGGCTGAATGGGGAAAAGCAAGCACTGATTGGAATTGTCCTGTGGGTGGATTTTAAGGACTTGGTCAATGCTTTGGTTTAAAGCGGAAGCTTTTGGGAGGTTAAGAAGGCGCTCGGCGGCTGCGTTCAGGTTTTGAATTTTCCCCTCTCCATCTAACAGAATAACGGCTGCCGAGTGTTGGCTGACCACATGACGGGGAAGGTTTGGCTGAGGGTAAGGAATGGTCTTGCTGTCCAATGGCGCTACTCCCATCTAGTTGACATGCGTCCCACACCAATTCTAATCCTGTTTTCCCGACTTGATATTGACAATTCTGTTAGGTTAATAAACTGTAAACCTATCAAGCGAGGATTAAGGACATTAACATTTCATTGAAGGATTTCAGAATGATCTACTGGAAGCTTGGTTTGACGGGGCATACTGTCGGCGAATATCTCGCCAATGCACGAATAGCGTTGTCACTCGTTCATTTGTGGCTTATTTATTGACGGTCTGGACCTCAATTATCAACACAACCGGTGGGAGCGGGAAGCTACCTGTGATCCAAGGAATAGATCGGAGGAAAGGAGTCATACCGCGCATAGAACATCATTCGTGTGGTTCAGGATAAACGTCTCAGGGTTAGATGATGTTTATCTAATCCCTTTGGTTCAAAACCGCTGTACAATAATTTTTAGCAACCTGCAGTAGAGTCATTAGAAGCCGGTCGAGTGGTAGTATACAAACGCATGGGTGGGTTTCCCTTAAAGGTTTGGATGATCACCGGGCTTTCTCTGTGGTTGTTGTGTTTCTCGATCACCACGTTTCAAGCAAATCCTTTTCGAGCACTTTCGATTTAATTTCATAGGAGGCAAATTATGGCAAATCAAACGCAAGAAATGAGTGTGGAGGCGTTACTGGCAAAAGCCAAAAAGCCCTCTGCAGACGCAATGATTTTGCATCCCTTTTACCGCGGCAAGATCGAAACCACCCTGAAGTGCTGTGTGCGCTCCTTTGATGATTTTGCAATCTGGTACACCCCTGGCGTGGCTGCATCCTGTCGCGCCATCGCCGAAAATCCGGAGCTGGTGTATGAGCACACCAATAAATGGAATACAGTGGCGGTTGTCAGCGATGGGACGCGCGTCCTGGGCTTAGGGGATATTGGTCCAAAAGCCGGCCTGCCGGTCATGGAAGGCAAAGCCTTACTGTATAAATATCTGGGGGGAGTGGATGGCGTTCCTATTATGATCGACACGAAAGACCCGGAAGCCATTATCAATACGGTATTGATGTTACAACCAGGTTGGGGTGGGGTAAATCTGGAGGATATCGCTCAACCGAAATGCTTCCGCATTCTGGATACTTTGCGCGAAAAGGCCGAGATTCCCATCTGGCATGACGATCAACAAGGTACAGCAACGGTCACGTTAGCGGGTCTGATCAACGCCTTGAAAGTGGTTGGGAAGAAGATTAGCGAGGTGAGCATCGCTTTCATTGGCAGCGGAGCATCGAATGTGGCTTGCTCGCGGTTGATTTTTGGTTGGGGGGCGAACCCGGCACGTTGCTACATGGTGGACAGTAAAGGCATTCTTGGCAAACATCGCAAAGACATCGAGATGCGAAAGGCGGAGTTCGTCGATAAATGGCGCTTGTGCCAGATCACCAACGAACTCGGAAGGGAGGGTGGCATCGCGGAGGCGATGAAAGGTGTGGATGTGGTTATCGGTCTTTCACAATCCGGACCGGGGGTCATCTTGCCAGAGTGGGTCTCCACCATGGCGAAAGACGCCATTGTTTTTGCCTGCGCCAACCCGGTGCCGGAAATCTGGCCCTGGGAGGCAAAGGCGGCTGGAGCGCGCATCGTCGCCACTGGCCGCTCCGATTTCCCCAATCAAATCAACAACTCGCTCGGTTTTCCGGGCATCTTCCGCGGCGCGTTGGATGTGCGGGCGCGCACGATCACGGATGAAATGTGCTTTGCCGCCGCCCAGGCTTTGGCAGAACATATTGGCGATCGTTTGGATGAGGAGCACATTATCCCCACCATGGACGACTGGGAGGTCTTCCCGCGCGAAGCGGCTGCGGTGGCGATGAAAGCGCAGGAACAAGGGGTTGCCCGCGTGAGCAAGACCTATGAAGAGCTTTATGAACACGCTCACAAGATTATTAAACGCTCGCGCGATTTAACCCACATGATGATGGAAGAAGGCTTTATCGCCGAGGCGCCGGTTTAATCCGGGTGAGTTGGTCGAAGCTAGGTTTCGCAAAATTCTCATTTGGAGGAAGTACCATGTACGATTTGATTATCATCGGAGGAGGACCGGCGGGCTTGACCGCCATGATCTATGCCATTCGCAAACGTCTCAACGCGCTACTGGTCTCGAAGGATTTAGGCGGTAAAACCATGTGGCGGTTAGAGTTGCCCTGGGTTGAGGAATACCAGGTGATCAAAGGCTTGGAAGTGGTCAATAAGTTCAAAAGTGAGTTGGAGTACTTGAGTTTTGCCCGCCACATGGAAGCGGTCGACAAGGTAGAAAAACGCGAGCAGGGCTTTTGCGTGATCACGAAAGGCGGGGGAGAACTGATGGCAAAAGCGGTGATCGTTGCAACCGGCAGCAAGCAAGAGCGCTTGGGCGTGCCGGGCGAAAAAGAATTTCTGATGCGCGGTTTGTGCTACTCGGCGTTGAGCTATGCGCCTTTGTTCATTGACCGTAAGACGGCTGTGATTGGTGATAGCGAGCTGGCTTTGCGCTCGACCGCCGAATTAGCTACTGTTGCCAAGCATGTCACGCTTGTTGGCGCCTCTGCAGAGACCCTCAAATCAGCTCTTGGCGAGAAAGTGAAAAACTCGCCCAACGTGACAATTTTAGAGAAATATCAGGTCACGGAGGTCAAAGGGGATCGGTTTGCTGAACGGTTAGTGGTTAGAAGTCCACAAGGCGAAAGCCAAGAAATTGAAGCGGAAGGCACTTTTATTGAACTGGGGTTGGTGCCCAATTCGCAAATGGTGGCAGATTTGGTCAAGCTCGACTCCCAGGGTCGCATCTGTGTGGATTGTTTCTGCCGTACCAATGTGCCGGGCATTTTCGCCGCCGGGGATGTCACGGATACGTTTGCCGAACAGGTGTTGATTGCGGTTGGGGAAGGAGCAAAGGCTGCTCTGAGTGCCTACGATTACCTCTTGCCGATGCTGTAGAAAGCCTGCCTGGCGATATAAACCGTGCAAACGTCCCGAAGGTTTTCCAAAGCGCAAATCTAGCGCCATAGCCAAACCTTCGGGACGCGAATTGCGCAAGCCCAACCTTTTCGCTTCACCCAGCTCTCTTTGGATTTTGGCTCTGGAATAAGCCTCGCGGGGGGGCCTCATTTTCCGCGCAATAGCAGACCATCCGTTATTGCCGAATGAACCGATGAATGAAAGACAAAGAGAGATTTCTCCCTGGAAGGAGCCAATCTCTCGTTTGATAAGCAGGTAAGTCTAAGCGTTTTGTTTGACTTTCAGGGCCCCAAGGTCCCCATGGAGTTCAAAGCTTCAAGAATTTGATCGCCAAATTGATAGGCAGCTACGCCAAGAGCAACACAGCAGCAGCATAAAAGCAGCAGAACCACAAGGATGATAATCAAAGTTGTGTTTTTCTTTTTCTTTTCTTCGACCGGCGGGAAGGGGGTTTGTTCCATGATTTCTCCTTATTATTTAGATAAAATCAGATAAACTCTCTGAGGTTCAGGCAAAAGCGATCCACAGGAAGGGGATCAGACTGGAGCCTTCTGCGGCCAATCCTAAGGCGATTAACAGGAAAGGAATGAGGATTACGCCACAAATTCCCAGGATGCCGAGGACGATGCCGATCCAACCCAGGATCACACCGGCTTTGGCTAACCCTTCACCCCCTAAGGCGCCACGGCTGTCGCGAATCTCGTTCTTTGCCATATTCCCGGTGATCACTGCCACGATGCTACCAATAAAAGGAAACAAGGAAAGGCCAAGAATACCGGCTACCAGGCTCACGACCGCCATGCTGCTGGTTGGGGGTGAATAACTGGGGGGGTAAGATGAACTACTCACGATGCCTCCTTACTGAATGAAGATTTAGCTTCTTAAGTAATCGCGATTGGCGCGCCGCCAAAGAGTCCAGATTACCCAAGAAGTGAACAGAATGACAATCATTGCTACCAGCAATGGGATCACGACCGAGAGGATAGATAACAGGGTGGATATCAGGTCTTCGGCAATGCTGACCGGCACATTGGCGGCGCCGCCCGTTGTGGCGGTTACGGCTGGTCGTACAGCTACTGATTTGACGGCGTGAACGGTACCGGCAATCAGCACGCCACAGGAAAGGGCTAAGACGGGATGAATGTCGGTGATTGCTCTGGCGCTGGCAGCAAAAATGATTGCTCCGGCAGCGGGACGAATAATGGTTTGAATGAGATCATTGAGGTGATTAATTGCCGGCACTTTATCGGCAAAAAATTCGATGGCGATCAAAACAATCAGCAACGCAATAATCCATCCATTGGTCAGCGTGTCCCAGGGAGGTGCCAGCTCGATCAGATTGGTGAATCGGCCCAGGAGCGCAACAACCAATAAGGGGATATAGGCGTTCAAGCCAGCACTCGCTGATAAGCCAAAAGCGGAGAAGATACCAGTCAATGCGTCCATTACTTAATTATAC
>Ga0068707_1003421_pt1 | contig 11071 bp, 8 predicted proteins | sample YNPNPMetaG_FD_66600 | JGI IMG/M metagenome (GOLD analysis project Ga0068707, IMG submission 66600) | Anoxygenic and chlorotrophic microbial mat microbial communities from Yellowstone National Park, USA - YNP NP MetaG | ecosystem: Environmental > Aquatic > Thermal springs > Hot (42-90C) >... | reverse complement strand
ACCTCGTCTGCCCCGCCGCATTCGACCTCGGGGAAAAGTCCAAGGTGACGCTGCTTTCGGTGGCGGAAGGGGAGGACAAGCCGATCAAGTATCCCCAGGCCTTCCGGGTCGCCTCGCTGGCCGTGATCACGAAGATCGACCTCGTGGGACCCCTGGGATTCGACCTCGGGGCGCTCCGGGAGAATCTGCGGAAGGTGCATCCGCGCCTGCCGGTCCTGGAGCTCTCGGCGCGGACGGGGGAAGGGATGGAAAAATGGATCGAGTGGATCGTCCGGGGCTGATGCCCCCTTCGGGAATCGCCCCGGCCGCTTCCTGTGGCATAATTGCCCGATGAACGGCACCCGCCCTTGCTTCCAGAAAGCCGTAACCCTGGATCCCGCGCAGACCTTTCTCGTGGCCCGCCTGCAGGGAGCAAGCCGAACCGAAAGGAGGTTTCCGGTGCGCCCCTCTGCCCTGATCGTCCCGGCCTTGCTGATTCTGGCGGAAGTGCCGGCGGGGGCGCAATCCTCCTCGAGCGCCGTCGTGTGGCAGCGGTGGGAGCAGTCTCTGACGAGCTCCCAATCCTATTCCAACCCTTATGCGGACGTTGCGCTCTCCGTGACTTACTCGGGGCCCGGCGGCCGCACGATCCGGGCGTCCGGCTTCTGGGACGGGGGGAACACCTTCCGCATCCGCTGTGCCTTCCCCGCGGCGGGGACCTGGACGTGGACCACCTCCTGTTCGGATCCCTCCAATTCCGGGCTGCACCAGAAATCGGGGACGGTGAGCGTCTCCTCCTACTCGGGGACGAATCCCCTCTACAAGCGGGGGTTCCTCAAGGTCTCCCCGGACCGGCGCCACCTCGTCTTCGCCGACGGGACACCCTTCCTCTGGATGGGGGACACGGCGTGGGCAGCCCCCCTGAAGGCGTCGCTGGCGGACTGGCAGGCCTACGTGGACGACCGGGCCGCGAAGCACTTCTCGGTGATCCAGATCTCGCCGGCCAGCGCGTGGGCCGGGAGTACGGATGCCGCGGGGAACGCCCCCTTCCTGGGGAGCGGCCTGGCCCAGGGGAATCCCCCTTACTGGCAGGGCTTCGAGGAAAAGGTCGAATACGCCAACCAGAAGGGGATCGTGATCCTTCTCGTCGGGATCATGGAGCCGGTGACCCGGTACCCCGCCAGCGCCGAGGCGTGCCTCTTCGCCCGCCACATCGCCGCGCGGCTCCACGGCAACCACGTGATCTTCTCCCCCAGCTTCGACAGCCTCTACAGGACGCTGGGGGACGACGTGGGAAACGCCCTCGATGCCGCCACGGAGGTCCACCTGGTCACCCAGCACGTGGGGACGAATCTCGACGCCGCGCGGTCCTACTACGACAAGGGCTACCTCGACTTCTCCGGCTGCCAGAGCGGCCATAACGGCGGAAACCGGGAGAAGTGCGCCTCCAACGCGATCAACTGGAACCTGGACCTGTACCGCCGCAGCCCCTGCAAGCCGGTGGTGAATCTCGAGGCCTTCTACGACGCCAACGGGACCACGGCGGGGATGCACGCCAAGTACCAGGGGACGGCCAAGGACGCGCGCCAGCTGGGATACCTGAGCTGGCTGTCGGGGTCGCTCGGCTACACCTACGGCGCCCACGGCCTCTGGAACTGGCAGACCGATTCCTCGAAGGGATACGCCTGGTCCAAAGCGATGCAGTACCCCTCCTCCACGCAGATGAAACACATGAGGGACTTCTTTGCCGGCATCGAATGGTGGCGCCTCGAGCCCGCCCACGGGCTTGTCCTCAACCAGCCCCCGACCTGGCTCCAGCGGATGGTCCTGGCCCGGAGCGCCGGGGGGGACCTGGCCGTGGCCTACCTCCCCGACAATGCCTCCATCCAGATCGACATGACCGCCTTCCCGACGGCCATGAGCGGCCGGTGGTACAGCCCCGTGCAGGGGTCCTTCACGGAGATCCCCGACCCGATCCCCAACACGGGGGCCTTCACGCTGAACCGACCGGGGAGCGGGGACTGGGTGCTTCTGCTGAAGGCGGTCTCCTCGCCCAGCCCGCCGGGGAGACCCCAGTAATTCCCCATTAGCCCTTGGCGGCGGCGCCGGCCGGGCCGCGAGACGCCAAGGGAGGGGGGATCCACAAGCCGGGGACGGACCCTCAGCGCGGCAGGGGTCCCGAGGATCTCGACCGCACTGGCGTACCGGCCCCCCAGTCCCGATCCATCCACCGCGGCGGCCCGAAGAACCCCACCGCCCGGAAGCGGGATCTTCCCATGCCCCTCTTGCCGCAAGAGGACGTTGGCCTGCGGGAGGTCCTCCCGGATCCGGTTGCTATCCATGTCCGGCAGTACCCTCCCGAAGGTGGCATCGGAAGCCACCAGGTACCGGTCGCCGCCAACCCACCTTCGGACCTCCTCCCGGCGTCGCTGGACCCGAAGGAGGCGGACACGGACGGGGATCGGGACGAGACGGAGCCGCCGTCGGACGGCCGGAACCTCTGGGTGGCCGATCGGGAGGGGACGGTTCCTTACGGACGGGGGGAGCCCGGGCGGCCGCGGCTGCGGGGCCACGGGGGCGGAGGTCGTGATCCTGCCGGGGCTGGCGGCCTTGGCCGGCCGCCGGGAGGCGTAAATTAATTGTGGGAAAGGGGCGGTTTCCCTACGGATCGATGGCCGCGGCGCTCCTCGCCGCGGCCGGCGGCGCCCCCGGCGCCGGCCAGGCGGACGGGACCGTCCGGAAGACCTTCGCCGAAACGGAGGCCCTCTTCGCCAATCCCGGGAAGGGCTGGATGGCCTTCGCGCGGATGCCCTGGAGGGAGCCCCGGTTCCCCTGCTCGGTCGCCTACTTCCGTCTGAACTGGGCCGACCTGGAGCCGGAGGAGGGCCGGTTCCAGTGGAGGCTCATCGACGAGGCCGCCGCGGCGTGGAAGGCCCGCGGGGCGCGCGTCGCCTTCCGCATCATGACCACCAATGCCCACAGCGCCGGTCCCTATTCCTCCCCCAAGTGGCTTTTCGATGCCGGCTGCCGGTCCTTCGAGTACGAGGAGGGCGGCGGGGACCCCACCAAGGGCGGGGCCCGCCTCAAGCGGTTCGAGCCCGATTACGCCGATCCCCTCTACCTAAAAAAGCATGGGGCCTTCCTGCGGGCCCTCGGGGAGCGCTACGACGGGCACCCGGACGTTGAATTCCTCGACATCGGCTCCTACGGCATCTGGGGGGAGTGGCACACCCCCCACCCGGTCCCCCTGGAGGTCCGGCGGCAGATCGTGGACTTCTATCTCGGGGCGTTCCGCCGAACCCCGCTGGTGTCCATGTCCGACGACGCCGAGATCCTGGCCTACGCCCTCTCTAAAGGGACCGGCTTCCGCCGCGACGGCGTGGGCTCGCCCTGGCACGAGCAAAACTGGATCGGCTCGAAGAAGTACGCCGGCGTGAAGGATTTCGCCACCGCCTGGGAGCGCGCGCCCGTCGTTTTCGAGTGGTACGGCGATTACGACTATCTCAAGTCGCGGGGATGGCCCTTCGACCGGGCGGTCCGGTTCATGCTCGACAACCACGTGACCCTGATCAACGACAACGTGGGGAAGGTCCCCGACGCGGAGCGCCCCCTGCTGGAGGGGCTCGCGCGGCGGTCCGGCTACCGGTTCGTCCTTCGGGAGGTTTCCTTTCCGGCCCGGGCGACGCGGGGGGGCGGATCGAGGTGCGGCTGAAATGGTCCAACGTCGGGGTCGGGCGGCTCTACCGGCCTCACCTTCTGGCGCTGATTCTCCTGGACGGGGCGGGAAAGGAGGCGCACCGGGCGAAGGGCGCGGCGGACCCCGGCCGGTGGCTCCCCGGGGACCACGCGGTGGCGGAGCGCCTGGAGATCCCCCGGGCTCTGCCGGCGGGGACCTACACCCTGGGGCTGGCCCTCGTGGATGCCGCCACGGGACGGCCCGCGATCCGCCTGGCCTGCGACGCGCCGGAGGCGGGTCGGATCCACGCCCTGGGATCGCTTCGCGTGGACTGATCTCGTCGATCTCTCGTCCGAGTTCAAATTTGCCTTTTCCCTTCCCGTTCCCGCCGGGCCCGAGGGCGGAGGACGGGGTTCCCCGGCCCTTCCTTCATGCTATAATGCAGTCGAGCCGGCGATGGGGCTGGATCCATGTATTTCGGGACGTTCCCATCGGGGGATCCCATGACCAAGGCGTTTTTCCGCGCGCTCCCGGCGTCCGGGGCGGCCCTTCTCCTGCTGGCCGGGGCCGCCGCCCAGGACAATTCCGCGATCGAACAGCTCCAGAAGGCGGCGGGGAAACGCCTTTCCGACGTCCAGGTCCCCACCCCCACGGCGGCCTGCGCCTACTGCGGCCGGCGCATCGGGACCGGCCATGCCCCCGGCTGTCCCCAGGGGCCGAAGACGCAGAAGCCCTCCGCCCCCGGCGTCCCCGTGGCCCCCGCCCTGAACCCCTCCCAGCAGATGGCTCTCACACTGGTGGGCGGGCTCTTCAACAGCCTCTTCTCCGGGATGTTCGACGAGGAGGAGCGCGGGGCCGCGGCCGCGGCGGCCGCGGAGGCCGAGCGGGCCCGCCTCGAGGCCGAGGCCCGCGCCGCCTGGGAGGCCGCCGAGCGGCGGCGCCTCGCGGCCCTCGTCTCCGCCCAGCGCCAGAGACGCGACGCCGAGAACGAAGCCAGCCTGGAGGGCCTCCGCGCCGCCCTGGGAGAGGGGTTCGACACCCCCCCGAAGGACCCGCTCGAGGCCGCCCTCAGCGACCCCGCCGTGGTGGACCTGCGCGGCAAGCAGGGCGTCGTCCAGCCCATCCCCCCGCCGCCCCCTCCCGTCGCCCGGGCCGAGGTCGAGAAGGCCGCCCGCCGGGCCGCCGAGCGCCGCGCCCGCTACGAGAAGATGGTCCAGGAGAACGCCGACGCCCGGATCCTGGCGGACCGCCTCGCCGAGCTCGAGAAGCGCCAAGAGGAGGTGCGGGAGCAGCTCATCGAACTCAAGCGCGGGGCCAAGCGCTCCGTCCGCCTGTACGAGGCCGCCGAGGAGGACGTCCGCGAGGCCGCCAGCGCCGCCATGGAGCGCGGCCTCAGCCTGTCCGTCGATGCCCTCATGGCCGGAAAGGACAAGGTCCTCGAGCATCTCAAGAAGGTCCAGTCGAATTCCGAGCTGTGGAAGGAAACTCTCCAATCCGTCGAGGGCGTGGACCGGATCGCCGGGTGGATCGACCAGGCCAATGAGGATATCGACTGGCTGCGGGCCAAGCGCGAGCTGCTGAAGGATCTGGAATACCTCGGCGAGCGGGTCGGGATCCTCGGCACCCACTGGAAGCTGGGGAAGTCGATCGTGCTGAGCGGGATGGAGGTCCGCCAGGAGCTCCAGGCGCTGCGGACGATCCGCGAGCAGGACGGCCTCAACGAGGCCTACCGGGCCCGCCTCGAAGATCTCACCGCGCAGAACCGCAAGCTGGTCGAGGAGCTCCGCCGGGCGCGCGAGGAGCTGGCCCGGAAGCTGGGGGTCCCCGTGGACCAGATCCCGAGGCCCGACCATGAACCGAAGCCCCCGACGCGGCTGGGCTTCCCCGTGCCGCACCCGGATGACTGAGCCCGTTTTCCTCGGCTGAGGAGATCCGCCATGTCCTGCCGCCGGTTCCTCTCCCCCGCCGCCGCCCTGGCCATCCTCGCCGGGGGGCCGGGGGGATGCTTCGAACTCGAAGACGATCCCCCCACCACCGCCTACGTCACGGACGATCCCATGTACCCGGAGGCCCGGAAGGACCTATGGCTGGCCCAGCAGCCGGGCATCTACTACGAATATCCCGTATGGCTGGACTTCAAGCATGGGAACGAATCCTGGGAGGCGGGATACGTCTGGGCCAGCCTCTCCTACCTCCCCCTGGTTCCCCCCTTTGAGCGCTACCAGAATGCCGCGCCGGACACGGCGCGCTTCAGCGACCTCGTCGAGGGGGTAGAGCCGATCCCGATCCTTTTCGAGCGCATCATCGGCAAAGACTCCGAGGGAAAGGTCCGATGGAGCGACTGGCTGGGACCGGTCCCTGACGGGGCGGCGCACAGCTGGCAGGGCGGCCTGCACAAGGCCAGGATCCCGCTGGACCATACCGAACTCGCCCGCCGGCACGCCCGCAGCCCGGCGCACACCCCCCTCCGGGTCAAATTGGGGGACCGGAACCTCTGGGCCATCGGCGACCGGATGTGGTTCCTGAACAACGTGCTGGACACCGTAGAGCTCTATCTTACCGACCCCGCCGCGGCCGATCCGCCTCCGGCCCCCGCCGCCGTCTGGATCACGGCGCGCGGCATCCCGTCGGAGGGCACCGTGAAATGGTTTGCGCGGGCCCCTTCCCTCCCCTACCTGCTGGGTGACCAAATGTATGTGCTGACGAAGATCGAGCGCCGTCCGGACGGCGGCCTGGTCGCCTTCGAGGCCCGTCCCTGGGAAGGGATGCCGGTGGAGGCGCTCCTGGACGGGGCGGACAGCGAGTATTGCATCCCGCCGCGGCTTTCGGTTTCCGGCCAGGTCACGCCGGCCGCCCAGCAGCTGGGACGGCTGCGGGTGAAGGTGGAGACCGCGTTAAACGAGAAGCTCGTCGAGTGGAAGGCCACCGATCTTCCGAAGCTCCTCTCCGGCGCCAAGGGGGAAGACCTCACGAAGCTTTCCGTGCGCCTCGAGAAGGCCCTGCTCAAGCTGGACCTCAAGGTCAAGCAGCTCAAGGACGCCGTCGACGAGGACGCCCGGCAGGCCGACCCGAAGGCGCCGCGGAAGGCGCCGCCGAACGCCCTGGACCGGGCCCATCTCCTGGACCAGCGGAAGACGATCCTCACGGTCATCCTGGGGACCGTCAAGCGGGCCGCCTCGGGGGCCGCGGCCCCCCCATGATCGGGGGCGGACGAGCCGGGGAATCCGGACCTTCACGGTTTCGGGAACGCCGACACCAACCGGGGCGTTCGGGCGGTCCCTCCGAAGGCCCCACCGCGATCGCCATCGGGGCGGGACTCGGACGAACCGGCGGTTCGGCACGTGGCGGTGGAAAGGGGCGCTGGGGACCCGATCGGAGGAGGTTGCCCGCTTCCGGACCGCGCCCCCGGGGCTCAAGGCCCGGCGAACCGCAGCGGGCGATAGTCCTCGTGGCGGTGGAAGTTCTTTTCCCCCAGCGGTGCGCAGGTCGAGAGCTCCGGCTCCTTCTCCCCGAGGGTGTAGTCGTAGCGGCACAGGGCGAACGTCCAGAGGTCCCCCGTGCGGGGACGCCCGCCGGTGGGCTCGAATCCCGTCCAGGCGATCCGCCCCTCTGCCCGCCAGCCGCGGTCCGTGTCGGTGCGGACGTCGAGGGTCCCCTCGCAGATCGTGGCGGCCCGGAAGTCGAAGGGATGGGCGGACTTCCAGCGGTCGAAGCCGCCCGCCTCGCGGGAGGGGAAGAAGGCATCGAGCGTCGCCCCCGCAGGGTTGACGTGGAACTCGTAGTAGCCGGGCCCCTCCCGGGAGGGCTTCAGGAAGATCTCGAAGGTGTCGTTGAACCAGAGGCGGCCGTCGTGCTCCCGGATCTCGGCCCAGAGGTCGCGGTCCTCGCACTCGACGAAGAAGTAGAAGGCCTCGTCGTCCCAGAGGAGCCGCGCGCGGGTCCCCGCGCGGGCCGGCCGGTCTTCGGCCTTCCGCCAGGGTTGGGAGAAGTTGGAGACGAGTTCCGCCCGGGCCCAGTCCTCCTCACGGGCCTCCCCGTCGATCGTGATCGGGCCGCGGGCGCGGCGGCACTCGACCTCGCCGGGGAGGCGGGTCCACGGACGGGGCTCCCCCGCGGGGCCGGGCGCCCCGCAGGCCGCCAACAGGGCCAGGATTCCACAGGTCTTTCTCATGCCGCCCATTCTCGGGGGCCGCGGCGGGGGAATCAACAGGAAACGGCGGTCGTCCCCGGCCGGCCTAGGGGCTCGTCATCCGGGTGGCGGGCGGTTCCGACAGAAGCCGGCCGCTGACCTTGTCCCAGACCCGGTCGCGGCGGGCCAGCCGGTGCCGGAAGTGGCAGTCGGTGCAGACGGCGGGACCGGGCGGGGCCCCGGGGAGGGGGCCGGGCTCGCGGGTGAGGGCGGAGCCGGGGTGGCAGGACAGGCAGGCGGCGTTGATCTTCTCCCGCGGATACATGACGGCGGGGGCCGTCAGGTTGTCCTCGTCGTTGGTGTGGGTCTTGGATTCCCCGTGGCATTGCTCGCAGCCGACCCCGCCGGCGGCGTGGGCGACGGCCAACGGCTCGTCCTGGTAGTTGGCGTGGCAGACGAGGCAGCGGCCGTTGTCCACCTGCGGCTCCCGGGGTCCGGCGCCCTTCGCGCGGGGCGGGTCGGGGAGCCCGTGCGGCGCGGCGGAACCTCCCCGGCATGCCGCCGCCAGCGCGACCCCGAGGAGCGCGAGCGCCGCGGCCGTGCCGGTGCGCCGGTCGTGTGGCCCCATGGAGTCGTCCTACACGTACTCCCAATCCTTGAGCCACGCATAGGAGGGCGGCAGCTTGGCCCAGGCCTCCCGGTGGATCCGGCGGAGCTCCTCCAGCTCGGCCTTGTCCAGCTGGCGGCGCTCCTTCACGGCCAGGGCCATGTTGTCCACCTGCTGGACGCTGATGAGTCCCGGGATGGGGGCCGTGATGGCCGGGTTGTTGAGGATGTAGCGGATGGCCATCCGGGCCGTCCGGTTGTCCTCCTCGGCGTGGGGATCGTCGGGCTGTCCGCTCCCCTTGAAGATGGCGTTCGAGGAGAAGGGCTTGATCCCGAAGACGCCCACGCCCAGCCGGGTGACGGTCTCGAAGAGGCTGTCCTTGGGGAGGACCTTGCTGTTGGCGGTGTAGGGCGTGCAGATGGCGTCCACGATGCCGGGATAGGTCTCGAGCATCTTCTTGATGTGCGGCCGGTCGTGGGAGGAGAAGCCCACGAGGCGCGCCTTGCCCTGCTTCTTCGCCTTCTCGAGGGCCTTCATCATCTCCTCGACCTCGCCGTCGGTATGGTCGCTGCTCTTCTCGTGCATGGTGATGCGCCAGAAGTCGGTGTACTCCTCGCCGCACTCCCGCAGGCCGTTCTCGAGGGTGGCCAGGAGCTTCTCGGCGGTCCGGGAGTCGGGGAAGCGCATCTCCCCCGTGCCCCAGGAGAAGCCGAGATACATCTTGTCCCGGCGCCCCTTGAGGGCCTTGCTGTAGGCGCGCACCTCGTTGTTCCAGCAGGCGTCGATGTAGTTGATGCCGACCTCGATGCAGCGGCTCACCACCTCGTAGCGGTTCCGCTCGAAGTCGGCACCCTTGGCCTTCAGCCGCTTCCAGTGGCCCCCCAGGCAGACGGCGGAGACGTAGAGGCCCGTCTTCCCCAGCGGGCGGTATTCCATGTCCGGGTTGTAGCTGGGGATCTTGGAGGGATCCTGAGGGGCGGCGGCCAGGCCCGCCGCCGCGGCCCCCGCCGCCAGGGCCCCCCGGCCCAGGAATTCCCGCCGGCTCAGCGCGTGCGGATTCTCGCTCATGGCCGTTCCTCCAAACCTCCGCCTGCCGATTATAAAACGGCCGGAATGCCCGATCGCGTCAGAACCGTGTCCTTTTGCGGCATCCCCGGCCCCCTCGTCAGTCGATCCGCCCCGTCAGGTCGTAGGCGGCCACCCGGTGCTCCGTCATGTGGGGCAGGACCAGGAGCCTCCGGCCGGGGAGATAGGCGTGGTCGGCCGTCCCCTGCCCGAACTGAAGGAGGACCCGCACCTTCCCCCCGGAGGAGATGTGGAGGACCTTCCCCGCCATCCAGTCGGTGGCGAGATACCCCCCGCGGCCGTCGGACTCCACGCCGTCGAGGTTCCCCGCCGGCTCGGCGGTGATGAGGGTCTTCTTCCGCGTTCCCGGGTCGAGCCGGAAGAGGCGCCCGGGGACGCGGGTGGAGAAGTCCTCCCCCGGCTTGCCCCAGCCGGCGACGACCAGGGCCCCGTCCTCCCAGAGCAGGCCGTTGGGCCATTCGAGGTCCTCGCCCTCCGCCAGGACCGACAGGCGCCCCTCGTGGAGGCGGTGGATGCGGCCGGTCAGCATGTCGGAGACGTAGACGGCGCCGTCGGGGCCGCAGGCGACGTCGTTGAGGAACCGCGCACCGGGGACGGGGACGCGGTGCCGGATCTTCCCCGTGGCGATCTCGACGCCCACAAGGGTGTCGATGTCGGCGGTCCAGAGGATCCCCTTGAAGGCGCGGAGCCCCTTGGGGGCGTGGAGCCCCGCCACCCAGTCGGCCTGGAGGAGCTTGCCGTCGAGGCCCAGCCTGGCGATGCCCCCGCGGCCGTCCTTCTCGGTGGGGGAGCCGTCCACCTGGGAGACGAAGAGGATGCCGGTCTCGGGCTCGAAGAAGGCGCTCTCGGGGTTCCGGAGGCCCTCGACGGACCAGAGGGGGGCCGGAGGGGACTCCTGGGAGGATCCGGCGGGGAGGGCGCAGGCGGCCAGAAGGATCGCGGCCCGGGCGCGGCGCATGGGAGGCCTCCTCATACGATGAACAGGATCTCCCGGTACTTGGGGAGGGGCCAGAGGTCGTCGTCCATGACCAGCTCGAGGGCGTCGGCGGCCTCGCGGACCGCGTTCATGGCGGGGAGGACGCGGTCGCGGTAGAACTTCGCCTGGGCGAGGGCGTCACCGTGGTGCTTCTCGGCCCCGGCGTGGACCCGTTCCAGCCCGGCCAGGGCGTCGGAGAGGCGGGAGGCGATGAGGGTGAGTTCCTGGAGGGCCTCCTCGGCGGCGGCCGGGACGGCGCGGCGGGAGGCCTGCCGGGTGAGGCGGACGGTGTCGGCCAGGCGGTGCTGGTACCTGAAGGCGGCCGGCAGGAGCATGCGGCGGCCGATGTTGGCGGTGACGAGGGCCTCGATGTTGAGGGTCTTGGCGTAGTTCTCCAGCAGGACGGTGCGGCGTCCGGCGGTTTCCCGCTCGGAGAGGATGCCCAGGGAGGAGAGGAGGCGGATCACGTCCTTGTCGGCCAGGACCTGGGCGGCGTCGACGGCATCGCGGAGGTGGGGGAGCCCGCGGCGGGCGGCCTCGGCATGCCACCGGGGGCTGTAGCAGTCCCCGTCCCAGAGGACGTCGCGGTGGGCGGCGAGGGTCTCGCGGACCGCGGCG
>Ga0068707_1003418_pt1 | contig 11078 bp, 10 predicted proteins | sample YNPNPMetaG_FD_66600 | JGI IMG/M metagenome (GOLD analysis project Ga0068707, IMG submission 66600) | Anoxygenic and chlorotrophic microbial mat microbial communities from Yellowstone National Park, USA - YNP NP MetaG | ecosystem: Environmental > Aquatic > Thermal springs > Hot (42-90C) >... | reverse complement strand
GGCATAGGCCCAGCAAGCCGGCGGTGGACGAGAACATCCCTTTGGATTATAATGAGGCGCAACCAACCACGAGGAGGGCCATGCATGTTTCTCGCTCCGCGAGGCACCATCGATATCTTGCCCGAAGAACAACCCTATTGGCGCTACCTGCGGGAGCAAATCCACGAGGTGACCGCCCTGTTCGACTATCAGCCCCTGGATATCCCCATCTTTGAGGAGACGCCCCTCTATGTCCGCGGCGTGGGGGAAGGCACCGATATCGTGGATAAGGAGATGTATTCCTTTAAGGATAAAGGGGGCCGCGAGATCACCTTGCGCCCTGAATTCACCGCCGGGGTCATGCGCGCCTATCTACAACACGGCATGAAGACCTGGCCGCAACCCGTCAAGCTTTACTTGATGGGCCCCATTTTTCGCTATGAGCGGGTGCAGGCGGGGCGCTATCGCCAGCATACCCAGTTCGATATCGAATGCATCGGCGAGCTGGATCCGGCCGTGGATTGCGAGGTGATGTCGGTGGCCTGGACCCTCTTTTCCCGCTTGGGCTTCCAGGGGCTGGCCTTCCAGTTGAACAGCACCGGCTGCCCGCGGTGCCGCCCGGACTATTTGAAGGTGTTGGTGGCCTATTACCAGCAGCATACCCAAGAGATCTGCGAGGATTGCCGCCGCCGTCTGGCGCGCAACCCGCTGCGCCTCTTGGATTGCAAGGTGGAGAGCTGCCAACCGGTCATCGCCGCCGCGCCGCACATACAAGATTATCTCTGCCCTGAATGCCAAGAGCATTTTGCCACGCTGCGCCGCTATCTGGATGCCTTGGGGCGCCCCTACACCCTCAACCATCGCTTGGTGCGCGGGCTGGATTATTACACCAAGACCGTCTTTGAGGTCTGGGCCCAGGGGATCGGGGCCCAAAACGCCATCTGCGGCGGCGGGCGCTACGATGGCTTGGCCCAGGAGCTGGGCGGGGAGCCGACGCCCGGCATCGGCTTCGGTTCGGGGATGGAGCGCCTGGTGTTGGCGATGAAGGAGCAGGGGATCCAGGTGCCGGGCCTGCCCGCCCCCCAAGTAGCCCTGGCCTACATCGGCCCGCAAGCCAAAGTGCGGGCGCTGCAACTGGTGAACGCCCTGCGCGAGGCGAACATTCGCGCCATCCTGACCTTCGGCGACCGCAGCCTGAAGGCGCAATTGCGCGCGGCCTCGCGCGCGCAGGTCGCCTACACCCTCATCCTGGGCGAGGAGGAGTTGGCCGCAGACCAGGTGATCCTGCAGGATATGCTCCACGACGCGCCCCAGGAACGCCTCGGCCAAGCCGAGGTGGTGGCCACGTTGCGCAACCGGCTGGCAAGAGCAGAACCATGAAAAGAATCGGCATCCTCTACCATCCTGTGCGCCAAGATGCCCTGCGCCTCGCCCATGAAGTGCGCGCGTTTCTGCAGGGCCAGGCGGATCTTTGGCAAGGGCCGGCCGACGACGAAGAGACCCTGCGCCGCGCCGCCGCCGAGCTGGATTGTCTGGTCACCCTCGGCGGCGATGGCACCATCGTCCGCGCGGTGCGGGCGGTGGCGGCGGCGGGGGTGCCCATTTTGGGGGTGAACCTGGGACGCCTGGGGTTCCTGGCTGAGGTGGAGCCGGAGCAGATCGAGCCTGCTTTGGCGGCGGTGTTGCGCGGCGACTACCACCTGGAGCGGCGCATGATGTTGCGCAGCACCCTGCGCCGCGCCCAGGAGGTGCTCGCCGAGACGGAGGCCATCAACGACGTGGTGGTGGCGCGGGGCAGCGTCTCGCGCACGGTGCAGGTGGCGGTGGATGTGGATGGACATTATGTGATGACCCAAACCGCCGACGGCCTCATCGTCTCCACGCCCACCGGCAGCACAGCCTATTGCCTTTCCGCCGGCGGCCCCATCGTGGCTCCCGATCTCAATTGCATCACCCTCACCCCCATCGCCGCCCATCTGGCCGTGGCCCATGCCATCGTCATCCCGGCCCATCGCCATCTGCGGCTGAAGCTGCTCAAAGGGCAGGGCGCCATGCTCACGGTGGATGGCCAACTGGATATCCCCCTGCAACCAGGCGACGAGGTGAGCAGCACGGCCAGCCCCAACACCGCCCAATTCATCCGCTTCGGCGGCGATGGCTATTTCTATGAGACCATTTTGCGGAGGCTGCGATGGCCGGACCAGGGACCGATTCCGTAACCACCGGCGAGACCCTCTATTGCGTCAACCATCCCCACACCGAGACCCTGCTCCGCTGCAGCCGCTGTCTGGACCCGATCTGCGTCAAATGCGCGGTGCGGGCGCCGGTGGGGTTGCGCTGTCCTAAATGCGCCCGGTTGGGGCGTTCGCCGCTCTATGTGGTGGAACCCCAACATTATCTTGTGGCGGCGCTGGTGGCCTTGGCGGCCGCCTTGGTGGCCGGGGCCATCTTTGCCCGCTTGGGCCTGCTGCTCAGCTTTTTCCTGGCGGCGCCGGCGGGCGGGCTCATCGCCGAGGCCGTGGCCCGGGCGGTGCGCAAGCGTGGCCGGGCGCTGCAGTGCATCGCCGCCGGGAGCATCGTCGTGGGGGCCCTGGTTGGCCCCGTGCTGTGGTGGCTTCTGAGCAGGGGCGCGGGGGCGGCGTCTCCGGCCGTTTGGCTGCGCTCCTTGTTGCGCCTCGAGACCTTGGTTTACGCCGTCCTCGCCGTGGGGGCGGCCGTCGCCAGGCTGCGCTGAGGGGGAGGGGCTTTTGTGCTGGTCGAACTGACCATCAAAAACCTGGCCATTATTGATACCCTGCGCCTACCCTTTGAGCCGGGTTTCAACGTCCTCACCGGCGAGACGGGCGCGGGAAAATCCATCATCATTGACGCCGTCAACCTCCTGCTGGGCGGGCGCGCCTCGGCAGAGATCATCCGCACGGGCTGCGAAAGCGCCACCGTGGAGGGCGTCTTTAGCCCGCCGGCGGAGGTCCTGGCCGTCCTCAACCCCCTTTTGGAGGAGGCCGGCCTGCTGGAGGAGACGGGCGAGTTGATCCTGCGCCGTGAGGTGATCCGCGACAAGCGCCACATCTGCCGTATCAACGGGCACACCGTCCCCTTGAGCCTGCTGCAGGAGATCGGCCATCACCTGGTGGATATTCACGGCCAGGGCGATCATCTCTCCCTTTTGCAGGTGCGCCGCCACATCGATTTTCTGGATCGCTTCGGCGGCCTTTTGGCCCAGCGCCAGAAGGTGGGCGCCCTGGTGCACGCCCTGCGCCAGGTACAGAGCGCCCTACAGGCCTTGCAACGCGACGCCCGCGAGCTGGCCCGGCGGGTGGATCTGCTCAATTACCAGATCCAAGAGATCAACGCCGCCGCGCTGCGTGCGGACGAGGAGGCCGAATTGCAACGCGAGCGCAACTTGCTGGTCAACGCCGAGAAATTGATGCGCCTCTCCGCCGAGGCGTATCAGCTCCTGGCCGAGGGGGAGGAGGAGCAGCGCTCCGTGATGGACCTGCTGGCCGCGGTGGTGGACGCCCTGGTGGCGCTGGCGCGGGTGGACGAGACCCTGCGCGAGCCCCAACAGACCGCCGAGGGGATCCTTTACCAGTTGGAAGAGTTGGCGCGGATGTTGCGCCGCTACCGGGACGATCTCGAATACGATCCCCAGCGCCTTGAGGCCGTGGAGGAGCGTTTGGAGCTGATCCACAACCTCAAGCGCAAGTACGGCGAGAGCATCGCCGAGGTGCTGGAATTCGCCGCCCGGGCCCAGGCCGAGCTGGAGCAGATCAGCCACAGCGAGGAGCGCCAAGAGGAGCTGCGCGCCCAGGAACAGTCCCTGATGGCCCAGATCGCGGCGGAGGGCTTGGCCCTGAGCCAGGCGCGGCGGACGGCGGCCCAAACGCTGCAGGCGCGCATCGAGGCCGAGCTGGCCGAGCTGAACATGGAGCGCGCCCGCTTCTTGATCGCCATGCGTTGGGAGGAGGATCCCGAGGGCGTGGAGCTTGAGGGCAAGCGCTATGCCTTTGATGCCACCGGCCTCGACCGGGTCGAGTTCTTGATCGCTCCGAACCCCGGCGAGGAGCCAAAACCCTTGGCCAAGATCGCCTCCGGCGGCGAGACCTCCCGGCTGATGCTGGCCATGAAGACGGCCCTCTCCGCCGCCGACCCGGTGCCCACGTTGATCTTTGATGAAATTGACGCCGGCATCGGCGGGCGCACGGGGAGCATCGTCGGGCGCAAATTGTGGACGCTGGCCCAGAACCACCAGGTCTTTTGCGTGACCCACCTGGCCCAGATGGCCTGTTACGGCCGGAGCCATTTCCGTGTGACCAAGGAAGTCATCAGCGGGCGCACCATCTCCACCGCCCGCCTGCTTTCGCCCGCCGAGCGCGTGGACGAGCTGGCCCTGATGTTGGGCGGCGCCGTGACGGAAGCCACCCGCCGCAGCGCAGCGGAGCTGCTCCAGCGCGCTCAGGATCCTTCATCTGCTCAGGAGTCAACATGATCCAACGCGAACGATTATTGGCGACCTTGCTCGATCTGGTGCGCATCCCCAGCCCCTCCGGCCAGGAGGAGCGCGTGGCCGAGGCCATCGCCCAGCGATTGCGGTCTTGGGGCCTCCAGCCCCGGCGCGACGCCATCGGCAACCTCTGGGCGCGCCTGGAAGGGGAGGGGGAGCCCCTCGTGCTCACCGCCCACATGGATACGGTGGGGCCGGCCGCTCAGATCAACCCCGTGCTCCGCGATGGCGTGATTTATAGCGATGGCACCACCATCCTGGGGGCCGATGACAAGGCCGGCATTGCCATCATCTTGGAAGTGTTGGCGGTGCTCCGGGAGCGGGGCCTGCGCCACCGTCCCATCGAGGTTTTGTTCACCGTGCAAGAGGAGACGGGACTCCACGGCGCCAAACAGTTCGACCTGAGCCAGCTTGAGGCAAAAATGTGCCTCGGCCTGGATAGCGGGGGCGATCCGGGGACGATCATCGTCAGCGCCCCGGCGCAAGATTCCCTCCGGGCGGCGATTCACGGGCGCAGCGCCCATGCCGGGGTCAACCCCGAGGCGGGGATCAACGCCATCCGCGTCGCCGCCGAGGCCATCGTGGCCATGCCCCTGGGAAGGATCGATGCCGAGACCACCGCCAACATCGGGATCATCTCCGGCGGCTCGGCGACCAACATCGTGCCCGACCTGGTCACCTTGCGGGGCGAGGCCCGCAGCCGCAACGCGGCCAAGTTGGAGGCCCAAACCCGGGCCATGGTGGCCGCCTTGGAACGCGCCGCCCAGGCCCACGGCGCCAAAGCAGAGATCGAGGTGCGCCGCGAATACGAGGCGTATCACCTGGATGGCGACTCGCCCATCTTTGCCCTGGTGAGCGCGGCCATGCGCTCCCTGAATATCGAGCCACGTCCGATCCCCACCGGCGGCGGCTCGGATGCCAACGTCTTTAACGCCGCCGGCTTGGCCACGGTGCAGCTCAGCGCGGGCATGGCCGAGGTGCACACGCCCCAGGAGCACGTGGCCCTGGAGGACATGGTCACCGCGGCCAAGATCATCCTGGCCTGCGTGAGGCTGTAAATACAAAGGTCCGCGCCGGATGATCCGGCGCGGACCCGATTCTCCCGCCATCCCTCAGGCAACCTCAGGCCGCCTCGACCAGCTTCTGCCCCCGCAACTCGCGATAGGTGAGGGTCCACACCGCCGAGCGGAAGGTCAGGTACACCCCGCCGATCACAGCGCTGGCCAAGATGATGAGCACCAGCACCGGGATGGCCACCACCAACGCCGCCGCCACAGAGCGGGTGGCGCCGTAAAGGGCCAGGGCCGGCCCCACCAGCCCCGCTACGCCCAGGATGGCCAAGGGGATGGTCAGCAACCCCAAGGCCAAATTGATGGCCAAGAGAAGCAGCCACATCAACACCGATTCTTGCAGCCGCGCCCGCAGGAGTTTCACCGCCGCCTCCAGGGCCCCAAAGACGCCCTGCTGATCGATGACACAGGCACGGAAGGCGTATTCTCGCACCAGCACAAACAAAGCACTGAGCGCCAGGGCGATGACAATGATCACCACCAACGCCACCAGCCCCGTGCCCACGCCCCAGATGATGCCCAAAGCCACCAAGCCGCGTCCGCCACTGGCCAAGAGAGCCGCCGGCCCGGCGACCACGGCCACGCCGATGGCCACCAGCAGAACAAAGATCAGCACCACCACGAGCCCCGCCACCGCCAAGAGGAGATCGATGGCAAAGAGGCGCAGCAGCCGCGACCATCCCTTGCGCAGGCCGGATTGGAAGCTGGTCCGCTCGGTCCGCTCCACCTCGTCCACCATGCCCACCAGGGCGCCTATACTGGTATAGCGGACGATGACACTGACCACCGCGAGGATCAGCGCAAAAACGAGGAGCAGCCCGATGAGGCCCAAGACCGCCGGGACGATGGTGCTCCACTCGGGCCACCGCAACTGCCCCGGAAGCCAAGGCAACCGCGCCAGCGGCGGCCATTGACCGCGCCAACGGAGCAAATCCCCCTGGTTAAAGGTATATTGGAGGCTGTTCCAGGCCCTGCCCCCGCCACCGCCGCTACCGCCGCCGGTGAAAAGCGCCGCGGCGATGCCAAAGATCCACAACACCTTGTGTTTCCAGGTGACCTCCAGCGCCCGCTTGATGATCCGACCGTATTCCATGCTTAGCGACCTCCTTCGTGTTCCCAACGCTCCGCCCGGGGCCAGCACATGGCCCAAGAAAGATAGAGCAGCACCGCCGCCGCCCAGAGAGGCCCCAGGCTGAGCAAAAGAACCCCCGCCAGCAAAGATTCTTGCTGGGAGCGGCCCAAAGCGCTCCACCAGAGGGTGACCCGTTCCATGACCTCGCTGGAGGACCAGCCCAACCCACTGAAAACAAGCCCCAACAACTCGCTGGAGAAAAGCTCTCGCAGCCAGTCCGTCACCTTGGTAGCCACGGATGGGATCATCCCCAAACCCATGAGAAAATAGGCGGCCAAGACGAGAGACATGAGCCCATCGAGGAGAGTCCCCAGGGCACCCAATAGAAATGGGGGCAGATACCTCAGCGCCGACCAAGTTGCCGGGCGAGACCGGTCCAGTTTCCCCGCCAGGCGCGCCCAAAACTCCCCCTCGCCGCAAAAAAGCTCGTGGCGCGGCCTAGCCTGATCCAGGGTTGCGCGCAGGGCGCGCCACTCCTCCAAGGTTTGGCCACAGAGAGCACAGCGAGCCACATGTTCCTGTAAATGGTACGCTCGCTCAGGGACAAGCTCGCCATCGAAAAAGGATTGAAGCTGCAGTATATCCGGATGGGGCACCTCGTGCCGAGACATTCTCTCCCCCACTAGAGCTGACCAGAGACAAGCTTTTTCTGCAGCGCTTGCCGCGCATAGTTCAACCGTGACATCACCGTGCCCAAGGGAATCTGCAAGATCTCGGCGATCTCTTTATAAGAGAGCTGCTCATATTCCCGCAGGATCAACACGGCCCGCGCGCCGGGTGGTAGCTCGGCGATGGCCTGGCGCACCTGGGCCAGGCGATCCTGGCGCAAGGTGGCCTCCTCGGGCGCATCCTCTCCCTGGGCCTCGGCCTGCTCCTCCAGAGGAACCTCTTCCTGGCGCCGCCGCAACACATCCAACGCGGTGTTGACCGTGATCCGATAGAGCCAACTCTGGAAAGAACCCTGGGAGCGAAAAGTGGGCAGATTCTTCCAAACCTTGACAAAAACCTCCTGGGCGATGTCCTCCGCCTCATCCACAGAATGGACCATGCCATACGCCAAACGCAACACGTTGAGCCGATGAGCGTTCACCAATTGGGCAAAGGCGCCCATGTTGCCCGCCGCTGCCTCGGCGATCAGGCTCTGCTCGGATGAGAGCGGCTCGCCCATGTCTCGGCTTCCTAATGAATAAACGTCGCGTCCGGAGGATTTATTCGGCCATGCCGGCTCATCTTAGCCGAACCGTGAAGCAAGATCAAGTTTCGCCTCTCTCTGATCCTATGCTATAATTTCATTCCAAAGCGCAACACTTGAGGCAACATGGACAAAGAGCAGATTGTGGAGCCACCGCGAGGGGTGGCCGAGGCTGTGGCGCGCTACGGGCAACCCGTGGAGCGGAAATACACCTATCCGGTGAGCCGAGAGACCTTGCTCTACTGGGAGTCAATCCTCCGCAAGCGGGCGGCGGAGGTGGTGCTCCTGTTGCGGCGGCCCAACGGCCGTTACCTGGTGCACACCAAGGCCTTTTATTCCCCAGGGGTGTACCGGCTCCTCTCCGGGGGCATCAAGCCCGGCGAGGATCTCTTGATGGCGGTTCGACGAGAGGCGTGGGAGGAGACCGGCCTAGAGGTGCGCATCGAGCGCTTTCTGGGCGTGATCCAACACGTATTTAGCTATCAGGGCAAGAGCTTGCCCTTCACCTCGTATCTCTTTCTGGTGGCGGAGGAGGGGGGCACCCTGGGCAACCGCGATCCTGAGGAGGCCATCAGTGCCTACCGGGAGATAGAGCCGACGGACCTGCTGCGGCTGGCGGAGGAGCTGGAAATGTTGCCACCCCAATGGGCCGATTGGGGGCGTTTCCGGGCCACGCCCCACCGCCTGGCCGCGGAGGTGTTGCATGGCACAATGGCCTGAGCTCCAACCCGGCCCGCCACCTTCGCAGCGACGGGCGACGGATTCTTACGAGGTGATCGTCGTGGGCGCGGGGCACGCCGGCTGCGAGGCCGCGCTGGCCGCGGCGCGCCTGGGGCGGCACACGCTGCTCCTGACCATGAACCTGGACCTCATCGCCCAAATGCCCTGTAACCCCAGCATCGGCGGTTCGGCCAAGGGGCAGTTGGTGCGCGAGCTGGACGCCCTGGGCGGCGAGATGGGCCGCAATACCGACAAGACCTTTATCCAGATCCGCATGCTCAACGCATCCCGCGGCCCGGCGGTGCAGGCCTTGCGGGCCCAGGCGGATAAGCGCCTCTATTCTTTGAGCATGAAACACGTCCTGGAGGGTACGCCCCATTTGCACCTGAAACAAGGCCAGGTGGTGGAGCTTTTGGTGCAGGGCGACCGGGTGACGGGCGTGCGCCTCGAACGGGGAGAGACCCTTGCCGCCAAGGCGGTGGTCCTCACCACGGGCACCTTCCTCAACGGGCGCATCCTCAGCGGTGAATTCAGCACCCCCGCCGGGCGCGCCGGCGAGTTCCCCGCCCAGGGCTTGGCCCGCTCGCTGCGCGAACTGGGGTTTACCCTGGGGCGCTTGCAGACCAACACCCCGCCCCGGGTGGATGCCCGCACCATCCGCTACGACTTGACCACGCCCCAATACGGCAGCGAGACGCCCCTTTACTTTTCCTTCGCCGGCCCGCCGGCCCAGGTTTTGTTTCTGCCCATCAATCCCCACTATCCCATCGCCCACCAGACGAGCTGGCGCCCGCAGATGCCCTGCTATTTGGTGCACACCAACGCCGCCACCCACCGGGTGATCCGCGAGAACCTCCACCGCTCACCCATCGCGCCGGGCAAGATCGAGGCCGCGGGGCCGCGGTATTGCCCCTCCATCGAGGAAAAGATCGTCCGCTTTGCCCACAAGGAGGCGCACCAGTTCTTTCTGGAGCCGGAGGGCTGGGCCACGGGCGAGGTGTACGTCCAAGGGTGCTTCACGGGCTTGCCCGCCGAGGTGCAACTGGAGCTTTTGCGCACCATCCCCGCCTTGGCTGAGGTGGAGATCATGCGGCCGGGGTATGCCATCGAATACGACTATGTGCCCTCGTACCAACTGAAGCCCTCTCTTGAGACCCGGCGCATCCATGGGCTATTCCACGCCGGGCAGATCAACGGCACCTCCGGTTACGAGGAGGCGGCCGCCCAGGGCCTTTTGGCGGGGATCAACGCCGCCCTTTACGTGCGCGATGAGGCGCCGTTGGAGCTGCGCCGCGATGAGGCGTACTTGGGCGTGTTGGTGGACGACCTCATCACCAAAGAGATCACCGAGCCCTATCGCATGTTGACCTCGCGGGCAGAATATCGCCTGCTCCTGCGCCAGGATAACGCCGACCTGCGCCTCACCCCCAAAGCCTATGCCTTGGGCCTGGTGGGCGAGGAACGCTTGCAGGCGGTGGAGGCCAAGCGCCGGGCCATCGCCGAGGAGCTGGAACGCCTCAAGAGGGTGATCCTTGCGCCCAGCGCCGAGGTCAACGCCGTCCTTTGTGCCCACGGGCTCGAACCTTTGCAGGCGCCCACCTCTGCCTACCAACTGCTGCGCCGCCCCGGCACCGATTACGGGCTTGTCCGCATCTTGGCGCCCAGCGAAAAGGTCATCTCCCCCGAAGTGGCCGAGGAGGTGTCCATCGAGATCCACTATGAGGGGTATATCCAGAAGCAGCAGCGTCAGGTGGAACGGACCCAGCGTCTGGAAGGCTGGCGCATCCCGGAGGACTTGGATTATGGGGCCATCGTGGGGCTGCGCGCCGAGGCGAGGGAGCGTTTGGCTTGGCATCGTCCCCAAACGGTGGGCCAGGCAGCGCGCATTGCCGGGGTGAACCCGGCGGATATCGCCGTGCTCTTGATCCATCTGGAACGCCGCGCCCGCCGCGAGCAGGATCCTGCGTAAGCTAGGGCTTGGCGACCAGGGGCAACCAAAACGCATAGGGCCAGACGATCCCGCCGCTACGGTAATAGATGTCCTGATCCCCGGCCAGCGCGGGCTGGGACCAGACCAAATGGAGGCTGCGCTGCAGGCCGGCATCCAGGCGCACCACGCTTCCGCTGGCCAGACCTGTGGCCACCACCTCCTGTGGCGCCCAGCCCTCGCCGCCGGCCTGGCGGCGGCGGGCGAGCAACTGTGCCCCTTCCCGCCAGGCCACGTACGCGTCTCCACAAGAGGTGACGGCCACCGCCGGCAACTCGGCCCATACGCCGGCCACCGAAACCCGCTCCGGCTCCTCCCACCACTCCACATAGCGGAGGTTATCGGTATAATAGATCTCGGAGGCGCCGCTGCGCTCCTCGCGCCACACCGCCAACACCCCCACGGATTGATCGCCCGCCAGGCGCGGGGCCAGGGAATCGGTGTCGGGGCTCTGGGAGAGGTTCAAGGCCAAGCTGCTCCAGGCGCCCCCGTTC